>Ga0209373_10000030_pt1 | contig 330356 bp, 261 predicted proteins | sample Higcelweek5metaG_FD_187173 | JGI IMG/M metagenome (GOLD analysis project Ga0209373, IMG submission 187173) | Freshwater pond sediment microbial communities from the University of Edinburgh, under environmental carbon perturbations - High... | ecosystem: Environmental > Aquatic > Freshwater >...
CTGCTTATGTGCGTCAGAGCCAAACGAACGCTGGCGGCATCATAGGGATTAGTCTGCCCTTTTTGCCTAAAATGGGGCAAATGAAAGGGAAATAGGCTGAAAATCCACGATTTTCTGCCTAATAGACAAATATATCAGCGTGGTGGAATATTAAAACGTCCTCTCTGTTCGACAAGGTTCGGAAAATGGCATTTAATCAGTGGTTCCTTAGCATGATTTTACCATATAAACATATCTTTTGTCAATTGAAATCAGTTTAAAATATCTTTATACTAATATGTGAAAATAAAAATTTTAATGAGGTGAATTTACTATGCCAAAAATCAAACTTGCGGACTACAAATCATACAGCGAAGGAGCGCCCAAAATTAACGCTCCGTCAGTGTATGGCGCATCGGCAAAAAAACCATTTTTATACAAAATTCCAGCCACCGGCAAAAGATGCATTTATTTTTCCGTTTCTCCTTCTCTGCCAAACGGACTTACTATCGACAGGGAAACAGGCATTATTTCCGGAGTCGTAGACAAAGAAGGAAAATATTCTGTTACTATTCACGCCGAAAACACTTTAGGTAAGACATCAAAAGAATTATTAATTGATATTTCTAAAGATAATATTTGCCGCACACCGCTTATGGGGTGGACCAGCTGGAACGCATTCGGAAATAAAGTTTCACAGGCAGCAGCTTTAAATATCGCTAAAATACTTATCGAAAGCGGTTTAGCCGATTATGGCTATCAGTATGTTAATGTGGATTCTGGATGGCAAGGCGAATATGGCGGAAAATATGACGCTATCATGCCGAATGATAAGTTTCCGGACATGAAAACCATGTGTGATATTATTCATTCGTATGGGCTTAAGGCCGGAATTTATTCCACGCCCATGCAAAAGGCCTGGGGAGGAGGAGAATATCCCGGTTGTACCGCTGCTCCTGTCGACCCTGCCTACCCTAATACATATTATGGTATAGGGAGCGTCCGTAAAGAACAGAACAATGTACGTCAATGGGAGGAATTCGGAATAGATTATCTTAAATATGATTGGTCGCCCTGCGATGTGGCTAATGCTTCCATTATGAGAAAGTGCTTAAGCGAAAGCAGCCGTGATTTTGCTTTTTCAATCACAGTAAGAGCAGGGATCGAGAATGCTGAATATTGGAAAAATAATTGCAGTTCATGGCGTGATAATCCGGATTCTATTGATTCCTTTGATGTAGTTACCGAATTTTTAGATGCGGACAAATGGTCAAGGCATTGCCGTCCGGGACATTTTTTTGATTTGGATATGCTTGAAATAGGCTATATATGGAATCATTATTGCAAGTTGACAGAAGACGAACAGCTTCTTGCATATTCAGCCCGCGCGATTTTTCCGTCTCCATTGCAAATCAGCTGCGATTTGACAAAGCTAACCCAGTTTGATATGTCAATGTTATGCAATGAAGAAATTATCGCGATAAATCAGGATTCTTTAGGCATCGGAGCCGTTTGCATTGCGGACGAAAAAGCATATAACGAACATTATGATGTGCAAAAGCATATCAAGGTGTACAAAAAACCGCTAGAGGACGCCTCCACCGTCTCCCCCGCCACGTCGACAAGCCCCTTGGGGCAGGCCAGCAGGCAGCGTCCGTATGGCGTGCATTCCGGGTGTGCGCATGGTTTATGACACCGCCCACAATGTTCACACTGCGCCACCTTCACCATCAGCTCCGGTTCTTTTTTCAACCCCTCGGGGTTGTGACACCATAAGCAGCGCAAAGGACACTCCTTGGCAGTTTTTCTTGAGGATATTGACCACGCAAATGAAGTTTTGAAACTGGCTATGGATGTTGCTAACAATGAACGAAAATGGTGTTTAAAAGGCTATAAATCAAGTGAACTTTTTGAAAAATTTAATAGACCTAATTTAAAACCACTACCAAAAGAATTAAATAATATGTATAAATATAGTTTATATATATTTTGAGATACAACACATATTATGCAAATTCGCTATCATTAGTATTAAACTAATTTTCTTAAATAAAATCCGCAAATAGCCCCTAATGTATTCAAAATCAAATCATCCAATTCACTTACGCCTGTTCCGAACATATATTGACAAAATTCAATCATGAACGAAAGCCCTAGCCCGTATAATGCTATTGTAAACACGTTTATTTTTTTATTTGTTATCTGTGGCAATAGGTATCCAAACGGAACGAACCAGATTATGTTTCCGATAAATAGATATACAAACAGCAGCAAGCCTTGCTTTTCTAAAATATTTGCCAGTTCTACTAACGGAAGTAAATTAAGCTTGCCATGTTTAAAAAGCGGCTTCAAACCAAAGCCGCTTCTAAATACGGTAATCCTAAAGAGAGCTATTAAATATATAAAAAATAGGATAATTAAAAATTTCTTTTTCATATTAATTTGACAGCTTCAACTCAAAGGAATCTCTCATGATTCGCCTATAAATTTGTTGTGTTTTATTCACTGAAATATTATAGCGTTGCCATCTAGTAACCAAACTATTGTAATATTTGTTTTGATTCTCAAAATAATATTTTACCTTATTTTTAGTTTCACCGTCAACATCATTGCTATAAAATAACCGTTCAATTTGAGGTGCAGCGTCGGTTGATAGTGTAATTGTATAAGGGATACCCGCTTTGCCAGTGCTTAAATATCTGTCAACTTGACTTTTAGCCACATAATAATCCATTGGAACAATATTCAGCAAGAGATAATATAAAAGCCCGATTGACAAATAAACGGCAATGATATTAAATTTTGGCTTGAATATATAGAAAAATGTTAAAAGCAGCCCTATGCTTTCAAAAATTAAAAATCCAAATACTAAAAATCGAAGCCTTGTAAGCCCGTCATCTGCATTATAAAGCCACATACGGTAAAATGATGAAACCAGTAAAACAATTGTAATGCCGCACAAATAACAGCATAACCATTTTGTCACATTACCCCATACGCTTTGATTTTCTTTTGTTAAATTTACCGCAATTAAAATAACTGCTATATTTACTCCTGTTAACGCAAACAGTTCAAAAAATCCTTTTCGTGCATATTCTGTATACGTCAGCCCATAAGGCAAACTGGCTCCTGCAAAAAGATATTTGAATTGTATCACCACAAAGATTGTATATATTGCAAGAACTGACGCAAGAAGTATATTTAATATTATTAAATCGCCCTGCCTTACATTTCCCTTTATAGTCTCTTTGTCTTTTTTGCAATATGGTGAATACACAATACCAAACAGATATAAGCCCGCCGCAACACCATATATTGCTTTTAATAAAGCATTAAAATTGATGTATTTATAAATTCCCGAAAAGAAGTCAGATACCCCTTTTGAAAAAACCATATCTGCATAGGATAATGTAATAATCAAAATAACAAGACATGGAATTGTTATTACCAAAGCCATTACAATCCGCTTGATTATAGGTGTTTTTTCTTTATTGGCATCCAGTGTCCATCTGAATGGTAATTCATAATACAATATTGGTTTAATTATATTTTGTATAATGTGAACTATGAATCTTGATGTAGTATCCTTTATATCAAAGTCCAAGAACATCACACTATAAAGTACCATGCTAATTATTACATTAGGCACACGCCACATAGTATTACCGCTGACCAATGAATTCATTGCTAAAACAAAAATGGGAATAAACAGCCAAAGCCTTTTTTTATTTGGAACAACAAACCATAAGCAGATGAATTGTAAGGATGCAAAAATTGGTACGCTGATACCTGCATTTTCAGGTAATATGAGATATGTAAAACCGAAAGCCGATAACAATGTGTAAATAAGCAATTTAATTTTTAAAGATTTTTGCATAGTAATGTCCTCTCTTTCAGGGAAAAAGTTTAATTTCACTTTCAGCAGTGTACAAACAATAGCAATAACCATTCCAATCATAGATCCTAAAAATCCGTAAAAATATATCTCAAGCCATTCTTCTGAATTGCCAAATAATTTTTCTTCAAAACCTGTTGACGCCAAAATAATTTCAACACCAATTAAAACAAAAAGACCTGTAAAGCCTGTAATTAATAAATTGCTGGTATTTTCTGCTAAAATAAATAAAAATACAATTAATCCAAAAGTTACTCCTACAGCACAAGCGTAAAAAGAATTATTAATAATATCATAGCATGGGAATATACTTAATATTTTATGTATCACAACAAGTATGATTCCAAGCCATAAACCTTTTTTCAAAAAAAATTTATTTTCAGCCATACTACTCATCCCCCCTATATTCCAAAATATCAGCTGGCTGGCAGTTCAAGACCTTGCATATTTCTTCAAGCGTGGAAAATCTGATTGCTTTCGCTTTGTTATTTTTTAGAATGGACAGGTTTGCAGGAGTAATATCTACCTTTTCAGCAAGCTCCATCAGTCCGATTTTCCGTTTTGCCATCATGACGTCTAAATTTACGATTATAGGCATATTTCTCACTCCCTTATATTGTTAAATCGTTTTCTTCTTTGTAAGCAACCGCCTGTTTGAAAATATCTTTCAAAGTCAGGCAGAAAAGGCTTCCGATAGCAAAAACTAAAATAATGATCAGTGTGGCAAAAGAAAACATAAAAATACATTTTACTGCATAAATTAATGAGATTAATGAGCAGGCTACCGCAATCTTTCTAAAACAGTTTGTGTTTGCGTCTACAAAAGGATTGCCGCCAAGCAGTGTTTTGAACATCTGTTTCAGGATAAATAGGATATATACAGCACATACCCCTGAGCTAAGGAGGACGAACATAAATGGTATTGATACGCTATCCGAATAGCCATATAGATTTTGAATAAACTTAGCTAAAAGCGGTACCGCAAGTAGGCATAATATTCCGCCGAAAAACATTATATCTACCATTATTTTTGTTATGTAGTGTGTTAAGCTGTTTTTATACATATATATTCCCTCTTTCTATTTTCATAGTATATATTTATTGGTCCATATTTGGAATTATAACACATAAAATAATAAATGTCAATAAATATTTATTGATAATCAATAATTATTTACATGATATGCTTTGATATGAAAATTATAATAAGTTATATGTTGTGTTTTCAGGAAATATTTGATATAATAATCTTGAAATTAAAATTTTTATGATACGGTACATTTTACTATTCATTTTTAATTAATGTTATAACGAGGGAGAAACTGACATGAAAATAAAGCAAGGTTTATTAATTGGATTGATACTTGGTGTATTTTTTTACGGAATTTATTCATTTTATGAATCAAATATCTGTATACCGAATTCAATTAACGAAGTACAATCTACAGATTATAAAGCACAGACGCACAATCCAATTGATACGAAACAAACCCAAAATCCAATACAGACGCAAAATCCAAATGACGAAAAACAAACCCAGAACAAGCAATATTCCTTCAGAACGGAGGAACTGCTAATCTCACATTATCAAAAGCATGGTCGTGAATTTGGCAAAATTTCAAAAGAAGAATATCTGCTGAAAGCCAATAATCTGATTAATTCAGATAATTCGGAGCTACTAACAAAGTATGAAAAAGAGGATGGAGATAAGATATATTACTTAAAGATTACCAATGAATTTTTAGTCTTATCTACTGATGGATATATAAGAACCTATTTTAAACCTGATGATGGAATTGATTATTATAACAAACAATAGAGGGTGAATAAATGAAATATCGCTGTCCGTGTTGTGGGTATTATTCATATGAGCATCAACCAAATGGCTCTCATGATATCTGCCCAATCTGTTATTGGGAAGATGATCCGATTCAACTTGAAATCCCTGACTATAAGGGTGGAGCTAATGGGGTCAGCCTTAATAAAGCAAAAGAAAATTATTTGAAATATGGCGCTTGTACTGAGGCTATGTCTCCATTTACTAGAAGACCAAAGGAAGACGAAATAACTGAATTTGATTATTGATGATATGGAAGTGCGCTGGATAAACCCTTCTTCAGAAATCATCCCCATAACATGCCCGAGAGTCGTGACCGGCATTCACGCTGCGGCGCGCATACCGTTCCCTACTCCCGAGCAAAGGGTGATTATGGGCAATGACAATTTGCGATTTTGTCGCAAAATCCACTTATTTTTTGTACACTTATTACCTGAACGGAAAATATACTTACAAAAAATCGCTGAGCTCCCACGAAATCAGTTTATTGCTTAAAACTTAATATTTTCTACCATATGGTGTTTTTGTGCTGTCTGCACAATTTGGAGCTGTTCATTTATTAACTATATCGAGTTTATTTTCTATTCTTGAGTATATACGATTTTATATTATCACCTTATTCATATATCATAAGGTCGTCTCCCGACAATAACTTTTCATTCTATAGCTCTCCTATTTAAGTATTATTTATTTTTTGTACTCATCTGGAGTTGTACCTGTACGTTCCTTGAATATTTTTGTAAAATAATCACAATCATGATACCCAACGCTTCTGGCAATATCACCTACTGACATTGTTGAACTCTTTAATAGCTCCTTAGCACGTTCTATTCTGTATTCAGTTATATACTCAAGTATTTTCATTCCTGTAATTCTTGAAAATATACGGTAAATATGCTGTCTTGAAAAATTCATTTCACGTGAAATATCATTGACAGTAAGTTTTTCGGAATATCTTTTATCAACAATTTCTTTTACACGATTTACCACTGTATAGTTATATTCTCCATTACTATCTATCAATTCCATGACACTAACAGTAATATTAATGAGCATATTGTCAAGATTTGCGATACTATCAAAATCAGCAAGCTAACGCCATATTTGATTATCACCGAGAATGTCATTAAAAGAAAATCCATACTCATCAAGAAGCATGTCAAGAATATTAACATAACAAAAAGCAAAATTTCTTTTTTTCATTACACCGCTTTTCTTATCAGTATATTTTTTTATAAGCGGCTCGATAAGCAATTTGTCATTTGTCTTTAATATAAGTCTGAGTGAATTAAGTATATCACGATAATATTCATCTCCGCTCCCCGTAGTCTCCCCTATTTCCTCAAACAAAACTATAGTGTTTTTAGAGTTCTGAGAAATATTATTAACCGCTTCACTGCTTTCACTATAGAATACCTATTACCGATATCCATGACATAAAGTAAGGTAAATAGCTTATCGTCTGTATGGTTTTTTTGAATATTACTCCTCTGACCTCATTCAGCATCAGCGCAAATATAATAGTTATTGGATAACATATCACCAATGACAGTAAACTTATTTTTATAGTATTATAAATAGCCGATAAACATTCGTTTATCGTGAATATCTCTTTGAAGTGTGCCATCCCTACCCATGTGCTCGCCGACGGATTAAACACGTTATAATTCTGGAATGCCATACGTATTCCCCACATCGGAAAATATGAAAATATAATTACAAGCACCGCTGCCGGAAGCATCAGCAGATATATAAACTTATACCGTTTTATTTGTTTCAGAAATGTTTCATTTTTTGATTTTGGTTTTTTATATGTCTCTTTTGTCACACTTTGCATTGTACTAACTCCTTGTAATTTACTTGCAATATTATTATAACTCAATACAAATTTTTTTCCAACCGGACATTTGTAACTTTTCACTCTTAAATCACCCGACAATTGTAACTAATTACAGAGAAAAAGAAATATCAAAACGCAGCAGCCAGACAAATGCAAAATTATTAGAACCTATACAAACGCCATTTTTTACAACACAAATCAGCACAGGGTACTGAAAATTAAAATTTCAGCACCCTGTTGTCAATAATCGTGGCATATGCCATTATAAGATTTTATATCTGCCGCAATACTATTCTTTACGTTGCCTGAATCCACGCGGGGAAACACCATTAATTTTTTTAAAAATTTTGGAAAATGCAAATCTGTCCTCATATCCTACGGCGATTGCAACATCAGCAACCGTCATATTTGTATTTTGCAGAAGCTTTGCCGCTTTCGACATTCTGAACCTTATTATGTAATCCATCGGTCCAACACCGGTCTGTGTTTTAAACAAACGGAACAAATATGAATGTTCAATCCCTGCCAGCGAGCATAAATCGCTTACCTTTATATTATTAAAATAATGGAACTCTATAAACCGTTTGCACATATCAACGTATTCCGTGCCGGATGGTTTTCTTTCTTTGATTTCATTTGCACTATACTTTATCATTTCGCCAAGTGTTGTAAAAAATCCTCCATAAATAAGAAACGTATTTGTTTCATTTTGACTTAAAATAAGATTTTCAAAGCATCTGTTTATTCTGCCTGCGTCTGTAGTCTTATATACCGGATTATATTCATCGATACCAAGAATATCCATAAATCTTACAGCCATATCGCCTGCAAAGTTTATCCATATGTAATACCACGGATCCACATCATCAGCCTCGTAATAACCGCCTTTTTCACTTCCGCCTATGACAAACGCACTGCCTGCCTCAAGATTAAATACCTTATTGTTGCATATAAACTTGCCCTTGCCGCTTACTATGTAGTGCATAAGATAACGGTCGTTAAAGCCTACAGAATAGCTGTGCTTTGGCGTGCAATGCTCACTTCCCACAAAGAACAGAGAAAGATCAGTAAACTCATTAAAAATAAAACATTCGTCTGCTTCCATTTTAATTCCCCCTTGTCGGTTTAGATAAATTTCTGATTATATTGTACAATATAAATACATAAAATTGCAAGCTTTTTCTATTTACTTTTTTAAGAATTTATTATATACTAAAGAAAAAAATGAAAGGAGATGTTAGATTATGTTAGCAAAAAAGCCGCCTATGGGGTGGAACTCATGGAACACCTTTGGCGAAAACATAAACGAACAGCTTATTTTAGAAATAACGGATATACTAATAGAAAAGGGATATAAGGAGGCCGGCTACGAATATGTAGTAATCGATGACTGCTGGGCATTAAGAGAAAGGGACAAAAACGGACGACTTGTTCCGAATCCTGAAAAATTCCCTCACGGTATGAAATACATAGCTGATTACATTCATGGCAAAGGCCTGAAATTCGGCATGTATTCATGTGCGGGAGTTCTTACATGCGCTGGTTATCCAAGCAGCTATGATCATGAATATACCGACGCAACAACCTTTGCGGAGTGGAACGTCGACTATCTTAAATACGACTTCTGCAATTTCCCCAAAAGTGGAAACTGTATAAATGCATATCTTACAATGAGCCTTGCGCTTCGTTCATGCGGCCGTGATATTTTGTTTGCCGCTTGTAACTGGGGTGTTCAGGAACCATGGCAGTGGATGCGTTCGGTAGGAGCCCACATATACCGCTCAACCGGAGATATATTTGATAATTACAACTCAGTCAAAGATATCATGCTCAGTCAGGAAAAAAACTTTTCCATGTCCGCTCCGGGTTGCTTCAATGACATAGACATGCTTATTGTCGGTATGTACGGAAAAGGTCTTGTAGGTGTTAAAGACGGCTGCACAGATGATGAGTATAAAACGCACTTTGTATTATGGTGCTTATTCGGCGCACCGCTTATGATGGGCGGAGATATAAGAAGCGTCAATGATTACTCTGAAAAGCTTATGCTTAACAAAGAGCTTATCCGTATTAATCAGGATGAAGAGTGCCGTCCGCCTGTTATCCTTAATTCATATAATGATGATACCAATGACAACACAACAAGAAAGTATTTTAAAATTCTTTCTGATAACGAATACATATTAGCTTTTATCAATTATGATGATAATCCAAAAGACATTTCAGCATATTTTGCAGAAATGGGTATACCGTATTCAAGCGAAATGGGTCTTGAAATGACCGATATATTCACTGGCGAAAAGCTCGGTATGGTACGTGATTTCATTAGAAAAACAGTACCCGCTCACGATTGTATCGTATTTAAGGGGGCGCTTATACACGCCTGAATGTATAAAATGCGGAAAAACACTTTCCACCGATGAGATCGGGCTTTATAAAAAGCTAGTAAACCGCGGCGCAGAAAAATTCATGTGCATAGAATGTACGGCAAGGCACTTTGATGTTAGCGTAAGTGATCTTGAAAAAAAAATAGAACAATATAAAGCACTCGGCTGTACCCTATTTTCAAAATAGAACATTTTCACTCTGAGTAATGCAATAATATTTTTTTAATGTGGCGAAAAGTAATATCGCTTTCACGGCGGTTGGTCGTATAACAGCGGGTTCGTCGGTACTGAGACCTCGAACCCAGCCACCGCCTTACGGATGGCTTGCCTGTTACAGTAAGCTTATATAGATTGCATTAATATCATTAGATACAAATTCAGGTTGACATTCACTTTTTCCTGCCGAGTTTGAAGATGAAGTTTTGAGTAGTGGATAGGGTGACAGTGTGTTCTAATAATGACATAATCTTTAAATTTAAAGACGACACAGAATTTCCTTGGAAAATCTAATAAAGTAGCTATATTGAAACCGCATGGTTGGCTTAAAAGCCGAGTGTACGGTTTTTTATTTTTATATTGACAAATTTCGATTTGTGTAATATAATATATTATATCGAATAAAATGAATATGAGGTGAATGAATTGAAAAACAATTACGAGGATAATGCAAAAGTTTTTAAGGCTTTTTGTGATGTAAATCGTCTGATGATACTTGAGATGCTACAAAGCGGCGAAAAATGCGCCTGTGTAATATTAGAAAAAATGCAGATTGTGCAATCAACCTTATCTCATCACATGAAGATTTTAGTTGATAGCGGTATTGTAGCAGCCCGTAAGGAAGGAAAATGGACTCATTACTCTTTGTCTGAAGCAGGAGCATTAAATGCAAAAGAGCTATTAGTCAAATTGACAGCTATAAAAATTGAGGGGGACAGTAAATGCAAGTAATACAATTTATTTGGGATTTTTTCCAAAATCAAATACTTGGAATGAAGTGGCTAAACGAACTAATTGGCACGGGAGTGTCATCTCTTGGACTTGATATTACATCGAGGATTGGAGGGAGCATTCAATTTTTCCTTTATGATATGATAAAAATTTTGGTATTGTTATCTGTACTTATTTTTATTATCTCATATATACAAAGTTATTTCCCGCCGGAACGGACTAAAAAGATGTTAGGTAAAGTTCATGGTATCCCGGCTAACATACTAAGTGCGTTACTGGGAACAGTTACCCCTTTTTGCAGCTGCTCATCAATTCCGCTGTTTATTGGATTTACTAATGCGGGTTTGCCACTTGGTGTAACTTTTTCGTTTCTTATATCTTCTCCTCTTGTGGATTTAGGCGCACTTGTGCTATTGATGAGTGTGTTTGGAGGAAAAATTGCAATTGCTTATGTTATAGTTGGTCTTGTTTTGGCCGTTGTAGGTGGAACTATAATTGAAAAACTTAAACTTGACAAATATGTTGAGCAGTATATTCACACAGGCGCAAGCGTAGATATTGAATCCCCTGAACTTACAAGAAAAGACAGACTTATATATGCAAACGAACAAATGCTTGCGACTGTAAGAAAAGTGTGGCTGTACGTATTCATTGGTGTGGGTATTGGTGCTTTAATTCACAATTGGATACCAACAGAGATAATACAAAATATTTTAGGCGTTAATAATCCATTTTCAGTTATTATAGCTACGGTTGTCGGAGTTCCTATGTATGCGGATATTTTCGGTACTATACCCATTGCTGAGGCTCTTTTTGCTAAAGGGGTCGGGGTCGGAACAATACTATCCTTTATGATGGCTGTAACTGCGCTTTCTTTGCCTTCAATAATTATGCTAAAGAAAGCAGTTAAACTAAAATTACTTGGTACGTTTGTCGGTATTGTAACTATTGGTATTATTATAATAGGCTATGTATTTAACTGGCTTGGGTTTTTGTTAGTATAAAAATTTGTACAGAAAGAAGATGATTAAAATGTCTAAGAAATGGTATCCTGTTATTGATTATTTAGAATGTGCTGAGTGTGGTGCTTGTATAAAGATGTGCAAGCATGAGGTGTATGATGAATCTAAAAAGCCGTCACCTATTGTAGTAAACGGTGATGGGTGTATTCAAGGTTGTCATGGTTGCGGCAATATTTGTCCTAACGGCGCAATAAAATATGTTGGGGATGATACCGGTTGGACACCTCCAAATGGTGACAATGGAGATGATGATTGCAGTTGTGGCTGTGACTGCGGGGGTAAATGCTAATGAAGAATAGTAATTTTAACATCCGTAACGCCATGTGCCTTATCCAGCGTACCTCTTGTAATAGGCTATGTGGGTGGAACAGGAGGCAATAATGCAAAAAAAGCCTTTAAGTTATCCCTAACATTTACTATTGGTTCGGCAATAACATTTACAACGCTTGAACTGTGGCATCAATATTAGGCAAACTAATGGGAACGTCTTCTTCATGGTGATATATTGTGTTAGGGGTGCTTATGGCAATACAAACCTTTGGCGGAATATTTTCGTCTCCTTGCGCAACTCCGGTTCTTATTGTATTATTAGGCATTGTTGCCAGAAGCGGAAATGTGGCTTGGGGTATCTTACTATTATTGCTGTACTCCATAGGACATAGCTTTTTAGTTTTAATCGCAGGAACATCCATTGGTTTTGTAAAGAAGCTGACATCAAGTGGCAAATATGGTATGTTTGCCGCTTGATTAAAATATGTTATGGGAACTGCTATTTTATTAATAGCATTCTATATGTTTTATTTAGGATTTTAGTAGCACTATGCTATATATAATTTAAAAGGAGAATGATTGATTATGGATATTAAAGTTTTAGGCGCTTGTTGTAAAAAAAGCACAGAAACATTTGAAAATGCTAAATTGGCGGTAGCTGAAATGGGGCTTGATGTCGAGGTCGAAAATATTGGCGATGTTGTTGAAATTTCCAAATATGGCGTAATGTCAACACCTGCTCTTGTAATTGACGGAAAGGTCGTATCTTACGGAAAACTATTAAAACCAAAGGATATTATAAAGATAATTGAAAAGGTGGCAAAATAATATGAAACCTTTTATTGTAAAGGAAAAATGTGCGGCTCAGCCTGATTTCAAAAGAAACATAAGCAGTTTGAGAGATACTGAAATAATTCATTCATGTGTATTTCGTATCGCAAGAAATTGCCAATCATATAGGAGGCGTTTATTATAAAAAATAAAGAAGAAGTAAGAGACCAAATCCGTAAAAATTATTCTAAAGTTGCGCTAAATGGTTCCGGAGGTTGTTGTTGCAGTTCCGGATGCTGTGATAATAATGTTACTTTTGATGTGAACGAGATAACCAAAAATTTAGGTTATTCGGGAGATGATTTATCTGGCATTCCAGTTCAAGCAAACATGGGCTTGGGATGCGGCAATCCTATTGCAATTGCGGCTCTTAAGGAAGGCGAAGTTGTTCTTGATTTAGGCAGCGGTGGTGGATTTGATTGTTTTCTCGCAAGAAGACAAGTAGGCGAAGCCGGGCTGGTCATTGGTGTGGATATGACTCCTGAAATGATTAAGTTAGCAAGAAATAATGCACAAAAAAGTGGATATTCTAACGTTGAGTTTCGTTTAGGAGAAATTGAACATCTGCCTGTAGCTGACTCCTCTGTTGATGTTATCATTTCAAATTGTGTAATAAATTTATCCCTTGATAAAGAGAAAGTGTTCAAAGAGGCATTCAGGGTTCTTAAGCCGGGTGGAAGGTTATCTATATCGGATGTCGTTGCAACATGTAAGCTTCCTGATGATATAAAGCGTGATATTGCTATGATGACGGGTTGTATCGCCGGAGCTGAATATGTAGAAAATATAGAAGCAATGATGCAAAACGCTGGATTCAAAGATATTAAAATGATGCCTAAGGATAACAGCCGAGAGATTTTAAAGTCGTGGGCGCCGGATAAGAATCTTGAGGATTTTGTCGCTTCGTTTACTATAGAAGCAACAAAACTTTAATCCAATTAAAAGCCATTGTAACAAATGGCTTATTCTCAATATAGTATATGAGTAAATAATCATATATGAATATATTAAGTATGGAGGCGATTATTACGGAAGAGATATTTAAAGCATTATCTGAAAACAGTAGGCTGAGAATTTTATCACTACTTACAAGTGGCGAATTATGCGTATGTGAAATTGAGGAGTGTTTAGATTTAACGCAATCAAACATTTCGAGGCACTTAACAGTTCTTAAAAATTGTGGAATGCTTGATAGCTATAAAAATGCACAATGGGTATATTACAAAGTAAGTGAAAAATTTATGCAAGATAATAGTGAGCTTTGGGATTATCTATCGAGGAAATTTACAGAGCTTCCAAGTTATCAAACAGATTGTCAAAAACGCAAAAAGTACAAAAATCAGGATTTATGTAAATGCAAAAATAACGAAATTAGGAGTGATTTAGATGAGTAATGAAAAAACACAGGGTATTGGATTTTTTGAAAAGTATCTTACGGTTTGGGTTCTACTATGTATGGCAGCAGGGATTCTTATTGGAAAGTTTATGACGGAAATTCCAACATTTTTAGAGAAGATGCAGTTTGCGGGGCAAAATATCCCCATTGCAATTCTTATTTGGATTATGATTTACCCAATGATGATGAAGATTAATTTCCAATCCATAAAAAACGTAGGAAAACGCCCATTAGGGATACTAATATCCAGTGGCAGCAGCTGGGTTATCAAACCTTTCCTTATGTTCGGATTGGCAACTCTATTTTTTAAGATCGTTTTTCAAGCCTTTATTCCTGCCAATTTAGCACAAGATTTTGTAACAGGTGCGGTATTGTTAGGTACGGCTCCCTGCACAGCAATGGTATTTGTGTGGAGCAATCTTACAAAAGGTGACCCGGCGCATACACTTGTACAGGTTTCGGTCAATGACCTGCTTATCCTTGTCCTCTTTGTACCGTTAGTTCAATTGTTGCTGGGTGTTAACAATGTTCAGATTCCTTGGGATACGCTTATATTATCAATTATATTGTTTGTAGTTGTACCGTTGGCTGGCGGTGCTCTCACACGTGCTTTTATGATTAAGAAAAACGGCGAGGAATATTTTAACGGTAAATTTGTTCCCAGGTTTGACGGTATAACAACTTTGGGCTTGCTCTTGACTTTGGTAATTATCTTTTCTTTCCAAGGAGATATTATTTTAGAGCAACCGCTTTACGTACTACTAATTGCAGTACCACTTATCCTTCAGAATGTAATCTCTGCTAATTTCACTTATCTTCTGTGCAAATGGACTAAACAACCTCATAATATAGCTGCGCCTGCTTCTCTTATTGCAGCCTCAGATTTTTTGAATTATCAGTAGCAGTTGCAATAGCACTTTTTGGCCCCGACTCTCCTGTTGTTCTTGCTTGCACAGTTGGAGTTCTTACAGAGGTACCTGTTATGTTATTGCTTGTAAAAATAATTAATAAAACGAAAAATTGGTTTCCGGAGAAAGCCATAGAAAAAGCTATATAAAAGAAGAGATTATTAAAATTATTATAAATGGAGAGATTTAATCCTTAAGAAATAAATTTAGCGATGTATGCATGGCAAACCAAATGAAGGCAGCGAGCTTAATGCTCATTGCCTTCAGGCTTTTTCCATACACCAGCTTTTTCTCCGTGTTGTACTTCTGAATCACAATTTCAACTGCGCTGACCAGCTGAAAATCCCCGTCGTTGTGCGAGGATGATGGTCCAATCATTATAGGCAAATTATATCAAACACGTTTAACTACTATAATAGGTCGCAATACAACAATATATTCTCCAATATTAATCGTCTCCTTTATAGAACATAGAACAGCTTCATTTCTGTCAAACTGAAAGTTTCATCATAATCCATAACCTTAATTACAACCTCATCCGTTTCAACGGATGGAAAGCGGCATATTGCCTTATGACCTATATTTTTGCCTTCATAGACGGAAACATATTTTCCCGTAGTGCCTGTTTTAATCTCAATCAAAAAGCATCTAATACTTTCACCCATAGTTAAATCTTCGCTTAAAACAACATGATTAATCTTTGTAAGCTTGTTCATCCTCAATATATATGTATTATCTTTTATTTTCTGTTCTTCAACACATTGGATTGGCAATAAAAAACGCCTATGAATTTCATTCCAAAATTCAATCAACCTTCTTGAATCTTCCTCCGGCAAAAGTCCTTGCCGGTTAGGACCTATATTAATAAGAAGATTTGCACCTCTGCCTATCGATAGATAATATAAACTTACTAACTGATCTAGCGATTTAACTGTATAAACATCGTTATCACTATAGAACCATCTGAGTGCTCTCATTCGGCAGTCACATTCTCCCGGGAGGAACATACGCTTTTCCAATTGGTCAGTTTGATTAGTCATTACCGAAAAATCAACGCAATCAACTACATTAAAATTTGCCAGCGGTGCCATTCCATCCTCATTGCCAATCCATCTGGTATCAGGATCCCACATATTAAAAATTAGGATTTCAGGCTGCAAAGTTCTTATTTCTTTTATTATTCTTTCCGCATCGTACTGATGATTTTCAGAGCCGCAGCCGTCAAACCACAAATAATCTATTTTGCCATAGTTTGTCAAAAGCTCACTAATTTGATTGATAAAATAATCATCATATTCTTTGCTATTCTTGCTTTTAGAACCAAACTCAGCAGGCGAATAGTATATACCAGCCTTTACATCATATTTTCTGCATGCTTCAACAAATTCTTTGACAACATCGCCTTTGCCATTTCTCCAAGGCGTATTGGCGACGGAATAATTCGTATATTTCGAAGGCCAGTTTGCGAAGCCGTCATGATGCTTTGCGACAAAAACTGCATATTTTGCCCCCGCTTGTTTAATTGTGCTGATCCATTGTTCGCAATTTAATTCAATAGGATTAAATGCTTCAAGGGGCATAGACTGCATATCCCAATCTTTATGCTCTTCATAATAAGTTCTGATTCCGAAATGGAAAAATACACCGAATTCCCAACTTAAAAATGCAAGTTGTTTTGCTGACGGTCTAATCTTCAAATCAATTCTCCCTTCCTTATTTTGCATTGTTTTATCATTTATTTAAGGGCATCAGATTACCTGATAGCTATTCTTTCCAATTTTAAGGTTTTTACATGGCAAAGAGTTCCACGAACTATTGTCAAGGAACTCTCCGCAATTCTTTCTTCAAAGCACTTTATTCGAATTTATTCCCTATTAAATATTCGTAAGGTTGCATTGTACCTGCACTGTCCCAAAGGAAAGTTTTCACATAATAATTAGTGTATTCCGCGGGTACTGTTACTGTTGAATACAACACCGATTCATTCGCCCCGGGAACTTGTGTGTTATTTTGGAAATTAATAGAAACAAGCTTGTTCGTCGTCTTTTCATATAGTGCAGTAGCATACAATACTGTAACCGCTTGTGTTTTATAATTGCGCAGGGTAAGACGATTCTCAACATTCCCAGCCTCAAGCGCTTCAATCATAGCATTGTCTTTGTAATATGCCGAACCTACAAAATCCATATTTTCCTGTACCGTAAGCAAATATGTCTCAACCGCTCCCGAAAGATCAACAGTTATGTGAAAAGTGTTTGCCGTGCTGAGATCGATATTGATGTTTCCATTTACATCTCCTTCGGTTATCGCTCCCACAGCACCTGAATATGTTGGATACAATGCTATTGTTGCAGATGTTGTTCCTTTCGGAACATAAAGAACAAACTTTTTGGATTCCGTTTGTGTCATAATCCCCACATTTGATGTCACTCTTGCAAGCGACATATCTGAAGCACTGTTCTTTCGAAGCTCGGCAGATACGATTCTGGCTGTGCCGCCTACATTTGTTACCGTTATCGTTTCAGTACCATCTCCGTTAAAATAGTATTTGCCAATATCCAAATCTGTAACAGCATATGCAGTATTGTTAATGAACTTTATGTATCGTGATGTTGTAGCACCATCATTTGACACCGTAACCTGAGCAATACTCGTATAGTCATTATTTCCAGCAACAGTCTTGAGCAATATTCTGTAATAACCTGCACCCAATGTGGAAATTGCAGGTGTAAATATCGCCGACGCACCCGTAGCGGTTGTCGCCATTGCGCCTGAAACTCCAGTCATTGTCGAGTCATCTGTCCAAATGCCGTTATAAGTAGGAGTACCTGCTGATATGCATGTGAAGCCTGTTATCGGCCCCAAAACGTTACTAAGCACTGTAGCGCCGCCTGCAGGTGCCACCTCAAAGCGTAGGTAATATCCGTTGTTTTCTGATGCAATCTCATAGTCCACGTTTGTCACGCCTGTTTCAAATGTACCGGAAGACACCAATGTTTTCGATGCAAAACTACTTGTGCTGGAACGATACAATGCCCATGTTGTACCAATATCCTCCACACCGTTTGCATCATAATAACCGGAATAGCTTCCCTTTATCACAGAACCTACTTCCTCGACGCCCGAAAGCGTTGCCGCTGCAATTGTTGGCAGTGAAGCTTCTACTATTTGATACTTCGCCATTGTTGCACCATCACAACCGGTAATAACCGCAAGCATACCCGCAGCCATTGTTCCGTCTGTTACAAGGGTTTTTTCATCCGATTGATATATCTTAAGCGTTGAGTTTGACGGAATTGCACCGGTTATTAACTCTACAAAATCGCTATATGCGGTTTCCTCCCAAAGTCCGATTTTCATTGAATTTTTATATAACTTAAGGGTTTCCGGAAGTGAACTTTCATCAACTGCCACGCTTACATTGGTCGTTGCATTCGCAAAGTTAGTCGCATTATAATTTTTCAATAAATACACATCATCTACATACATTGTGCTTGTGAGCGTATCCGACGTATGCGTGCAAATATTAATACTTAATGTGTCAAATCTTTCAAATCTATAGAAAAATGGTGATGTTGTTGTATTATCTATACAGCTTAATTGACTAGATGTCATTCTAATATTCGTAAGCTCAGGTGTAGTTTCACCATCGAGGTAAACGGTGTATCGGAAACGATTGGTTGCCGGATTAATAGACTCATCGGAAGAATTTGATGTAGACATTGTATTAAATATTACACAAATACTATACCATCTTCCTGCTTGCATTTTGCCTGCGGGTATTACTTCATTACCTAATACCGTCATTCTTTTATCAGTAGTAATATCAAAAAAATTGCAGTTTGACAGAAAAATATTGTTAATTTTCAACGTTGATTTTTTATTAATCTCAAAATCTTCCACTCTTAATGACATCTTAATAGCACCCTGATATGGCGCGAAGCTTCTATTCGTTGAGTTAAGGGTGCCTGTTGTTATTGTGAGCTGTCCAGCATTCGCGGGGGATACAATCTTTGCATAATTATCACCACGGTATGCACCGGGCACACCATCTATTGTAATATCATTGATTGTAACATCTGTGGCGTTTGATCTTACCCAACCACTATTTGCAGTATTGAATATGCTTTCGCTCTCAAAGCCACCAAGTGTCGAATCGATTGCAGAGTTAACTTTATATGCGAATGCCGTTATTCCCATGGATAGTAGTAATGAAATAACCAGTGTACAGGATAATACTACTTTAATCAATTTTTTTCTCATTTTTACGACCTCCCTTTTTTTATTTTATAACCAGTCCAATTCTACAACTACAAATAATTATTTTACGATGAATTAGGATTTCGTTTGATTTTGTATATCATACTACTACTCCCTTCATAACATTTTATATTTTTTATCCTTTAACTTTTTCGCACATCTTCATTACTCGAGTTATAAATCCGGGTGCTGCTTTCCTTGTAACCCGTAGGTGATGTTGCCGTATGCTTTTTAAATAGCCTATAGAACGTAATGCGGTTCGAAAAACCAACCTTGTCAGAAACCTCATCAACACTCAAATGTGTTGTTCGGAAAAGCTCCATTGCCTTTTCAATTCTAACCCTGTTAATATACTCCAATATTCCTTCACCGGTTGTACTTTTAAACATCTTTGAAAGATATACCGAGCTTATACCGAATTTTTGGTTCAGAGAAGCCACATTCAAGTCAGGGTCAGAATAATTATTCTTTATATAATGCAAAACATCATCAACCAATCGAAAGTTTTCCTGTTTACCATCTCGTAATCCATCACAAACCATATTAATATAACCGTATATTTCCTCGGTGATTTCAGTCATACTTTGGCTTGCTTGTATTCTCCCTATGATCAGCAATTCTTTATTTAGCGCATGGTCATCTCCATTTATCGAAAGCTCCTCGGAGGTTTTAATAAGAGTTGCACAAAGGTCCATAATGAAGCATTTAAAAAGCGCCAACGAACGCTGCCCCTCATCTAACATATCACTAATAATTTTGTCTACAACATATCTTGCTTCAACAACATCGCCCCTTTTAACAGCGCTAATAAACTGCTGCTCCTTCTCAAGCGAATAGTTATATTTGTGAGCATTTGAAGAAGGCATATAGACAATTGTTTTACTTTCCGTCATGATAAGCTTATAATCCATCGTTTGCTGACACTCACTGTAACATTTGCATATTCCCTCCGTACCGCAATGTGCAGAGCTTATTGATGCGGAAAATTTTAATCCAAGCTGCATTTTGGCTATATCCAACACTTTATTTGTAATTTGTTCAAGCCCGTTATGGCTTTGTTCCTCGTCATAACCAACCACAAAAGCAATCATACTGTCAATTTCCGTCATATAAGCCTTGAAACTTTGTTCATTTAATAGCTCAATCATCATATTAGTTAGCACAAACCCATCAAGCTCCCATCGCTTTTCAGAAGAAATTGTCATATCGCCATACAACTCGGTATCATCCTCCAGATAGAATAATATTACACTAAAAAGCTTAGAGTTAAGATCAATATCATAGAGAGATTTTTCTGTTTCAAGCTCATTATAGTACTGTTTCATTCCTTTCAGCAGCTTGTTTAAAATCATATTTCTCATGATATTATTCTGCCTTTTTACAATACCATCTATCGCATTTTCTATTATGCCGTATTCGTTATTTCCGCTTATTTCCGAATTTTCTTTTAATTTGTTTATCATATTGTTAAGCGGTGAATAATTTTTCATAAAAGCCATATAAATCATATATAGCCCAAGCAATATTGCCACAAGACCGCCAAATAGGGTTATTCTTGTAACGAAACGATTACTTTCAAAAAATGCACTTTCACTGATTGTCACAATATAGCGTACAGATGAAACATTGCTGTTTGCAATTAAAATGATATCATTATTTTTGTTTCTGGTGATTCTATCAGTTTTCTCCAGTTGGGTAATCTCGTTATACGTAAAATACTCTTCATCCTTATTTGTACCGTGCAGGATAATTCTGTTGTTAAAGCTATCGACGATATAAACATTGCCCTTATTTAACAGTTTCATATCTTTCACTTGTTTTGCAAATCTATCCTTATCTATTAATGCCACCATTGCTATGGGACTGTTTGCGCCAACCAATTCAGACATTCTTTTAATATAAGCAATACCACTTGTTCCTTGACCACCATACGGAAGTTCAATAAGCTGCCCCTTACTGCTCATCATTAATTTATTAATCCAATCATCATAACTTATATCATTAATTCCAAAATTTATATCATAGTACTTCTTGCTGGTATATATACCTTCACTGGAGATTACGAGATCAACATCCCTAAAATAGAGATAAATCTCATTCATATCAGTGTTTATAGCCTTCCATTGCTTAAGATTAGATGAAATTTCCGATGCCATATAATATATCTCACCTGTTTTGTCCTTGTTTTCTTTGATAATTGTTTGAAAAATGGGCTGTATGCTTACGCTCCAATCCATATTCGCCACGTCATCAAGATAAGAATCAAGCTCGTATTTCATTTGCTGTAGCAGTAAATTATTGACCTCGTATGTCACCTCCTTGGTATTTTGTTTCGTACTGACGTAGATTACCCCGCCTACAATTATAGGTACAAGTAAAATAAGAAAGTATGAAATTAACCAACTGCAGAGGACACTGTTTCTCTTGGAAATGATTTTTTTGAGCATCAGTCTACACCTTTTTTCATTTATTATTATACCGATTGTAAGCATTTTGCTTTGTTTCGATTGCTTTTTCAATGCCAAGTGATTTCATTTGCTCCATATACTTGTCAAAGTTGTCTATACTCTCTACACCTGTTATAAATTTCAGATACATTGAATCAGCGTATGATTTAACGTCACTCATTGTTTTAGCAAGACTGCTGCTCTCCTCAACCGTATGCGTCACAAGGGGAATTATATACTTCGAGCCATCAATTGACGACCATACTTTACTTGCTTGCTTTTGCTCCTCGAGCTGATAATATTGGTTACGATATCGGATATCCTGAACGCTTATCGGATTTTGGTGAGCTGTAATATACATACTCATTGCTTCGTTTATTGAAAGTCCATTGGGATTATTCAAAATGACATCGGTATATACAGGTTCACCATTCACTATTGTATAGCTTTCCCCTTCAATTCCGAAATTGTAAAGCATAATCCCTTCCTTGCTGTATCCGTAATCAAGGTATTTTGCAGCAAGTTCTTTTTTTGTGCTGTCTGCGCTGATTGCACTGCCAAAACCAGTAAGTGCTACTGCATGACCCATCTTAGGCTTTTCACCCTTCACAAGACTCGGAACAGGCAAAGCTGACAACTTGAAATTTTTATTCTTGCTTCTCATGGTTACAATATAGCTCCCTAAATTAGCACCGATCCACCCCCACGTTATTCCTGTATTTCCATTGATAATATTACTGTCAATTACCTTTTGGTCAAGACTTACCGATGCATTATCAAGCAGCTTTTCATCATACCACTTTTTTATTGTTTTAAGAAGCTCCTTGTACTGCGGGGAATACTTACTGTATTTCACAGCTCCGTCATCAACATAAAATTCGTTTTTAATGTTATATGCCTCGGAAAGACCACTGAAAATCGACTCCGCTTTAATACACAGCGGTGCGGATGCTCCCTTTTTTTCTTTAAAGGCTTTTAGCACATTGTACCACTCTTCTATTGTTTCCGGCGTTTCTAGTCCCAATTCGTCAAGCCAGTCTTGACGAATCATAAAGCCCGATGAAACAGGCATTACTCCATTCTCATCAACCGCATTTATAAACGGAAACATAATACAGTTGCCAGTATCGGTTGTGAATCTTTTTCTGTAGACTTCATTTTCCGTCAGTATCTTTCTATAATTCGGAGCATAACCGTCAATAAGCTCGTTTAGCCTCGTTATATAACCATTTTCGATTGCTTTATCAGGTCCTCCCGGAACATCATACCATTTATATTCCATTATATCGGGAAGCTCCCCTGATGCAAGGAGCAAATTAAATTGCTGTGCTGAATCCGATGATGATGTGGGAGAGATACATTTGATTTTAACGCCTGTTCTTTTTTCCAATTCCTTTCCTAATGGAGTCTGAGAAAATTCCGTTGATCCACTACCTCTCCATACTGACAACACCTCATCCGTATCAATCGGATATGATGATTTCGCAAGCTCCTGATTTGTAAGAGCCGACGATGAACCTGTTTTGATCGCCCCATCACAACCCGCAAGAGTTGTACAAGCAATGAACAAGCATAATGTTAATGATAAAGCTTTTTTCATAATTGCCCCTCCTTTGATAATAGTTTTGCCGGTGTGTTATAGAGCCAGTCACCGGCAACCTTCAGTGCAAGCTCGCTGTCTATTGTTCCGTGCTTTATTTGACCCTCTAAAAACAAACTCAGTGTTTCTTTCACAACCAAAAGCTTCGTGTAACACCATTCCAAGCACTTTGCGTCGGTAGCTACAATTGAGCTTTTGATTGAAGGTAATGCTTCAAGTCGTTGACCCATTGCCTCCATATATGAGGAAGGACGAAAATTGTACCACCACAAACCTCCTGCATATACATTGCTGAAAACATTGCCCGCATTTACCACATCAATGTTGTTAGCCTGTGAAGATATAACAAGATCATAGTTGCAATTGTAACGCTCAAACAATCCGAATAATTTTGTTATGCTGTCGGGATCGTTCGCAGGTACACACTGACTGGCATATCCATCCTCAACACCCAAGAAAAATTGGACGAACATATTTAATTTTTCAGCACCTCTTGAAATATAGTGAAGCACCGCAATCAGCCCGTCAGAATATGTCATATTATTCTTAACTAAAAAATCAGTATGTGTGCTTGTGTCAAGCCTGTCTACCTTCGTCATTATTCCGGTTCGTCCATCCATTTTGAACCCCGATAACAGGTTAAATATTTCAGTTTCAACCTCCTCTCCGTTTGCCGCTCTTTTCGCCCATTTCCTAACAAGTGGATCAATTCTCGGAACAGTTACACAAACATTTGGCAATTGTATGAATTCCGTGTGCTTTTCAGGAGAGTTTACAACCGCTTTTTCTATTTTCGTCATCTCAAGAACCTTTTTCGCCCATCCTTGCTCCTTAGCTTTCCCTTTGACAGCCTCATCTATTTCAAACACACTTTTTTCATTGGTCAGCTCTAACCCATACAAATCACGAATTGCTTTTTTAAGGGATCGGCACCATATTGTATTTTCCGCTCCCTTAAAGGCTTTTATAAACTCAAATGCTCTTTGTTTCATAGGCAGACCGGCAAAATCTTTTGGATAACCGGCTCCCCACAAATGTCGCAAAAGCCAATAGTACTCACCTAAATCCCAAAAATCGTTCGCTATAACATTGTTATAGTCAAGATGATTATGTGTATCTATTACCTTTAATTCCAAAATACTATCTCGAAAATCGCTCATTGTTTCTCCTTTACTCTTTCACTGCGCCTACCAACGTTCCTTTTACAAAATATTTTTGCAGGAACGGATACACCAGCATGATTGGTATGACTGACACAATAATTGCAGCGTATTTTATACTTTCCCGTGTAGCGAGCTTTTCACCCATCGCCGTTCCCATATCCATTTGCGCGGTTTCATTCGTTATCAGTATTGAACGCAAAACCAATTGCAGCGGGTATTTGTCACTGCTCCGTATGAACAGCATTGCATTAAACCATGCATTCCAATGCGCTACCGCATAATACAAAAGCACAACAGAAATGGTGGGCAGTGAAAGCGGTATGATTATCTTAAACAAAATCGCCCAGTTCCCTGCGCCATCCAGCTTTGCTGATTCCTCCAAGCTATCCGGAATAGCTGAAAACCCCGTTCTCAATATCAACAGATTAAAGGTGTTTACAGCTGTCGGCAGTATCAGTGCCAACAGTGAATCATTAAGCCCGACATTTTTTACCGTCAAATAAAATGGTATCATTCCGCCCGAAAAATACATTGTAAATACAATCAAAAAGGTAATAAGGCTCTTCCACATTACATTCTTTCTGGAAAGCACATATGCACCAAGTGAGGTCAGCAATATATTCAATGAACATCCCGCCACCACGATAAAAATTGTGTTCATATATCCTTTATAAATCGTTGGATCATTTGAAACCATCTTATAAGCTGCAACATTAAATCCAAGCGGTTTTACTAAAATTCCACTATGTGCCAACATCTCGGTTGAATCACTTAAGGATGCAAACAGTACATACATCAGCGGATAAATTGTTAATATAACCATAAAAAGCATAAATAATATGTTAAAAGCTTTAAATACTATTTCACCCTTGCTTTTACTATGTATCATTTTCTTCCCCCCTACCACAAGCTCGTCGTGGTTATCTTTTTCGAAGCAGTATTCGAACAGTATATCAATATAAAACTAATTACTGAATTGAAAAGTCCTACCGCTGTGCTGTAGCTCCAGCTTGCCTCTTGAATACCCCTTCTGTAAACAAAGGTTGAAATTACATCCGATTTATCATAAATGAGTGGATTATAAAGAAGTATGATTTTTTCATATCCCACATTCAGCATACTGCCAAGCCTTAAAATAAATAATAAAACTATAGTTGGTACTATGCCGGGAAGTGTAACATGCAAGGTTTGACGCCACTTTCCTGCACCGTCAATGGTTGCCGCCTCATAAAGCTGAGTGTCAATTCCCGCCAACGCGGCAAGATACATAATTGAGCCCCAACCAACTTCTGTCCATATACTTGAGATAACGTATATGGGCACAAACATATTTTTATTTTCAAGCATATTTCTTGAACCCTCACCAAAAAACATGTTATTGATAAGACCATCTGTTCCGACAAAGTTCTTAATGAGTCCGCATATGACAACCAATGAGATAAAATGAGGCAGATAAGTTATTGTTTGTACTGCTCGTTTGCATTTAACAGAAACAATTTCGTTTATCAAAAGAGCGAATATGATCGGTGCTGGAAAACCCCAAATCAAATTATTAGTACTTATCCACAACGTATTTCTTAGCACCTGCCAAAAATAGCTGCTTGTAAACAAATCATAAAAGTGCCTAAAACCCACCCAATTACTTCCGATAATGCCTTTTTTCGGAACATAGTCCTTGAAAGCTATCAGTATTCCCATTATAGGCGTATAGTGGAATAGCGCATAAAACACCAGCACTGGCAATATCATAAGATAAAGCCCCTTATTTTTGCGAAAATCTAAGCCAATGCGATATCCAAGCTTTTCTTTATACGGCTTGCTTTTTGCAACTATTTGCACATTCATTTTGCCACGTCCTTTATAATATTTATAACAACTTTTAACAGGTTTCACCCTGTTGTATTATTCCGAACACCCACAATCGCTTTTCAAAGTCTCCAATGGCGAAATCTCCAAAGAGGAGCTAACCACCGGCGCATTCAAGGTGTTTTCGCCTGTTGTCAGCACTATTTTACTTTCTCCCTTGGGAAGTGTTACGCGAATACCATCCGATACAGTAGTTACAGTTGCTGCGTTTCCGTTAATATTCACCCCTGTATAGCTGCCTTTGAATACGCAGTTTGTCGCGGATGAAGTATAAGCCGCACCCTCCGCGGCATTCATGGATATTGATATAAGCTCTCCGTTCGGCGTGTAAAAGCCTGTTGTGCTTGTGCCGAATTGGCTTGAATTACGCACAAGGTAAAAACCGAGAGTTCCATTTGTTTTTCTATAAACAGTCGTTTCTCCATGAATGGTTAGTCCGTCATAGGTTGTTGCCGCTGTTGATGCTGCACTTTCCAAAACCGTATCAGTGATGCCGCCGTTAAAATTTAGTGTGCCTCCTGTGTAGCTTCCTGTTGTGAGCCTTGACATTGTCGGCTTTGCAACAACATTTGTTTTCCATGGAACCATAAAAGTTACAATTCTTTTTTTGCCCGAGGAGCCTGCCGAGTATTTGTTAAACATTGCTTTAATCGGAACGCATTTATCATCTGACTGATCTGCAATTATACCATCAATGATGGACACAGATGTAGGCGCTGTAGCAAGATAGAGCGATAATTGCACCCCGTCAGTCGTGAAATTTGCAATGTTCCATTGGTATTCCGTTGAAGCCGTTACCGTTGTATAACTGCTTGAGGCAGGTCTTAGCGAAACATCTACCGTTGCATTTGCGGATGTTGCCCTTGCATCATCTACCGTTACAAAGTAGCCGCCTGCTCCGTCTTGCGGATGCACAAACAGAAAATCACGGTAATGCCTGCCATTTGATATTGCACTTCCCGAATCGCCTCTGGCAAAATCTATACTGTCTGTTGTAAAACCGTCTATAATTCCATTTCCCGTTTTGCCTGAATGGTCATTGATAGGCAGCGGACTTTGAATATAAAGATATGAATAATTAAACAAAAGCGTATTAGCGGAAATCGCTCTGTTATAGATATAGTCCCAGCTGTAGCCGCCGGCACTTGATCCCCAACCACTGTATCCTGCGTTTGCCATTAATATTTCTCCAAAGCCTGCCAAGCAGAATGCATTGACTTCTTTATGCACATGCCCTCCTTCGGAGGTTACAGACTGCATCGCGCCTGCCAGAGAACTTCTATCGCTCAAATCATCGTAGAAATAAGCGCCTCCATCTCTGAAAATTCTGCTTTGCGGCACAACGGGGTCAGGTAAAGCTGTTTTCAGCAAGGGGAAATTCCATAGCCGCCCAGTAGGTATATTGTCTTTAAGGTGCCATGCAGCAAAACCGGCGGCTACATCTGATACATTATTTGCTCTGAATGCCGTCCAGCTTTGCTTCATACGTGTGGAATCCCCCGCTGTAAAACCGGTGTCTCCAAATGTCCAGCCTCTCGTATTCGGCGCAAAGCTGTAACCTAACAGCCATTCATTAATTCCCCTAAATTTGGAGCTATTGTATATGTTATTATTAAACCCTGTATATTCTAAAATATCAACAACGCCCGTCTTTGAATCACGCCTGTCAAAGTTTGCAAAACGTGTCAGCGCGTATGACGGGCAAGGCGATACGCCATCATCAGTGAAAAAGTTATAATAATTACTTAGGTAATTGCTTGCCGCTGTTTTTGCTTTTTCGGTATCGCCTTTGAAAATCGAATAAACCGTTCTCGCACCCCAGATACCAACAGGATGAGTCTCCATATGGTTCCAAAACCAGTTCCCAACATTATCAATGATTGCATCGCACTCTAACCGCTGTGCTTCAGTCATATAATTATATACAATGTCATAAGCAAGCAGGGTATCAACAAAGGCACCGGCAGGAGGGATTGCATAATTCCAATCCGAATCGCTGTCTACATAAAGATCATCATATAGATTTCCCGTGACCCCTGTTTTCCAATATTGAATATAGTTATATATTTTAGTTACATAGCCGGCCTGATTGGTTGGGTCAAGTATAAAAGCCAAACCGCATACGCTCATTTTATCCGCCAGATTATTACATCTGGTCTGATATGCAACAGTTGTTGCCATATCGGGTGCGCCGCCTGATGCTCCTGTTCCCATTGCCGACCACGGATATGTCAATGCCCGCGCTCTCATTTCGGTGTACTCCGCCTCTTTCGTAATTAAAAACGGATGGTCGGTATATATCTGAACATCATCACCGCGTTGTTTTAAAACAATATCGTCTATAAAAACAGATGATGCTGTATCAGCAATGTCATTTGTAAGCCTATATGTAAAAGAAACATTTGAATAATTAAGAGCCGGAACTGTTTTTCTTAGCATTGTTTTCTCATTAATATACGTTTGCCCGTTAATAATAACGCTTGCTTTGTTGGTCGCCGTGTAAATAATGACATCCACTGCATACCATTTATTTTCCAAATAAGAAAGTCCGACTTCCTCGTTCAAACAATAAATATTGCCATTTCTGAAGGTCAGAAAATATGCATATTTATTGTTTGACAAATCCTTCATAAAGAGGTCAAACTTATCGCTGATATTGCCCGCCATTACATTAAATGAAAGCTTATAGCACTGTGCATCGGCCGATATATCTGCAGAAGTGGAAATTAACGGATCTGCAACCGCACAACCACTTCTGTCTGCAAACAACTCAACATATTTATCTTCACTTGAACCTGCAACGACAACACTTTCGCCGATGGATGGTATTGCATACGCTGAAACGCCGCTTGGAATGGCACCAATTGTATCAGACTCAAAATTGTTCTCAATGAGAGTGGTCCACATTTCAACAACTGATGTAACAGACGCACTTACAAGCTGCATGGAAATAAGTAATACAGTAACTAAAATTATAAAGAACATTCCTTTGCGCATATGTCAATGCCCTCCTTATTAATACTTAAACACAACTACATCCATCATTGCACTATTTCTGCAATTGACAAGTATATAATCGCCCCCGTCTATACCTCCCGGCTTTACATCGTTCAAATCGCCTTTTCTTACAATACCATTTTTTAAATCAACCACTGTAGTTACCATTTTAACAACAACGGTATAGAAATACGGGCTGGTGGATACTGTTGGAGCTACATAAAGACTCATATGCGTATTCGGTTTTACCGCAATCGCTCTTCCAAATGTTCTTTCTGCGTCTGCTCCTCTGTTGCAAACCCATAGCGGATTATCCGGCGTACTTATGTCATTGCTCATCCTCGGATATACCTTTGTAATCTTTGCAATTGTTTTATCAGCCGAGGAGATGTACATAAAAGCACATGTACCCTGCTGTGTAAAATCTTCCATGGTTAATCGGATCGGCTTTTTATTTTCATCAAGATCAAAACCATGATAAATATACATTTCATCTAAAGGAGCCGTTATCGATTGCTTATATACTCCTTTTTGATAATAGTACACCTTATACCGTATATCGCCGTAATCATCTACTACCTTTGTTACTTTGTCAATAACACATATATACATATCATAAGTATCAATCATTGTATCTGATGCTGTGCTATCCGGATTTTGTATTACGATTACCCTTGCATTACCATAATCCTCAACATTAAACGCCTGAATCAGATACTCCCCGTTGTCTGCCAAATCAGATCTCGCAAGAACCTTGTAAAATTTATCATCGGCCGTTTTATAATTTGCTGCTGTAGGCACTTCAAAAACATAGGTTTCCAAGGAGCCTATATAAAACGAACAATTGGCATTCTCGCCCAAACCGGGCAAATCAGCAGTTTTCTGTTTTGTTTTTATAAACAAATTTCCGGAGCGTTCACAATATTTCCATTTGTACGTTTCAAATCCCGGTCCGTATTCAAGACTTTCACTATCCTCTTCCGGATTATCTAGCGGCGTATCAATATCGGTAACTAAGCCTTCTTCATTTAGTTTGTACCTAATGAGCTTACTTGCAAATTCAGCATTTCCGGCAAGGAGTGCAGCATATATCCTAGCATTTCCTTTGGCCGTAACTCCGTCTATTTTTACTTTATCCTTAATGGTTGGTTTGATCATTTCTGACTTCTGATTAAAAATCTTGGCCTGAACATCACCGTCAATTCCCTTATTCTTTGATATATCTATCATAAATCCATATATCCATTCGTCGCTCTTTTCTGTGACCATTGCCATAATCTCACCCTTCGGGCTGATTGCAAAGCTTCCATAATATCCGACACGCAACGTTGGAGAAAAATCATATGTATCAATTTTTTCCTTATATTCTTTTGCTAATTTATATTCATTTCCATTAATGATATATTTTTCATTATCAATTATTTCAGTAATTTTGCCTTTCACCTTATTAGAGCTTGCCATGATATTAGCAACATTTCCGTCATCACTTACGCCAATGAGTAAAACATCACCCCTCGTAATACTTGTTACACTAGCTTCATTGCCATCTTTATATACAATTGCTTCGTCTGCATCCAGAACAAAATCAGCTTTGCCATACTTATCAGAAATTGTTTCCAATGCAGCATCATAATAATTTACATAATACTCAATATAATTTTCAATAAACACAATATCATAAATATTATCACCATTGAAATCAATCAGCTTAATACTGCCTACTTCCGGAATAAAATCCGAATTATCAAATGTAAAAGCCTTGCGTCCCGCATACTTGCCATTTCTGATGACATTTGCGGTGGGCGAAATATTGGCTGTTTTCCATTTTGAATCATCTTCGTTTTCCAGATATATAAACTTTTCCGTTGTGGTTGACGTGCCAATCAGATCGGAATCAACGTTTATCATTTTGCTTGAGGAGGTTGGTTCAACATTTAAAAGGGTGAAAACATCTACCTCATCCTCATGATAATAAAAATCTACGGTATATCCCAAATAGTCAGCTACATTGCTATTGCCGATTTTATACGTTACCTCGTCAATCTCTGCGTTTCCATCGCCTACTCCGTCAATTCTGTTGATTTTTGTTGCCTCAACTGCGGTAACCTGACCCTTTTCGTGATAGATTCCTCTTGTTTCACTGAGAACATTAATATACTGTCCTGTCGTATACTCTTCATTTTCACCGAATTGTGTCTGGACAAGATAGTCTGCGCTAAGGGCATTATTAATCATCATAATTGCATTAATCCAATTTAGTGTTCCATCCTTCTCGGGAGTAACATTCTTAAGCAAACCGACTTTCATTGCTTCGCTGATATATCCATCAGGATAGCCTCCGTTCTGCTCTGCGAAAGACTTATAGCCCAGTGCGCTCATAAGAACCTTTATCGCTACCTCATATGCAACTGATTGGTTCGGGCCAAAGGTTCCGTCAGAATAGCCGCCGACAATACCCATTTGATATGCAGTTTCTATATATCCGCACATTTCACTTCCCGTGGCAATATCGGAAAACGAGCTGACATTGACGTTCTCCTGTGCCAGTTCGGATTTTCCAAGCATAGAGATTACCATTTGAACAAATTCTGCTCTGGTTATAATATCAGCAATGTTAAAATTCTCATCCGAACTTTTGTTATATATACCGAATATTTTAAGCTTATCCATTACAGACTGTTGCGACGGTGTAGGTGTAACACGAATGACGTCTTCTCCTTTTTCAGCCGCCACTGTCTTCTTCACTATCGGTTTTCCTGAATAATCACCCTTATAAATATAAATTGACGCAATATCTGCATATTTTGTATAACCTTTACCACCGTCAATTATTATGCCTAATTTATTTTTCTCTGAATTTTCTTTATAATCAAGTGATAATTTACTTACCACTTTTTCATTATTAACATACATATTAAGCATATTATCTTTGTCTATGGAATACGCAAGATGATACCATTTTATTGCAGAATATACGCCGACAACATTACCGGAAGTATCTGAAATTTTACCGTCTTGCGTAAATTCTATAATCTTGTTATCATCAGTGGAAATTACCATGTCCATTTTACCCTTAAGCATAATATTCATTTCAATCGTATATGAACTATCAATGTCATGTGTAAATTCCTGCTCATATGTAGTTATTTTTCCGGTTTCCGCTGAAAGCTGAAGCTTCTCTGAAGTTTCATAATAGAACTGAATGTTTTCCGGCTCTGCGGCAAAAACTAAACATTGCGAAAGCAGAGATAAAATTAGTATTAAAGAAAACCCTTTTAACACGTATTTTCTCATATCATTCTTCCCCCTGAACTTCTTTTACGTATAGGTATTTTTGTATTTCTTCATATAAATTAGAATTAACAACTGCTTTTGCGTTTTCCGAGTCAGTGCCGATATAAATAATTCCGTCTTTCCATTGCACGGATTTCCCAAAGGCTTCTGCAATTGCTCTTAGCGGCACATAGGTTCTGCCGTTTTCCACCGCAGGAGCAATATCAAGCTCAAGCTCATTTCCTGCCACATTCATCTTCTGTTCGCCTATTTTAAGCATCATCTTTTGTTTGTTATAAATAATCATTATTTCATTAGTTGCTTCAATCCACTCAACATATGCATCAAAGCCCTCTGCAATAAAGCGTAGTGGTACCATTGTGCGTTCACTCATCGTAATGGGAACAATTTTAGCATTCTCAGCGTCAATTGATGTAATCGTGCCACCAACTGATGCCTTATTGCTGTTTTCAACCAGAATCATCCCATCAAAATCAATTACAGGAACATACTCTTTTTCCTCAAGTATAATTTTACTCTCACCTATCGGAAGAGTAACCTTAATCCCATCACTAACCTGCTCTGTCAATACATTCTTACCGTCTATTTTAACAGCCTTAATCCCCGTATTTGTAAATATACATTGTGTTTCAACGGCTGCATACGCACTTCCCTCATTGCCATTCATATATACTGAAATTTTGCTGCCGTCAGGAGTATAAAAACCCGAGTCAGCATCCCTAAGCTTTGATGAATTTCTTGTGAAATAGAATGACGTTTTCACACCTTGTTTTCTGTATACCACCGATTCGCCATTAAAATTTATATTATCCCTTGTTAATTCAGATGTCCCGTCACTTTCAAGAACGGTATCCTTTGCACCACTGCTGAAAGTCAATGTTCCGCCGCTATATCCGTTACCTGCATCTATCCTTGCCATAGCGGGTTTATCTGCACTATTTTTCCATGGAACCATAAAGGTTACAACCTTCCCTTCACCTTTATCATCCGAGCTATATGAATTAAACATCGCCTTTATCGGAACATATTTCATTGATGTGCTGCTGGTCGCATCACCAATTACACCATCTATAATTTCAACACTGTTTGGCTTTGTTGCCAGGAATATTGAAAGCTGTGCCCCTTCTTCCGAATTATTTTTTACAGTCCATTGGTATTCTGTTTGTGGAGTTACCTCGTTATATACCAGTGTAGCCGGGCGAAGTGAAACACCTACCTTTGCATGCGGAGCGTTTGCTTTTACATCATCAAAGGTTATAAAATATCCCGCATTTCCATTCTGCTTATGTACCATAATAAAATCTCTGAAATGCCTGCCGTTGGAAAGTGCGCTTCCTGAGTCACCACGCACAAAATCAAAATTCTTTGCTGTAAATCCGTCAATGATTCCTGCACCAAACTTGGCTTGGTGGTCGTTTACGGTTGAGGGATCGGTTAACGTGCCATGAGCGTAGTCAATTAAAACAGTATTGCTGGAAATGGCTCTATTGTTAATATAATCCCACGAATAATCTCCTGCCGCGGAACCCCAGCCGCTATAACCCCCGTTTGCAATCAAACGTTCACCAAAACCATATATATTAATTGAATTGGTTTCCTTATGAGCGTGGTCGTCACCTACCTTTGTCAAGTTCATCATAACGCCCGCATTAGAGTTAATGTCATCAATATTTTCGTAAAAATATCCGCCTCCATCTCGGAATATGCGACTTGCCGGAGCAATCTGGGCTGCAAGAGGCTCTCTTAACAGCAAATAGTTATAAAGCGCGCCACGCGGATATTCATCCTTCATTAGCCAAGACGCATATCCTGCTGCGGTTTTCGAAACATTATTTGCACGAAATGCGACATAGCTGTGGCGTGTCCTTCTCGCACTTCCGCTTGAGAATTCCGTATCTCCGAACACCCAATTATAATAGCTCGGCGCTGACAGATAACCCAATAAATATTCGTTTATATTTATAAACTTTTGATTAAAAAATATCGTTCTGTCATAGCCTGTATATTCTAAAATATCTACAAGAGCCGTCTTTGAATCACGCCTGTTGTAATTTGCGAAACGCTGCCACATATAGCTTGGACAAGTTGATGCACCATCAGCAGTGAAGCTGCCATAATAACATTCCATATATGAGCTTGCTGCCAATTTAGTTCGTTCCTCATCGCCCTTAAATAAAGAATATATGCCTCGGACTCCCCATGTGCCAATGGGGTGACTTTCGTCATTTGCCCAAAAATGCTCACCAACCCTATCAATAATTTCTTCGATTCTTTTTCTTTCAGCATCGGAATAATGGTTATAGGTCACATCAAATGCAAGGATAGTGTTAAAAAAGCAGCTCGCAGGAGGGATAGAAGTTGCCCAACTGTTGTTATCAGTAGTATATAAAGTGTCAAACAAATTACCCGAAACGCCGCTTTCCCAATATTTCATACAATCAGCTACGATTGCCGCATATGTATCTTGATGCTCAGGGTCAAGAATATAAGCGAGTGCGGCTGTGCTCATTTTATCTGTAATTGTCGCATAGCTTGCATTACTTGAATCCAATACTACATTGTTTGCATAATCTATTGCGCTTACTTTCATTTCCTTCCACGGAGATTGCAAAGCAAGATTTCTCAATTCCTCAAATTCACTTTCTCTTACAAGTAAAAACGGATGTTGGCTTGCATCAATTTTCTTAATAACAATGCCATTACTATCATTTTCTTTTGACGCAGCACTTTGCTCTTCATTTACTTGTTCTGCTACATTTTCCTCATTTTCATCTTTTTTGTCAGTTACAGCAGTGTTGGAATCTGCCGTAAACACAGTTAAGCTAAAACAGGGGAATATCATTGTAAAAGCAATCAATAAGCAAATAATAACCCTACATTTCATTGTGCGGCCTCCCAACTATTTATCATACATAAAATTTTTGCACATTCTGCTCTGGTTGAATACTTCAAGGGGTTAAAACGGTTTTCAAATCCATTGATTATTCCTGCCGCACTCATTTCCTTGACGGCGTCTTTTGCATACTCCTCTATCTCATCTTCATCTTCAAATGTAACAAAAGCATTTTTAGGGTCGATACTAACTTTTGTCTTATCCTTCGCACGGAATATTATAGTCGCCATGTCCTGTCTTGTAATAGGTAATTTCTTGCCAAAGCTGCCGTCCCCCATGCCATTTACTAATCCATATTTTACGGCCGTTGCTATGTATGGGTAACAGGAGCATTCATGCAATACATCTGAAAATTGTATTTGCATATCATTATCAATTTCAAGCCCAAACGATATAACAAGATATTTCACAAAATCTCCTCTTGTTATATTTTCATCAGGTATAAAGTTCCCCTGTTTAACAACTTTATTCTCAACCATTTTTTTGATATACTGCTCTGCCCAATGCCCCATATAATCATACTTTGTTTCAACTACGGGTGTTATGACAGGGGTTTTAGCAATTGAAATCTTACTGGTTCCCGAGCCGTTTGAACCCCTGCTACCGCCCGAAGAGGAACTTTCCTTTTTAAGTACCGTTATTGAAAATTGAAGCTTTTCCTCATAACCCGGCTCTCTCTGATGCGTAATATGAGCTGTAAGTGTAACCGTTACATTGGTTTTCTGTCGAAAAACAGTACCGTCGCTCCCCAAAACATTGGGGTTGTCACTTTCCCAATTAACAACACATCCATTGGGCGTGTTGGGCCATAACATAATGTCCTTGTCTGTACTCGTGAAATCCATTTGATTTTTGATATACTCAACTCCCGCATCAAATGGCGTAATGACTACAGGGATATCGACCTTTTCCGATTCAACTGCCGCTCCCTTCTTTTCACCTGTTAATGCACACGGCGTTACCTGTACTATGATATATTTGCCTTCCTGTTCTGTTCCCAGCTGAATTGTTTTGTTTGTTTTCCCATTGATAACGCTATAAACACCATTGACTGTGTCACTCTGCAACCAAGTATAGATAGTATTTTCTTTATCCTCTAAATCCAAATTTATATCTTTATAGTCATAATTTGCTGTAAGTGAACCTCCTACGCAATACCGTCCGATAACTGACAGATTACCTGCTTCCGGCGGCATTTGCGGCAACTCGGCAAATTTAATTTTGCATTCTTTAATAACGGTTTTGTCATTTGATGTCAAGAATGCTGTCATACTTTCATTCGTCAGTTGCGTTTCGTCTGTTATAAGCGTACCATCTTCAGTATAAAACATTAAAGTCGGCTTAATGTCATAATCCGTTCCACTATCCCCAACATACGCATTTGAATATAGTGCTTTTTCCACGTGCTCCCGCATATCGCTTAACGGCATTTTCTCAGGGATGAAAAAGGTAGAAGAAGGCTCATCAAAACTATAATAATCTGTCATCAGGGCATTATCTACCGAAACATTCATGTCAGGTATGAAGTTGGCATAAAATTCCTTGTGAACTGCAGTACTTCTTAGAAATTTTAACAGATAAATATCATCAACCAAAAAGACTCCTGCTCCGGCAGCGTTTGCATCATAAACCTGTCTTACATAAACGCTGTTTATATACGAAAATCGTTTTTGATTAACATCGGGATTCTCAACTGTAGGCATTAAAAACGTCCATTGTGCATTTTCAAGTACACATTTTCCATCAAGATATATACTGTATCTAAGATATTTATCAGAAGATGTCAATTCACTTGAGCCGCACCCTTGTGTATTGAGAATTACGGCTATGGTGTACCATCTTCCTGCTTCCAAATTCCCTTCAGCAATAATTTCATTATTCCAAATTGTAAGCCCTGCAAGTTTAGAAATATGTAGAAAGCTTTCTTTTATGGAGTTGTCATCAGAATTTATTTTAACATCAACATATCTGTCAAGATTAAAATCATCCACTCTAAATGAAAGCTTGATTGCTCCTGGATAACCGGCAAGACTAATGGTTGAGGGTGTTGCGTATATCCCCAAATCATCAGGACATTCTGTTGTCGTTGCAAATGGATATGCCGTCATTTTACAAAATGATGTTATGCGAGGTGCACCACTGGCAATTTCTATCTCACCGCTAACAGAACTATTACCCGTATAAATACCTCTCTTTAACCAACCTTTTGAAGCATCTGTGTTAAATATCTCTTCGGAAGTAAAACCACCATAAGCATCATTTGACTTTGACATTACGTTGTACGCCAAAATTGTTTGAGGCATTACCAACGACATTATTAACATAAGAACAAGTGTTTTTGTTTTCATACCTTTCCTCCTTATTTCTGTTTTACTCAATAACATTATATCCTAAATGAGGTCCAAGAAGCAAGTTACAAATACGAATAAAACGTTACAATATCTGTCATAGTTATGAATTTGAAAGCAATAATCTAGCGGAACAAGTCCTTCCACCTCAACGATTTGAAGATTTTTTTCTTCTGTCCTCTGTCTTTTTTATCATTTTTTCCACCCTATTATATAATACCATAAAACGGAGAAAAAGCCAAGCTGTTCGCTTGACTTTTTCGACAGTCTGAATGCAGTTAACCATTTGCGGAAGTATACCATCAATCACGGATCAAACGGCAGCTGTTCCTTATATTCAGAGAATCCATAGAAATGATTTTATTTTGTTTAAGAATGAATTATCACAATTCCTGTTTTAAGTATAATCAGAGCAATTAATTTTGCCCCATAGAAATCAGGAGTTTTTTAAAGATTCCCGAATATATCGAAGCTGATCCATAGTTGCCTCAGAAATAAGCCCTTCCTGATAAGGCGCAACATTATATGAAAACACACCCTGTTTCATAATTACATTTTTAATGTATTCTACAACCTCTTCATTTGAAAATCTTGGCTTAGGCGTTCCTGTTTTGTCATGAACCCAAAAATCATCCATCCAGCACAAAGCATGCCACCCAGTGTTACATTCTCCCGAAAATCTCGAAGCAGGCAATCTTGTTAAATCATTTTCTTCACCTGCCTGAAAATCCTGTATTCCAACACCCGTTACGGAATCCCAATCAGATGTTCCTTTAAAGTTAAAAGTAATTAAACTGTCTTTATTCCCCGCGCGCAACGCGTTTGCATATATTTTATAATCATACCTTATTCCTGTTTCCTCCGCAAAATTCTTATCATAACAGCCATCGATCCACCAACCTTTTATCTTGTCGCCATACCGGTTTGATATTGCGCGTACAAGTTCATATGTAATACCGGCATGCTTTTTCACATCTGTTTTAAATCCGCTGACTTTCATCCACTCCTCATCCTTAACTCCGTCGGCGTTATAATAACACATTAAATCTATGCCATTGGCTGCCAGCTTCTCATAAAGCTCCAAAATCAGATCTCTTTCGCAGGTTCTTCCTTCTATAATATTATCCAAAGTTTTACATGGAAAAGGAAGATACATATGAATATGTGAAACAGTAAAAAATAAATATTTTGCTCCCGCTTCCTTCACCTGCTTTGTAAATCCATCTACGTCGAATGCGTGAGCAGCCTCCTGATATGCCTTTTTTACTCCTTTTTTCGGCATAGATTCAGACGTCCAATGCGCAAATAAACCATACCCCGAATTTAAAAATTGATTTAGCTTTTCTTCCCTGCTCATAATACACCTCATTCATGAATTAAAACTGCTTACAGATTAACCGGAGATACGCCTTCAAACCGTATTTCCCCGAATATTGCCTGCGCAAATGCTCTCATGCTTTCAACATCATACGAATAAGCATTAACATAAGTATCGATATGCTTATAATATTTGGAGTAAATATACGGAGACCCAAACGAAGCAATAATCGTTTTTTGCTTGCAGCTCATTTGGGATGTCCATACTGAAACCGCATTATCACCGCATAAATCGATTGATCCCGGACGGCCCGGCCCGCTGTAAACCGCAAAGATGATCAAATCAAATTTATCCTGTTTTTTTTCAAATTCGGTTATCCATATATCACCTATTATTTCTGTCTCCACACCCATTCCCGAAAATACATCCTTTAATTTCAGCAACTGGTTATATATCTTTTCCGTAGGCGCAACGTCAACGATTAGCAAATTTTTGATTTTACTTTTATTCAAGGGTATTAAACCCTGCTTATTATTAAGAAGCGTCATACTTTTTCGGGCTATATGTTTTGCGATGTTCATTTTCGGAGTCGTTTCATACGTTATTTTCCGATCAAACAAGCCCAATTTTACTTTCATCTTCCAAATGCGGCTTACTGCGTCGTCAAGCCTTTTTTCAGAAACCTCTCCGCTTAATATTTTCTCTTCCAGCTTATCCATATATTCAAGTGAAGGCCACAACAATATATCAGCTCCGCTCTCAAATGCCTTAATCTCCAAATCGCCTGATGAACCGCAAAAACCACCCATCATAAGCGCATCGGTAACAACAACGCCTTCAAACCCAAGCTGTTTCTTCAAAAGATCAATTGTAAGCTCTTTTGACAGCGTACATATATTATACAAACCGTTTTCATCCATTTCCGCACGCGACTGATATGCAGGCAGAGAAGCGTGTCCTGTCATAAAAGCGCATACCCCGTCCCTTATCAGCTCTTTATATACTAATTCGTATGTATTGTCCCATTGTTCTTTCGATAAAATAATCTCCGTTCTGGCGATATGCGGATCAATCCCCTCCGACCCATGTCCCGGAAAATGCTTGGATGTTGCCGCAACGCCGCAATCCTGTATGCCTCTGATTACCTGCTTTAGTAAAGGAACCGCTTTTATTGGATTATCTCCGACAGAGCGTATATTAATAATCGGGCAGTCGGGATTCGTATTCAAATCCGTCACCGGGGAAAATACCCAGTTAATCCCTGTATTTCTGGCAGAAATTCCATAACTTTTTCCATATTCATACGCTAATGCTTCATCATTCGCCGCGCCCAAAGACATCATAAAAGGAAGCGCATACTCCCCTGTTACCGTGTTTAATTCACCGCGTTCACAATCTCCGGCAACAAACATGGGATACTTACTGCTTGTTTGTATCTCTTTTATTAATTGACCGAATTCATCAACTCCGCCCATTGGGCCGCCTATGATCGCGCCGCCCAGATATACTCCTCCAATCGGGTATTTTTCAAGAAACTCTCCCGCGCTTTTAAAATCTTTTAAATATCCGTCTATATTCTGAATCATCATTGTCTGTCCGATTTTTTCCCTTAATGTTAAGTTACTCCATGCCATATTGATTATTCAACCTCTTTCTGAAAACGGATAATATAAGCCGCCGGTGCCGCCCGAAGCGGCATCGGCGCTTACATATAAATTCAGTCTATTCTTTTTCAAGCGCCTTTGAAACACATATCGGTTTCATGCTTCCAACGCTGTCCCATAGGTAACATTCAATATTCCAATTATCGTTTGCTTCCGAAGGAACGCTTAAATCAAATTCTGTTGCATTGGTATTCTCCGGTTTGGAACAAAGCTTTATTCTCTTTAACTGTTTTGTATCCGATTTCATTGCGCCGATAATGACATAATTATTTAAAAAGCTATTGGCAATCGAAACAGAAACCGTTACATTCTGACCGGCAACATTTGCAAGTGAACTTACAGCTTCACCCACACTGTTCTTTACACTAAAATTAGTGATAACAGGTTCCGTTGTAAAGCTGAACTCATAAGCTTTTTCTAATCCAACGCTATTACCCGCCAATATACCGGTGCCTATAACCACTTTATAATTCGTGTTATAATTCAAATTATTTATGAAGTTAATATTTAACGTATTATTCTGTGCGCTGCACTCATAAAGCGTTTGAGATAACTGTACCCCGTCCGCGTAAACCGTAACATTTTCGTTTGATACACTTTCCGGAATGATAAGCTCGCTGAAGGTAACGCTGACGTCACTGTCCGCAGAAACATCTGACGCGCTGTTTGCCGGTAAGGTTTGAGTAACCTGCGGATAGTGATACTCCTGTACCTTTAAATTATCAATCCAATAAATACCGTTTCCTGTATCAGATCCGTTATATGACTCATTATCATTTATCCCGTTTTTCACGTTAAAGGAAACATAATTTGTATTCGCTTCAGACAATGGAACATCCTTTTGAACTAATATTTCGTTTTTATAAATGTCGCATTTTTGAGCGGCAAGATTCGCTATCACATCCATATGCGTATAACTTTCCTTGCAATTCGCAAGACTTCCTATCGTCAGCCAACTACCTGTTGCGTATATGTCATTCTGAAAAGTAAACATAGATAATACTCCATACTTGTTAAAGGTATCATACATCATACTCCCTATACCTGTTAAGTATTTTGAATGATTTTCCGCTCTGAAATCATAAGATACCTTTAATGTGACATTCTGCATATCCCCGAAAACCGCATTGGCTTCCGTTTTTATATTTGTCATATTTCCGATTTCCATTTTCATTGCTTTGCTGCCGGTAACAGGGTCATTAGTTACAGATATCGCGTCACCACTTTGAAGTGTTATTTCCCAACCTTTATTACTTAACTCCGCGGCGCCTGCCCCTTCCGTATAATTATTAAAGTCATCAATGAAAATATCCTTTAAAGGTTTAAAGCTTGCAGTAGTGAAACTGCACGTGTAGTCTGTACTCATCAATGCGTATGTCGTATCAACAGGCGTAATGGTTTTCAGCGCCTTTATTTCATACTGTGTTCCATAAGCCAAACCATTATTAATGTAAATGTCAACAATACTGCTGCTGCCTTCCCTGAATGAAACGCTGTAATCTGCCGAAGACAGAAGCTGACTGTTTTTATAAACCTGAATTTTGTCTGTAATATCAGCATTGACCGGAGTATTGAACGTTAAGCTTAAGCTCGATTCCGTACTTACGTCAACCGTGCCATTTGACGGCGTTGAACCAAGAACCTCAAGCCCGACCTTTTGTACAATCAGATTATCAACCCAATATATGCCGTTTCCCGTGTCCGTCCCGTTATATGAAGCTAAATCATTCACGCCGTTCATTACATTAAAGGAAACATAATCAATGACTGAATTTGATAATTCTGCGCCCTTCTTTACCAAAGCTCCATTCATATATATATCGCATGTTCCTGCCGAAACATTCGCGATCATATCAAAATGGGCATATTTGCTTTTATAATTTGAAAGGCTTCCTACCGTATGCCAATAACCCGTAGCGTATACGTCATTCTGAAAAGCAAACATAGACAATGCGCCGTATTGGCTAAAAGTATCATACATAATGCTCCCGACGCCTGTTAAATATTTCGAATGATTTTCCGCTCTGAAGTCGAAGGAGACTTTTACCACCCCTGCCTGAACATCCTCAAAAACCGCGTTAGCCGACGTCTTATTTGACGTAGTATTGCCGATTTCCATTCTCATAGCCTTGCTTCCTGTAACAGTGTCGGTTGTGATAGTGATTCCGTCGCCGCTCTGAACAGTAATTTCCCAACCGTTGCCCACCAACGCCGCACCGGGCGTATTATCTCCGTAACCTTCAAAATCCTGCGAAATAATCGTGTTTTCGGACGCCGCAGCGAATATGCCGTTCATCGGCAAAATTTGAGCGAAAAGCACGATGGCACAAAGTGCCCAGACCCGTTTTTGATTGATTTTTCTCATAATTTCTCCTCCTTAAGTATTATTTTATTACAAATACGTCACAGACAGAGTTAAAATGCTTTCGTATAACCACGCTGTCGCCTTTTCGGATTTCTTTTAGTGTTACTCCCGTGACCTTATTCGTTTCAGATTCAAAAAGGGTATATCTCGTCTTTCCGTAAAAATCATCAATAAATTCAGGAAATTGATAATTTTCATCATCTCCGCTGTCAGATACGTTTACGATTATCGTATTTGAATCTAAATTAACAACTTTTCCATATATTAAGCCCAAAACATCAAACGGATTTTCCTTGTCCGCAGCATGTAATATTGTTTCACTTTGCCACTGTGTTCTGTATTTCCCCCTATTGTTTGACTTAAATAATACACGCACCAAATCCGCATAGCCCAAAGAGTTTTTTGTCCATTGAATGATATCTCCTGCTGAAATTTCGTCCGGACTGTCCGGAGAACCATACCAGCTTTCCGTATCAGAATCAACAGCTATCTTTGTATCATCATTTACAATAATCGAATTTTCATTATTATCATCCATATAATTTATCTTTATAGCCGTTAATCCGTCAGCATCCAACACTTTTGCTATGCTTTTGACCATATAAGAATTGGAAAACGGGTCAATCGTACCCTTCGCGCTGCCCCCTTCTATTACGGCAAAGCCGGTTGAGTAATACTTGTTAACGTTATACAAAACAATTTTTTCGTTGATAAAATAATGATCGCGGTTAAAGTAATTGGGGTTTTTAAGCGAATAATACTTTTCATCCGCTCTGTCGGACATATCGCCCGGCGCCGTGATAATATTCACAGATCCATTCATCCTATATTTTCTTGACATTACATTTACATAAAATCTGGCGCTCTCATCTATGTTTCCTGTTCCGCCGACTGCAAAATTCTTAATAACCGGATAGTCAATTTCCCCCGGATTGGAAGATGTTTGATCCAATTCGAGCGCCAACTCGCTTATTTTATTGCCGGAATTTAATTTATAAGCAATCATATTGCAATTATAATGATCGTTCACCCGAATTTTATTATAAACATCCGAATCCGACATTGTCTTTCCGCTGATAAATTCATTATTATAAAATTTTATATCATCATTTAACGTAAAAATTTCGGCTTTTCCGTTAAACGTATAGAGCTTTAGTTTATACTCCGCGGCAACGCTTTTTTCCTGTGCCGCCGCCATAAGATAAGCAAAATTAAACGAGGACGACGATACGGACGCCACAATTTGATTATCAATTGAGAAGTAAAAATCACTTTTGCTCCCAATGATCGGTTTAATATCCGTTGTATTGTTTTTTAAAAAGTCTTGATATTCATCCGAAAGCTTGTATTGTGTTCCGTTTAATAAATATGTGTTATCATCACCTGAAATTTGCGTAAGAATACCGGTCTCTGTTTTACTTGATATGTATGTCTGATACAGTTTTTTGCCGTCCTGCCGCTCCGATATTAAAACAGATAAAACATCCCATTCCTTTAAGGCGGAAATTTTAACAGGCGCTCCGTCCAAGCTCAGTTCAAAGATTATATTGCTGCCTGTTGTATCAATCGACGGATAATCATATTTAAAGCTAATTGTTCCCAAATATGAGGAAACTGACTGAACAACAAAATTTCTGTATTTATCCGCAATCAGTATATCGGCTGTACCGTCTTTATCATTATCAATTGTAACCGCTTTTGATAATGATTCAAAAAGGTTATCGCTTACCGCCTTTTGCAGCTTGCCATAATATGTGCCGTTATAAATTACAGTCGTATCGCCGTTCACCCTGATTTTTTTATCGTTTGCTCCATCTTCCTCATATATAAGCTCGGAAGCCGAAACACGAATTATACTATCCCCGTTAATCTCCGCAGTTTCATTTTTGCCGGGAGCTTCCCAAACATTTATTACTGTATCCTCATCTTTTGAAGTGTCAATGTAAGCGTAGATCTTCTTTCCCAACAAGCTATAATCTACATTTGAAACCGATTTCAGCTTTTTTCTGTTTATTTCCACATGCTCACGATCCATCTCGGTATCCCCGAAAATTGAGCTGCATCCCACGGCCGTCAATATCCCCTCCTGAAGCGATATGTTTTTCCGGCTTAGCAAAAAATCCGAATTTTTGTCAGTACTGATTTGAAAGGTTTTCCCCTCCGAAATCCTATCAATTTCAAGTGAATTCGTCTTAAAAGCGTTATGAATTATGGTAAGAATATCGCCCACAGTCATTTTCTGAGCGGAATAATCAATTTTATCAAATAACCCAAGATTTATGCCTAATAACACAGGATCAACATTCGGATTCGTAATGCTGTAACCAAGGACGCGTATAAGCATTTCCGCAGCCTCATTTGGGGATATTGCTTTATTTGGGAAAAACATTTTCTCTCCCTTATTTAAAATTCCCAAAGACCATGCCGTATAAATTCCGTTTGCATACTCACCGGTTGATTTTACATCTTTATAAGGGCTTATTTCAGCCTGCATCAGCTGAGGATTGAGTATTCTGGCAAAAAGCGCGGCGGCATATCCTTTTGACGCCTCCTGCATAGGATCAATTTCATCCTCCTTCTGCGTAACAATACCCAAATAATTTAAAAGAATATATGTATTTTCATATTTTGTTCCGATAATCGTCTGCTTTTGCGTGTTTTCGTTCATGTATGAACTAACCGGAACATCATCAATCGGCAGCACCTCGCCAAAGCATATCTGCGGCAACAAAGTTAAAAATATAATAAATAAAATTGTTTTACGAAAAATCATTGCACATTACCTCCCAGAACATTTAAAAGCCTGTCAACAATAACAACCGTCTGGGCTCGTGTTGCATTTTCATGAGGCGCGAATTTTGTTTTGGTTATTCCATTGACAAGCTTTAATTCCGCTGCTATCCGGATACTATCCGCCGCCCAATCGGAAATTTCATTTTCGTCCTCATATACCGCTTCAAAATGCGTATCCGGTTTTAGCCCCTTTAACTTTGCGGTATTCGAAATTATAACGCAAAGCTCTTCACGGGTTATAAAATCATTGGGGCGAAATGCGACGCCATCACCGCAAATTACGCTCGCCGACTTTAAAGCCGTTATATAATCATAAAACCAATCAGATTTCGAGATATCGGAAAAAGTCTGTTCATCCCCTTTTTCAAATTGAAAGGCTTTTGCTATAATAGCTGCAATTTCAGCTCTGGTAATGTTTTGATCAGGTAAAAATTCACTTTCAGACACACCGGTCACTATTTTTTTCTTATATAAATTAATAATTTCATCTTTCGCCCAATGATTCTTAATATCCAAAAAATTGTTAAAATTCTCTTCCTGATTTGCAGCGGGTACGTCTGTTACAGGAATTTCGGCGGTATTCTTTGAATATGAAGATACTCCGCCACCGCCGCCGCTGTGCGAAGGTTTATTATTTGGTATATTGACAGCGCTGCTTTTAAGCGTTTCCCCCTTGTATGGATAATTTTCGGAAACAGGCGTAACTTCAAAATAAACCGTCTCTCCTTCCAAATCTTCTGTTATTTTAAGAGACGGACTGTCGGAAACCACCTCCGTTCCGGCATACCATTTATAAATACTTTTTGCTTCATGATCATTGTTTAAATCAACAAAATCATAAAATCCGCCCAATATCTGCCCAATTTTAGCCTTTCCCTCAATTTTTACATTTTTAGCTTGAGGAGCAAACATCCCCGTAACGGGCTCAGACCTGTATTCAATCCCTTCACACGGCAGACCCGAATTTTTAGGGATAACCCCAAACATAAGATAGACATTCACATCATTTTCCGATAAAACATAAGTTAATTTATCTGCGCCGCTGATTTTCACAAACCCGCCATTTAAATCCTCCGACTTATACCAGCTGAAAACCGAGCCTTCCTCGTTATCGCCGTTCTCATCATAATAAGAATATTGAGCCGTCAGCGTTTTGCCAATGTTTAACGTTCCTGATATATTTATATTACTTGCGGCTGGCGCGAAAGCTCCTGTAAAAGCTTCACTGGTTACCGCTTCTCCAATATAAGGCTCTTTTTGAGAAACCGGAGTAACTTCAAGCTTCAGATATTTGTTTTCATCCGACGTAGTAAGGACATATTCTTTATTATCCGCTCCTTCAATCGGGTTGTATTCGCCGCACTTTTCATCAGATATAAGCCAAGTAAATGTACTTGTTCCCTCCGTGTCATTATTTTCATCAATAAAATCATAGGAACCCGTCAGAATTGATCCGGTTTTTGCTTCTCCTGTAATCTTAACATTTTTAACCGCAGGGGCAATAGCTCCGATAACGTCAAATTTATATTGTTTTTCTTCTTCTTTTCCGTTGTTATTATTTTTAGCATTTATTTTCAGGGTATAGCTTCCGACCGCACTGACCGTCGTCCCTGCCGTATACTCTTTTTCAATGCCGTCGGGATAAACTAATGTCATATTGTATATAACCCCGCTTGCAGGCAATATTTCCGGCGTTATACTTCCGGTATACCTTCCGCCGTCAACGATATTCAGCGCGTTTTCAATTAAAGACTCTGTCTTAAACCGAAAGCTGTAATTATCGCTAAGCGGAAAAAGGCTGTTATCCTGCGCCTTGACTCCTTCCGTGACGACAACGGTGTAAAATTTTACGTATTCAAAATCATTCTTCGGTTTTATGTATACTACATTCTCGCTTGCGGCTTTGAAGACCATATAATCCCCGGAGGGAACCCTGCTTTCATTTTCGTAAAGATAAATTGTATCGGGCGAAGCTGTATTAAAATTTACCGGCACATTAAAGGTTACGGAAGCCGGAGCCGAAATTGCAAAATTTTCACCGCCGCCCGCAGGAGCCGTACTTACTACTTTTAAACCCTGCTTTTCAATTTTAATATTATCAATCCAATAAATACCGTCACCGGAATCAGTACCGTTATAATTGGCAAATTCATTAACGCCGTTTCTTATATTAAAGGATAGATAATTCATGTTTACCCTTGCCGCCGCGACATCCTTCTGCGCTAAAGCTCCGTCGATATATATATCGCATTTCTTTCCGGTTACATTTACCATTAAATCAAAATGAGCATATTTATTTTTATAATTTGATAGTTTCCCCACCGTTTTCCAGTCGCCGGTGGCATATATATCATTTTGAAATGTAAACATTGATAAAAAGCCGTATTTATTAAAAGTATCGTACATGAGGCTTCCTATTCCACTCAGGTATTTGGAATGGTTTTCAGCTCTTAAATCGAATGATACATTTACTTTTCCCTCCGCTATTTCAGGGAAAACGGCATTAACCGATGTGACATTGTTTGTCATATTGCCTATATGCATTTTTAAGGCACGGCTGTTTGTCACCGGATCGGTTTCTATTGTTATGCTGTCGCCGCTTTGAACTGAAATATTCCAATTCCCGCTGCTTAAATCACGATAAGTATCGCCATCTTTATAGCTTTGGAAATCTTCACTGAATATTGTTTCTCCGGCGTCTGTTTCGGCAAAAGCGGCTGCTGTGCCGAGCAGAAGAATCAGGCATAGTATAATTGAAAAAATTCTTTTCATTCTAACGCTCCTTATCTCAATCTGTCGATTAAATCATTTATCATAGAATCGCTTAGTTTATCCTTCAAGGAATTACCGCTTATTATTACTATGCCTTTATTGTCCCAGAAGATTTCCTTTCCAAACAGCTTGCTAAAAGAACTTACAGGTACAAATGCTCTGTCATTAATTATTTTTACGTCCGAATCAAGCTCGGTCTCTTCACCGTTTAAGGCTGCTATGTTTGAATCGGCTGCCAAAGACACATTTGTTCCGTTGTATTCAATCAGCAGCTTATCATTTTCATAGCGAACCTCAGCGCCGAGCGCTTCTGCGATAAATCTTAACGGCACATAGGTAAGCTCGTCTTGTATCAGCGGTGTAATATCCGGATTTCTCTCATCAATAAATTTTCTGTTCCAGTTAACATATGCCTGAGGATTTCCAATAACAAGCACAATCGCATCATTGGATAACAGATTTCTTAATCTGCTCGTTATAAGCCCTGTACGGCTTATATCAATATTTTTAAATTCAGGTAAATCTTTAAACACAGCGCTATCCGTTTTAAGGCTGAACAAATTATCCTTAACCGATTGAAAGCCCAAATCCGATTTTGTTACAACACCTTCCTCAATTGCGGATATTTTGTTTAATTGCTCTAAGGTTAATGTCGAGCCTTCTTCCGTAAGCAATGATATATCAATCTCCTTGCCCGTATTATAGCTGACATTATTTTTAATTACATTATACTTTGGATCCATCGGATTATCTTCCGCTATATCCTTCAAATTCGGGTATTTTGAATAAGCCCAGCTTTGATACGGCTGTTTGACAAGCTGATAGTAACCCGGATTAAAAATCGAACCGTCCTTAAAATTGCCGCCTCTTCCCGTCGCCCTGAGCCATACCGACGAACCTGTAATATTGGCGAAAATATTATTTGTAATTGTATTATTCCTGCCGCCGCTTATAAATACCGCCGCTCTTGTTCCCATATTGTAAATAATATTATCTTCGGCAGTATAGCCGCATTGCTGGTCATCTAAATATATACCGAATATTCCGGTGTTTGAGGTTGAACTGGTATAGCAGTCATGTATAATATTTCCTCTTAAAATTGTGCCTCTTCCCGCCATATTCCTGCCGGCGTAAATAACGCCCGCATCAGCAGTTTCCTTTAATACATTAAAGATTTCATTGTTTTCAATTAAATGATCGTTCCCCGCAATACCAATCGCCATATGCGGCCCGTCATGCATAAGATTATTCCTGACAGTATGACCGACGCCGATAAGAGTTAAAGCGCCTTCATACGTTTTTTTCAATCTGCCGAAGTTGTAAATCCAGCAATTTTCCACTATATGTCCTGACGGAGTTAGCGTCTGAAGGTCTCCGCCCTCCAAATGTATGCCGCGCGAACCCGTATCGCTGATTATACAACCATTGATTCTGACTTTCAAACCGCCTGTGATTCTTATTCCGGTACCGGATAATTTGGATACGCCGCAGTAATTTACGGACACATTTTCACAATCATTTAAAGTGACGCCATCCCCTCTTGTGCCCATAAAATTAATATTTCTGAATTCAACATTCTTTACATCTTTCATGCTAAGCAACGGATATTTTAAAAATGAAAGAAGCACATCACTGTCCGGATTTGAGTTTTTCGGATATATGTATAAAACGCCGCTTTCTCTGTCATAGAACCATTCTCCCGGGACATCAAGCTCTTCCAAAAGATTAAATATATAAAATCGCTGTCCCGGCCTTGCGCTGAAGGTAGACGGGTATTTTGTTTTGATTGATTTGGTTTTTTCATCAATTTCCGCAACCTTCAGCGTAAGGTCGGACCAATCATAAAACCAATAGCCGAATACCCAGGCGTCTTTTGCGTTTACCCATTTGCTTATTCTTTCGTCGGTTGCGGTGAATTTAATCGGACGCGGAGGCATATGCCTTGCTTCAGGAGGCACGTACAAAGGTGAAGCTTCGGGTTCTATCCATCCTCCAGTACTGTCTCCGGCTTCTATAACGGTGTCTATCGTCATATAACCGTCATTGGGGTATCTTGCCAACGAGTATGCCTCACCATCAAGAAACACTTCCGGCGTGTCTGCTCTATTATCATTTTCGCTTTTGTCAATAAAGTTAAAAAGAACCTCATCATATGCTCCGCTGCCCGAAATATAAAGCCTGTCATAGCCTTCAATACCATTTTCTTTGAGATTACAGCTGTAAATTTTGCCTTTGAGCGAATCATCAATTACATTATTTTCAGCAGCATGAAATTGATTGAAGGGTATGTGTGTTCCTCCCACAATTTCAACCTTTTCATTTGCATAGGCTCTATAGATAACGGGTGCGCCGTCTAACCCGCTATCCTCTTTAGTAAGCTCAATACTGCTTAACCTTCTGTATTCGCCCTCTCTTAAATTAACTGTAATTCCCCCTTGGGGATAATTATTCTTTTTAAGAGTTCTAATTGCACTTTGAGCCTCTTCTATGCTGTTAAACGGTGAATTTATGGAACCGTCCCCACCCTGCGCCGCTTTTACATCAACAAAAAATTCCGTTTTGTTCTCCGCTTGAACAAACTGAACGCTTCCGGCAAATAAAAATACTAACAGTACAATTGACCATATTCTTTTCATGACAACACTCCTTAGCAAATACTCATCACTGGTTTAAAAACGCGTCAACCTGTTTTTGCAGCTCCATACGAGCCTTTTCAATCCCTGCGTTATCCAGCTTGCTCAAATATTCATTATAATAACCGTCCGGGTCGTCCACGCCGGTATTGATGCATTTATACTCACCTAAAACCGTTTCAATCTGTGTTACTTCCGTCCTGATTGAATCAAGATTCGGCATAAACCCAAGAAGCTTGCTCTTAGCGCTTTCATTATTAATCTTTTTTGTTTCCTCCCAGACATGATCATCCTGCCCCGGTACAAGATAAGCGTTAAACTGATTTCCGAATTTCCAGGACGCATTTGGCGCATAACCGGAATTGCCTATTAATTCAATTCTGTTATCACCTGTTTTATTATAATGCTTACCCTCAACACCGAAACATATGAGATTATAAAGCTCCTTATCCGTATTAAAAAGCTCAATCAGCTTAATTGCCTGTACGGGATGCTCGCTGTTTTTCCCTATACCTGTCATTGCCATTTTCGCGTTCATCGTCCCCATATATGGGTAGGATACCGGCATAACAGCTACCTCATAGCCATAGTTAGCAAGATGCTCTCCGGCAACACCCGGTTTATAAGTTGTAAGCCATGCCGCGTATTTCCCCATAAGCATATCCTGGCTGTCATCCATTATACTTGCTACATCTTTCCTTATATAATCCTTTTCAAACCAGTCATGCAATTTTTTTGCGGAATCCGTTATCCGGTCTCTTTTGGCAGCCCAAACCACCTCAACCTTACCGTCAGGATTTTCTACAGCTGCAAGTCCGCTGACAAGAGAATCCTGAAAATCATTTTTATCCAGCGATAGAAATGCGGTATATGCGCCTCCTCCTGCCCGAAACGGATAAATATTAGGTTCGTTTTTCTTTACTTGTTCCAAAAAAGGTTCTATATCCTCTGTGGCCCTGATTGACGATGTATCCAGATGATATTTATCCGCTAAATCCTTTTTGACTACCATAGCGACAGAGGTTGCCACAATCTGTTCGTTTGGAACCGCGTAAATTTCATTTTTATACGTTGCGTCTGCCCAGATGTAACTCGGAACAGTTTCCAAAAGTTTCGGCGTTTCTTTCTCCATAAGCCCTTTGATAGGCAGAAGTCCTCCGTTGGTAGCCGCCTGAATATATGGATTCACATACCCTGTAAAGCATAAATCAAACTTATTTGATGACGCCATATTCATTGTCATTCTTTCGGTGTATGCTCCGCTGTCAATAAATTGCAAATCCAGCTTTGCGCCGATTTTATTCTCCGTTATTTTATTTACTTCATTCATAACAGAAGAAATATCAGGCTGCTTATCCCCCGGTACAAACCACGTAAGCGTAACCGTTTTATTTTCTGCCGTTTCGGCTGATTTTCCGCCGGAACATCCGCAAACAGATAACGCAACCGTGATTACCAATAAGTACAACAAAAACTTTCTCATAAATAATCTCCATTCCGCTGCCAAAATCGGCAGCACAAAACTAAAATTAATAACTCTTTTTTCCCGCTGATTTTGCAGAGGAATAAAAAGAGATTATTTCTCGCATCTGTCTGTTTGCAAAAATTCGATTTTGCAAACATATGGCAGGCGATTTATTTTGTAAGTCTGAATTTATTCAGACTTACACTCTCCCTAATATGTTTTATCCTTTTACACTTCCTACTGTCAAGCCTTTAATAAAATATTTCTGAAAAAACGGGAACACAATAAGTGCAGGTCCAGCAACAATCACCGCCATTGCCATTCTTGCCGATTCCGATGGTATATCGGACGCTTTTACCATCCCCGATACGTTTATATTGCTATCCTGTAAAAGCTTAATATTCAGCATTATCCTTTGCAATAAATACTGAAGGCTGATAAGCCGTTCATTATTTATATACAGCATTGATGTATACCAATCATTCCATTTTGATAAAAACATAAAAAGCGCGACGGCGGCAAGCACAGGTTTTGAAACAGGCATAATGATTTTATAAAGTATAATATACTCATTCGCTCCGTCCAAATGTGCTGATTCAGTTATTGCCTGCGGGATATCGGAAAAAAATGTTCTGATCATAAACACATACCACGGAGATATTAAGCTCGGAAGAATATACACCCAAATTGTATCAGCCAAATGAAGATACTGCGTAATCAGTATATAAGTCGGAACCAAGCCTCCGCTAAAGAGCATTGTAAAGTATAAATATAAAGCTATGCCGTTTCTCCCGCGTAACCTTCTGCTGGAAAGAGGATATGCAATCATTGACATCAGCAATACACTCAGTATCATTGTAGCCAATGAAAAGACAATCGTAACACAATACGCGTTTAAATTCGCGGACGGATTCATAAAAACAAACCTATATCCGGAAAAATCAAAATGTTTCGGGAAAAAGCTGTATCCATAAGCCGCAATATCCATTTCTTTGGATAAAGATATGCTTAGTACTAAAATAAAAGGGAACACAACCGCTAAACAAAGAATAATTAAAATAAGGTTTAAAAATATCTGAGATTTCTTTTTTAAAAACAATTTTACACCTCCTGTACATGGCCGATTCTTACGCTAAAACAGTGCGCGGTCCGGATCTACAAGCTTTGTGCAAAAGTTTGCTATTACTACCAAAACAAACCCTACAACAGATTGCAATAATCCTGCCGCGGATGATGTTGATAAATCACCCAAAACACGCATAGTACGGAATATGTAAGTATCCATAACATCTGTAGTTGAATAAAGTGTTCCGACATCTCTTGTCAACTGATAAAACAGTCCGAAATCAGCTCTGAAAATTTCTCCGATTTTTAATATGGCAATGATTGTTATAAGCGGGGCAAGGCATGGAAGCGTTATATCTTTAATAACCCTCAGCTTACCGGCTCCGTCGATTTGCGCCGCTTCAAACAGGTTTGTATCAATCCCCATTAAAGCAGCATAATAAATAACCGAGTCCATCCCCACGATTTTCCAAATAGAAGCAATTGCTAATATAACAGGCCATATTTTCGGTTTCATATACCACTGCACGCCTTCAAATCCGAATAGATTAACGATACTGTTTAAAAATCCTCTGTCCGGATTTAAAAATGCGTAAGCCATATATCCTACAACGACCCATGACAGAAAATGCGGCGTAATAAGTACTGTCTGATATATTTTAACACCTAATTTTCTTTTTATCTCAAACAATAAAATTGCTAAAACAACCGCGCAGACAATTCCCGCAAATATGAAAATGGAATTTAAAAATATCGTATTCCATGCAACATTGAAAAAAGATTTTGTCTTAAACAAATATGTAAAATTATCAAACCCTACCCAATCGCTGCCCAGAATTCCTTTATCATAGTTATACTTTTTAAAGGCAATAACAATGCCGAACATGGGAAGGTAATTAAATATAAACACCAATAATATAGGTAAGATACATAATGAATATAACTGTATAACACTTGCATCGGAAAAATACCTTTTTATTCTGTTTGTCCGTTTTTTTATAATATCATGCTGTGTTTCTTGACTTGCTGTACTCAAGTATTTCACCACCCTTTTTATATATGATAACATATTAAAATTATACATTCAATGGATTATATTTATATAGTTGTATACTTTATTGAGATTCGGCGATTTTTCTATTGACTTTGCTACCTTATTTATAGTACAATGAAGTCAAACCTAAGTTTAATTAAGCGAGGGAACCGGATATGATTAAACTAATATTAATTGAAGACGAATGCCAAATGCTTGAACAATTGGTGAAAATTTTGGATTGGACTGAGCTGGGATTTGAAATTACAGCTGCCTTTTCCAACGGAGCGGAAGCGTTGGAATATATCAAAAACAATAAAGTTGATGCAATTCTGTCGGACATTAAAGTTCCTCACCTTTCGGGAATAGAATTAACTAAAATTTGTTTTGAACAATATCCGGATATTAAGGTAGCGCTGATAAGCGCATACAGAGATTTTGAATTCGCTCAGGAAGCGATAAGGTATAATGTAATTAATTATGTTACCAAACCTATCATATATGATGATTTTCGTTTAGCAATGATTCAGCTTCATGACGCCGCGGTAAAAAAGCAGCAAACGGAATTTATAGATGATGAATTATCGCTTCATATTCAGCAGCTTTTTTCGGATTATTTGAACAACGCCCCTATTGATAATAATCAGTTTCTGAATAAATTAAACGAATTGGGGATTATTATCAATTATAATTGCTGCCGGTGCGCTCATATAAATATTCATATCAATAATTTAACAGACTATCTTTCTTCTGTTTGGCGAAAGGAAAAGGAACGCCTCTATAACGCTATCAATAATTTTATCCCTTTTGAAACGAAGAATGCTTATTTTACATTATTTAAATATTCATATGATAATTTAGAAATCATTGCTTTGTGTAAAGTAAATTTAAGTTTAAAAGAATTTCAAATTGTTATTGATGAATTTATATTAAATTTAAATAAGAACCTTTCAGAAACGCTTTCCCTTGATTTGAACATTAGCATTTTACAAATTGCCGATAGTATAAATGCTTTTAAAAAATATGATTCATCAGGTACTTTTATAAAACGCCAGGCGACTATGATTTTATCTCAGCTTCATAAACATAACGCCGATGATTTGATTAAAAATATTGATAATATTTATAGTTCGTTAAATAGCAATACCGAACTGAAAAATTTCTTTTTAGAATATTTATACAATAGTATTTTTGATATGCTTGATGATGATGAAAAAGAATTATACAAATCAGAATTATCAAAATATTATAAACTAAATCCTTCAGAATTATATAACTATATTATTTATCTTATAAGAAAGCTTTCCGTAAACGGCGTCCACTCCGAAAATTATACAATTAATAAGGCGTTGGAATATATTGAAAAGAACATTTCAAAAGACATAACATTAAAAGACGTCGCATGTTATGTTTCACTCAATTCAGATTATTTTTCAACCTATTTCAAAAAACACACAGGGTTTAAGCTTATAGATTACATATCTAAAATCCGTATTGAAAAAGCCCAAAAGCTTTTAAAGCTGACCAATCATAAAATAACCTCCATATCCGAAATTGTCGGTTATAAGGATCCTCATTATTTTCACAGAATTTTTAAAGCTTATACCGGGCTGACTCCTTTAGAATTCAGAAATTCAAACAGAAAGGACTAATATAGATGCCAAAAGCTTTGGATTTAATTAAAAGTTTTAAATGGAACAGTATTTTTTTTAAATATATAAGATACCTTACTATTATCATAATTATACCGTTTATGCTTTTAAATATGGCGATATATGTATATTATAATCAGACATTGAATACAGAAATTGAAGTTTCTCTTCAACAATCAATGGTAAAAACAAGCAGTAATATTGAAAACGCACTTGACCAGATTGATAAATACTATTACCTGACAAATGCAAATCCTAGCACAACTATATTTTTAAAAAAGAATATTTCCAATTATACTGGCGAGGATTTATCAAAGCTCACTTCAAATATATATAATCTAATGATCAGCTTTTTAAATACCACAGATTATGTAAATTCCATACATATATATAGTGTCGTAAACGATTATGTCCTATCCACAAGAAATAGCAACTCTCTTGAGAATTTTTATTATAAGGCATGGTATGATACTTATAAATCAACAAATAAAAACTATTTTATAATGCAGTCAAAATCAAATTACAATGGAAAAGATACTAATCTTATCTCCTTGTGCTATGGCTTTGTTGACAATTCAGGGCTATATGGCATGCTGATTGTTGATATATCTGCCGACGAATTCGAAAAGCTTTTCAACAGCAGCGGTTCTAGTATACATAATTCGGTTTTCCTTATAGGAGATGATGCAGCCACTTTGTATTCAAATGATACAAATGGCTTGGATAATTCCTTAGTATCAGATATAATGAACCGCACGAACATTGACAATTATTTAATTTTTAAAGATAAAAAACAAATGCTGTGCGCCACAAAAATATCAAATCGCGAGCTTACTATTGTTTCATCCGTTACAATGGAACAATTTGCGGGAAGATCCAAGTCAATCAAAAACATTATTATCATATGGATCGCGGCAACGATTATTTTCGCTATGTTTCTTGCTTTTTTAGGTTCGTTAAAGCTATACCACTCTATTGTTAATGTTATTGCCAGAATAAGCTCTCCTTCCATAAATGATAAAGGTGAATCCAATAAAGAATATAATGAGCTGCTCTATTTAAGCGACAATATGATAGCGGTTATGAACAATCAAAAGGATATTGAAAATATGCTGGTGGATAAGGTTGAAAAGCTAAAAAAAGCGCAATCCATTGCTCTGCAAACTCAAATCAGTCCTCATTTTCTTTTTAATACTTTGAATCTTGTGAACGGTTATATTCTGGAAATCAGCAAAGGAAATAACATGGCCACCAAATTAATCTCACTTCTTTCCGAGCTTCTGAACACATCTTTAAATACAAAGGATTATTTATTTACGGTAAACCAAGAAGTTGAATTTGCTCAAAAATATGTAGAAATTGAATGCATTAAGCATAAGAATAAATTTGAGGTTGTTTGGGATATAGACTGCAATACCTGTCATCTGAAAACCGTGAAAATGGTATTGCAGCCTTTAATCGAAAACGCCATTGAACATGGAATTAAAATGCTTATTAAACAAAAGGGCCGGCTTGTAATCTCATCTAAAATCGAAAATAAAACACTTTTACTCAGCGTATACGATAATTATGAGATTCCTGAATTCAAACTAAATGAAATAAGAAATAATCTGAACAATAGCGAATTACATGAAAATGAACATTTGGGTTTATCGAATGTAAATCAACGTATCAAGCTAATATTCGGCAGTGAATACGGTTGCTTTATTTCTTCAGATTCCTCAGGAACCACTGTAACCCTAAAAATGCCGCTTACCTAATATTTATTCTTCACATTGGCAAAAACAGTTCCAACCGTTTTCATGTCCAACCTGCCGAACTCGCTGTTTTTAGGAAATTTGTAAAAAACAATGTCTGCCAAATCATTCCCTATGCGAATTATTGGTGCGGCTTTTGCCACACCAATAATTAATTTTTATTCTATCTATACACAACTACTTCCTGTAACACCTGCAAATAATCCCATACTAATACGGTATCCCCTTCCATTATATCACCCTTATTAATTACAGATATTTTATTTGTACTCTTATTCACAAGATATACATAATACGGAGTAAAGCCGTATACCCTCTTCCACAGCTCATTTGTTCCATCCTGATAGCCGTTTACAATAAAGCATTAATGTTACCAAACTTATTCGTTACATATTTTATTATATCGCCTTGTTTTAAGCTGTCTGCTCTGACCGGTCCATAACCATATTGCGCTTCTGCGCTATAGCTCATGGTATCATCCGAATCTACATTAATACTTTTATAGGCTCCATTCTGATATCCATATAAGCGATAACCAATATCCTTACTGTCAGTATAATATTCCCCAAACCTGTCTATAACAAATATATTTTTCGCGTATGCTAACAGGATTTTCTTCTGTTACATCCGCAAAATAGCGCAAGCCCGGCTGCGGTTTGATGTAACCTGACATTTTGGAGGCAATTGTAACGAATTCCTGTCTGGTGACCTTCAGCAAATCAAGCTTTATACTGTCAATACTTATACTGTTATTTTCCTCCTGTGCCGGAGCTGCATAGCAGAAAGCTGACAATGTAATTATATATATCAAAAAACATATAATAATTTTTTGATATTTCCTATTATAATCATTCCTTTCTTCAAGGTATAATCCCAAAATCAAATACATTGCATTTATTTTAATTTGGAAAGTTATTTAGAATTCATAATTTTATATACCATAACCGCCACCATTGCTCTTGTAACATCCTGATTTGGTGAAAAAAGATTATTTTCATCGCCGGTTATAATTCCTCCGCTTTGCATTAATTCCACACTATTTAATGCATATTCTGAAATTTGAGATTTATCATCAAAGGAAATGACTGAATTATTTTTAAGTGTTACGGAAAATATCTCAAGCGTCCGCTCAAGCATAACACATGCCGCCGCTGTCCGGGTTCCACCATTTTTTCAAAAAAGATTTTTGCACCCTTGCCGCTTCAGCGGCATTGAACTGCCTTTCCTTTTCATCCCCTAATATTGCAGCCATTTTTTTTAATGTATTGGAGAAAATTTATACCTGAGGACGGAGTACTTCTTGATAATTTACTGTCCATCATGAAAATTGACTTATGAAGAAAAAAGGCTTATAATACTGAATTGAATTTTAATTACTGAATGTAAGAAAGGCTGGTAAAATTATGGAATGTTATCTTGATAAATCAGTTAATGCCGCGGCGGTGAATTCATTTTTTGAGGCAACAAAAAATGCAGTGTTGAAATTCATGCAATGCAGATTTTTATTGACAACAAACAGATGCTGCGCTTATCTTTGCACCCCGTATACATGCAGCGATATAAGCGAGATTTATTACTCAGTAAGGTGTTTACCTCCACTGTGGTGGAAATCGCTTGTGATCTGGGACTTTTGTCGATAGATGACAAAATCGTGGATATTTTTCCGGAAAAGGTGACGCTCGGCACATCGAAAAACCTTGCTAAAATGTATAATATCCATTTTTTAAATTAGCGCTATAGATATTTTATAACAATATTGTTTGCAAAACGAGAAAACATATTATAGTTATCAACCATAATATGTTTTCTCAATAGACATTTTAATTTATTGATTCCATCCATCCAATTCCGGGTTTTGGGCAAAGTGTTTCAGCATCACAATGGGTTCGGTTGTGGATGTGTTTGCTATTTTAATACCGTCTTTTGCAGCTTTTTCAGTGACAAAGAATTCGTCTAGCGTCAGCTCTCCGTAACGGATAAGCGTCGGGGTTTCCATATTCCATACACCAAATGTTCCCTTTCCCTGCAGCAAAATAAACCCGTAAGCTGCCAAATCCTTAACAACTGCGCTTTTTCCGGGATAAACGGTGAGTCGTTTGGCCGATACTTCCTTGCATTTATAACAGATCCATTCTTCTTTATATTCATCTGTTTTTCGGCATACGACCGGCGACATAAAATTGTTACGGCTAAAATTCGAGTCGACATTCTTTTCCCAGTCGATCACATCCATAAGATAATCAAAATTCCCCTTTTCACTCTCGGGGCAATCTTTCCACAACAGATTCGCCGGAACGCACTGTCCGCCATGCAGAACCGATTGATACATAGCATACACGTCGCTAGCGAATTGCGGTTCATATGTACATAAGCTGCCGGGCGCATGCAGCACGCCGGGAGGCACGTCCCAGCCGGTGTCAAGCGTGAGCTTATAGGCGACAGATAAATCAAGCAGCCTATTATCGCCTTTTTCAAAATTCATAAGACATTCCTTAACCTGCTGTTTAGTCACTTCGGGGCGCAGGCCAAAAAAGGTGAAAGGGAATTCGCCGCCGTGATTGTTGCATTGAGATGGGAAAAAATACATTTCAGGCTTTCCTGCCTGACCCGCGCGCCGTGCGTGTTCATTCCTGTGGTGAATATGGTGGGGAAGCGGGCCTTGATTATCAAAAAATTTAGAAAACATAGGCCATCCATAGTATGAGTTCCACAAATTTTCTCCTACAATTTTTTCTTTTAATTCCTCCACCGCAGTTTTCAGCAAGATCCGCTCTTTTCCGTTGGCGGATACAATATAGCTGAGCCCTTCGTCGTCCGGCGTATCCGGCCCGTTTTCGGCGTGAGTGGTGGATGCGAACCAGCGTTCGTCAATACCTCCCCGCTCCAGCCCCAAGATGTAATAATCATCCGGATGCAGCTTTATTCTTTTGGCCGGCCGGCAAAAAGAGCGCGGCACCCATGTCGGAGCAAGACGCAGTACGCCCTGCCCTTCCTCCAGCAGTTTTTGTGAAAGTAACATATCAGTATCCTCCTTAAAATATAATTTCATACATATCGAAGATATGCAAACTTTTGGTCTGAAAAGAAATTTTCTTTCCTTTGAAGTCAAAAGGAATACTTTCGCCCTTCGGAAGCAATCGAACCTCTTTGGGTGCCGTATCTGACTTGATTTTGATTCCAAAGGGGGCAAGTACCGGAATTTCTTCCTCATCGCTTAGATGCACAGCGCTGACAAGCAGCCGATTTTCATAACTGTAAACAAGAAATTCCACGTATTTCGGCGCAGTACTATTCAGAAAAAAGGGGTCTGGCTCGAGTACATGGCGAACCAGATTGAGCAACACCCTTTTATAATCGGCAATGGTTTCATTTTCGAGGGGAGCGGCGCTCCAAATAATTTTACCGTTTCCGTAATTTTTGGCAATCACGGCAGGAATCTTTGTGGAAATACCGGGCGGATTGGAATGGATGGATGAAAATTTTTTTTCATCTTGCTTCGTATATGGCAGCGTAACTGTGGCAACAGTTTCAGCGTCATGCCCTTTGATAACAGGCATACGGCAGTTCATGGGCAGAGGATATTTTTCCGAATAGGAATCAAACAGCGCTTCATATTCCTTTCGCGGCGCTATATATGTTACAGTTTCATCGGTGAACCCCGCCTTTTCGGCATTTAAAAGCGCAAGCAGGGCAGGCTCCTGTGCTCCGCTGAAATATAAAACTCCGCCGTTTTGTACATATTTAGTGAAACCTTTTACCGTTTCATCCTCCATTGTGTTAGCGTACGGAACAAAAATCACCTTGTATTTTTCAAAATTAGTACTCGTAATTACATCGTGCAGAATATTGTTTTCAATAAGGGTTTTGGATAAATTGACTGCGCCGCTATGGCTGCCAAAATTATCGCTGTTCAAATTTTCCTTGTGCGTTAGATTATAATAAATTGCTGCGTCTGCGATTGATATTCCCTTTAAGTACGGCTCATAGTGCATTTCTTTTTTATAGACATGACCAATCCGTTCATATACTTTAGGGTTCATGGTTCCAACGGGGTCAATGGCATCAATCATCAGCATTGCGCCATGATGAGCACAAGTCAGCAAGGTAGTTACTTCCAGTTGATCATCCGACTTAGTAATAGTATGCCGTTGCAGATTGGGATTGCATCGGGAGGTCATGTATTCAAAAGGCTGCTGTTTTGTAATACTATGGTAAAATTTACAGGCAAAGGACTGCTCCAGCAATCCGCCATACAGGTCGCCGCCGGCATAATCGCATGCGTCGTTTACACTTTGGGAACACCAGATTCCGTGTTTTTCTCCCGTGCAAAGCAGGGTGGCAAGGTTCATTTCTACCGGAATGCCCGGTTTGATTTTTTTTATCTCGGCAGAAAGCATAGCGGCAAATTCGCCCATCCATTCCCGGCGCTTGCGGATTTGAAGTTGCCACAAAGGGTCAGACAAATCCTCCTTTTCCGGCAGCTCATTGCCGCACTCGTTTTTCCATTTTTCTTTGCAGGCGTCGCAGTAGCAGGCATGCGGCCAAAACAGCATATCAAAAAATATACCGTCAAAATTAAAATAATCCGCCATCTCTTTCATTTGTTCAGTAATAAAAAATCTGTAATCCGCATTATTCGGACAGCATAAGCCGTAACGGCTTCCCTTTTGTGCCTTAGATAAGCCGTCTTTTTCCACCATCCGCCATTCCGGATAATGATCGTGCGCCCAATTATTATAAATCACACTGTAATAACCTACGACACTCATACCTCCTGCACGGCAAAGGTCAATAAGCCGTTTCATAGTATCCTCACGTCCTGCAAAAGCTTTATGTATTTCGCCGGTTTGGGTGGGGAAATAGCAATATCCGACATGTGACTGAAAATAGATCATGGCTGTCTGCACGTTTGCGCGGACAAGATTCTGAAAATAATCCTCCGGCGAAAATTCTGATAAAAATGAATCGTTCCATGATTCGATATGCATATCGCAAAGATGCCGCCGGAAACTGTTTTCATAAAACATAAATTCACCAGCCTTCATTAATTTACTTGATTTTATCATAATACTGTTATATAATACAAGTAACAGAGGATTACAAAAATAGTAATTTGGGTTTTTAGTAGGAGATGAAAGATATGCTGAATGTAGACATGAATCAACTTGAAAAAGCTGCAAAGAATTTTTATACCATCACCGGAATGTTGATCGTACTATATGACAGTCAACGCAGAATATTATATGCATATCCAAAAAACATGTGTGCTTTTTGCAGTGAAGTACGAAAAAGTAAACGACTTCAAAAATTGTGCTTCCAATGTGATGAAAATGGATTTAACATTTGTGATAAGACGAAAAAGAACTTTATGTACCATTGTCATATGGGATTGACGGAGGTGATATCGCCGATCTGTGAAAATGGAGTTATCATAGGTTATATGATGTTCGGGCAGATACTGGACACGAACAATCCGGAGAAACTGAAAATTCACACAAAAAAGATGGCGAAAGAACATCATCTTGATTATAAACTTCTTGAAAATGAACTTGCACGGATGAAAGCAGCCGATCAGCAGACCATTCTGGCAGCTGCCGATATGATGGAAATGTGTGCTTGTTACCTGTGGCTGAAACAGATTATCAGCGTTCGAAAAGACAGCCTTGTTCAGCATTTAGAGGAATATATCGAACAGGAATTATCTGAAAATCTTTCTGTAAAGTCAATCTGCTCCCATTTGAATGTTTCCAAAAGTACACTATACAAGATTGCAAAACAGCGTTATCAAATGGGTATATCGGAATATGTTCTGCAAAAACGGATTGAGAAAGCCTCGCAACTACTGAAAGAAGGAAACTTGACAGTTTCGGAGGTTGCTGATAGAACGGGAATATCCGATGCGAATTATTTTATAAAAGTATTTAAAAAAATGATGGGAGTAACCCCCAAAAAATATATTACAGCAATGTTTGAAAAAGAACGAAAGGATGTTTAATATGAAATAATATATAGACGAACTTCATAATCAGGTATGGTCTCGATTTATACATATGCCGTATGCCAATATGCAAGCCTATCAACACAATCTGAAATATATACAAAGTGCATTTTTCATCCACTCTCCCACAAATTAACATTCAACTTATTAAACGCCAGCTCCATATGGCACTTGGGGCTAATATGTACTGTCGCCACTATCTAAATTTCTTTTATAACTTCACAACTTATTTTTTAAACTCTTCCATATTCTATTTGATATATATTTCATGCCTTTATCGCTTGGGTGTGCCGCAACACCTGAATGCTTGAAAAGGCCAATTGCCTTCATTGAATTATCCTCTCCTAAATCTCCCAGCTCCACCAAATCCAATTCATGTTTTTTTGTATACGCTGTAATTTCCGCATCCACTTCTTTATATTTCCAAAAACAGGTGGTAAAAATAATTTTAGTTTTATTTGGCACCGCAAAAAAATCTATAAACGATTCCAGCGCTTCATTAAACGCGTGTTCCTTGCAGTCATCTTTACGAACATTTTCGCCAAGGCGAAAAACCAGAATATCAGGTTTATATGTTTTAACGTCTTCATAATTGTGTAGAATACCGCTATCCCAAAAACCGCGTTCCCACTCCGCCGCCTGCAATATACAAAACCGGACGTCCGGAGATATTTCCTTTGATTTTTCATAAAGCAAATGGACAAAATCCTTATTCTGACTTGAAGCCGCCATCCCCCAATTTCCCGTCCAGCCAATTTCCTCCTTCGGCGCATGCAGTGTTATGGAATTTCCGATAACAAGCACTTTGGGGTATTCCTTTCCAAGGTAATACACCGAATTTATAACCTGTTTATTAGCCGATACCGTGTTCGCGTCAATTGCCAGTTTACTCTTCATCATATCAGTCCTCCTCATTTCTTATCTGCATATACTATCAATTATGAGTTATTCATACAACCGAAAAAACAATTCATATCCCAATTATAAAAATAAATAAGATATCATTTTATTACCCAACCCTGTGGTAACGTTAAATTCTTTACTCCGCCTTTTTCCGAAATTATTATCTCCCCATCATCTGTCCCGATTATTTCCTCATAATCAATGTCTGAAACAAAGCCGTTGTCAATAAAAACTGTCTTTTTATCATAAGCTATGTTTGAAATACCTGCAATAGCATAAGTAATCGCAACACCAGCAAAAGATGCAAAGCCATGATTAAGACTGCCACCGTTTTTGGCATTCGCAAGCGAATCATGTTCCCAAAGCGTGCCTGTTAAGTCAGCCATTTTTGCAAAATACCCCTTAACATCATGGATAACTTGGTCAAATCTTTTCATACGGAGTAAAATAAGCATTCTCAAATAGTTTCCAATAAATGCATTTGCATATTCTATCTCAGGCATAATGTTTTTTGAACGTCTTTCAGAACCAAATATGTTAATAATAGTATCTGTAAGAGTCGTAAATTTTTCATCCATTAAATCAGAAATTTCAAAAAAATAAGCATAATACTGACAAACCTCCGAGCGATTGCCTGTAAGTTCTAAGGCGCCGTTTTCTTTTCTTATTGCGTTGTCCACAAAAAACTCACCGTCAAATGACTGTGCCATAATTGTTTTCTTTAAATTTTCAGCTTTTTTAATAAGCATATTATCCTTAAATATATCACCCATTACTGCGCATAGCTTACTATAAAGCATATTTGTTGGATAATTAACGTCAAGCACCCATTCATTAGCTTTTGACCATTCAACAAAATTCCAACCATCCATTTTTTCCAAAAGGCCGTCGCTATTCTCATATTTTTCAAACCATCCAAGAAGATTATAGCAAAGAGGCATAAACTTTTTAACATTAACATTTTTCTGACGCTTTGCATATTCACCAAGTTCAATAACGTACCACATAGCCCATTGCGGAATATATCCGCTGTTATAAACCAAAATATTGCCCGGATATACCATTGGTATCATGCCCTGGGGAAGATTCGGAAACTCTGCCGCCATAACATAGTTTTCCAAAAAAGCCTTTTCTACAACGCTTTTACCTGAAAAAAGCTTCTCACTCTGTGATGTAAAATAACTGTCACAAAGCCAACCGCCTCGCTCACGTCCGGGGCAATCCATAAAAACGTCAACCGTATTCTGACGAAATGTCTGCAATGCTGCATTAAATATTGCATTCAGCTTTTCATCACATGATTTAAATTTTGTATTACAATACTCCGGATAGCTGTATTCTCTTATTTTAGGCGGAGAAACAAGTGCCTCACCATCAGTAACAGCAACGCCAATATATTGACATGTATAAGGCTCAAAAGATTCTAAATGGTAAATCATATTGCTTTGCTTAAGATTATACTTTACAATGTTTTGGGAAGCTCCAATAAAGTTAAAAATCATACCTTCTCCGCAATTATACTCTGCAAAGAAAACATGTAATTTACAGTCCTTTTTTACGCTTATTGAATTCATTAGAAAACCTGTATTATTAAAAGGCAGTTTAAATATCGCATACTCATCTTTATGAAGAATAATAGACTCAGCCGGTTTAGACTCAGATATATCGGATTTAAAATCTCCATAAAGCTCTTCAATTGGCGACTCTGTAATTTTGGATGGCAAATAGCCATCGAACTCACTTGAAATATTCGTTACATACCGTACATTTAACAGTTCGCCGATTGGTTTATGGACAATAGTTCCCTTTTCGACCAGTTCAGTTGTATCAACAATATCAAATTTCGGTATATGTATTTGTCTCTTGATAAACTTTTCCTGAATATTAAACGAATTTATTTTTTCATACTCCAGCTTATCTGATACCATCCAGTTATAAATTTCTGCTTTGTTATTAAAGTTCCACACCTCGGTAAAGGTTCTTTGAAACGAATACCGGTACGAGCATCTGTTACGCATCGTTTCAAGCGTTTTACCATAAAAGTCTTTGCCTGTGTATGCTAAGACTTTATTATTTTCCAATATCTCAGCACATAAAAATGAGTTTATCGGCAATGAATAAAAGCTCGAACAGTTATAACCTGCTACCTCAACCGCGAGCTTGTTTAAACCGTTCTCAACTGACAAAGTAAATTCGTCAACTCTTACATAACCATGACCGGCTCTTGCAGGACCATAACCTTCAAATTTACCATTCAAGTAAATTCTGTAATATGTTGCACCTGTTATTTTCAATTTATAATTCTTTTTTATATCAGCTGAGAAATCACATCTAAAACCAACTTGCAGATTAACAGTATCTCTTTTATTTTTAAGCCATATTGATTTTGCTTTTGCAAATATTTCCATAACACCTTATCCTCTCAGTATCGGAAGCTCATTAAGATATTTTCTTAATATATTTTGATTAAAACCGTTATTTTCTATTATTTCCTTATAGAAATACCCGCTCGGTTTAATAGTTCTCTTAAAGCTTTCCCTATCAACGCCGCACAACCCGAATTTAGGAAAATATCTGCCCCACTCATAATTATCCATAGTTGACCAATAAAGATAGCCTCTTACATCCACACCCAAATTAATAGCTTCCGATAAAGCGGAAAGGTATAGCGCAATATAAACGATTCTAAAGCGGTCATCATCACACGAACACCCATTTTCTGATATATATACCGGTTTATCAGTTAATCTGGTCAGATTAGCAATCATACATTCGGGATACATTTCTTCAAGGTAGAATTTTTCCGGAAGCATCTTCAAAACCTTGTGCTTATACCTGTTTCCGTGCGAATCTGCCTTTCTTGCATCAATCATATCTCTTGTATAAATATTAATCGACCAATAATCAATCGTATTTTTGATATCGGCGTCATATAAAACATCCTGAAAAGGAAATACGATTTCTCCTGTCCTTATTGCATGAAAGAAAAATTCATGATCAAGCAAATCGCAATATTGCGTTAATGTTTTATCAAAGATATCATTTGGTCTTGTCGGCATATACTGTACAAAAGCATGAGCCGTACTAACCGGCTTATCAGAATATTTCTTTATTAAATGATAGCCAAGCGCATGATACAAGATAGAATTGAGCTTAAAGGCAATTCTATCTTGACTATATCCGCCTAAATTAAATTCATTGAAAACGTTCCAAAAATCAACATATGGGCTTATTTTCGGTAATATGTAATTTAAATATCTTTCAAAATATTTTCTGTTTTCCAATTTACCGAAGCCCCCCGATTTTTCAAACCAAAGAGGTATTGTAAAATGCACCAGCGTGCAAAACACTTGTATTCCGTTTTCCTTTAAGAACATGAGCTCATCTATGTAATGGTCAACTTCTTTTTGAATAAAAGTACCTTCTGACGGTTCAATTCTTGACCATTCTACAGAAAGCCGAAAAGCCTTATGCCCAAGTTTTTTTAATAACAATGTATCTTCCTTATATAAATTATAATGATTACAAGCCATTCCTGAAACATCATGCGCAGGATTTGTAACAAGCCATTCCTGTTCCATATTCCAAAGATTTGAGTAGATATTCATTCCTTCAACCTGATGACCTGCAACGCCGCTCCCCCATAAAAAATCCTTTGGAAAACTAAAATTATTTAATGAAAAAACATCATACATTTTATCACCTATTTCTTTAAACTTTCACGCTAACACCTTCATTTATTTTAACAGAATATTGTCAGCAAAACTTGAAATAGTAACTTTTGCTTCATTTAAATCTGCAATTTGTCTTTTATTTAAATATAATCCATTAATATAAATATTATTTATTTTATGCTCTGAATCAAAGCCTTCAAAAAATGATGGCAGCATACGATTTGAAAATAACTTTATATTTTGAAACGTTATATCATGAATTTTACCTCTGCGGCTTTTTCCTTCCGAATATTCGTGATGCTTCAAAATGCATGCCGACATTAATTTAGGTAAAAAATCACATTTATAATCAACAATAAAATTAGTTTCATCATTTATCTGAAATTGCGGTTTCTGGCATACATGGTCACATTCAACCCTGATATCTTCGTATAGAACATTATAAACCTCTCCGTAATCGACATTCGCAATTGACATTGCTGCATAAGTATTTCTAATGACATCACAATTTCTGAACGTTATGTTACACATTTTTTCTGCTCTTGTCTCTGCTCCAATATGCAGCGATTGCCCCCAATCATTCCATACCACACAATTTTCAATAAGAATATCCTCACATAATTGCGAATATCCGTCATGTCCTTTAACACATATTGAATCATCATAAGTCCTTAAAAAACAATTTCTGACAGTGCATTTTGAACTGTTATGCATATCAATGCCATCACTGTTATAACGCCAGCAGCCAATTATTTTAACATTATCAACCAGTAAATCTTCGCAGCCCCAGGTTGTAATATTATAAAGCAGTGAATCTCTTATCGTTATTCCGTCTATCTCTATATGGTTACAGTTTTTAAATTGAATAGTATTAAGCCGTTTGGCATTACCCACATCGAATGAGCCGTCGCCGAACTTATCAACCTCAAATAGTATTTCTTCCATATTTTTGCTGTTATCAAGAATTCCCCGACCTAAAATTCTGATATTTTCCGAATTTTCACCATGTATACAGGCATAAACAACAGAACCCTCGTCAATAAAAACGGTTTGGTTACTCTTAACATTTATGATACCGGCATCATGAATTCCTGCTCCAAAGTAAATGGTGTTCTCGCTTTTAATATCAACAGCATACTTTTTAACAGGATCCGCAAAAATGTGCAGAGCATGATGATATCCGTCAAGCTCAACCGTATAACCGCCTGACTTTGATAATGTAAAATAAATTGTTCCATTTACCACTTCCGGACAAATACCTTTTGACATTGGACGTATGATAACTTCTTTAAATGATTTCTGAGGACATATTTTTATTTGAACAGGTTCATCCATCTCAAAAGAAACAAAATAAGCCAGTTCAGATTGTTCAACCGGACGTTGGTGACCCGGCCAGCGGCGATTAAAGGGATACGCTGAAACTCTCGCCTCATGAAGCGGTACAAGGGTGTCTTTTACATAAACCGAATAATAATTGTGTATGCTTTCCGGTGTTGAATAAATTTTATATGGCAAAACGAACATCTCCTTCTAAAGTATTTCAGATTAACAGATGCGTCCTCCCCTACATGCTGCCGGCATCAAATAAATCTGCAGGGTGGCGGACGCATCCAACCTAAAAAATTTTATAACTAGGTCATCCTTAAAAAGCTGTGCTTTTTAAGGAGCGGAGCTTTAGCTCCGCAAACCAACAAAAATATACGGTTTTTTTGTTGGTTTTGACCTATTTACGGCGGCTGAAAAAACATATACAGATTTATAGTAAGAAAGCTTGTATTTTTCGCAAAAAATCAAGGCTTCTTACTTTTTCAGTAAGCCCTAACTACCTAATGTCAATACACATAAAACGTTGAATTGCTTTCTTTTCCGGACGCACTGATATAGCTATTTATACCCGCTTCAGTAGTATCATAATTAACAGCTTGCCAATAGAACAATTTATCACTAGTAATATGGTAAGTATTATAATCAATTACAACTGATGAAATCCCATTCCATGTACTCCCATTTCTCCATATACAATACTGTGCTGTACTATCAAAAGTATTATATCTTATGTATATATTAGAAGCGGCGCTGGCTGATGAATACAGCATTATAAATGTAGCTGCTTGTGCAGGTCTTTGAGCATGAGCCCATCCGTCTCCGGCATTTTTCAAAACATTATATTCAAAATAAACGTCATGTAAAGTAGAGGTTGACGGGCTACTCCATAACTCCAGTCCATATTCAAAATTTCGCAAATTGTTATACCTAATATAAATATTATAAATATCATTTGTAACATTACATTGCGGTGTAATAGCAGCATCATATATCTCCCAAATATTGCAGCATTCTATAGTAATGTTATTCGCACTGCCCCATAACTCAATGCCGTTACCATACCTGGTTAATGACGTCCCGGCTGATTGATAGCATCCTCCTATGAAGCTAATATCACAATTTTTTACTGTGATATTAGCTATAGACCCGCCTCCTATGCCATGACCTCCTCCCTGAGTTAAATATAAACCGTCATACTCAACATAGCTGCAGCTCGTTTCATCAATTATAGCATTTGACAATGCACATTCAATACTGCTATATAGGCTTGCCGGATTTTGAACAGAATACATTTTTAATATTTGACTTGTTCTATCAAAACAAAAATCATTCTGACTTGTAATATCATCAGCATCAGATTTCTTTACACATAAATCCGGCAGCCCATCTAATATTATATTCCCAACATCAGACTCAATAAAGTTTGATACTTCACACTGTTTAAAACTTATTGAGTCAAAATAAACATTCGCACTGGATGAATATGCAGCGCCGAGATAAAAGTTAATTCTCGCGTCTGATGCTGTGTCATTGCTTTTAAAATAATATGTATAAACCTTCCAATCGGCTGTAAGCTGAGGTGATACAGCAGTACCTGAATATAAGGTATAAGGAGAAGTATTCTTCATTAGGCTTATTGTATTCATACTAATATTTGCCGAACTTTTGGCGGCAAATGAAAGCCTATATATTTTATCCTTTTCAACACTTAAATTACTCATAAAAAATTGTATACTCGAAAAAGTTGATCCAAAGCTTGTTACATTCATACAGTAGCAGGCATTTCCTTCGTATTTATCCGTAGTAATCCGTGAACCCGAAGCATTTGCGCCATTGTTTGTATTGTAGTAAAGATTCCATCCTGTTGTACTTGATTCAAAACCCGTGTTATAAATTAATTCTGAACCTGTAATAGAGGTTACGGAAGGCACAACACCCCATATATTTGTATCAAGATTTGTCCAATCCGATGTATTGTTTCTTGAAACAGATCCCATAATAATCGGCTTATTTCCGGATCCATAAGTTGTATACTTTACAGTACCGCTTAAAGACCCGCTTACAGGCAAAAGCTGCCCTCTCCATGTATCACCGCACTTAAAATGTATTGTGTCTCCAGGCTGAAAAGCAAAAGAATTAACTTTATTCAGGGTTTCCCACGGATAATTTGCGCTTGTTCCGTTGTTTGAATCATCGCCGTCATTGCTTACATAATAGTCTGTACCTCTTGTTACCAGTGTTATAGTCTGCGAAAAAGCATTAAGTTGAAGAGAAATCATAAAGATTGCCGCTATAGGAAACATTATAATCCTTTTAAACATAAGAACATTTAACTTCTTCATAGGTAATATACCCCTTTTCATAATTTTAAATTTGTCACGATATTAACTACTGTACTCAAATTTACCGGTATATGTTCTGTCATATGACAAGCCGGAAAAAGATACAGTATATACACCATAATCACTTAACGGAATCCTAAATTCATAATACCCGTTGCAATCGCTTAAAACCTGATTTAAATAATATACATTATTATTATATTTAGTCAATAAGCATATCGGAGTATTCGTTTCTGTTACCCCTTGAAACACCGCTGTTTTATTCTCTATGGATACTTTCAGAGGCCGTTCAAATTTTGTTACATAATTTTTCGCCAGCCCAATGCCTGAAATATATACAGAATATTCGCCATAATCACTTAACGGAACATAAAATTCAAAACTTCCATCAGCTGCGCTTTCACCTTGATTCAAATAATATATTCCGTCATTATGTTTAACCATTAAACATAATGGAATATTTGCTATCGTTTTTCCATAAATCCTTGCCTTATCGCCTATAATTTCACTTTCCGTTATGCACTCAATAATCAGTTTCCCGTATTTGTACGGCTTAGCCTCATCATCAGCTAATCCACCGCCCCACTCCAAATGACCTATTTCGCCGGAACCATTGTTGTTATTTACAACCAACGACAGGCGGATAAAATCCTTTAAACCCGGAAAGACATAGGGATACATCTCGCTCATCGGTATAAACACTTTATATAACGTTTCATTTTCGCTTCTGATAATATTTATATAATTACCGCTTAACTGCGTTCCCGAACCTGACCAATCATTTGGCAAATTTGATCCGATGTAGGGAGCTGTCTTTTTATAAATCACCGGTCCGTTTTCAGATAATAATGCCTGAAATTCCACCCTTTTATTTGCATATCCGTTACCGCTGCAATCCACAGCAAACTGTATGCTGTCATAATTATTCATAGTTTCAAGGTCATTGCTGCCATATGTTTGCGTACTATCGGTAACATTAAGCATTAAATATAAACCGTCATCTCCAATGTAAGCTGCGTGACTGGCGGCAAATTCAGCAGGCTTGCTGCCGCCCGCCCAATTCCAATCGTCTTTAATCCACTCCACATTTTCATCCTGTTCAAATGTTTCATAATTAAATAATTTCCCGGACGCATTATACATTGCAGGAATGTATACCTGCTCCGAAGAACCGCTTTCAGTTTTGCAGGTATACTGCGGCGAAATAAAATCAACGTTTAACGCGCCATCATCAGATGCTTCAAGCTTACCGAGCTTTGTCATGTCCAGCCCCGTAATATAATACATTTTGTTGGCTTTCAGGACACTTTGAGCGTTACTTACCGTTTTTCCTTCCCAATCCGTTATTTTAATATCATCCGCAAAGCAGTTTATAATTGATTGATCTATATTAAATTCCTCATTTTGTGAGTTCCACAATATTAAAGCCGGTTCACCGTCATTTTCAAACAGAACAGCTCTTTGTCCGTCAGAAAGCTTATATTCCGACTGATATATAAAATCCTTTCCGATTAATTCAAACAAATTATGCGCAACAACCGCGCCCAGTTTCGGTTCAACAACAGGATAGCTTCTGAAAAGGCCCATGCAATGACCGGAAGCTGACCCGATACTCTTTCTGAAAGCCAGTTCTTCCGCAGATGTATTATCGGTTATTTCAAAATCAGTTGTAATTTGACTGTTATACTTAAAATGCAATAAATTCCTTAATACAAAATCATAGGACAGCCATGCCGGCGTATCATAATCTTCAACACAATAAAAATAACCTTCAGTATTCATCCATGGTTTTTGGCTATAGCCTTTGCCTACAGCGATTTTTTGCAATTCAACAGGTACAGAATTACTGGTTCCGTGCATTGCCAGCACGTCAAAGCTGTTATATATATCTGGATCCTCAAGCAACTGATCATAAAACTGATAATAGCTTTCAGTTTCATGCATACCTCCGATTGCAACCGTACTGTCAGGTTGAATCTGCTTAATTGTACTATAGGCAGCTTTTAGAATTTTACCATAATTTTGCGGAGTATCACACCAAAACGCAGTATTACCCATTTGCTCTTCATTCCAAATTTCCCATTGATTAATTCTATCCTTATATCGGTTGGTCATAGCAGCCATAAATTCTTCCCAGTATGTGATATCAGCCGGCGCTACACAATTGGCCTTGTATAAACCTACCATTGTAGTTCCCGAGGGCGCGTCTGACGGAGCCGCCCATTGGGGCGTTCCTAAAACATTTGCAATTATTCCTCCGAAGCCATATTTATCAATATTGCTTAAACGGCCGTCAACAACTGACCAATCATAAACTCCTCTTGCCGTATTAATCCCTTTTTCGCCATAGGTTGTACCCCATGGAAGATAATGCAGCCTTATCCCATAAAATCCGACTAAATCAGCCAAAGCAAGATTATCTGCATTTTTCGCGTTGTCGCTCAGATATAATTTTTCATTCCTCTGAGCCATCGGCTTTGTTTGACAGGGAGCCACCGCAAAGCTTCTCCTTTGCAGTTCAAAATTCTCCGAGTTATTGCCGCTGGCGGCCTGATAAAAGGATACAATAGGTATTTGCGAGCCATCCAAACGGGTTCCGGAAAATTCAACCTCGTAATATCCCGGTTCTTCAGGCTTCCATCTCCAACCATAGGTTGACGCCCGAAAGGAAGAAACGCTGTTTTCATAAACTATTTCGCCATCTGCGTTATAAACTGCGCCGTTCACCTTTTCAACAGAGGAAAAATCACCTCCGCTGCATTTAAATACGACCTCATCCCCCAGTATATACCAGGCACCTTCTTTATCAGCTGTAATTATTGTTTTAATAGTATCGGTTGACGGATAATATTTTTCGCATTTTACTTCATCAAAATATAAATTTCCGGCTGGAACATAGCTTCCGCTCACATTTGCGGCAGTGCCGATAAGAATATACATTCGATTCGCGTCAAATTTCTTAAATGAGCTGTTTTTAAAAACAACACTGTTTAGTGTCCAACCGTCTGAAGTAACAATAATATTTTCAGTATTTGTAATACTATTTATATAAGTAGAATCCTTGTAAAAAAATAATGAAATTTTCGGTTTATTAAACTGATAGTCCTGTGACGCTCTAACCTTAAAGGTTAGCTTATATGCGCTGGTAAGATTGTTGAATTCAATAAATGAGCTTGTGAAACCGGCAAAGGATGAAGGCGCCGCTGAAACATATGCGCTGTATGCTCCTCTTGATTTTATTTCATTTGAAATACCATATCCTGTCGCGGGTCTGCCCGCTGTTCCCCAGTCATAAAAGCCCCAGTCGGACGATGTAATTTTCCCATTTCTAATGATTACATTTTCAAAATCATTATTTAATAAATAATCACCGAATAAATTCTTATATTCTTGAATTAATCCGAACTTTTCCGATGTAATTGATTTATATACGTCACACCTGATATCATCAAAATAAATTTTGCCTGCCGGTTGATTTGAATAACCTTCATTAAACGCCGTAATCGGCGCTATTATTATTTTATTAACGTTTCCCGCGGGATACATACTTTGCTCAAGCAGCAGCGTGTTCTCGCTCCAACCGGTTGAACTTATTGTGTTAAGGTCATAAAACTGGCTGGCTGTAAATACATTATCCTCATAAAACAGAAGTAATAGTCTCCCCCGGTTTCCTTTGTAATCTGATGAGCATTTTACATTCAATGTGAACTTGTAAGCGAAATTTTTTTTATCAAAATCCAGTTTATTGCTTTCAAAACCCATAAACGATGAAGCTATCGCAGAGAGATATCCGCTATACCCGCCTTTAGATTTTTCATCGCTGGCAATACCAAAGTCATTACGCGCCACGCTCGGGCTTCCCCAATCGTAATTCTGCCATTCGGGTGCGCTCAAAACTCCGCTTGAGTTTTTGGATATATTTTCAAATCCATCGTTAAAAACCGTATGCTTATATAAGCTGTCTAAAGCACCGGAATCAGTCAGCGTACTCCAAAAGCTGTCAAGACTGATAAGAGAAAGAGCATCGCCGTCAAAATACACATTAAACCCAAATAAGTTCATCACGTCATTGAATGACACAAATACATTATTATTACTGCAAAGGGTAGGAACTATTTCTTTACTGCCGCTGCCATTTAACAAAACGCTGTTGTTACTTAAATTAATAACCAAATTATTCATTTTAAAATTTATTGTTAATGTATTGGCTGATTCATCCAATACAAACTGCGCACCGATAAGATTTCGAAGCGTTTCCGCCGGTATTAAGACTTTGCCGCTTATAGACGTCGGTATATAATTTCCGTTTTTATTGCTATAAAAACACTTTTCACCGTTTCTGTAGTAGAACGGCTTATTTGCGTGCATAATAAATGTTTCCGCTGAGCTGATTGCCGGTGTAATAAACATATTTAATTCAGCAAATTGAATTAAATATATACCCTGATATGAGGCATAAAAAACAATATGAAAATCACCGCTGGCCTCCGGTGTCCATTTCAATCCGTCAGATGAATAGGAATTTATATCCGCAGTTATATTATTAGTAATTTCGCCGTCAGCATTACTTACAACTGCATGAATTTCCGTAACCGAAGGCGGAAGCGTGCTGCTGCCATTAAAGGTTATTATTTCACCCACAGTATACTCAGCCGACGCACAGCCCGCCTGTATTTCCGCATTGAGTTCAATTTCCGATATCTCAACACTGCTTGATTCCCTTAAATAAACATTACCAGAGGGATAAATTTCTTTTTCCCATAAAAACGATTTCAGCATTTTGATGTTTGCATAGTCACTATTATATAAATAAGCTTCAATATATGTCTCCTGACCGGCTTTTACAATTATGCTGTTTGAAACCGCATCCTCCATCTTAATAACGTTATTATCATTGTTATACCTGTTAATATAAAGGGTATATTCTTTTTCAGTTTCTGAATTATTCATGATTCTTGCACCTGCGATGTAAGAATTTCCGCATTTTGCGATTACAGGATTATTTGTATAAAATGCCCCGTTTCTTTTAATAAAAAAATTATCAACAAAAACCTTATCCGTTGAGCCCGCTGAATTGAAAACCATCTTTAAAAAAGAATAATTAACCAAAGCTCCGGTTGTTAAGTTACCTTCAAAATCAATAATACTTTCCATAATTGTATTCATTGCTATATGATATGTGCTTTCTGTTGTATCAATCTGTATATTGGCTGTAACCCACGTGCCTGTCAAAACTTTGCCTAATTTTATGTTTTGCGAACTTTCATTAACAATATAAATTCCAATTGCGCTGTTATCCGAATCGGGCAGCAGCTTTATGGTTAAAATCGCACTTATATTGCTGCCGCCGCAATCTTTCCCGTAAATGGTGAACGAGGCAGATGAAGAAAGCTCCTCCGCGGCAAACTGAAAGGCTATTTCAGTCCTGCCTACTTGACCGGAAGGCGATACAGTATAAACCGTATCGCCATTCAAAGAAAGCGAGTTTCCCAAATTACCGCATTGTCCCCGGACTATATTAACATTTCCGCTCAGTCTTTCATTTGTTAATTCTTCAAAGCTATAACTGTCATAAACATAAGGAGATTTTAAAAACGAATCTAAAGAATTAGTATCTAAGTTATTATATGCCATTACAATTTCAGCATTAAATAAACAGCATGTTATTGCAAATATCAATAATATACTCATAGACCAATTTTTATATCTCATAAAATTACATCTCCTGTTAATTCTTTGTTTCTTCTGATTTTTTCGGTGTTAAATATAATTTCCCGTATTTAATCGGATCTTTAGATGCGCCTATTCCGCTGCTCCATTCCAGATAACCTAAACGGCCATCGCCATTATTATCGTTCACAAGCATTGAAATTCTTACATGATCCTTTGTGCCGGGGTACACATAAGGATACAGCTCCGTCATAGGAATAAAGATTTTATATACCATTCCGCTAGGTTTCTTTTCAATTTTAACATAGTCACTTTTCAGCAAAGTCTGTGATTTTGACCACCCTTGCGGAAGATTTGCCCCAATATATGGCGCTTCCTGCTTATATAAAACAGGTCCTTTGCTGGTTAATCCAACCTGACATTCAATTCTGCTGTTCTGTTTCAAATCACCGGTACAATCCATTGCAAATTGCATGCTGTCATATTTCCACAAAACGTTTGGATCGTCATTGTCATGAGAAAATGCGGAATCTGTTACATTAAGCATCAAATATAATCCGTCTTTATCTATGTAAGCTGCATGCTTCACATTAAAATCTTCAGGCTTTTCTGAAGCGCCAACCCACTTCCAGCCATCATTAATCCATTCTACATCCGATGATTCAGCAAATGTATCACGATTAAAAATTGGCGCTGATGCATTATACATTTCCGCAACCTGTGTGCTTTCACTTATCTCCTCCGGTAATTTGCAGGTATAATACGGTTCCGTGTATTTACGATTAAGCACTCCGTTTTCAGATTTTTCAAGCTCTTTCAGCTTAGAAGCGTCCAAACCTGTTATAAAATACATTCTGTTGGGCTTTAAAGTTGTTTGACCTTTTTTAATTTCTTTTCCTTCCCAATCAATAATCTTTTGTTTTTCTGTCAGGCAGTTTACAATTGATTCATCTAAACTAAATTCGGCATCCTTTGAATTCCACAAGATTAATTCAGGCTCTGAGTCGTTGTTAAAAAGCGCGGCCTTTTGCCCATCTGCCAGTTCATATTCCGTTTGATATGTAAATTCTTTTCCCATCTGCTCAAACAGTGTATGCGCCACAACCGCGCCTAATTTCGGTTCATAAGCAGGATAACTTCTGAACAGTCCCATGCAATGCGACGAACCGCCGATACTTTTTAGATATGTATAATGCTCCGGCGCTGTCATGTCACTTATCTCAAACTGTGCCATTATTTTGCAGTCATCTTTATAAGCATTTAAATATGACAGTATCATACCATAGGACAGCCATATCGGGTTATCATAATTAAAATAACAATAATTATAAGCCTCAGTATTAATCCATGGCTTTGGTTTAAAGCCTTTGGAAACCGCAATTTTTTGAAGCTCATCCGGCGCCGTAACATTTGAATGAAGCGCAAGCGTATCAAATGAATTGTAAACCTCAGGATCCTTAAGAATCCGGTCATAGAAGGTAAAATAGCTGGGTACCTCATGCATTCCCCCTATAATAACATTGCTTTCAGGCTGAATTTTTTTAAATGCTTTATATGCTGTTTTCAGCATTTCTCCGTACTTTTCAGGCTCATCATACCAAAATGCCGTTTTACCCATTTGCTGTTCATTCCAAAATTCCCAATCGGATATTTTATCTTTATATCTGGCAGTAAGGGCTTCGATAAATTCCTGTAAATATGCCATATCTGTAGGCGCATAACAATTAGCTCTATATAATCCGACTGCTGTCCAGCCAAAAGGCACATCCTTCGGCGCTGCCCAAGCGGGAGTTCCCAGTACATTTGCTATTATTTTTCCAAAACCGTACTTTTCTATATTTTTCAGTTTGCTGTCGACACCCGACCAATCATAAACACCTCTTGAGGGATTTATTCCCGGATCCGCAGCATTAGCGCCCCATGACAGGAAATGCATTCTTATCCCGTAAAATCCAATCAGATCCGCCAAGCCAAGCTCATCTGCGTTTTTACAGTTATCGCTCAGGTATATGCTTTCATTTCTCTCGCTCATCGGCTTCGTTTGAGCCGGAACCACCGCAAAGCTCCTTCTTGATAATTCAAAATATTTTGTATTGCTGCCGTAGGCTGCCCTATAAAACAAAACAACAGGCTCTTTTGAACCATCATCTCTAATTCCCTTAAATTCCACCTCATAGTACCCGACCTCGTCAGGCTCCCACTTCCATCCTTCTTTTTGCGCTTTTTCAGCTGAAATCGTATTTTCATAAACCTTTTCATTATACGAATTATACACAACGGCGTTCAGCTTACTGATTGAACTTAAATCATTTTCCCCAAAGGTAAATTTAACATCATCATTCATAGTAAACCAAGAGCCGAAATTACTTGCCTTAATATCTGATTTAACTGAATTAGATGGCGGAGTATAATTTTCCACTTTTATATCATCGAAATAAACCCTGCCGCCCGCGGTATTTACACCTCCGGCGGTTGAAGAGGTTACAGCTGCTACCAAAACTTTATCAAAATCATAATCCAGATAATCAGTACTTGAAAAATATACTGAGTTCTCTATCCATGTTCCCGGCGTTTTAACATCAATGCCGCTTCCTCCCAAATACTGAACAAACTTTGAACCCTTATATAAGAACAATGCTATTCTGGGGATATTATAGGCATAATCGTCTGATACCATAATCTTAAAATTGATTTTTAATACAGGAGTTTTATTATCTATGGGAATTGCGGGTGATTGCAGCCCTGCAAACGAGGATTGTACCGCCCACAAGCAAGCAGAATATTTACCGTTTACTTTTTGAGTATCGGTAATCTCATATTTCCCGCGCATCCTTTGTGCGACGCCCCAGTCGTTATATGACCAGGCTCTCTCAGGATTGGAATTTTCCTCAAAACCGCATTGTAATATATATTGTTTAAACAGGTCGGTAAATCTGTCAATGATATACTGTTTATATAATGATACGGGCTCATATACCATGAAATTGATATCATCATAAAAAATCCCGCCGCCGCAAACTCCATCAAAATTTTCCTCATATGAGGTCGCAAAAATAATTTTCATATTGTCGGCATTTTTATCAGGGTATGCCTCTTTATTCAATATAATTTGATTTTCAGACCACTCATCTGCTTTTATTTCATCTGCTTTATAAACCTTGCTCTCTACCAAGGTTTTCCCATTGTAAAACATAATTATTACCGCTGCGTTATTTCCGGAATAATCCAAAGTCTGTTTTACTTTGTATGTTAATTTGTATGCGTAATTATTACTGTTAAACAGAAGATCCGCAGTATTTTGCACACCCATATAGGATGAAGGAACCGCGGACATATATGCGCAATATGTCCCGCTTGCCGCTCCTTTGTCTGTAATACCGCTACCGTTTTGTATTTTATTTTCATTATCCACAAATTCCCATTTAGCTGCAGTTAATTTACCATCTGTGCCATTTACCGCATTTTCAAATCCGTTTTCAAATAATTTATATGAATTCAATTCGTCAAAATTCTTAACTGTTTCGGCAAAGCTATCACTTAAAATATTGTTTTTTGACGCTATAACAAGGCCGTCCTTATTACTGTAAATATAATAATCAAAAGCCTTCATAACATCTATAAAGGAAACGCAAATCTTTGTTCCGTTATATACAGCAGGAGTCTTTAGATATTTAACTTCCGAGTTAACTGTTATTGAATCCTCGCCCAACCGCATACTTATCTTTTTATCGCCTAAGGTAATTGTTATAATCTCTTTTTCTTTCTGCCAGTCAACTCTGGCAGATAGCATATTTTTTATTATTGTAACAGGAACCGAAAAATTCTCATCAATATATTCCGGAATATAAGATTGTTCTCTTGCATCAAAGAAATTTTTATCTCCGTTTTTATAATAGAAAGGACTCCCGGCATATAATACATAAGAATCTTTGAATACCTTATTATATTCTGATATATATATATCATCTTCCGCGGCATTTTCCGCTATAACAGGAATCAATAAATTGCTACCAAAGCATATCATGATAATTACACTAAACACCGACTTTAAAAAAAATGATTTAAACAAAATATCAACTCCAAGTCTTTATCAGTAATCGCTGTTATCAAATAAGATAGCAGCAATTACTGATATTATAATTAAGAAACCATTTATTATATTATTTAATTCGCCGCAGGTATTACAACATTGCTATAAGGTTTAAGATCGGAAAAGCTTTTCCAGAAAAATGTTTTTGCCTTATAAGTACCGGAAACCGGCTTTGCAACCTCTGCATATAACGGTACAGTGGTAATTCCCGAGTCGGACGCCGTCTTTGCCGGCGCTGTCTGAAAATCATAATCTAAATCTATGAGCTTATCATTTTCATCAAACAGAGCTAAAACCAAGACGGGAGAATCAGGCGATGCATACTGTGCTATGTTATATAAATCATTGCTGACATTTACCGAAGCCGTAATCTTATCTGTATATGTGGCCGTATCAATCACAGGAGCAGAATTAACAAAAATATCTCTTGTTATCTCTACATTATCTATTGATACATCAAGGGAATTCGCGGGCATGTAAAAATTGAGGTACGGCAGAACCTTACTTATATTAGCATTGCTTTGTACATTTAATGCGCTGTACAATATACTGCCTTCACGGTCTTTCACATAATAGTTTACCAATTTATCAGCCCCGCACTCAATTCTCAAAGTATACCATGTATCAAAACTAAAAACATTATCAGGCCAATCACTGTTGCCTGAGTATGAAGTAGCATTTTTTTGATATCTTACGGAATATTTGCTCCAACCGGGATAATAATACAAATCAAATGCCGCGGCGTCAATTACCGAACCGCTTGAATTTAATGCTTTAAGCGCTATATATGAATTGCTTAAAACATCTCCCACTGAGGTACTTTTTTGCAAACGGAAATCAATTTCAGCAGATGACTTCGCGCCGCTGCTAATAACACCGCCCAATCTGTTATAGTTAAAATCAAAATAAGCTATATTTGCATTATTTACTGATGGCTTCAGCTTTAAATACGCAGTACCGTCAATACCGTCGAGAACAGTCTCATTTGTCTGTGAATCCACATAACCATTCATACAAGTCAGAGTTCCGTTGCCCCAATTAAAGTATCTGGTTACGTTGTCTACAAAAAACATACCCGCATTCAGCGTTGAACCCGGAGCCATTGTGTTGAAATTATAAGTATAAGTATAAGGTGTAACAATAGCATAATTGAAATCAGCCGCAAATCCGGAAATACCAATACAAACAGTCAGCATTACCGCCACAATGAAAATAAAAATACCTTTGTTTCTGATTTTTCCCCTTAACATTTAGAACATCTCCCTTTATTATTATATTTTAAAACTATAAATAGTTTTAATTTTAAGAATATTTTATAACAAACATTAAGCATGGAATTGAATAATTTGTCTGCATCATAACAATATCCATATCGCTTCCCATATATTTATAATTATTAATCTCCTTTTCACCTATAGAGGATATTATCAATTTCCCTTTGATTACCTTATATTTATACATCCTTGTAGGTAACTTATGCGATTCCAGATTTTCATCCGATGCATGTATAAAGTCAATATCAGGCAAGCCTATTCTTATGAAGCCCTTTTCTACCATATATACCTTTCCGAATATTTCTCTGTATTCAGGGTTTAACTGCAAATCATATGTAGGGTTTATAGTCATAACCAATCGTTCGCTGTAGTCATAAATCTGTTCAAATGAAATCAGCCTGTCTTTTCCGTTTAAACAATATCGTACCATATCGCCTACTTCCAGTCCATCCGCCGCATTCTGATAGTCTGCATCAAGCAAATATTTAATGCTGCTTCCCTTATCATATAAAGTGCAGGCTTTAACAGCTTCACCATCTTCACCTACAACAGTTGTGATTTTTTCAACTATTGCGATAGTATTTTTATAATCAAAGCTTATACCAACCGTTTCCTTGACAATAATGACGTCACAAGTGGACGAATCCTTTGAACGGGAATATACGTCAAGGTTATATTTCCGGTCATTGGTCAAATCATTCATTAAAACAATATCATCAGATTCATCACTGGGCAGACTCAAAATCAGCGTATTATTTGTTTTTATATATTTTCCGCTTAAACCGTAAGTTGCTTTCCAGCGCAGCTTATTATCTTCACTGCCGGTAAAACGCTTATAAAGTGATTGTTCGCTTTCATCAGACCCGAATGCAGATGTATCAATCAGATTGACTTCCCCATCCTTATTTGTTTCATAATAAATAACTTTTTTTACATATTCACTGTTACTTTTTAGTTTTTCAATAATCTTTTTTCCCTTTACTCCAGATTCACCATCTATTTCAACATTATTTGCGGCTTTTAAAATCTCAAATTCATCTTTTCGGGTGAACATTTTAAATTGTACAGTATCATTAAGTTCAGAATCAGCTCTTGCATCCCAAAGATAAGCAAAATCTCCTTTTTGAGCAGCGCTGTCATCAATTGCCGCGACCCTGCCGAATGCGGATATACAGAATAAGCCATTATGCCCTACCTCAAAATTAACTTTATCAGATTCACAAGCCTCCGCAGTTAAAAAGTATTCCGTTTCATCAATTGTTATTTTCTTAATCCCTCCCCCCTCTTTTTCAATATTATTAATTTTGCCCTGTATCTTTAAATCAGATAAAACCGCATCGACATACATACCATCCATGCTTTTCGCAGCCGTAATAATATTCCACTCTGATATATTTTTCACATCAACCGTATTATTATCTTTATCCTTTAATGAATATATAAAGTTGCTGCTGTCAAAATCCATGGTAAGGTTATTGTTAATTAGATATTTATCATAAATTATCTTATTGTCATATAAAAACGAATGAACCGTAATATTTATATATGAAGTAATAATTGCTATATCATATTCGCTGCCGCCGTTTTTAGCAATAAGCTCAACCGACCCCTCTTTCGGTTCAAATATGCTGTTATCATACTTTGATGGATCAATATTTTTTCCGTTATATATAATAGCAACTGCATCTGAAATCCTGGCGGTTACACTTTTACTGTTTTTATTCTCATATTTAAGTAAAAAGTTGTTGTAAGAAATTATATCTTCAGCATCCACAACCAAAGTATCATCTTTCGTTTCATCTCGGTTGATATAAACTAATTCATTTTTATCTTTATCTTTGAGGGCATAAAATTCCGTATAACCGCCTATAAACGGTAAAACCGAATTATCAGTCACTTCATATTCCACACCGTCAATGATGACATTTCCTTTTGATGCAAGTGTTCCGGTTATAGTAGCTATTTGAGTCGCTTCAACCCTGCCTTGCATTTTGAAAATATTTTTGTATTTCCCAATCAGACTAAAACCATTCTTAATTTTATAATCAATATCATTGCCGAATTTTTTCTGCTCAAATATATCAGTATCCAATGAGTTATATAAAATCCGCAGCGACTGATTTAAATTAATTTCTTCATTTCCGGCTGTTTTAACGCCTCTAATCAAATCATTATATACAGAAATATTATAATAGCTGCCTTTCGCCTTTGCAATCTGCATATAACCCATTGCATTCATCAGAAATACAACTGCGGAATTTAACGTTATCGGGTCATCCGGTCTGAAATATTTATCTGTAGTATCAATCAAACCTCTTTCCATTGCAAATACAATCGGTCCATAATTTTCATGACCGGGCAGCAAATCTTCAAAAGGCAAATCAGCTTTTAATTCCAGTTCATCCGTATAATTCATCATTGATACCACAGATCTTACGAAATCAGACTTGCTCATATTTTGATTTTCCCAAGCTTCGTCTTTATTAGGCATTTCAATCAATCCTAAATGATAAAGAACCATCGCCTCTTTTACACAATTCAGCGCTTTTTTATCATCTTTCTCTATCTGTTCAGCAGCATTCGCAATACACGATATACCTAAATTTATTATTATCAGAATTGTCAAAACACATTTCCAAATCTTCATAATCATATAGCGCTCCTTTAATTATCTTATTTAGCTATTTCAAAACACCTACGGCTAAAAAGAATTTGTATAATACAGTTGCCGCCTCAGCTCTGGTTAGCGATTTTTGCGGCATATACTCCCCGTTATCCATTCCTTTTATTATTCCTGATGAAGCTAACGCCTGAACACTTTTTTTGGCATATTCTTCAATCTGTGCTTCATCCGTAAACGAGGCATCTGTATTACCATTCAAACTAAATTCAAGCATTTTTGCTGTTCTGTTAAGGATGACCGCCATATCTTGTCTGGTTATTTCCTTACCCATACCAAAATTACCATTTTCATCTCCCATTATAATTCTGGCCCGTACCGCAGCCCCTATCGCATTGTAATAATAATCAGTTTGATTTACATCGTAAAATTGAACCGCGGCCTCTGTTCCTGTGAGCCGTAAACCCGTTGTCAATATTTTAATAAATTCTTCTCTCTTGATATTTTCATTTGGACAAAAGGCATCTGCCGTAACTCCGTTGATTATTGATTTTCTCGCAAGATTTTCTATTGACTCTGCCGCCCATCCTACATCCGCTATATCTGAGAACACTATTTCTTTCACTGTTTCGGTCTGAGGCGCTGCAGTAGGCTGCGGTGTTATGCTGCTTAAGCTGTAACTGCCGCCGCCTGATTTTGCGGAACTGCTCCCGCTCTTCTTTTTTTCTGTCTCTTTGTTTTTTTGTGCTGAGACATATGTGCCGAATAAAATACGGTATTCATCCAAAGAACTAACGTCGTCAATAGCGTCAAACATATTTTTACATACGGTATTCTTATCATAAATTTTTTTATAAATAGCTAAATCACTTTGATTTAAGCCCAATATATTATTATCAGATTCAATCAAACTAATAATTTGTCCGTAATATGAAAAAGATTTTATATATTCGCTCAGTATCCTATACTCGAAGCTTGTCTTAAACTCACTGCTGAAATCACATTCACTTTCAGTATAGGCTGACATAATTTTATTTTGCGTTTCGGAATTGCAGCTGCTGCAGAATATTTCTATAAACCTGCCATTAAAGTACACATCATTATTTTCATAACATCGGATAATATAATTTACCAAAATATTTGTATCTTTTGTTATTTTAAATAATAGTTTCTTTATTTCAAGCCCGTCTAACGCTGCGTTAAGCTCTGATTGACTATTCATATCGTTCATTTCAAAAATCAGGTTAACAATATATTTTCTTTCTTCATCATTAAGTAAACTGAACCCAATATTATCAAATTCCAAAAGGGCTTTATTATTATCTAAAAAATTAACCATCTCATCATATGATTTATTTCTTTTTATCTCATTAAAATCAATATAAAGTTTATTTTCATAATAGACTTTATAATATTCTTCATTTATAAGCGGGTTGCTGATTATAAAAGTATAATCACCCGTAATTCCTCTCAGCTTGAATGAAAAACTGTAATTTCCCTCCGAATCAACCGTGGTCTGATCAACAAATCTGATGATTTTCATTACATTCAGAGAAGTATCTTTCATCTTATCATTATTTATCGAACTGCGTTCTGTTTCCGGACTTATGATTGTTAACGTTACACTTTTTTCGTATTCGCCATAAAGAAGCATATCGTTTTCACCGGCTATAGGAAAATTTATTTTACCATTCACGGTACCCACACCATATTCATCAATTGCGATTGTTGCATTATCTTCAGCATTAATTGTAACTGCTCCAAAGGTCAGAACAATTAATATAACACTAACTGTTATTCCAAAAATAAACTTTGACTTAATTAATTTCAAAAACATTATTATACCTCCCCAAAATAATCTGGCACAACTATCAGCCTTTTATCGCACCTCCCATAAGTCCCGAAATAAAGTATTTATTTCCGATTGTATAAGCAACCAGAACAGGTACCAGCGCTACAGTTGTTCCCGCCAGCATTAAATTCCATGAAGATGCGGCTTCACCAGAAGTTTTAAGCGCTACTACGCCAACAATTAAAGTTCGCTGCGAGGGAGTAGTTAAGGTAAATATTGTCGGCAATAAGTAGTCATTCCATGATTGCTGAAAGGCGAGTATCCCAATGGTTGCTAAAATCGGTTTGAGCAGCGGTGCTATAATTTTAAAGAAAATTCCTATAAAACTGCATCCATCCAGCTGAGCCGCTTCATCCATAGAAGCAGGCAGCGTACGAACATAGCTTCTTACTAAATAGATATTAATTATCGAAATACCAAAAATCTTAACGAGAATTAATCCCCATAACGACCTGCTTACTCCGATAAAATTTAAAATTTCAAACATTGGATAAACTGTTATGCTGCCCAAGGCTATAAACATTAACGATGAAAATACTGCAAATACCAATTTTTTACCCGGAAACTCTCCTCTGGCAAATACATATCCTCCCATTGATGAGGTTATCAATGTTATAGCTACGCAAATGAGCGTATATAATGTGCTGTTCCATAGCATCCGCAAAATATTAAAGTCACCAGAATTGTATGCCGCAATATAATTATCAAAGGTAAATTCCCGCGGGAATATTCTGTCGGGGTGTGCCATTATTTCACTGTTTGTTTTAAAGGATGACGCAACTGTATAAATTAATGGAAAAATTGTAATTATTAACATAATGATTAAAACAGTATAAATATATATCATATACGCTTTGCTTGTTTTCATATGCTCATCCCTCCTAATATATTTCGGAAAGCTTTTTACTCAGCTTCATATAAGCAAACGCAATAAGTGCCATAAGAGCAGAAGTTACCAAAGAAAGCGCACATCCGTATCCGATATTCACACTTGTCTGAGCAAATCCCGGAACAAACTTACTTACCAAATACGACATTACAGTAAAGGTTTTTCCTCCCGGCGCTCCGTTCGTCATTACCAAAATATATTCATTAATTTGTAAAGTGCCGTTTACTGACAGCAAAATAATCGTTTGCATTACCGGGGCCATCATCGGCAATGTAATCTTAAAGAATATTGTTCTTTTTGACGCACCGTCCAGATAAGCGCAATCATACAACTCTTCAGGCACGTTTTTAAGCGCTGCCAGAAAGTATAGAATGTTTATTCCAAAACTGCACCATATCGAACCGCAAACCAAAACAGCCATCGCAGTGCCTTTATTGATAAACCAGTCAACCTCTTGTTTAACGATATGAAATTTAACCAACAAGGAATTTATCACGCCAAAATAATCAAAGATGTTTGAAAAAATCAAGCCGACAATTGCAATGCTAATTATATTGGGTAAGTAAAAAACAGCTCGAAAAAAGCCTTTCCCCTTCAACTTTTTATTTAACAATACTGCCAAATACATTGCAAGCGGCAGCTCTATCGGTAACTTTACCAATGCAAATTGCAATGTTGTGAGCCATGTTTTCCAATACATAGCATCCTCGGTAAAAATCTTGATAAAATTCTCCCATCCTACAAATCTTGTGTTGCATATAGCGCCGTCATAATAAAACCATGAAAACTTTGCCGCCCAGCAAATAGGGTAAACGGTAAGCACTAAAAAGCCTATTATTTGTGTTGACAGCATTAAATAGCATTGGAGAGTGTTTGAACGTTTTTTACTATGTATAAATGGTTTGCATGATATAGCTTTACTTTGTATTTTCAAGTCTTTCCCACCCTATCATCTTGATATATCCCATGTGTTATTTATAAAGCGCGAACCATTATAATCCGGATGCAGCTCCGCATATTTCTTTACTCCGTCATTTACTGCTTTATTATAATCTTCTATAGCTTCATCAATAGTTATCGTACCGTCATTCCATATTTCATTAATAAATACTTGATCAATTGACTTCTGACCGCTGATATCGTATTGAATACATGTGGGCTGAGCAATACTGATTTCAAGTAAATCTGAAAAATCTTTCCAGCCTTTCAATGGATTATTTAGCTTTATGCTGTTGATAATATCATACTTATAAGGAATTTCCACACCATTTTTATAAAGCTCAGCCAAAGTTTCATCACTGTTAAACCATTTATATACATTCATCAATACGTCCGCACCTTTTTCATCAACTGATTTATTATTGATCTTGAATGATCCTTTCGGCTGCATTAACTGTAAGTATTTATTGTTTTTATCTAAAACAGGATAAGGTGCGACACCCCAATCGCATTTCGCCGGAAATTGATTATTAAGAACTCCGACATCCCATGAATAAGCAAATTTCATTCCAATTCCGCCTTCGGCAAACCTTGCTCGCGCGGGATCATTTTCCATACCTTCGGCGCCGGGATAATAACTTTGATCTTTTTTTATTCCCATAATTGTTTCCATCATCGGTTTTAAAATACTGAAATCAAAAGCTCCTGTTTTGGGGTCATATCCGACATTCCCAAAACTGCTCATTGAAGGAGATATGATATCGCTGCCATACCAACCGGACCACTTTAACGGTAATATAATACCATATTCCCTTTTATCCGGATTTGTAAGCTTTTTCGAGTATTGTCTAAGCTCATCCATTGTTTCAGGCGGTTTTGCCTCTCCTTTTTCATCAACCAGACCGGCTTTTTTAAACATATCTTTGTTATAAATTAAGCCTTGTGTTGTTGTTGCGCAAGGAACACAATATGTTTTCCCGTCCAGCGAATTTAAATATTCTCTGGTTATATCTTTATACTTTTCAAGAAATTCACTGCCGCCGGGCAAATCACCTATCGCCGCAATGTATCCATTTGAAACCAGTTTAGTCAAATCCCCGCCCTGAAACATATCAGGCGCGCCATCCGCAGTTAGCGCCAAATCAATGTTTTGGGACAAATTACCTTCTTTTACCTCATAGATTATTTCGATTCCTTTTTCTTTTCCGATAGTCTTATTATAATCGTTAACTAATTTATTTACCACTGTTTTACTATGTGAATCAGAACTCCAGACTGTTATTTTCTTTATATTGCCGACATTCGCAGACTGCTTATCTCCGCATCCGGCAAACTGAAAAGAAATCATACAGGCGCACAAAATAATACACATTTCTTTTAATAAACTTTTCATAATATGTACCTCCAAAATAAAAAATAAAAGCATTTACTATGTTTATATTCTAACATAGTAAATGCTTTTGGTACAGTCCAGTTTTTTACTGTACTTTTTAATCTTTATAAAAATTTTCAAATATTTGAAGCAGCTTCAAATCATTGATAACATCTTTCATATTTTTATAATTCATCTTTCTCAAAATGTTCCCGACATGAAATTTAACTGTCCGCAATTCTATAAAAAGAAGCCCAGAAATTTCTTTCTGTTTATTCCCTAAATAAATAAGCTTTAGTATATCAATTTCCGTTTTTGTTAACGCCGCCATTACATTTACCATGTACATTAAGCTTTTACGTTCACGATGTATTTTTGAAAACTCAGTCATCAGCTTTCTGGCAACAAACGGTCTTATAAATTCCTGACCGTTATAAACCCTGCGTATAGAATTACATATTTCCTCTTTTTCCGTATCCTTAATTATATAATCTACTGAGCCTGCCGCATAAGCCTCAATAATATATTCATCCTCCGCATGAATTGTTATGATAATTATTTTAATATCCGGATGCCTGTCAATAATTTTCTTCGTAGCCGCAATGCCGGAATATTCATTTTCCATTTGTATATCCATAAGTATGATATCCGGTTTTGTTGTTTCCGCAATTTCTGCCGCGGATATACTATTGTCTGCCATACCCACAACTTCCATATCATTTTGTTTTGAAATTAATGAAAAAAAATACTCTCTGACATATGGCATATCATCAAATATTGCAATTTTAATTTTTGACATATTCCCACTCCCGAATTATTCACTTATAACGCTTTTGCTGTTAGGCAGCATAATCTGTAATTCCGTATATTGGTTTAGTATACTCTTTACAAAAATCAACCCCAGATGCGCTTTTATGACCTTGTATACATAAGATAATCCCAGCCCCCAGTTATTAAAGGATTTTTTAGAGGAAACCAAAGGCTTAAACATATTCTTTCTTTGTTTTTTTGTCATTCCGCAGCCGTTATCATAAATTGATACGCATATCCATTCCGGCTCTACAAACGCAGATATAATAATTTTTCCAAAAATTGCTTCCTTCTTATTTATAGCTTCAACAGAATTAATAAGTAAATTATAAAACATCTCAGTAAGCTGCTTTTTATCGGCAAATGCGTATGCTTCATTACATTCATAGCTAATTTCAATTTTTACATCATAGCATTTCAAAATTTTTCCTACTGCATTATTCAGGCATTCAACAATATTGATTTCATCAATATCAAGAACTATTTCATTAAAAATATTGATAAATTCACCTGCTTGTTTCATAAATTCAGTTGCCACATTTTTGATTTCTTTTAAACTATCCAAACCTGATTGTGCGCCGTATTTTTCTTCAGCTTTTTCCTCCAAGGCCACAATGGAAAACATAGCATTTTTATATGAATGGAAGATATGCTTTATATCCTGCGGCAACAGATTTGTTCTTTTAAGGATTACTTTATTTTTAAATAGATTAACTCCTTCCAATAGTTTATAGTGAATCAGCAGATAACAAATAAGATCAAAAAAAACCATTACTATAGCAGGCATATAAGTATAAACATATTGATTATACTCAGGCCTTCGCATATCAAAATTATATAGTTCCATATTGTTTACAGTTAAATTCCGAAACAGACCAAAAATAAAAAAACTGCAGAAAAACAGGTCAACCAATACTAAGCTGATTTCCAGTACCATTGTCTGAATTTTTTTATACACGATTTTGGTAGTTTTATATGTATTCCATAGAAACAAAAACGGCAGGGCTATATAAATATAAATAATACTGTAATTGTAGAATACAATAGATTTTGTTATTATATGTGATTTAATTTTATTTTCATATAAGAATAACTTTTCGTTAAAATAAAATGAATTATAAAATAAATATAAAACAATCGGTATAATACTGAATATTATCATATAAATTTTATTAATTCTATGCTTCCCAATATAAATATCTTTAAATTTAAAAAATCCGCACATTCCAAACAAAAATAATGCAATGCCCAAATTAATGAAGCTTTTAACATTATAATAACCTATTTTAATTTTACTAAGCAAAAAATAAATCTGATTTTCTACTGTAAATATAGAACGATAATTCGAAAGCTTTACAATTTGCAGCAGCAAAGAAAACAATATTACATTTAACGCTAAAAACAATAAGATAAAAATCCAGGAATATTTATTTTTAATATTTTTAAAAAGCAATACGCTTGCCGATAAAAACATGACAATTATGGTAAAAATCATGCATATCACCAATCTCTCAAAAATTTATTTGTAACTATGATTGTATTATAGCATCTTTATACATAAAAGTCAACTTCTTTAATTCTGCGGTTACAGTAAACTAAAGGTTGGCAAAACCCCTCATACAGAAATTACCTGTATATTAAATCATAGAAAACTTTCAATTCAAACATATTTTGTATAGCTTTTCTCCCGTTAGTTGCGGCACAGTTACCGAATAGGATATGCCCCTTTCTACTATTGCCGTCTTTTCCTTTGCCGTTCTTTTTTGGAGCTTTAAGTATCTCTATTATCTCACAAGTTTGCGTTTTTGGCAAGACATTTTTTGATATTCTTTTTAATGTCTTCTGTTTCAATTTAAAATATATTTTAAATTGAAACAGATAAAAATTTATAAAAATGCCTTGACATATTATAAAGCATATAATATAATTAAATTCTATTATATATAATCATATTAGAATTATATTCTATAAGGAGGTACAAATGGAAAAGCAATTATGCCTTGTATTAATCAAAAATAAGTATGATCAACTAACAAACGTTGAAAAAAAAATCGCGGACTATATACTTTTAAACAGTGGCAGCGTAATTAATATGAGTATAGCAGAGCTTGCTATAAAAGCAGACGTCGCCGGCTCGGCAATTATCCGTCTATGTAAAACGCTTGGATACGAAGGCTACTCAAAATTAAAATTAAGTCTTGCAATGGAATTATCAGAAACTAATGAAGATATATATCTTCCCGCCGTCAACGCTGACGACAATACCGAAACAGTCTTTGAAAAGGTTTTTGAATCAAGTATCAAAACTTTAAGAGACACGCTGAATATGATGGAAAGAAATTCAATAAATATGGCTGTTGAAGCTTTATTTAAAGCGAAACAAATTTATTTTTTCGGTGTCGGCACATCTTCAACGATTGCGATAGACGCACAATACAGAATAATGCAATTGGGAAATTCGGCTTATTGCGCAACTGACATACTATTTATGAAAGTTGCGGCAGCGAACATGAAAAAAACAGACGTGGCTATAGGCATATCACACAGCGGACAAACAACAGCTACGATTGAAACTATGAAACTTGCAAAGGAAAGCGGTGCGTTCACTATTGTAATAACAAGCTATAAGGACAGCCCGATATGCAAGTACGCGGATATTGTAATTAACATATATTCCGAAGAAACAAGATACCCGGTTGAGGCAGTGTCAGCAAGAATAGCTCATATTTCTGTTTTAGACGCTATAACAGTAGCTTTATCGCTGAAAAAATATGATAACACGCTCAATCAGGTTAAAAAGACAAAGGATATTCTGAAAACAATAAGGCAAAAGGGGAAAAATAATGTATAATAAGAAAAAATTATCGGCAATATTTATACTATGCTATTTAGCCTACACTACGATATACATTGCAAGGCTTAATTTATCTTTGGCAGCACCCGTTATGGAATCACTCAATATATTAAACAAATCGCATATCGGATTAATGGGAAGCTTATTTTTCTTTACATATTCTCTGGGGCAGCTGTTTAACGGAAATTTGGGGGATAAGTTTAAGCCAAAAACTATGATAGTAATTGGTTTAGCTGTTACAGGAATATGTAATTTATTTATTGGATTATTTCCCCCATTTTGGTCAATACTTATTTTTTGGGGTCTTAACGGATATGCCCAATCTATGATTTGGGGACCTATGCTTAGAACCTTATCTTCAAATTTTGAAGATAAAAAGCTTTCCTACATTGTATCTTTTCTTGTAACCTCGGTTGCTGCGGGAAGTGTTTTAGGTATTCTTTTAGCTAAGTTAAGCATAACATTATTTAACGTAAGTTACGCGTTTTATATCCCCGGCATAATTACTCTTATAATAAGCGCTTTAGTTGCTGTATTCCTGCGGGTAAAACAGCAAAAAAGCATACCTGTAGACAGAATATCGTTTAAAAAAATCTTTTTTCATAAGGAAGTATATCCAATGTTAATTCCCGCAATAGCCCACGGAATTTTAAAAGATAACATTAACTTATGGGCACCCATTTACTTTGTTGATGTTTATAAAATTGATTTGAAAAGCATGACATATTTCGCAGTCCTTATACCGATTATAAGTTTATTCGGACGGCTTATTTATCCCCCATTGTACAGGGTTTTCAAAAATGAAAATACTTTGTCAATCTATGCGTTTTTCACTTGCGTTATTTGCATAGTTCCGCTATGCTTCAATTCCATTCCGCCTGTTTTGGCCGCTATATGTTTAAGTATCATCGCAGCGGCCATATCAGTAATAAATACGTCAATCTTGTCAATCTTTCCGATGAAATTCTCTTACTGCGGAAACGTTTCGCTTGTGGCAGGGGTTATGGATTTCGCTACATACTTGGGCGCGGGAATAAGCTCTCTTATTTACGGGATATTATTACAGATCAGCGGATATACAATTATGTATATTTCATGGGCTGTATTATCTGTTATATCCGTTATTGCTTTAGTTAATATAAATCAACAGAAATACTAATCCATTATTTTGAATTATTTGATTGAACCATACAAAAGAATGATGACGAACTTTAACGAAAAACTACCTTTGTGGACTTTAAAAGACAATTTAACCATTATTAAAAACCTAATTCAAATTTCTTCTATGCAGGGGTATACTTTTTTCTACCTAAAGTTATTTATTTTTATTAAATTTAGGGTATTAAATTAATGTTTACTAAATAAATAGCAAAAATCCCGAGGATATTTCCAACGAGAATAAGGCTATGTAAGCCGTTAAGGTTAATTTCTAATATAAAAAACTCCCCTCACTACTTATTCGCGAAAAAGTGAGTGGAGTTGAAACCAATTAAATGAACGGGTGGTCTTGACTTAGTGAGGTGTTTTTTATGGCTTTTATGATTCTATATATCTCTGTTAATATTATTAATCTGCCTGTGGAGGTTCAATCGATTTAGTTGTTACACCTGCGTAAGGCACTGCATTGGTTACAGGTACTTTATGCACTTTTGACTTAAATAATTCTGTTCCATTCCCTGTCCATAACTTCCACCTGCGTTTTCAATATTAGGCGAACCCTCCATATTATGCTCTAAACTATTCATCACCCTGTATTGCATGAACGTCATACCCGTATATTTTTTAAATATACGGCAGAGATATTTTTCATCATAAATTCCAATTTGACTACCCGCCTCATTCAGATTTATGTTTTTTGTATTGATCAGTTCTTTTACAAAATTCATTTTCAATAAATTACTGTAATCAATCAGACTGTGTCCAGTTACAGCTTTAAAAATCCTGCTTAAATGCCCTTTGGATATGGAGAGGCTTTCCGCTATTTCGTCTATAGCTATTTTCTGACGAATATTTTTCGTTAAATACGCAATTGCCTTTTCACAATATACCGTATCACTGAATGAAAACGCCGATTTTTGCTGTGTCAATGCCTGCTTAAAACTCCATTCGGTCAAAGCCTCAAAAATATTCATCAGCAGGCTGATGGCAGTCAGTCCGCTTGTGCGATTATTTACGGAATTTATAAGAATAATTTTTTTTATAAAGTCTTTAATAATATGAACATAGGCATAGTCTACGGTTATCTCCGGTAAAATGGCCCGGACACATCCTGTTCTGTTATCGCCAAACATATTTTTGTAATATTGGATGATCTGCTCCTTATCAATTTCATGCACTTCAATTTCGGCATTGATTCCGACAGTAAAATGCTTATGCAGCGGTGCGTCGCTATGGTTGCGGCACGCTTGCATTTGCGAAGATAAGAAAATACAGGGCGCCGGAACCTGTAAACTCTCCCCCGTATCGAATGTCTTCACAAAATCACCTTTTTCAATGTAGGATATTTCAAACTTATTTTCTTTCGCTCCAAAATACATATCGTACCGTTCTGTTGTATAGCTGTGGGCAAACTCAATTATGGGAATCCCTTTTAAAATAAGCTCATAATATTTCAATTAAATCACTTCCTTGCTTAAATTATATCATTATTGTCCACCATTGTCAATATTGTATGTTTACTTCCTGAATATAAAATATATAATTAATATAAAGAATTTTTAACTATGAGGAGGAAATTCAATGAATATAATGGCATTTGGCGCACATCCCGATGATATCGAATTTCTGTGCGCAGGAACTCTAGCAAAATACAAAACAGAAGGGCACAATGTAGCAATCGCAATCTCAACCAATGGTGAGGTGGGGTCTCCTGATACCAGCAAAAGTGAAACTGCCGATATTCGCAAAAAAGAAGCGCAAAATTCAGCCGCACTCATCGGCGCAGAGTTCTTTTGGCTCGGTTACCATGATGAATTTTTGTTTAATAATGAGGATGTTCGTCTTCATTACATAGACGTTATCCGACAGTTCAGACCGGATATTATCATCTGCCCCGATAAAGACGCCGACTATCATCCGGATCATACAACAACGGGACAAATTATCTGGGATACCCATGTTATGTCAACAGTCCCCAATATAAAGACACAAACACCGCCCTGCGACAAAATCGCCGAGATATTTTTTATGGATACGGTTACAGGCGTTAATTTTCATCCCGAATTCTATGTGGACATCACTGTCCAATGGGAAACCAAAGCAAAAATGATTGCCAGCCATCAAAGTCAGGAAAAATGGATGATTGACCAGTATGACATCTCCTGTGTTGAACTTGGGCGTACCCAGTCGCGGCTGCGCGGTCTGCAAAGCGGATGCAAATATGCGGAATGCTTCCGCAGGCCGAAGTTTTATCCGGGATCAACTACCCGAAGCGGCTTGCTACCTTAACCGTACAGAAAGTACTAAAACGTGTCGAAGTGAAGGCATTTTTGAAGGAATACTACAATGGAGTATCCAGCCTTGCCGACCGTGAGACTTATACCTTTTGGGAACATTATTTTCACGCCAGCCCGCATAAGACGCACGAGGAAGGTTGGTTTCTAATGCGCAGCAGATGGATGCTCTATCTTGAAGATAAAGATACACTGAATCTGCTGCATGGAGTTCCGCGGGCATGGTTGGAACAAGGAAAACAGATTAATATAAGCTGCATGGCAACTTATTACGGACCGCTGTTCTTGAATGTACAATCGGATATTGATAACGGAATTATATCCATTTGGGTAAAGCTTGATGCACCTCAGGAAAGGATGCCGAAAACTGTAAACATCCGCATACCGCACCCCTACATGGAAAAACCCAAATCCGTCAGCACAGGTATATATTGCTCCGAAAAGGAAACCCTCGCCATAAGCGACTTTAGCGGAACACTTAATTTACGTTTAGAATTTTAACAAAAAGGAGGAAGACCGATGATAAAAACCATTGTCTGCACAGGAGATTCCCATACATGGGGGCAAGGAGCATCTGATGCGACGCAATCTTTTCATCCGCCTGTGGAAGGCGGCGATTTACGCCTTTTGCCCTTTGGGTATGGCAGTTATGTCAACTTACTCCGCCGGATGATTGAAAAAACCACCGGTTCTGCGTCTTTTGAATTCAGTGCCGATCAGATCGCCGAAGCACTGAATCTTCCACTGCACGATGGCTGCGTCAGAGTGGACGATTCCATGAAACTGGAACTTGACGCAGCTTTGATACGGATAGAGTTCCGAAAGCTACAGACTCCTTCAGTTGTTTCCGTATTTGTTGATGGAATATTGCAGAAAAAGGTGAATTTGCAGTCCGATAATGTCAATTATGGCTTTTACGGCATGGAAACGATAGGTATTTTTGTCAACACCACGCCGTGTACGCTTGAAATCAAAAGTGAAATAGGCAACGTACTTGTTTACAGAATTGAAGCATACCGCGGAGAATATGCCGTTATTAACAGTGGAATCGGCAGCTGTCCAACATTCAGATATATGGAAGAATACTGGGCAGATTATGTTGAAGATTATCGGCCTGCCATTGTGCTCATAGAGGCACATACTATCAACGATTGGCTGGCGGGAGGCTCTCCAGTCGAATATGAACAAAATTTGGTTCGATATATAAAAAAGATCAAAAAGCTAAATGCCATTCCAGTGCTTTTAACAGTTTCGCCAGTGATGGGCAGCCAAAATGCTCCATATAATAAATTCTCATATGGTGAATTTATAGATGCGTCACGGCGCGCGGCGCAAAGTGAAGGAATAGACATTGCAGATGCCAACCACGAAATGAAACAGCATCTAAACAAGCTAACCGAAAGCGAACAGGAACGTCTGATGTTTTCGGATAACTGGCATGTCAATGATTTTGGTCATAGCATCTACGCGCAATGTGCCATAAAGAAAATAAACCTGTGAAGCCTTATATCCCTATATAAAATATTAATTTTTCCCATAATAGGAGTATGGAGATTTTTTGATAATTCAAAAAATCTCCATAAATGTCTTTTATCAATAAAATACTTATATCAAAGGTTTGTTCTGGGCAGTTTCGCCCATAGAATAAATTATACTATAGGTTCTAACCCTTCATTAATAATTCCATAACATACATTTCCAATGCTTCATAATCCCTTTCGGCTACGCATTTCGCCTGATATTCATAATCAAACTTCATGGCTTTTTCCTCAAGTATTTTAGCAATTTTTAAACTGTTCTCTAAATGCTTATAGCTTCCTCCATCCTTTTGTGTCCGCATTGCTTTTACATCAAGCCCTATATACTCGCCATTCTTTCCATATCCGTTTTCAACAAGTACTTTGATTTGATTAAATGCCTGACGAAGGTTTTCTACCCCAAAGCTTTTATCCTGATCAAATTTCATGCCGTTCTGGTCATTTAAATGAACCCCCCACAGCTTGCCCATAGCGAGCGCAAATCCTATTTCACTTGCAGGGTCAAGACCTGCTAAAATAGCGTGCGCGGATTCCAGCAAACCGCCTACACGGTTAGGGTCAATAGAAGCTGCGGAAACAGCCATAGCATGCCCCATTGTCGGGCAAACGCTTCTGTCAATCGGTTCGTTCGGCTTAGTTTCAATTAGGACTTTTATGTTTTTATCATATTGAAGCATTCCGTTAATTGCTTCAATAAGTCTTTTTGTAGCGTCAACAGGGCTTTTGCTTTCATAGCAAAGAGTACCCTCTCTCGCGAGCCACAGAACAATTTTATCACATCCGAGTGCATTTGCTATATCTATGGAACGGTATGCGCGCCACATTGCAAATTCTCTGTCCTCTTTACTGTTTGAAGTAAAACCGCCGTCAGTTGTGCGCGGATCCATCCAAAGACGAGGAGCTACAAACTCCGCTTTTAAATCATATTTATCCAAAAGTGTTTTTACCTTTTTAGCTTCCGCTATTATTTCATCATTGGTTAAATTATTCATATTCGGCACTGCGTCGTCATCGTGAAACTGAATTGCGTCAAAACCTATTTCCTTAAAGGTTTTTATCTTTTCCTCAAATGATATTGTATTTCTTACAGCAGGACCATATGCGTCCGCACCCTCGTGCACATTCCATGGACCTACCGAAAATTTAAACATGCTCATTTTATTGCCTCCACTCATCAATTTTAATCCATGCTCTTTTTTTGCTGCTTTCTATAATCGCTTCCGTTAACTTTACAATATATGTAGCATCATCCAAATTTGCAAACAAAGTTTTCCCTTTTCCGCCATCGGCTATATATTTGTAAAAGCTGTAGATATTACCCTTAAAAGCGTCATTCCAGCCCTCAGGATGTCCCATTGCAAGATTGGTGTATGGCTTTGCTTCTGGTGAAATGGCGTTTGGATTTCGGATTATATAGCGATTGTCATCATCGCGGAATCCCATCCAAAGACGGTCATTTTCCTCCTGATTCCATTTTAAAGAGGCTTTTGAACCGCTTATTTCAATGTTAAAATAACAGCCGTGACCGGCACACGCTTCGGAAACGTAATAAACGCCGCTCGCACCGTTATCCATTTTAAACATCACAGCGCCGTATTCTTCATTTTCAATTTTAACTTCCTCATATTCGCTTGGTTTTGCGCTTGTAAAGGTTTCTGTCTGCTTTGTCGGTTTTTTACGCACAGGAATTACCGTAACCAAATCCGCCATAACCTCAGTGATTTTATGCCCCGTAACGTGCTGAACCGCGTCCATAAAGTGGGAACCGATATCCGCAATGCAGCATGAATTACCGCTTATTTTGGGGTCTAAACGCCAGCTGTAATCCGTATCATACATAAGCCAGTCCTGTAAATAAGAGCCTGAAGCAATGCGAACCTCTCCAATATCGCCCCTTGCGATTCGATTTTTCATTTCCTGTACCATGGGATTCATACGATAATTAAAATTAACTGCCGCAATCACATTGGGATACTGCCTTGCCAAATCAGCTATGTATTTTGCTTCCTCAAATGTTGTGGCAAGCGGCTTTTCGCTTAACAAATGCTTGCCTGATTTAATTATTTTTTCATTAATTTGCGTATGCAGAAAATTCGGGGTGCAGTTATGTACAGCATCAATATCAGGGTCGCCTAATAATTCCTCAACAGAATTATAACATTTCTCCACTCCATAGATTTCCGCTTTTTCCTTTGCCAACACGGTGTTCGTGTCCGCTATTGCCGCTAAATTGCATAGTCCGATACGACGCACCGCTTCAATATGACTTTCACCGATATATCCCATACCAATAATGCCTGTTCGTATCTTTTTCATAAACTTATTGTCCTTTCACATATTTTAGAACATCCATAACAGATTGCTCTGATTCGTATGTAGGAAAATATTCAAAACCGAAATATCTGTCATATCCCGTTTTTTCAACAGCCTCAATTACTTTAGGATAATTTATCTCGCCTAATTGCAATTCATGTCTGCCCGGCACGCCCGCACTATGCAGATGACCAATCAGGTTAATATTTTTTACAGTATTATTAATCAAATTTCCCTCCATAAGCTGCATATGGTACATATCATATAACAGCTTTACATTGGGGCTGTTAACCGCCCTGATAATTTCAAAGCCTATATAGGATGAATCAAGATAATAACCCTTATGGTCGCAAGTGGAATTAAGCCCTTCAAGCAAAAGAGTAGCTCCGTTTTTCTCGCAAAGCTCCGCCGCTCTTTTCAGGTTTTCAATTAAGATACTTTTTTGAGAATCAGCTTTGCATTCCACATCACCTGCTAAGCCTATAAAGCTTGAGCAGCCGAATTCTTTGCCGATTTCAAATGTTTTAATAAGGCTTTTTTCTATTTTGCTATATTCACTGTTAAAAGTTGTATTTCTTGTGTCATATACACAGCAGGCGATTACCGGAATATTATTTTGCCCCGCTATTTTTCCAATTTTTTTAGCGTCAAATTTTTCCGGTTCCCAAAATTCAACTGCATCCAATCCAAGTTCTTTCGCAAGCTTAATCCTGTCATAAAAATCTATATTTTCAAACACTGTTTCCAAGCAAAGTGAATATTTCATATCATACTTCCTTTCTTACCAAATAATTACGCACGTTCCGCCGCTACCTTATTTATTGCCTTTGCTACCATGTCGCAATCTTCATCCGTCATTTGCGGCGGCAGGTCAAGATGCACCACACGTCCCAGATATTCAAGTGTATTTGGGTTCATATCTTCTGAATATTCAACAGGCTCGCCTTTATGAAACGGGCAGTCCCAAGGACAACGGACATCAGAAGATGCTTTCTTTTCGAGTACATGTTTCCAGTGCGCATATATATGCCAATCCGGTATTCCGGAATTAAATACGCCTGCTGCGGCAACGCCTTCCGCCTGCAATGCCTCAACAAAAGAAGTTACTTTATCCGCGCTGTCCAAATAAAACATCAGGCATATTGCCGTATCGCCCTCATCATCATATCTCGGTCTTACTTTTATGCCTTTTGTATCCTTAATTCCTGCAACAATGCGTTTCTGATTAGTTCTCATGCGTTCAAGTAGAGAATCGAGCCTGCCGAACTGCGCAAGCATAACGGCGCCTGTAAGCTCACTCATACGGAAATTGGAACCGCAGAATAATTCACCTTCATAACGCTGCGCCGCGAAACGGTCAGGTCTCCAGCATGCAGCTGTATCATGGTAGCTCATGCATCTGTCATATAATCTTTCATTATTGGTCAGAATCATGCCGCCTTCGCCAGCTGTGATAGTTTTATGATACTGGAATGAAAAACATCCGCAATCGCCGATTGTACCCAAATATCTGCCCTTATATGTACCACCTACCGCCTGTGCACAGTCTTCTACAACAATCAGGTTGTGTTTTTTAGCAATAGCCATAATTCTGTCCATGTCGCAGGGTACGCCGCGCATATGCACAACTACAATACCTTTAGTTGCAGGTGTTATTTTCTTTTCAATATCAACAGGGTCAATAGTAAGAGTTTCGTCAACCTCTGCAATTACTGGAATTGCTTTAGCCGCAACAATTGCCGCGCACGAAGCAAAGAAAGTATAACCCGTTACAATAACTTCATCTCCAGGACCTACGCCGCATGCTACAAGTGAGCTGATAAGCGCACCGGTACAATTAGTGGTAGCAAGAGCATATTTTGCGCCTGTTTTTTTAATGAACGCTTTTTCAAGCTCCCTTACCTTTGATTGGCAGCCTTCCGGTCCATAATAACGGAATAAATATTTATTATTTAAAACCTCCATTACCTGTTCTTTTTCAGCATCCCCTATTTCAAGTCCGCCCGGATACATTGGATAATTCGGTGTTGTTTTTGCTTTTGGTCCTCCGTGTATTGCTAATTTTTCTGCCATAAAAAATAACCTCCTAAACATTTTTGTTCATGAGGTTATTATATAATAAAATTACAATCATTTCTTGATTTTAATTCACAGAAAATGTGGATTATATTCAGATTTTTGTGTGTTTATTTTTTCTAAAAGCCGTTGGAGCCGTTTTTTCATATAAATTAAATATCCTGCTAAAATACTGACTATCACTAAAACCAACCTCCATGGCGATTTCAGTTATCGATAATGATGTATATAATAAAAGCCTTTTAGCTTTTTCAATTCTTATTTCACGCAATAATTCGTTTATTGTTTTTCCACTTACCTGCCTGAAAAGCGTGCATAAATATCTGGGATGCAGGTTTACAAGCTTCCCAAGCTCATAAAGGCTAATATTCCTGTTATAATTATTCTGTAAATAAATTATAATATAGTTTATACATTCGTGGGCGTTCCTGTTAGGACTAAGCTTAATTCCTTCTGCTTTATTACCCTTGTATTGATCAATAAGCTTAGATATCATGTTTCCTAAAAGTAGCTTGAGCTTGAACATATATTCGTCTGATTTTATACAGATTTCTTTTTGCATTTGGTATAAAAACTCCTGTACACATTGAGGATCATCCAGCCTAATAGGATTATTTTCCCGAAGCAGGAGATTATTCAGTGTTGCAATTTTTTGCGTATTTTTTGGATTATCTATTTTAAAGGTTACGAAAACAAACCGTATAGGAGATTCATCGGCAACAAATAAATTTTCTTCTTTAGTATGAAAAAACATAATATCCCCCTTAGAAACAGGATATTCGGCCCCGCTGATAATAAACCGGCCTTTACCCTTTTCCAAGAGATATATTTCATAATCATCACGTTCATTGGCCGGAACAATCCAAGGAATTTCCCATGGTTCAGCAAAGGTTATTTTAAGATTGTTCCATTCTTCATTAATAATCTGCATAAGCGTTCCAAGCAACGTCATTGTTTGTACCTCCCAAAACACGTTTTTGTGTTGTATTAATTTTTTACATATGTTGCTTTAAACTACCTTTTTACATAACCTTTCGCTATGTCCGATTTTCGGTAGGGTTATCTATTAATTGCTTAACTACCATTTTACACCATTGTTTTTATATTGTCAAGGGCAGTGTTAGCCGTTTATTTACCCTTGATTATATATAAACATTGGTGTATTCTATTTTAAGCGGGAAAATTTATAATCGTTTGCGGTACAGGCGGTCTTTCCCCCAAGCTACTGTGCGGTTTTAAGGTATTCTTTGCAGGTAATTCAACCATATTCACTTATAATCTCTGCCACTGGCTTACCAGTTTGATATAGCTTTAATATCATTGATTTAAATTCATCACTATACCTATTTCCTTTGTTTCCCATTTCGGACACAACCCTTCTAACTAATTATAACAAGTTCATCTGATTGTGTCCACTATAATATTATAAGTCCAGTTTGAGATTGTAAAATTCATTGGATGTTATCCACTTTCCTTGAAAATTGCGATTTATATTCTGCATACTTTCGCTCCTTTATATATAGCATCTTCCCTCTATAATACTTCCATAAATTTCCAATTAGGTTTACCTTAAAAAGCCCACTTTTTTTGCTTATTAAATTTGATGATAATATAATAAATAGTGTTCTTAAAGCATTACTCCCGGATAGCTTATTTTGAGTTTTACTCGCTTAATTTTATTAGTTCGCGGCATATAAGAAGAAAGGCTCCGACAGCATAGTCATTTGAGCATTCCTTTCTTACAATTCCCGGTTTGTCTGCAACCACCTGAACCCAGCCAAGCTTTCCGTTTTCATCAAGCGCTTGTGTAACCAATCCTTCAAATCCGCATTGAGCGTATTTTAAATATTTTTTATCTAAAATTCCAAGATTCACTCCAATTAAAAAACCTAATACAAAAAATGCCGTTCCGCTGGTTTCGGGCATATTATATTCGGCAGGTTCAATGAGGCTTGTATGCCAAAAGCCATCCGGAAGCATACATTTTGCGATTGCATCCGCCATATCCCTGAATACGGTGCGGTATTCATTATAATATTTATTGTCCTCAGGTAAAATCTCAAGCGTTCTGGCAAGCCCCGCAAATACCCAGCCGTTTCCTCTGGACCAGAATACCTTTTTACCGGTAATTGTGGATGCTTTATCGTATAAAAACCTTTCATCTCTAAACCACAAATGTTCTTCCTCATCATAACAGCCGCGCTCTGTTCTTGAATTATAAAACAGCTTATGCGCCTTTTCAAAATATCTGTCATCCTTATATTTAATACTCATTCTATGATACAGCGGCAGCACCATATACATAGTATCAACCCACCACCAGTAATCATTTTTGCCGTCATTCAAAGTATATTCCATAGACTTCAGCATATGCTCGTCCGTTCCGTATTCAGGATTGATTTCCAGAAGCGTTAAATATGTTTGACCGCATATTTTATTATCTGCATTGGTTGTATTATAATCATCATCTTTATAAAATCTCCAGCCATTTTGATTTGCCCATTTTAAAGCATAATCCAAATATTCCTTCTTTCCCAGCGCCTCATACGCCGCCATATTTCCAAGAAAATAGGCGCCTCTTTCCCATGCGCAGTCACCAACATCAGGATTTTGAGAAATCCAATAGTCGTTAACCATCTCCATTAACTTCTTTATATTATCCTTGCTTCGCATAAATTACCTCCGTATTGTTTTTGAATATACCAACGGCTTCATTGATAAAAAATTCTGTATCATCATTGCTTTAATTACCGTTGCATCCTGCTCCTGACCAAATATTTCAAATTTATTATCGTCTGCTGTAATGTTTATATCATTACTTGTTATTTTAATCAGCTTATTATCTTTATAAAATGCTAAAATCAGGCACCCGTTTAATGTTTTTAAGCTTTGGGCATTAATTGAAGCGCTGCAAATTTCACTGTCTGTCAAATACAATTCACCTATATCTATATTGTTATAATAACCGCCGCTGTGACACAAAATGTCAGATACCTGCGCTCCGTTCACCATAAATTCACTGACAAATTCAACATTTTGCGAAAATACTGCCTGCTTTTGCATAACTGCTTTTCCATTAATATAAACATCCCACTCCTTTTTCCCGGAATAAATTGTCACAGCAGATTCTATCAAATCATCTTCACTCCACGTTACGCTTGTCTTTACACCTCCGATATATATATATCCGTCTGCATTCATTGTTAAAAAATCATAATAATTTCCGGCAATCTTTACGGATGCCCGACAGCCGCTTTGTGCTGATATATTGAACCTTATGGTAAAAGGAAGGTACGCGAGCGGCTGATTTTCAAAAGAAATACCTTGCGTGTAGCTTTCGCTTTCATATGCCTTTTCACCGATAGCCAGTATTGGAGCATAAAGCTTTTCATTTTCGACTGTTGTAAGCACAAGATATTTTTTATCCTTTTCAATTATTGCAGAGCTTTTAATTCCTGCCATGCCAAGGTTTTTCAGTGTTTCTGTATTAAATTCATCCTGCTCAAAAGTAAATATACCTTTTTTAGTATTCAAGAATTTGTTATAATTCCATTGAGAGTGAATCAGCGTAATATTCGTAACCATATCTTCATAACATATACCAAATGAAAAATCATCAATATACATACTGTTGAATAAAAAAGCGTCAATATAATCCGGCTTGCCGCCGCTTAATATATCAACATTCTGTACAATAAGCGCATTATCAATATACAATGTTGCCGTACTGCTTTTAACACCATACTCACCGGCAGTTAAAATCAAGTCTATTTTATACCACTTATTTTTTATAAAACTGCTGCCTTTAGGTATTAATTCCTTCCCAAAAAGCTTGATTATTCCGTCACGCGTAAAGGTAAGAAAATCGACAGGAGTTTCACTTTTCTGATATCCGTTTAAGGTTACAAAGGATTTAATAACATTATCCTCTGCCGATGATGGAAAAGCGGCATAACAGCTTAGCTTAACACTTTCCGAATTATTTATTTTCCTGCAGTTTGTTTTTACTGTAAGATTTTGGGCATTCATTGATATATCACCGTTGCTGCGCCCGAATATGCCGTTTTCGGTTCCGTTTGAAAAATCGTCACGTTTTGTTTTTACAGTTAATCCTGAAATCGGAGTGTCTGACGCCACAGCATCAATATTCTCTCCATAAGGTGATAATTTTATATTTAAATTAACATTTCCCGAAGCTACTATTTTAATTACTATCTTTAGTATGCCTGCATTTTGATTCTGTTCCTCAACTACAGGAGAGGTAGTCAATCCGGCTGCGTTCATTGTTTCGAGTGTTACATTCTGTGCATTTGTATCAAATACAAAATTGAGTTTTTTTCCATTCTGCGTCAGCAGCATTTGTCGGCTTCCTGTTTTTATTACGCTTGCTTTTGTATGCATAAACCAATAAACCGTTGTTTCCTCTTTTAAATTCATTTCGTCACGAATGCTCAATGAACGTTTGTTATCTCCGGCATAAAAGCTTCTTGTAACATTATTTGCATAATTTTTATAATTCGACGACATATCCAAAACGCCAAAGGATTCCCCGTCTCCAAATTCGGTTTTTGTAACAGGCGCGAACCCGTCCGCATCCTGCCCCGGTTTCAATGACGGATTCATTACAAGAGTATTATGCCCTTCTGCACGCACCCTGTAAAGATTTTCTTTTCCGTAAACACTGGCAAGATTATAATCCTCCGCGCCAAGGTCAATTGCCCACCGTTCACCCATTACCTCATAAACGAAAGCGCCTGTATCAAAATGGTTATGACCTCCGGTTGTTTTTCCTCCATGAAAAGATGTAAACATTCCTCCGCTGTCAAACCAATTCTGCCGCATTGTAACTGCCTCAACATTTCTATAATAAACATCGGTCGGCATATTTTGCGAAAGCTGTGTATTCCCGGGGTGATACCATAAAATATCTTCAATAGAATTGCTTTGATTATATTGATTTAAATATAGCATCCGCAGCGCGGAAAAATCCGGATTGTTAAATTTATTTGAAAGATAGTGCATGGATGCTATACTTCCGTGACTTTGTGACGCATCATGAAAATTGTTATTTCCAAGAGGCGAGGATAACTGTGCCTGAAAATATCCTATTTTATTGACTGCTTTAAAATTAAAAAAGTTAAAATCCGTCCCAAGCGAATTTTCAATTGTCGAAAAAAAACGGACGGCATAATTTAAAAAATATCCCCAGTAACCAACGCCTTCGTCCCAAGCGCCGTCCGGCGCTATTTCATACCAGGCGTATTCAAGTCCTCTTATGGCATTAGCAATAATATTAGAGCAATACCCTGTATCCTCCTCCATAATAGCAAACGCCGCCGCGCCGATTCCGCCGTTGCAGACGCTGTTCCAGTTTATATTGGTTGTAGCCCAAAAGTTGGAGCCGCCATCATATTGCCTATAATAAACCTTCTTCGCCTCTCCCAGTCCAAAATTTTTAAGTGCGGTAACCATAATTGATTTCTGCTCAGCTGTCCAATAGTTATACATCCAGTCATATCCTAAGCCTACGGCAAAGCTCATTTCAGCGGCATCAAGAAAATGTGCATGAGCGTTCCAGTCGGGAAAATTACAAACAGCTTCAATTTCACTCCATGCACGCTCCGCATATATATCGTCATATGTCATTTGATATGCAAATCCCAAAGTCATAACCCTTGAAACAACACTGGTTGAAACGCTTAAAAGCCTTAATCCATCCGGTATTTCATAGTGATTAGGCTCTGTAGACAGCAATGCCTGAGCTTTGATAATCGCATTATCCCGCCATTCGCTTATAGTCTGGTCACTTTGAATTCTAATCTGCTCAAATTCGCTGCCGGTTATTAATAATCGAGGGTGCGGAGTGTTATTTTGATTAAACAGCTCTGTAATTTTTTCCTCTGATGGTCTTTCATGAAAAAGATAACCGTTGATTTCGACTAACTGACTTGAGTTTAATGAAATTTCCGCTTGAGATAGAATGATTAACCCCCGTTTGTCATTATAAGCATATTGACCTACGGTTTCGGCCACAGATTCAACCGGCAGCATAACAGCACCATTTATCATTTTTGGCGCATAATCGAGCTGTAAAAATACACTGCCTTTTTCCGCCGCGCTCAATTCAAGCCTAAATTTTATATCATCAATATAAATATAAACGCCGTCTACAGTAATTTCCTTATTTATCAGCCGTTTCATATCAGAAACCGAAACATAAATTTCGTCCCCGATATTAACCGGCATAACCTCTGCCTTTGTTTTTTCTCCGTTTATAAACATATTTCCGCTGTATCCATGCAGAGCCTGTTTTCCGCTTAACAACGCCATACTATATGTATTTGCTTTAAAAACCGGGCTTAACATAGGTGAAAGTGTATCACCGCTTGTGTCTCTTTTTTCTGTGCCATTGTATATTTTTATATTATCAATTTGCAAATCTCCGATTCCATCTCCCTGCATTCTAAAACGAAGCATTGTAAATTGAGTAATATTCTTGGCAGTATAAGTATAATTCTGTTCAATCAATACATTATCAAGATAAACTGAGCAGGTTTTGTTTTGAATATCAAAAGCAGCGGTTAAATTATACCATTTTTTTGTCGTTATCTGCACTGATTTGCTGCCAATTTTTAAAACACCGCCGGCAAGCAGATTTACTGCCACAGCGTCGAGATTGGAAATTGTGCTGATACTGTCACGCATAAAAAACAGCTGCGCTTCCGCTCCGAAACTGTCAACTCTGATATTTGTATCAATAACTATATTGTTTTCTGTTTTTCCCATTGTAAAATCAACATGACAGTCATTTCCCGCAAATGTCTTGTTAAGCTTAAAATAGCTGTTGTTTGTATCCGAATCAGTTACCACTTCAGCAGTGTTTACCATTCCCGTTACTTCATCTGTTTTGGGAACAGCTGTATATCCGTTATAACGTGTCTGCTCGTTATCAAAGCTTTGCACATAATATAAATAGTTCTCCTGCGCGCTGCATGGAATCAAATTTAAAGTAAACAGCAGCAAAACTGCTATAACTTTTTTCAAAGAATCACCTACTCATTTACAAAATTGAGTGCAGAACAGATAAAAGCTCTGCACTCAATTAATTAAACTCTTCCTATATATATTTTATTCTACTGTGATATAAGAGTTTGAGTCTGTCAATGGTTTTAAATTTTCTAGACTTTCAAAAAACATTGCTTTTACCTTAATTCCTGCTGTTGAAGCAAGCGTATATGCGGTTTCATAGTTTGTGCGACCGTCTATTTGTTTACTGTCAACAACTACCCCTTTTAAATCGCCGTTTTCATAAACTGCCAAAACCAATGCTCCGCTTTTATCTGCAAACAATGGGGCATACGCATTTATGCTTGCTTTCAGATTACCAACTGATAATATATTGCTTAATTGGTCGTCAACATAAAGTGAAATCTGATTGTCGATACTGATACTTAATGGTACTATGGTATAATATTTCATTACATAACCGTTTTCAGATGTTAAAACAAGAACATTACCCTCAACGATTTCCGTAGGATTTACCAAATAGGTGTTATCACTGTAAATTGCTGCATTTGCCGCGCCAAAAGATAGCCCGCTTGCGAAATCAGTAACATCAAGCCCATTATCAACATATATATAACCATTTGTATTATCTATCGGAAAATTACTTGTAAGAGAAATAATATTCTGCGAATCCTCCTTATAACCTCCCAGATAAACCTTATAATCATCTAAAGCAGCCTTACCGGTTCTAAGTGTTACATCCGTATCGGATATCTTCAGATAAGAACCAGACAATGACAACCAGTTAAAGCCTCGATAGGCATAAGCCTGAGTATCTGTATATATGCTATCAAGCCATGCTTTATCTACAATCTTTTCGCCGTTCAAATATAAATCATACTGCATTTGAGCGGGATAAATCGTCATTGCAATACGCACCCATTCATTTTTATTAAATTTAAACTCCTTTATTGCGGAATCTACAGCGACGGCGCTTCCGTCAGGGCTCATTTCCATATAAATTTTATATCCTCTTACCTCTGCTGCAGGGTTTGATTTGTTATAAAAGCGTGGTCTGCCTAATAATCTCAGTCCGCTCTCGCCGCTTACAGCAGCGGAAGCCTCCAAGGTAATCTCCTGTTTATCCACGGATAAATCACCCCAGTTTCTGTCACAGAGCTCATAAATTGAATTATCTAAGCTGAAACGTCCGCCGTTTTCTTCGACATTAGCAGGTACTTGAGCATTGAATACATAAGCCTTATCATCCGGTCCTTTACCGAAAAGCTGTGCTTCATGCGCTATCTGTGTGTAAGTCTTTATATCAGCTTTATTAATAGTTTCATTATTATTAAAATTGGTGTTATACAAAGTTTTTACGTTTTCATCATAGGTCAGTTTCAAGTAATTCAGCGCCTCGCCATTTACCGAGCGAAGAACCAAATAAGCGCCTTCGGGAATCACGCCGGTTGTCAGCGGCTGTGTAAAGGTACCATCTGTGTAAAAGCTAAAGCTTTCGTATTGCACAAGCTCCGTCGTAAGGGATTCAACTGTTGCGCCCGCAGTCAGGTAAACTGAGTTTTTACTCCTTACAGCAACATTACCTGCATCTGATAGAATAGAATAATTTATTTTATCCAATGTGTAATCATAAACGCCTGCATATTCCTTACAGTCATCAACAGAAATCATAGCGCTTCTTAACTCTTTTGTCACTACTGTGGAATTTTTCGGTATCTGTAAATCCATCTGAATCCAGGAAAATCCGTAAAGTGCGGTTTTACTGGTGTTAAACTTTACTCCGTCATTATACATATTTCCGTTAATCCATAAATCATATGTGCCGTCCGGGTAGTATGTGAGAGCCACCCTCTGCCATTGTCTTTTATCGAAAGTGCCTACTTTAGATCCTCTCAAATAAATGCTTCCATCCTGTTTGAAACCTAAAAAGTTATTATCATAACCCAAATCTGTAGCTGTATATTTATGACGTAATATCATATAAACCTGATCATAATCTCCGTCTGCGGCAAAGGAAAATTCAAGCGTTCTTGCAGCTGTTAACTGTATATTTGAAGTAACTGTATATCCGTCCCCTGCCTGGTCGCTCTGCGGAACGTTGTCAATATACATAGTCTGGCTGTAATCTCCGCTTTTTCTTCCTAAAAACGCATTTTCATAAATAAATTTTGCGCCGTCTTTATTTCTGTTGTAATAGCCTGCGCCGGCTACAGTAGAGCCGTCCTGAACAAGGACTAATTTTTGTGTCTGGTCATTAAAATTATAATCCTCATTCATCGCAAAGGACGTCGTCCCCAAAAAACCCGATATCAATAACACCGAAAGAAACCCCGAAATTGTCTTTTTTAACATTTTTCTTCCTCCTTGATTTTTTATTTATAAAACAGCATACCTGCTTTATGTTTTAATAAATTTTTGAAGTAACTGATAAAGGCTCAGTTACAGAATCCCAAATATAAACTTCCGCCGATTGGTTTGATGTTTTTGCCGCGTAATCCGTTCTGAAACTTGTATTTCCAGTTAGTATAATCTCTTTTATTGTCATATCCTTAAGCTGTCTGTTTTCCCAAATAGATAAAACAATATAAATTGTTTTTTCCGTTCCAAGGCGGTTTATAATACTGCCCGCTGCATAGGCTTTTTCTCCTGATGTAATAATCTGTACATCTTCCGCATCTACATCAAAAAAGTCAGTGTTAAAATCAATTTTAAGCTCCTCATCCAATGTCTTGCCAGAAGGCATTTGCGCGTCATTTGTCACAACCGCCCGGTAGGTTTCGTTTGAACGTATTTTTTCAAGCGGTGTTATCGTAATTTTATTTTCACTGTATACCGCATCCGATACCAAAATTTCCTCGTCGCCTATGTATAGCTTAACCGTATCCTTATTTACGCTGTCCGCCGCTAATTTTGCCGTAAGATTCAGCATAATTTTTTTTGCGTATGGTGAAACTATTGTACATTCCGATACCGAATCGTATCCCACCGACGAGATTACAGGATCTTGTTCAATCGCAACGATTTTCATGTTGTCAAATGCCATCTTCGCCTGTTCGCCCTCTTGCTTCATAGACAAAATCAGCCTTACATCAACATTGGTTAAGGTTTTATTGCCTATCGCGAAATCGGTAGCAACAGCAGTATCATTTACGTAAAAGCTATAGGTATGGTCCGAAAGATTAATGTCATATTTTATACTGTACCATGTGTCATATGTATAATCATAATAAACAGTACCCTGCGGTCCGCCTTTTAAATAAATTTTATTACCGTTATTAAATCCGACATCCATCGCAAGCTGCGACACGCCCGGCTGTTTGAGCATCAGGTAAAACGAGTCTGCAACCTTACTTACATTGACATCCATCTCTAAGATATACCGTCCCGTAAGCGTGCTTGTAGGTAATTGCATATACGAGCCCGACGCTGTTTTTGTGTCAACGGCCGCGCCTTCGGTTGACATAACCGCAACCGTCCCGTGCTCCTTACCGTAATCCGCCGAAGATACCATTTTACAGTCGCCGAATAATACACCGCCGCCTGTCGGAATAACGCCTCCGTCGCTTTTATAGGACTCAAAATTATTTTCATAAGCTGTTTTTAATGTTAAATTCCCGGTTATTAAAATATTATAAGTTACAGCGCTGCTTGTATCCGCATTGTCGGTAGCCCTAACCGTAATACTTTGCCAGCCCTTTCCTATGCCGCTTAAATCTACTGTATATGGGGCGTCTGTAAGTGTCGCATATAAATTACTGCCTGTATAAACCTCAACTTTTACTATAGAGCCGCCCTCATCCTGAGCTGAAATTACTAAATCCGCAAGCCGGCTTGAAGTATAGGAGCCGCCCTCTGTTATGCCTTCAACAGAAACGGTGGGCAGATAATTTTTTATAAAAGTGATGGTAACATTATCCTGTGCGGAATAGCCTCCCAATGTATCAAAGGCAACCGCACCTATAATGTATGTTCCCTCTAAGCGTTCCAGCACAAATGGGTATCCCTCACCGTTATCGACCTCCGCCGCAGCTTCGCCGTTTACTGTATAAACCACCTTAGCAATACCGCTTCCCGATGTTGCAGCTGACGTAATAACAATACTCTTTCCTTCATATGTGGTTGTATTCTCATTATTTATGCTTATTTCGGGCGGCACATATCCGCTTGGAGCGGTAGAAAAGCTGATTTCTGCCGCACTGCCTGTTTCATTATCAAACACATCCGCCGTTTTTGCTATAACAAGCCTGTAATTACTGCTGTCTGCAAATCCGCCTGTAACAGTAATAACTGCTCCTCCGCCTTCACTTGCTATTTCAAAATTCTTTTCCGCGCCATTTTCATATAGAGTATAATTGGATTTATTATACATAACAGGCGCCATTATTCCTCCGAAGTCAAGAGAAATAGTTCTTGTTAATGTGCTGCTTACAAAGCCGCTGCCATTTACAGGATTTGACGTGATTGTACCGCCTCCTCCCGAAACCGCAAGACTACCTATTACAAAACCCGACTCTGATGTAGAGATTTTGGGTGATGTATAATTTTTAAATTCCAGCTGCAATCGGCTGTAGTCAAAGCTTTTCCATTTACTTCCTATATTCCCGCTGAACACTTTAACGCCGTCTATCCAAATGATTGCATCCTTTGTATTACTGTTAACCGCGGCACAAACCTGATACGGCGTATTTTTAGTAATACTGTTCATTATAAGGCTGGAACCGAATGCGTACACTTCGCTTCCTTTAAAATTCAACAGCTCTGTAATGTTAAGCGTTCCGCTGTTTTGAACCGAAATCTTCCTTTGATTCACCGCGTCTGTTCCGGAAACTTTAATTGTCATCGAAATGCAAAGCACAGTATCCTCAAAGGCAAAGGTTCTTGCCGCGATTGCTTTTCCTTCCTCGGCAGATGTTTTAAACCAAAGCGACAAACCGTCGCCTGTTGCCGCGGCGTCGGATTTGCCGGCAGGAACTGCCGAATAAGTCCAATCCTCCGACAGCGTTTTAAAATCATCTGAGAATATAACGGCTGCTGCAGCATTAGAAAATAATATGCACACAGCCAGCAAGGCTGATAATAGTTTTTTCAATAGTCCGCACCTCATTTCTTCTTTAAGCTGGCAAGCTCTATGACGTTATTCCAGTTGTTTGTAGTATTTCCATAGCCTAAATATTTCACAAATCTTGCTGTTACTCTTTTTTCCAAAGGAACAATTTCAATATCCTCATCCTTACCCGCCGAAACATGACTTAATATCTTTGTAAAGTTTTCCCCGTCATCTGATATTAAAATATCAAAAGTGAAGTTTCTCTGTCCGCCCATCCAAAGAGCAACGCCTATTGCGTCAATTTCTTTGACACTTCCCAAATCATGAACAATCCATTCACCTTTGCCGTCCGCGCTCCATCGTGTTCCCATATTACCGTCATAGCTGCCGCCTCGTTCATTGCCCTCCTGCTCGGAGCTTACATCAGCGCCCACAACCTGATGGCGTTCATAAGCGCCTACATTTAAAGCTGAATAAGGATTGAAACGTATTATATAGGAATTACAACCTCCGTTTTCATCGTATGCCCTGATTTCGGCCAGTTTAACTCCTCCCATACCGTCATAATATAAAATCTCTGTTCTGCAGTCTGCCTCCACTGTAATTTCCGGCATTTCACCGGATTCCTTCAGTGAATAGTTGTAATTAAAGGTATTGGGTTTAAATCCGTAAATCAGACGTCCGTCCAGACTAATTCCATTGATTGTCGCCTGCGGATAAGAATATTCATACGGGTTTGCGCCTTCAACCGTCCACTGTGAAATAGGAATATCCTGCGGAGGCATATCGCTTGCCGGTTCATTCATGAGCGACATTTTCACCGTAATATTCACATTGCCGCTGCCCTTCAGCTTACAGGTCAGCTTGTTTACTCCTTCGTTGGCTGTTTCTTTAAACTGCGGTGACTGCGGAAGCTTTTCAGCCTTCATTTCAAACAATTGACTCTCGGATGCGTTTGTCAGGAACTGAACCTTTAATTGTTTTCCCTGATAGAAAATCACCGCCGTATGGTCGTCGATAATGGCAATATTTCCTTTCGTATGCATAAACCAGTACATTTCCGATTCCTTTTTTAAATCTATTTCATCCCTCATCGTAAATGATCTTCTTCCGTCAGAAATCAGATATCCTCTGGTATATTTATTAACATTTTTCTGATAATGCCCGCTTAAATCAATTGAGCAGAACGCGGCATTTTCACCTGATACGGGCGGCGTTACCTTTGCAAACTTGCTTTGGTCCATTTCCAGCTTGTCATCAGGGTTTATAACAACAATGTTATGTCCTTCTCCCTTTCTTTTATAGAAATAATAACTGTTTAACCCCGCCAGAATTGCCGGATTTTCAGAATTATCAACATAGCTTAAACTTTCCGAACCCAAATCTACCGCCCATCGCACTCCGCCGAGGTTCAGAATAAAACTTCCTTCATCAATGTGGTCATGCGCATTATTGGAATACCCCCCATGGGTTGACAGCCACAAACCATTTTTGTCGCCCCAGTTTTCACGCATTGCCACGAACTCGGTTTCGCGGTAGTATGCGTCTAAGCTAAGCTCCATTTTTTCCGTAGAATCCGTAGCGTTTACATCATACCACAAGATATCCATCGGACTGGGCGTAGATTTATTAGCCTCCATCTCGTCTACCCTGTGCTTCATTAAATCTTTTTGACCATAAATTCCTGCCATATAGAATTGCATCCAGTCCATGACTTTTCCCTCTCCGCTGTCGTGGAAATTATTTACAACTCCATCCGGGTCAGAGAAATATGCCTGATACTTGCCAAATTTGCTAAGCCCCATAAAGTCTGCTCCGTAAAGTTCTCCCATTGCTGTTTCATAACTTGCCATAAAGGTTGCAAGATTCCACCCCAAAAAGCTCCAGTATCCCGGGCCTTCATACCATGAACCGTCAGGTGCAAACCGATACCAGGGTTTTTCTATACTGCAAAGCGCGTTTCTTAAAATATCCATACAATAATCCGGTTCATATTCCGCAATTGCCATTGCAAGTGTCGCAAAACCTCCGTTTACGATTACGCCCCAGTTTGTTTCGGTATTAACCCAGAATGAATTAAACGATGCACTGCCGTAATATGCCTGTTTTGCGGGAACAAGCCCGTTTTTCTTCGCTCCGTCAACCAAAGTTTTTCTCTGTTCCTCTGTCATATAGTTATAAATCCAGTCAAATCCGATTCCCACAGCACTTGACATTATTCCGGTATCCAAACAATGTTCAGGATGCCAATCCTTGAAGTTGCAGACAGCCTCTAATTCCTCATAGCACCTCTTCGCGTATTTTTCATCCTCTGTCAGCTGGTAAATCAATGCCAGCGTTCTTACTCTGTTTATCACTTCATTGGAAACATCCAGCAGTCTGCTGTTGGATATTACATATTCCTTCACAGGTTTTTCCAATAGCGCGTCCGCATCCTTTTTCACAGAGGCAAACCATTTCTTTTTATACGGGTCACTTACAATTTCCTTCCGTAAATGTATAAAATCGTCCTCTTTTGCGATAATTCTTGGATGCATTTTCCCATTGTCTGTGTTTGCAAACAATTGCTCTTTTAATAATTCAGGACTTTTACGGTCAAAGAAAAGATAGAGATTTGAATCCTTAACACGGCTGTCTTTTGCTTTCAGTTCCATGTTGCTTACAATAAACATTCCATGCTCGTCATCATAAAATATTTTATTTTTAAGAGCATTTTTACCATATGCCACGGCAGGAATCATCAGGCTGCCGTTAATCTCCTGCGGAGCAGCTTCAATTGGAATTGTTTTGCCGTCCACTTTAATTTCTTTAATATCTTTTGTCATTATCGCTGATCCAACGCTTATTATATTCCCCGTAACATTTACCGGTTCAGTAAACAGCTTTTCCATTGTTTTAGGAGAAACCAAAACCTCATTGCCTGCGATTATACACGGAATATCAACATCCTGCTTTTGATTTCCTGCAAACAGTTTGTTTGAATAAGCCTGTAATGCTGTTTTTCCCTTTAAAAAGGCGATTGTTTCATCATCGGTAAATTTGCTTATTTCCACCTTTTTTTCATTTGAAATATCTCGTGGCGCTTCTCCGTCATATGCCTTTATGTTATCTATCAGCAGATCGCCATTGTCTGCGCCTCCTCCGATATATATTCTCCATAAAGAAACTGTTTTGAATTTTTCAGAAAAGCTTTTTTCCTTAACCAAAATTTTATCATTTACATAAACATTATATAAATTTTTCTTTAAGTTTAAAGAAATGCTTACTTTAGCCCATTTTTTCTTTGACATAGCTGCAGATGCGCCGCCTGCGGTAACTTTACCGTCAGCTAAACTAGCTAAAGAAATATTCTCCACTGTAGAATTACTAATGTTATCCCTGAGATAAAAGGCTTGTGACGGCATCAGCTGAGAATCATAGCGGAAATCTGCCTCAATCACCACATATTTACTTGTAGGCGGCAGGCTTATATCTATAAAAGAATCACTGCTGGTTGTTTTTTTTATCTCCACATATCCATTTTTCGTTTTTTCATCTTTTATGCCTGTTATGGAATTTGTTTTTGGCATTACACTTACGCCGAGGTCAGATATAGCATCAAAATTATTATTAATGTACACCTTTTCAGCGTTTTTGCTTTCATCTACAGGCGTATAATCTAATATTGACGGATTATATTTTATAGAAGTCTTATTATCCATATATCTTATTCCATCGTATAATCTTATGCGGTCGAGAAAAAGTGAACTGCTTGCTCCGGTTCTGTCGGTTTCAATAAGAAGCATTGAAGCTAACGGAATAGAATTGCTTATTTTCCATTTGCTTAATTTGATTTTGCCGTCTAAATATATGGTTAAAAAACCATATTCCAAATCAATTAAAGCCCCGACTGTTGTATAACTTCCTATGCCTGTTCCGCCGATTCTTTTGCCGTCAAAGCTGAAAATGCTTCCGTTTTCGTCAATTTTAATAAGCTGAATATTTGTATTTGCAGCATTTTTCAACCGCACGCTGCCCGATGCAGCTTTCCCGGTAAACTTTATATCAAACTGCACAAAATACTGTTGTGTTTTTTGTTCCTGCGGAAAATTTACCGTAACTGTATTATCTATAAAACCTGTTTCCGCAGTAAACGCTTTATTGCCTTCTCCATCCTCAACAACCCTTGCGGATACGCTTCCGTCCGTTTCCATCAGGTTTGCAGCTCCGTTTGTTTCGACATCCTCAAACTGCAAATCCATTAAATATCCGTTTTGCGCGGATACCGTTATGCATGGGAAAAACATTGATGTGACAAGCAAAGTAATTATGAGATGATTTATAATTTTATATATATTCATTATCTTCCCTCCCTAACGAGTCCGTTATATACTACAGCAAAATTACTATACATATAATTCTGCTTTACAACTACATAGCTTGCATCCTCTCCAGCTCCCTGATAAGTTTTAATATAACTTGAATCGGCAGGTCGTATAGTTCCTGATTTTACATCATAAATGGCAATGACTCCGGGCAGCTTTACATTTTTGAGATTTATACTGCTGAAATCATACCTTCCGCTGCTGTCTAATGTGTTGGATAAATAAATATAACCGTTTTGATAAGAAAATAATTTTCCCGCCTGATATTGCAAATTTGAGCTTTTGCCGTTAAAAGGCGCAATATCCGTCCCTGTGTTTTGCGAAAGGGTTTCGCCGTTGAAATCAACAACAAGCCCCGTAATCTCGTCGTTTTTTCTCGCAATTCTTATAATATCCCCGCCATGAAGTTTTGAAGCCTTGCCTTTTTTCAACACTTCAACGCTATCTTCAAAAAAGTATTCTACAAACTTTCCGTTTTCCCAGCCGATTACCTTTTCGAGCGACTCACCATCGTCATTTATCGCCCGAACCGTTTTTTCCACCAAAACGATTTCTGTATCCGCACTCATTGTCATAGTCTGCTTATCTGAAACAAACACCAATGCATCCGCGCTGCCATCCAATCCTACATCATATGGCGTAACCGTTGTATAATCGCCGTCGGTAAAGGAATAGCCGATTGAAAAACCTTCCTCATCTGTGACGTCTGTAGGGATTTTAAACACTATAGAGCTTCCGGCATTAAAATACGGATAAAAGATTTGCTGACGAAAATTGTATGAACTTGCAAACGCATATTTGCGTAAACTATTATCTGCAAAGTCGTTTTTCGCATCCAGTAAATTCGTTGCTTCCTGTGCCAAATCAAGCTTTGATAGCTCTCCTTTTTCATTTACCGCATATTTTATAAGCTGAGGCTTTACAACTCCATTACTCTGCAATGCCGAAAGCGCCTGCGACGCTGTTTTTGAAGGCTCCCCGTCAAGCATTATCCTTTCCGCGCAAGTTAAAATCAAAAACTCTTCTTTTTGAGTAAAAAACTTAACGCTAAGCCTGCCCCCTATTTTGCTTTCCACTTGAGCGTCTGTCAGATAAGCGTAATCCATATTTGTGCTTTTATTCGCAATCATTACAAGCTCACCGTAGTTTCCGAGATAGAAACTGCAGTTTGTACCCGCCTTAATTCCCTGATTGTTTTCTTTTAAGTCCTGCGATATTTTATAGGAAACGCCGTCAATTAAAATATAGTTTTCATTTATATTGATTTCAGTTACAATCCCTGAAACGATATCATTGCAGATAATAACCGAAATCATTTTATTATCTTTTGAGCGCTGAACTGCCAGAACGCTTTCATTTTGCATTTTGCTTAAACTGATATATTCCTCATCTTCTTTATCATAAATGCTGTAAATACAATCAGGCTCACTTAAATCAAGGCGTTTACCGCTGTCCTCATCATCGTAAATTACCATTTCAAGTTTGTTTATCACCTTTGCAGTCATATAATAATAATTTTTTGCATAAACTATGTCATATTTTCCATCATTATTATTGTCCACAAGAATAAGCTCCCCTGTTTCCGGAACAAAATCGTCATCTGTATATCCGTAAAATACCTTTCCGTTATAAACATAGTCAAAGCCTCTTTTCAAGTCCGCCTTAACCTCTTTGCCGTCTTTATCGTATTTTACGGTAAAATCACTATAAACCGCGTTTTCGCTCTGAATTGTAAGAGTATTATTATCTTTCGGATACATATAAACTATTGTATCGCCTTCATTATCACTGCGATAATATGCAATTACCCGATATCCAAGATAATTGTTAAAATCATCCCCTACGTCATAGCTTTCGCCCTCAATTTGTATTGTTCCCTTCATGACATCTGCTTTTTCATTTCCCAGCTGAGTGTACTCGTTGGCGTTCAGAATTCCTTTGGTTTTATATATTTTATATAACTTAGCCAATAAGGTTTCATCTTTACTTTCAGCAAACTCTGTTGTATCACCGAAGCCTATCTGAAACAAGGCGTCGGAATTTAATGTATTAAACAGAATTTTATACGCTGTATCCGCGCTAACTCCGTTTTCTGTATTCCCTAAATCTGATAAAATTCCCATATCGGTTGCAATGGATAAGTATCCTGTTGGATAACCGCCCATAACCTCAGCTTTTAATTCATACCCTGCCGCTATACTGCATATCTTTACGCACTCGTAAAGCTGTATTTTATCATCGGGGCGAAAGCTGTCGCCGTCAGATACTAACTTGTATGCCGCCGCCGTTTCTAAAATCGGGTAAAGCTCGCTGTCGGGCTTTACATCGTTAAAGCTTATCGGGTCTTTGATTCCTAAATCACAGTTAAATGCCATAACAGCCGCCGCTGTAAACTGACCTCTTGTAACCCCGTTCTCCGTCCCGCATGGCATATATACTTCTGCATCTGAAATTGCTGCAACAAGTCCGTATGCTTCTCCTGTTTCCGGCTCCTCTGCTGATATGCTGATAGCGGGAAGGTTTAAAAGCATAAACATTATTAAAGCTATTATATATTTTTTCATATATCAAACCTCTTTCAAAAAATCCAGCATTCTGTAAAGCAAAGCCGCCGCCTCCGCTCTTGAGGTGTTATCCTTGGGTATAAATTTCATTTCAAACCCGCTGATTATGTTGTTAGCCCCCAGAACCGAAACTGCTTCCTTCGCATAATCTGAAATTTGTTCATTATCAGCAAAATCAAAATTACCGCTTATAGACGCATTTTTATATTGAATCGCACGATACAAAAGTACAGCTGCGTCCTCTCTTGTAATTTCGTCATTCGGTTTAAATTCGTTGCCAAAGCCGGATGCAAGTCCTGCGCCTTTTGCTGCCACAACATAGCTGTAAAACCAATCCGTTTGTTTTACGTCATCAAAGGACTGCATGGCTGCCGCTGAAATATCCAGCGCTTTTACAAGCAGCTTTATATATTCGGCACGGCTGATTTTATTATCAGGTTTAAAGTTACCGTCAGAAAACCCGGATATTATCCCTTTTCCCGCAAGGGCATATACCGTCTGTCTGCCCCAGTGGTTTTCCATATCATTAAACAAAACCGATACAGGCTCCGTCTGCTCCTGCGTTATCGGATCCAAAGAAAAATTGTTGCTGTATCCGCCGCCGGACTTTGACGCCCCGCCTTTAGCAGTGTTGTTTGATAAAGCCGCCGAAACAAGCTTGTCGAAAATCGGTTTTATATTATCAAAGCCTTGCACTCCCCCATCAAACATATCTGAAAAAACTTCTCCCTGTTTGTAATTCGATAAGGTTGTATATTTTGATAAATTTATACCGATATAATCCTTAAATTTTAATATAGTCTCTTGCATACTGACATATGACGCCGCTTCTGATACCTGTGCAAGTATATAGCTTTTCATAAAAACGTCCTGTGTATTATTACCTGCAAAATCAAATTTTGCTATTTCAAAAGTGATTCTGCTTTTTATCTTTTCACTTAATCCTTTAAATTCATATTCATAGCTTACACCGAAATATTGACCATATTTTTCTACAGTTGTTTCAATGCTGCCGCCTGCAATTAAATTTAACGCAACCGTTCTTGAGTACTCATCAACAAATCCCGATACTGTGTAACCGCTTAGAGGTCTGTGAGCAAACAGGCATTCATTAATGCTGTCCTTATATAAATTATATTGCTCCTGTTCTATACCGAAAGCATCTGTATTTTGCATAAGCACGGTTTTAAATTCGTCTTTAGATGCAAGGTTAAGCAGATTAATAATCTTTAACGCCTGCCCGTCGTTTATATGTGAGAAATTTTTACTCAGCTCTTTTTCACCGTAATTTACATAGACAGTATAAATACCGCTCAAAGCCCACGCAGGCATAACTACAAAATCAGCAAATTGACCGTCTGCATCGCTTCTTATTGTTTTTAATAAATATTTATTTTTAAGTATTATATCTGCTGTAATACTGTTATGTGGAACATCAGCCGGTAAAATTGTTATATTAATAAGCTCTTTTATTTCCCCTATATTTCCGCTTATATTTACAGTTTTGCTTGCCGTCTGATACTTTACCGTTAATCCGGTATCTGCAAATACTGTAATCATATTGAATATAAGCATACAGCTTATTAATATTGCTGAAATTTTATATTTCATATTGTACCCCTTTCCGCCTTTTTTTTCAGCTATTGTGCCGCTATATATCTGTCATACGCATTTTGCTGAATTTCCTCCGCTTCCTTTAACCTCATTGAGTAAATCTGCTCTACGAATCTGTCATAATTTTCCTCAACATTTTCTGTGCCGAATACCCACTTTTGAGTTGTTTCGTTCATATGCGTTTCAATAGCTGTCATAATTTCGTTTAATTTTGTTTTCTCTTCCACAGTATAAGAAAGAGTAGGGAATTTACTTACAAGGTAGTTATTGTCCAGATATAATTTTACTCCTTTTTTTGCAATAGGAGTCAGCCACTGTTCCTCATACCAGAAATCCTGAATGTACGGGAATGCCGAGCATGCGCCGGATTCCTGCAAAATATTAATAGCTGTTTTATCTCCGTTTACAACCCAATCCTGGAAGGTCGGTTTTCCGTCAACCATATCATAGTGCTTGCCCTCTATTCCGAAATTCATAAATTTTGAGCCTTTTTCAGAATATATAAAGTCCATAAACTTAATAGCTTCCACTTTTTTGTTTGATTTTGCGGATATTGCACCGCCCTGTGCGATTACCTCGTCACGAACAGAATATTCCTTTCCGTTAGGCGGAGCGAACGCAACGAAATTTATCCCCGGTACGGTTTCCTTCAGCATATTGTTAAACTGTGCCGTGCTGCCAAACCAGTCATGAGTCGAACCTCCGACATTATCTCCAAGCAGCTTATCTCTTGATTTTCCGCCTCTTGTGAAAATTTCCTTATCAATCAAGTCCTCTTTATACCATTTAGCGATGTTAGTAAAAGCTGTCTTAAATTTTTGTGTAACAGGAGCGTAATAAACTTTTCCGTTTTCCTGATTCCATGTGTTAGATGTATCCCAAAGCCCCAAAAGGTCTGATAATCCGTTAAACCTTGAAAAATACGGCGTTTCGTCTTTTTTGCCGTTTCCATTGGGATCATTTTCTCTGAATGCTTTTAAAGCGTTATAATACTGCGCAACATCCGTCGGCACCGGAAGCCCCAATTTATCAAGCCAATCCTGTCTTATAAACCAGCCTGCCGCAACAGTCGGCGGATTAATACCCGGCACATAATAAATATGTCCGTCCGCAGCTGTAACATAAGCCTTTACAACCGGTCTGTCAAACTGTGCCTTGATATTCGGCGCATTCTCCTCTGCCAGCTCTTCGAGAGAGGCAAAAGCGCCCTCCATGCCATACTTTGAAAATGCTTCCTTACCGTTTCCGTACATAACCAAATCAGGAAGATTGCCGGAAGCCATCATCGTGTTAAACGCCTGTTCCGTGTCTGAAATGCTTTTTGAGGATACCGATTTCAGTCTTACATTAGTTAGTTTTTCAATTTCCTTCCAAACATCCAGATCCTCCTGATATTTGCTGTCGCCTCTAACCATGAATAAGCTGAGCTCAACAGGTTTATCGGAAATTGCATACTCACTTCGAGTATTGTTTTCTGCTGCGTTTTTTTCATTCTTTATCCCACCGCAGCCGGAAAGCAGGATGACTCCCGCAATTGCAAGTGATAACGTTTTGAATAATTTTTTCATTTTAATATACCTCCTAATATAATTAACCCTTTACGGAGCCTAACATAACGCCTTTAACAAAATATTTCTGAATAAACGGATACAATACAAGCATTGGTATAATTGAAAATACCATTGTGGCATACATTACGGTCTCTTCCGAATAGTTTGTCTCTTCTCTGCCGAAGCCGATATTTTCCATTCTGCCCGACATATCGACAACCAGCTTTTTCAGCACCACCTGCAATGGTATTTTGCTGTCATCCGTCAAAAGAATCATCGACCATAAATACCCGTTCCATCTGCTTACCGCATAAAACAATCCGATGGTAGCCAGCGACGGAAAAGATAGCGGAAGAAAAATTTTAAACAATACATATAAATCCCCCGCACCGTCAATTTTAGCCGCTTCCTCCATTGCTTCGGGTATTGCGGAAAAATAAGTTCTAAGTAAAATAAAGCAATATGCGGAACAGGCAAATCCTATTATAATACTTGTTCTTGTATTAAGCAGGTTATAATCTCTGAATGTAAGATATAACGGAATCATTCCCGCGCTGAACCACATGGTGAATACAACCAAAAGATTGAATAACCTTCTTCCAACCAACCTCTTTTTAGAAAGCGGGTAGGCTCCGCTTATAGTAACAATAAGGTTTACAAGAGTTCCGACAATCATATAAAAAAACGAGTTTGCATAAGCAGTCCATAGCCCTTCTCGTTCCAACACCTTTAAATACGCATCCCACGTAAAGCCTTTCGGGAAAAACCACACAGCCCCAAGGTTAATATATTTTGCTTCACTAAGCGAGGCTGCCAGTACATAAATAAACGGATATATAGTCAAGAAAGCCAATACAGATAAAATTGAAATATTAAATACATTAAAGATAGCTTCTCCTTTAGTTCTTTTCATAATAAGCTCCATTCCGCCGCCAAAACCGGCGGCACAAAAATTAATGAAATCTCTTACCCTTTTCGCCGTAATTTGGCAGAGGGATGATAAGAGCTTAAATTTCGCATCTGCCTGTTTGCGAATATACGCTTTCGCAGACATATGGCAGGCGATGTTAATTGTTAGTTTGGAAGAATATACGGTTTCTTTTCAAACTAAAATCCTCCTTTTACCATAATCCTGTATCGTTTACCTTGTTACTGATTGTGTTTGCCAGCATAACCAAAATAAATCCGATAACTGAGTTCATCATTCCCACTGCTGTTGAAAGGCTGTAATCAGCATTTTCAATACCCATCCTGTATACATATGAATTGATTACGTCAGCCGTTTCATAGGTTGCGGGCTGGTATAAAAGGATAATTGTTTCATAGCCTACGTTTAATATATTACCGATACTGATAATAAATATAGTTATTATCGTGGGCATAATACCCGGAAGTGTAATATGCCAGACCTGTTTCCATTTGCCTCCGCCGTCGATTGTGCAGGCCTCATAAAGCTGCATATCTATTCCGGACAGAGCCGCAAGATAAACAATGGAACTATACCCCACCCCGGTCCATATGCCCATTGTTGTGTATATAGTTCTGAACCATTCCGCCTTAGACAGAAAATACACTTTTTCTCCGCCGAACTTTTCTATAATAATGTTAATAAGTCCGTTGGTAGGCGCAAGAAAACTTGTAACTATTCCTGCTATAACAACAGCTGAAATAAAATACGGGAGATAAGAACAGGTTTGCACAACACTTTTAAATCCTTTATTTTTCACTTCATTTAAAAGCAATGCCAAAATAATGGGCGCCGGAAAACCGAATAACAATCCGTATCCGCTTATAATTATTGTGTTTCTGAATAATCTGTATAGATAAGGACTATTAAAAAACGCAATAAAATGCTTTAATCCTACCCAAGGACTTCCATTAATCCCCCGATACACGCTGTAATCTTTAAAAGCTATCTGAAGTCCGCCCATAGGACGGTAAACAAAGAAAACATAATATAAAATAAAAGGAATCATTATTAAATATAATTCTCTATCAGCAATAGTCTGTTTCATTTTTGATTTCAGTAAGCTTTTTCTTAAACTAATAGTTTCAGTCTGTGATTTCAAAATTATCCCACCTTTGAAAATTGTATCTTTATATACATTATCACATCAATCAGCAAAAAAATCAATTTACACTTTCTATTTTAGATTAACAATTTCAATATAAAAATGAAAAGACATTACTAAAACCGCAAAAAAACTGTGCCGGTCATTAACAATTCAAAGAATACATAAACGTTTTATAAAAAATCGTCCATTTAGGACGATACGCCTGCGGGCGTGGGGATAAAGGTTCGATTTTTTGTTGATAGGAAATTTTAAATATATTTTTTTAGAGGAATTTCCTATACAATAACAAAAAAAACGCTAAATCAACGTTGATTTAGCGTTTTTATTCTATATATTGTCCCGGCGATATACCTTCAATTTTTTTAAATATTCTTATAAAGCTTACAACATTATTGAAACCGACCATGAGTGCAAGGTCTTTAATTTTAATATTTTTATCCTGATCCATAATTTCTTTTGCCCTGTTCACTCTTTGTTTATTTAAATATGATTTAAATCCGATATTGTATTTATTCTTTAATTGCTTGCTTATATTACTTGCCGATAATTCAAATTTCTCACTTATATCATTCATAGAAATATCTTTGCTCAGGTTATCGTTTATGTACTGTAAAATCTTATCACATACTATATCAGAGTTCGCTGTTGTATCCATTTCAGCAACATCCGAAATTGTTTCAATAATTTTGCTGATTAATTTAGTCAGCGCTTCCTTTGTATTGCACATATTCAGTTCAAGATATATAATGGTGCCGTTTTGAAAAACCTCATCCTCGGTTTTATTGATTTTTTGCAATAACCGTTTAATGGTAGCAGTAATTGCGAACTTAAATTCTGTCAGACTTTTTTGCGATAAGTTTACATTATAAATATTTCTTTCAAAAATATTATTTAAAATAAGCATTGCTTTTGTCTTTTTCCCCAATAATATATAGCCTATCAAAAGCTTTTCCGTTTCAAGCGGATAATAATAATCAATTGACCTGACACTTTGAATTTCTTTTAATGTAATAATATCCCTGTCGCCTAAAACAAATTTATGTTCTATAGCGGTTAAAAGGTCAGAATATGAATTTTTCAATCCGTTTATTGTTTCCACTTCATCACCAAGAGCCGCTATTATAGTCACATCAAACTGTTTTTTCACATTACTTATTATATTTAAAATTATCTGTTTAAGGTTTTTCTCATTTTTTGCGACAAAAACAATTCTGTCTATACTTAAATTAAATCCGGTTCCTTCCGCCTGCTTCAGCATTTCAGCATTCACAAAGTGAAAAACATCATTTTTTATGCCGTTTATATCCGCATCAGCAAAAATATCAGAGTTTTCAAAGTGATCCACATATTCATATAAAACACATATGCAATTGTTTTTTATATTTTCCAGACCATATTCTTTTAAACCGTTTTCAAGCTCGCATCCCCAAACAAAACCGTTTAAAATATCAAACATAAATTTATTTTTTAAGGATTTATTTTTCTCCTCCAGTGTTTTATTTAATTTGTGATTTGTCTCAATCATTTGTGTAGCCCTGTTTGTTACAAAAGCAACCTCATCGCCGCTGTCAAACTGTCCATCATTCTCAAACAAACCGACTATTTTATTGATAGGTTTGTATATATGCTTTGTTATAAAAAAAGAAATAAAGAAAGAAAGGAAAAAACCCAAAATAATAGCAATTATCAGCATTAAATAAAGAGTAACATCATTTTTATCCTCAAAATGTGATATGTATACCAAATTATGTATGCTTTTTGATTTGCCATATAAAATATTAATTTTTTTATCTTCAATACGTTCTTTTCTTATATCTCCGTCTTCGAGCCGCGTTAATTTTTCTTTATAATTCTCAATACTGTCTACCTTGCAATTATCTGATAAAATTAAATTTAATCCAGATTCAGGTTCATACATTATATTAAATCCGTTTTTTTGAAAAGACGTAAGTATATAAATAGAGGACTGATCATTATATACTTTCTTATGCGCTATGCAGACAACTGATGACTGCGTTTTTTGCGGTAAAATTTTATAATAATAGCCTTCAGCCGTATTTTTTTGAAAAAATGCCGAAATTTCGTTTAAAGATACTCCAAAATCCTCTAAAAGAACTTCTTTTGAACCTGTTCTGCCGCTGGTAATAACTATATTATCCGTAGGCTTTATAAGCGCCATATTAAGATTTACATTTGAAAAATCCGTTTGATGCATCCTTAGCTTTTCATTGATATCTGTAATCTTTGAAAAATCTATATCATAATAATCCGCTTTGGTAATAGCATACTGTTTGATACTATCATACTCCATCATGAGCCTTCCAAGCGCCATTGCAATATTAAATACATTATCCATTTCGTTTCTATTTTCTTCAAATACTGAAATATTCTCGGAAAGACTCTGATATTCTATTGAATTTTGTCTGGACTTATAAAATCCGCCTATGAAAATACTGAGAAGAGTACTGAATACAAAAATAAGTAATATAAACATTTTTATAAAATATTTTGATCTTTTCATTATATTTATACTCCCTATATAGTCTTAATTCTTCTTTGTTACCCTTTTGTTTTATAAATTTCATGAGCATTTTTGTATAAAATCCTGAATTAATTTTGAATGTATTAGACACTTTTCAGTTGTGCTGCTTTCAAAAAAACATGCACATCTGTCAAACAATAAATATGAACGATTTAATAAAAAATGAATCCTTCAATAAAAATTAGTATAGCACATAATTCATTTATAGTCAAGTTAAAATATTTGCGTCAAATGTGTTTATTTTTTTATTTCCGTTTCCGCCTCTTCTTCAATTTACCCGACAGTCAGAACTGTTTTAGCGCCGCACCCGCAAAGTCTATTTTTATTCCGTCATATCCGCAGAGAAGCTCTATATGAAAGCTGTATTTCATCAATCCTATTTCTTTTCAATGATATTGACCAGTTCTTTCATTTTTGTTGGCATTTTATAAAATTTTATAAATGTACATTCCTAATTAATCATGTGCAACAAGCCTATCATTGAATGAAATCTCGCCTATAATACCTTTAATCACAAGCTCTGTCGTATATTCGTTAATTCCATAGGTATTAATTAATGTATCTACTGCAGCGGCATATTCCTTGTGTATAAACGGTTCTAAAGGTGCTACAAAAATCACCGGGGTACCCATTTTAATCCATCCGTTCATCATATTTCTCGCAACAGGTCCATGCCGCCTTGAAACATTCACGTCGTAATCGACAGTATTTCCAATTACATCGTCTGTTCAAATTCCTGATTAGACACATCTTTAAAAAATTAAAGAAGACCATTACGTGGAGGTAATGGTCTTCTTTCAACAAAATAATAATACAAAAAAACTGTCGATGGTGTCTCGCTTTTATAAAAATTCACAATAACGCATTAGGATTGTGGCTACTTCCGCTCTGGTTGCAATTCCTTGTGGGTTTATCGTGGTTTCAGTATTTCCCTTTATCAGTCCTTTTTCAACTGCCCATGTTATTGCTTCTCGCGCATAATCTGAAATGTCCGATGCGTCCGTGTAATTCAGCGTGGTTTTGCTTTCCACAGCCGCCGCCTTGTCTTTTGCATATCTGTGCAGCATAACCGCAATTTGCTCACGGGTTATTAAATCATTCGGCGCAAAAATGCCGTCGCCGTAACCCTTCACGATATTGTTTGCATTTGCCCACAGAACAGCGTTTGTGTACCATATATTATTTTCAACATCTGTAAACGCTTCTGAAAAGCTGACAATCGGCTGTCCCTCCATGCGGTATAAAACTGTTGCGAGCATGGCGCGGCTCATAGCTGAATCGGGTGAGAATTCCGTTTCTGACGTGCCTTGGAACAGTCCGTTGTTATAGGCATATCTTGCACTGATATAAAACCAGTCGGACTGGACTATATCAACAAATGGAGGTTTTTTGCAGAAGGTAACCTTAACCGTTGTATCACGGCTGACGCTTGGAATTGTGAAAATATCACTGCCCAAAAACTGCTGACCGTTTACATACACATACTCGGTTTCATAGCCTTCGTCAGGCTGCATTCTTATGGTACACGATGTGTTAGAGCGGCATTTTGAGTAACAAAGCCGGATGCGATTTTTCCGTTTCCGCCTTGAACCGATGCATTCACTGTGACGGAACTGCTGCCGCTCCAACGACGAGGGCCAATTATTTTAGACTGTTCAAACAACTTTGTTGCTGTATCAAGCTGCGTGATGGCCGATTCGATTTCCGTTTTTGTCGTATCTGATTTGTCAAACACTGCTTTAGCCTGATTTATAGCTGCTTGAAACGCCTGCGCAGCTTGTGTGGCAACCCAAAAGTTTGGGTAGTAAATGCCCGGACTCGTTTGGTCAGTCACCGTACATTCCGAAAGCATTTTTTCCGCCGCCTCAATATCGGCTTCCAGTGTTTCTTTTGTTACATCCTTAACGCCCGTCCCTATAATAAGCGCTGCTGATTTTGAAATGTCAATGTAACGTTGCGAAGCGTCTTTGTTGGTCACTATAAAATTGCTGCCGTACAGGCTAACAGTACCGTTGCTTTTAGCGGTAAACATTGCCTCGCCGATATTTCCAAGCATGGAATCACTTTTTCCCTGACTGGACATATCAAGAAAGGCATAAGTAATCTGTCCGCTGATACCCTGTGCCTGTATCCCATTACTTTCTTTAATAGACATATTTCTGATTATATAAGGGTCATAATGCAGTTCGCCTTGCAGACCGTATACCGGCGCCTTTCCTGCGCCGGTGTACGTTAAGCTGAGCTTAACATTGATAATTTCACCTATCTGAAAGGTATCTTTAGCTGTGCCGTTTCCATCTGTGACTGCGATTTGCAGATTGTAGCCAAGATCAACGGCATCATTTTCGGCTGACACCGCTGCCGAAAAGATCATCATTAATATAGCTATTGTCATGATCATACTCATGGTTCTTTTTATCATTTCAGTGCCTCCCTAAGTGATAGCTGTGCATCGGATATATCTACCACACCGTCACCGTTTTTATCTGCCTTAAGCCAGTTTTCCGCATAGTCAAACGCAGGAAATACATTGTTTAAAATAGCGCTGATTGTGGCGGTAACATCTACTTTATCCACAACGCTGTCGCCGTTAGCATCGCCCCGCATAATAGCCGGAGATTTTACAGTCTTGTCAAACACAATTTTATCTGTAAGCTGCTCGCTGCTAAGACGCTGACGAAATGCGCCCATATAAGCCTTTTTTGATTCGTCATAGAGCAGTGTGACTGTCTGTCCGTCTACCTCTACTGTTGCCGTACCCTGAATTTCTCCTGTGTATAACGTCATCAGAGTGAAGCCTTGGGTCTGACGCAGTTCATAACGGTATCCTACGTCACGTATTCTTATTTTTATAACATCCGACAGTTCGTTATATAATTTTTGTCCGTTTGCCCCTTCAATAGCCGCCAATCGGTAGCTTACCTTTATAGCAGTTTCACCGGGCGCAACAGCTTCAAGCAAACCGTCCTGCGAAAGCCTTATGATATTATGCTCATACAGCACTTCCCATATAATATCCTCGGGATTCAGTACTTTTTCTCCAGACAGGCGCAGCCCTTTTGCTGTAAGATACGTCTTATTGCCGATACTCATCTCGATATATTCGGGCTGCTGGCTTGCGTTTTCCAAATCAGAAATCAATTTTACACTTTCATATTCGCCAAGAGCGCGGTTTACCAGATTAATCTGCAGCTCAGTTGAGTTTCCCGCTAAATCTGTAGCTTTTAACAAAAGTATCTGATTTGCTTCTTGAATGTCAGTGCGGCCCGCTATGCTGAATGTGCCGTCTTTATTAATTGTAATGCCATCGCTTACGCCGTCAATGGTAAGTGCGGCTGATTTCTCTGTGAGTCCGCTAAGAATGTACGAGCCGTCTTCGCTGACGAATACAGTCTGATTGCTGATTGTGGTTTCAGGGGATTCCTTTTCCATACTTACAGCGCTGCTTTGTCCCACTGTCAGAACCGGGGCGGCAGTATCAACCGTGAAGCCGACAGCACTGTCCGATTCACTTCCTGTGAGCGTGTCGCCTTGTTCGTTTACTGCCTCAAAGTCCACAATATGCGAGCCGTCCTCGAAGTTTTTCTGAACTGTCCACTGCGTTTTGTACTCATCAGCGGCAGGTTGGCGCACACCGTCTGCCAAAACAGTCATTTTTACCGGAATATCAAAGGTATAAGCTGCCTCGTAGCTTGCGTTGTTTGTATAAATCTGCCCTTCCATTGCCGGCAGATTGTTTGTAACGCCGATAAGCTTTGGCGGATTTGCGGCAGGCATTACAAATGCCTGTGAAAGCGTGCTTTCAGTGCTGTAATAGTAAAGTGTATCGCCCGATGGTGAGGCAATTTCCTTCAAGGCTGTCACCTTGGCGAAATATGTTTTACCCGATTCCAAAACAGGTTGATTACTGTCTTTATACATGGGGCGGATACGGATTCCCTCGTCTAGGGCATATTTGCCGAAGGAATTTGTGATTTCCTCGCCGGCTTCATTCACAAGCGACATCATATAATAATTTCCTGGGTTCTGCGTGTTATTCGTTACATTTACCTTAACAAATCCGTTACCGGCATAGCTTATCGCTGCGGATTCCGGCTTGCCGGGAAGCAATGGGTTTGTGAACTTAAATGTTGACGCGCTCATAGCTTTACTCATTCCGCCCTGATGGTCGTTGAGCATAGCAATGACATAATACTCGCCCTCCTCAAAGGTTTCAGGCAGAGAGAAGACCTGCTCGCCCGATGAAATCTGATTTAATTCCACGTTTCCAATGCTTATAAGCGAAGTTGTATCTTCAATATTGCTCTTTTCCAGCTTAGACATAATGTCCGCGTCACGGGTTACATAAACATTCAGCACAGCGCTTGAGCCGCTTTGCGCATCGGTAGTCCATGAAACCTTAATATCACGGCTTTGCGCTGATTCATGCGCAAACGAAACGCCAGTAAGCTCGGGCAGATAATCCACTCCGTTTACCTCAAAATTGTCAATGTAGACATTGTCTGTTGTTACGGATAATGCCCAGTTTCCGGCAATCAGCTGAGATGGGTCGGTTATGGTGATATAGAGATAGTTTTTGTCATCTCTGGTTTGAATGAGGTAATTGCCGCCGCCCTTACCGTCGCTTTCCGTCATGGTAATGCGCTGACCGTTAGGATCTGTTAAGATAATCTCGGAAGATTGCGGTTTTGTGATGCCACGTAGCGGTATTTCAAGCAGCAGAGCATTCTGGCTTGCCGGATCGAAGCTCTTTGTAATGCCGTTACCCGCGCGGGTTTTAGCTACCTGAACAGAAGGCAGCCTGCGCAGATTGGTGCCGTATGCCACTGTGGACGGCACAAGGTCGCCGTTATTGTTTTGGTAATCCGCAGGCATATAAATTACCGCGCCGCCTCTTGAGGACAGGTCTATGCCTTTGCCGAATTTATAATCTCCGTCCCAATAATAGATGAATCCGAATTTAATGCCGATAATCACAATATTAGCGCCAATGAAGTCGGACGAAACGGCGGCCTCTACGCCAGCGAGTTGCATTCCGCCTACAAAGGGTATTTCATCGGGAATGAACAGTCCTGCGTAAATGTAGCCATAAAAATAATCATCGGAAATCTTTATGGTGAATCCGCCGCGAAGAAGTCCCGAACAAATGCTGATATCACCGTAGGCATTAAGATAGAAAGGCGATATCCAGCGAATTGCCATGCCGCATTTCATTACCAATATTTTACCCTTGTCATCGCCTTTGAGCTTTAATTCGCCGTCAAATTTTATACCGGACAGCTTTACCTCAAGCTGAAAATCACCAACCAGCGTTTCAATCAGCAAAAGCTGTGTTTTCAGATTAATGGTGATTGGCGGCAGCTCGCCCATAACATCATCGCTGATGGTATCTGCCAAATCGGCTAATCCTCCGCCAAGACCTGTCATAAACACAAACGGCGGAACAATGGGGATTTGCATAATGTCGCCGCCAAGATAGAAGAACAACTCATCGGGAACAATTCTCGGTATAGATTTTATCGGCACCTGTTTAAAGGCAATCACACCCTCACACTCGAGCATGGTAAGCTCAAGCCCTAACGCAATCCTGTAGTAATTCTCAATTGTATTGATGGTTACCTCTGCCTCAACTCCAAAAGCGTTTTTAACCATAGAACCCATTACGTTCTCGGGTAATTTTACAGACAGTGTGGTGTTTATTCCTAAAAACCCTACGCCGTCGTTCTTTTGCCCGTAAAGCACGTCGTCAATAGCCGCTGAAATTTCGCCTTCGTCCGAGTCTTCATCTTCGTCTTCTTTGCCGCCGTTTTTATCGCCACCTTTGTCAGGCGCTTTCAAAGGCAATGTTATTTTTCCGCCGAAGCTTATACCGTACAGTCCGTCACTTTCGGTCATTACGCCGTATTTTAAGTCGATTAAAAATCCGCCGATGTATTGTATCATAGAGCCTGCGCCAACAAGCGAAAGCTCGAAGGCTTCGGCGCTTTTATCCTCAATTTCATCCTGGTCAAGCGTAATCTTTGTACCGTTTTCACCGGCAAACTGCCATGCGTTATGCCATACATTAATGGAGTTGATTACCTTAAGCGTGCCGTCGCCCTCTACTTTAGCGCCGTCGTCTTTATCGGCGGTCAGCTTCAGCGGCTCGTCACCGCAATAGGTAAGAATACTGTTTAAGGTTATATCTCCGTCTGCTCTGCTTGCCTGATAGAAAAAGTTTCCTTTTTCGTCCGTCATCTGCCGCAGCTTTCCGCGAATAGTCAGCAGAATTTCCGAGCTGTCGTTAAACTGAATATTTTGATTGGCGAGTCCGTTCTTAGTCGTAGTGCCTTCCACGAACGCATTCAAAGCTTCCTCGTTAGCGAAATTGACAAAATCATACGTCTGCCTATGGCTTGAGGGGTGCTCAAAGCGTACCATAGACACAATACCATAGCTTACGCACCTGTCACGAGGGTCATTCGACACGCTGAGCGATACGGAGGACTTGATTTTTCTGCCGAAGGAGTCCATAAGCTGCTGGTTTGTAAACCGGAATTCAATGTCGTACTTTCCTACCGCCATTTGTTCAGATGTGGAGAATGACATTGTTTTACCCTCGGAGATAAAGCTGATTCGCTTCTTTTCTATAAGTATGCTTTCTTTCGTTGCGGACGAAACAAGATACAGACTCCAGCCGTCGCTTGCGGCAAGAGCTTCGCTTAGCGCTTTCATGTCGCCTGATACCGTTACGCTCTTTTCACCTTCGTAATAAACGGTTTCGGGGTTCACCTGATTCATGACAACGTCCGGAAGAATGCCGCCCACCGCCGGAAGCAACACATTACAGCTGTTACTGTATTCCACAAACTGCTGCGAAGATTCATCTATAACCTCTGTCGCGCTTACCGAGGCAACAACTCGCCGTGACGTAATTTGAGCTTGCTTATCGGCAATGATTTCTACGTCCGGTATGTCATACACACTTCCGATATTAAGTCCGCCGCTTATGCGTACCATATATTCCTGTGTGCCCGTTTTTGCGAATTTCAGCCCGTCACCCACTGACAGTGTAACAAGAGTGCTGTTTGATAAATCTCTCCATATTTTGTGCTTGAATCGTATTTCTTTTTATCCGAAGCTTGTCTAAAAAGATAGGTATATCAGCGCTTAACTCTGCAATGATTCCTTCAACATCCATAATATATGGCAGCACAGGTGTAATGAAACACCACACCGAAACGCCGTTCTTGTTTAATTTATTTGCGGTCAATATGTTGTTGTTTTGCACGCCTTTTCCGATTTGATTGATATTCGTTATCCCCATCAACACGGTTATATCAGCTTTAAAAGATGTCAGAATATCAATATCTCTGAATATCAAATCATTATCAGATTTTGTGGTTATCATGGTACTGATACTCAATTCATTAAGGACTTGCAGACATTTTCTTGTTAGGCTGTACTCTTCCTCAATCTGCATATATGGGTCACACCGGCTACCTAAATAAATTGTTTCTGTTTTATCCCATGCAACAAGCCTGTCTTTTAATAAATCAGCAATATTCATATTCACAAAAATGTTCTTATTCCAGCTTTCGTCGCTTAACTGCCAACAATACGGGCAACATATTTGACATCCGTCATATGGGTCAATCATTGGAGTTTTACCCCCATCAGGTTGTCCTTCAAATGTTATCGGGTCTGATATTGTTATTTCTTTTATCATCTTTTATACTCGCCACCTAACATAAATTCCGGGACAGTTGGAGACGTAATTTATCTTTGCTATATTTTAAATAAATTTGCAATTTGCGTCCGCCCCCAAAGTCGTCTTTACCGGTAGTTTAAAATCCTTATTGCACCCGTCCTTCTGGCGGATTTTCCGTGATACTGCGCCTTTTGTCGGTTATTCGCCCTCCTCGCGTCTTGCCTCACAAAAAATCCGCGCAAAATGGCAGGCACAAAAAAATCCTAAACAGGCTCTTAGAAGGCACAACACAAACGGTTTCAATCGTTAATCATAACATTGCCCGTAGCTTCATCATAATTGACAGCACACCCAAGAGCTTCTGAAATTACTCTAAGTGGTACATAGATTCTGCTGTTGTAATTTATTGCAGCCGTATCGGAGTAAATGTACTCACCGTTTTTTATAATGTAATTCGTGTCTTGCTTTATTTCAACCCGCAAATCTCCAAGCGTAATCATTGCAGTTTTACTGTCGCCAAGCCACTCAACCGCACAACCGAGCTTTTCAAAAACAGCGCGAATCGGTATCATAGTACGGTTATTGATGAGTAATGGTGGAGTGTCAAACTCAACTTTTTCGCTATTTACGAAAACAATACCGTTTAATAAGGGAATATCAATAAATCCAGCTATGCCTGTGTAATTTTTATTTGGTATGCTAACATTAAAAAATCCGTCTATAACATCATACCAAGTAATATTGCTATCTCCAAATATACCATGAGCCTCATATGGATTTTCGTAGGATATATATGGGAAAACCAATTGGTTATTCATATCAATGATTCCGTGTGAATTGTCACGTCCAACAACCGCATGTTTTCCGTCACGCATAAGCCGTATGTTCTCATACTCCATCGGAATGATGCTGTTTCCCATACCATCGGTTATTCCAAACCACAAAACATCCGATTCGTTTCTAATTGCAAAAACAATATCGCCATTGGAATGTCTTTCTACATAATCCCATATTGTGTCAACAAGGTAATTGCCTTTTGTGTCGATAAGCCCCCATTTTCCGCCGTACATACCACCACGCTGAAGTGTTCCGCCTTTCATTACCAATGCCGTTTTATTAGTAAATGGTTGAGCATCAGACCAGTCATCATCTAAAATGAGCGTATTGGCTTCATCATAATATTTGACCGTACCCCACGCGCTATAACTTCCAGAACCCGCATGAACTCTTCCTTCGATCTTTAGAAGCGGATACTCGTCAGGTACAGGATAAATATTTCCACCACTATACTTAATATCATCTGAATATTTTACCCACTCCCACGTAATTCCCTCGTTTGGAAGATATGGCTCGTTCACAAAAAATTCAGTCTGTTTAGTATTGTTGTTCCAGCGCATTTTGCCAAACTCTCCCAGTTGATCAATAAACACGACAATCCTTCCATCTATTGAAAAGGTTTTTGCAACTCTATTATTTATATAAACAGTTGTGTCGGTCTTGAAAACCGCATATTGTTCGGCATAACGAAAGTCGTCTTGTATATCCGCCTTTTCACGCATAGAGTTTTTTTCTATAAATATGTTTTTATTATTTTCGTTTATTTTAACATCAAATCCATATTTCGGCAAAACTTTTACATCAATATACCCATACCCGTTTATGCTGTAAATGCTCTGGGAAACTCCGTTAATACTCATCACAATCGGATGTGCCGTGTCAAGCGGATCGGTTGGCAGGGTGTATAATGCTCCGTCGTCATTAAGCCGAATTATGCCATACTTGCGGTCGTTGTCATATACTACCGCGCGTCCTTCATAAAAAGCGTTTGCCTGCCATATAAAAGGCTCAACAACCACATTCCCGTTTAAATCCATATAGCCCATTTTATAGTTTTCATTATCATATGTTCCCACAGATATAATTCCGTCAGTACCAATGCCATATCCGATTGATTGCCATCTTACATTTTTCGAAGAATGAATAAGATTAAAGTTATGATCAAAAAAATAAATTATTTTGTTTTCAGTGTCACAGCCAAATATAATGTCGTGTTCTTTTGAATAACCCATATAATAGCTATATTTTATGTCATCAAACTGATGAGGTCTTATTTCCGCGCTAAAAACATTTACTATGTCATCAGGAGAGTAACCGCCCATTTTGTTATCACTGTATGCAGCATCTTGATACCCATTAGATTTCAGCCATATTGTACCGTTTTGATATGTGGCAGGTTCCTGTAATTTTTCGACAATAACATTGCCGCTTCTGTCTATTATCGCTTCGCCTTCATGAAAGCTTTCAAACCTTACCTCGGCTATAGCATATCCTTCATGGAAAGAATGTGCGAATTGATATTTGAAATCCAGCGCAATCTCGCCGTCGGGCGTTATATATCCCCATTTGGCATCCATACGAACTGCGGCAACGCCTTCGCTAAATCGTTTTGCATCTTGGTATTTAGGTTCGATTACAAACACTCCGGTTTTGTTTATATAACCATAATTGAAGAGATTGTTTCCATTCGGTGATTCAATATCGTTCCTTATTCCAACGACTGCCAATCCTTCAAAGAAAGGACTTGCTTTGTCAAATTGGAAATCAATTACAGTATCACCGTTTTTATTAATATATCCCCATTTGCCGCCAAGCATCACTGGTGCAAGTCCATCGTAAAAGGGCTTAACGCATTCATATTGCATCGGAATTTTCATTTCTCCGAATCTGTCTACAAATCCATAATAACCCGCTCCTCCATTCTCATCATAGCCTTGTATAAAGGCAAGCCCCTCTGAAAAATCTCCAATGTATGACCATGTGCGAGGAACAACCCAATCAAACTGCTCATCGGCTGCATATGCTGATGTTGAAAAAATAGTTGACGCAAACGAAAACAACAAACCAATTACCAATATAGCCGATATAGTATTATTAAATTGCTTTTTAAGCATTTTGAATACCTCATTTCTCTATAACAAAATAGCGATTCAACTGTTATAATTATAACAGAAAATTACGTAAATTTCAATATAATGTTTTAATAAGGGTGTATATTTATAAAAAGCTTTTCGTTTTTGCTCTGCCAATATGCATATGCGCTGCCTTGCTGCCACTCCTTCATAAGAAAATCCTTTTCATCATACCGCAAATCAGAATTCATATAAAAACATCCGCCAAGCCAAAAACAAATCGAATATAAAAAAACCAAAAGCCCAATGCTGAATACCTTGCCAGTGCTGAAAATGCAGGCATGATGGCGGGCAGAGATCAGAAAACCACCGGAATAATTTATGTTCCTCCGTTTCGATAGGAGGTGAAGGCTGTGTATAGTTGCAATCAGACAACACGAAATATCATTGACGCTTTGAACGCCTCGATTGATGTGAGCGGGGATGTTCTGGATGCGTCATTTATCTTGTGGTCAATGAGGTGGAGCAGGTGCTGTATTCCTCACTGATCCGCGACATGACTGTTTTTGAGAATACGGTGGAATTCCCCTATGTTCCGTCACTGTTCCGCTTTGAGGATATTTATAAAATGTATGTAAACGGCACGGAACAGAGCAAAGCCACGGCTAACTCCATACTGGACAACACCTTTTATAAATCCTATGTCACGGTTGCGGGCGAAACGCAGGAAGCTATGGATATTTACCCGCATTATGACGAAGTGGTGGATGTAAGAATCCTGTACTTTGCCCGCCCGATTGTCAAGACAAGTATACGGATAAACTCGGCAAACGCAGGACATGGAAGGGCGTGAAGCTGTGCGATGCTGAAATTTGACGGCTTAACGGAATTTACGGGTTTCCTGTTTTCTTTACGTGTAAGACCAAGGTATAAGAGCAAGGGAAACGCAAAAAAAACGCGTATATATAAAAGAATAAATATATGTACTCGTCAAATCCGTAATTCCGTCAAAAACGGAGGGTGATCAGGAGGTGGATCAAAATGACGGCAAAGGATTTTTTGTCTCAGGCGTACCGTATTGACCAGCGCGTCAACAGCAAGCTGGAACAGGTCATGTCCCTGCGCGAGCTTGCCGCAAAGGCTACCGCCACTCTTCGAAGCGGCGGCCGTATGGCTTCCGGAAACATCCGTTCCATGGAGGATATCATTGCGAAAATGATGGATCTGGAGAATGAAATCAACCAGGATATAAACACACTGATGGATTTAAAGCGTGATATCGTCAAAGTGATAAAGAAGATTGAGAATCCGGAATATCAGACGCTTCTGGAGCTTCGCTACCTTTGCTTTAAGACATGGGAGCAGATCGCTGTCGAAATGGGCTACAGCATACAGAATGCGTATAAAATGCACGACAGGGCACTTAAGTCAATTATTTTTTTAAAAGTAGAGTAAAGTTGATTGTATTAGAGTATCCGTTTATGATATGATTATAATAGCAAAAAAGAATAAAACACTTGGAGAAAGCCTTTGCGGAAGAAACCGCAGGGGCTTTCTTTGCGTGGTCGGGAGATGAGTATATGCCGAAAAAGCCGAAACGCCCGTGCAGTTACCCTGGCTGCCCGGCGCTGGTGGACGGGCGCTACTGCGAGCAGCATCAGAAGCTGGCGGATAAACAGTACGACAAATACAGGCGCGACCCCGTCCATCATCAGCGTTACGGAAAGATATGGAAACGGATCCGCGACGGATATATCAAAGCGCATCCTTTGTGCGCGGAGTGCTTTAAGCAAGGCAGGCTGACCGCCGCCGCAGAGGTTCATCATGTGCTGCCGCTGTCAAGAGGTGGAACGAATGAGGAAAGCAACCTAATGAGCCTTTGCAAGGCCTGTCACAGCAGTATCACAGCCCGTGACGGCGACCGCTGGTGAACCTCGCCATGGGGCGGGGGATCAGCATCTCTACAGCCTACGCGCAGGAGACCGGGCGCTCAGAGCCGCACACAAACATTGGAAATTAAACGGGGTATTAACCCCGAAATTAAACAACCCTTGAAAACACTGGGTTTGCGGCGATTTTGGGTTGTTTAATTCTTTAATAAAAATTGTGCAAACGCGAGGTGAATTTGAAATGGCAAAAGACGGAACCAACCGGGGCAATAAGCCGGGTAATTACAACGGCGCCGGCCGGAAGAAAAAACCGCTTGCGGATAAAATCGCCGAGGGCAGAAGCGACATGACGGTGCTGACACTGCCCGAGCCGCCTGAGCTTACGGCCTTTGAAGTACCGCCGGTTGAAGAGTACATGAAGGCTCATCAGAAAAACGGCCGTGACCTTTGCGCCGAGGAACGGTATATGCGGACATGGCAGTGGTTACAGGAGCGCCGCTGTGAAAAACTCGTCAATCCTCAGCTTGTGGAACAGTACGCCATGAGCGTAGCACGGTGGATTCAATGCGAGGAGGCACTGTCGGAATTCGGGTTTCTCGCTAAGCATCCGACCACGGGCAGCCCCATTGCCAGCCCCTTTATTAAAACCCTGCAGGATTTCATCAAGCAATCCAATATGCTATGGGCGCAGATTTACACAGTGGTTCAGGACAACTGCTCCGAGCAGTATTCCGGTTCCGATCCGCAGGATGATGTAATGGAACGGCTGCTCACCATGAAACGGAAGCGGCAGGAATGACAGAATTACAAAAACGCAGAATTGCCGCCCTAGACAGTGCGCTGAGTTTATCATGGCAGGAATCGTACGGTATTATACACAAATTAACAGTAAATGATTGTCGGATTTATACGTTGATTATTATTCTGTTTATGTTAACATAGACGATAACCCTGAGAATCTCAGGGAAAATAAACGATTGGAGTGTTAACTATGCAGGGAAAACAAACGGGAACGGCGTATTTCAAGCATCGGGCGCGGAGGCTGATTGAGCTGGAGGATTACCGGATGGAATGTATCAGGCAAGGCAAAAAGCCGCAGCGGTATGTGATTGAAAAGGTGATTACCCTCAGTAAAATCGAGTATACAAATTTTTCATGCGATCTGCTTATGCCAAGGCAATTCATCGCGGACAATCTTTCACTGATGAAAGCGGACTCGGACAATTTCCGGCATTGCCTGCTGGTGGTGCAAAAGGGCAGTGAGGACGCCGGCATACTGGTGGACAGCCGCGAAACGGAATCTCCGACCTACACCGCACTGTATAAAAAGCCGGGGTTTAAAATAGCCGAGTAAGACATTGATGGGAGCGGAAGTTTATGAAAGAGGAACTTGCCAAAATCGTGAAGGAACTGCTTCTGATTGACACATTGGAAATAAGAAATTCCGATATTATGGATTTTCATGAGATATCAGTATGGCAGCTGCGAAAAGCGCTGGAAGCGGCGTATGCACTGGGAAAAATGGAAGCGGAAACACACAGCCGGTAATGCCGAAGGATAATTTTGAAAGGAACTTCAAATGAGGTTCCTTTTTTTGTATAGCGGATTATATTATTGAAGAATTTAAGGTTGCTCTTGATTTATTTGACTAAAGATGTTATAATTTGTATAAGCGTGGGTGAAGGTACGGCATACTATAAAAGAATTCACTCGTATTATTTGAATAATATCGTAAGAATCAACAAGGATAAAGGCGGGTGTTTCATATGCGCAAATGGTTATCGGCTTTGTTTATTTTCTGTGCCTTAACTGGTTTTTACGTCCCGGCAAAGGCTTCCTCCACTCCCGGAACCTACACGCTTCGATACGGCGAAAGCATGACGATTGAGGTAACAGAAACAATCATCAATGTGAAAGATCAATATGACAATCTCATTTCTTCCTCTTACGAAAACTACAATCTCCGTTTTTCGGGCACAACCACTTCGGCGTATTTTAAAGACAGTGTGCAAATATCCGGTCAACCTGAATATCAGCAGTATCGGAATACGTATGAACTTTTTGCGGAGAATTACGGCCGGCAGGTATATGATCTGTACAAGATCACGACTGTCAGCGTTCCGGGGCCATACCATTATAATGAAGAGCTGATCGGACAGTATATTATCGACGTTCCGCCGGAGGGCAAGCTGCCCGCGCCGGTCGCGACAAAGCCTTCCGGTACATATGACCTGAACACCATCGTCGGCCTGTCCTGCGACATGGAGGGCTCGTCGGTATGTTTCACCTGCGGCACAGAGGAAGAAACGGCGGCAATGGAAAAAAAGGACTACAACAATCTGACCGTGTGGCCGTATCCCGCAGAATTGTTCTCCCTCACGCAGGACACGGTGGTAAGGGCCTATGCCACCAAATTCGGCTATGAGGACAGCGACATAGCCACCTTCCGCTACAATATCAGCCGGTACCGGCTGACCATGGTGGTACGGGATAAATATACGCAGGAACCGCTGTTTGACGCAGAAATCAAGCTTGGCTACTTTGACACGCTCCGAACCAACCTCAGCGGCATGGCCGTGTTTTCGGCGCAGAATGTCACCGATCTTGACCTGAACGTAACCAAACAGGGCTATGCGCCTTGGAACGGCAGCTATCACCTTGCGGAGCAGGCGGGGCTTTTGTATATTGATCTGGAGCCTTTGCCGGACAGCATTTCTTTGTCCGTGAATTTAGGCGGTAGCGTGTCTTTCTACACCGAGGGACCGAAAATTGATTTTATGAATCAGCAGTTCCCCCTCTTTCCGGAAATGGAAGTAGGGTTCGATTTGCCGCTTGGCGGCAGCGACAGTGACATGATTACGCTGGAATTTGACCCGCAGACGCAGACCTATAAAGGCACGCTCAGCACCGAGGGCGAAGCGGAGAATGAAAACGTAAAATTTGAAAAGGCGAAATCCGCCGTTAAATCCATGAATAAAAACCGACTGCGGCTGCTCTCCGGCGATCTGCCCGGGAAACTTGGCGTAAACGGCAGTTACTCCTGCGTGGGGTATGTGGAAGCCAGAAAGCTGCCAAACGGAGAAATCCGGATTGTCACCGGTGAACTGGTGTTTTCGTTTGGAGCGGGCGCAAGCCTCACCTATCCTTTCCCCTCTTTCCCGCTTGCCTATTGTAAATTCGCGGTGGAAGGCAGTGCGGACGGCAACCTCAAGCTTTCACTGACCGATTCGTACAACTGGTTTGACGGGGCGACGGCGAGTGGGCATCTTTTGGCATCGCTGGAGCCTTCCGTGGGCGTGGGGCTGGGCGTGAGCGGGTTGGCCAATCTGGAGGTAGGGCTCAAAGGAACGCTGGACGTGGAAACACAGCTTCCGCTTGTCAACCCACAAACAGACCTGACGGTGGATTTGGCAGGCTCGGTATATTTAAAGGCACAGGCGATGGGCTTTTCGCAGGAGCGTTCGCACACGCTGTCCAGCTGCCGCCTGTATCCACAAATGACGGAAACCATGTCGCTGATGAGCCTTGACGCGGATGGGTTTTCACCGGTTCCCCGCGTTCAACCGGCACGGCTGCGGCTGATGGCGTTTGACATGAACGCTGCGGATGAGCCTGTCAAAGCCAATGTTTACCCGTATGGCCAGCCCGATTTTATCACTCTTGCAGACGGACAAAAGCTAATGGTATGGGTGGATGACCTGCCCGCACGTTCCGCCGCCAATCGTACGGCTATATTGTATTCTATTTATGACGGTAACTCCTGGAGTGCTCCGCAGACAGCCGCGGACGACGGCACCGCCGACTTTTCGCCTCGGCTGTGCCAAACCGCAGACGGTGTTTTCCTTGTTTGGCAGAACGCTGACGGTGTTCTCCCGGAGGGTGCGGACATGACCCAGACAGCGGCTTCTTTAGGTATCAGCGCTGCAAAATTTACCGGCAGCGGATTCGGCGCTGTTCTTTCCCTAACGCAAGCCGGCGACGGCTTCGATTCTGCGCCGCAGGTTTCGGCAAACGGTAGCAAACTGGCTGTCATCTGGACAAAGAATTCCGAAAATGATTGTTTCGGCATGACCGGATACAATTCCATTCTCCGCAAGATATATAACGGAACAGCATGGGAAAGTACACAGGCGATTCAAGAATACCTTTGGGGGCCGGCTGAGCTGGCTGCCACATGGATAAACGGCGAAAATATCGTTGCGTACAGTGCGGACACCGACAGCAACCTTAGCACGGTTTATGACCGGAATATTTTCTTGTATCACGGCGCGGAAACCACCGCCCTGCCCGTCGGCAAAGGCAATATTACCTGCCCTGTGTTTTCCGGCGCCGACCTGTACTGGTGTTGCGGCGGCGATATTATGACCATGAAAAACCTTGATACCGAGCGGATTTCCACTGTCGCAGAAAAAGCGGATGCATTTGGGCTCAATGCCGCAATAAACGAACAGGGCGGCACACTGCTCTACTGGCTGCGCGCCAACGGGTTCGGCACGGATGTATACGGCATGACATACGACGCTGAAAATACACGCTGGAGCTCCCCTGTTACCCTTGCGGCGAAAGGCACCCGCGTTCGCGACGTTAAGGCGATTCTGGCTACCGACGGTTCGGCAGAGCTTGCCTATAATTCCGTCGCATTGACCGGCACGGACGACGCTCCCTATGGGCAGACGGATTTGATCTTTTCGTCCGCCTCATCCGCCCCCGACCTGATCGCAGACGAAACATTTTTTGACGACACGCAGGTAGTCGCAGGAGCGCCACTGACCCTGCATATTCCGGTGAAAAACACCGGTCTTGGCACGGCGGATTCCCTTCTGATTGAACTGCTGGACGCAAATGATACTTTGATACAAAGCAAAATGGAAAACACACCGCTTTTACCAGGAGAAAGCGGCCTGTTTGAAATGCAGTATTCCCTGCCGGAAAGCCTGACAAAGCACAATATAAAGGTGCGTGTTTTGCCCGCAAATGGCACAGACGCCGCGCCGGAAAACAATATTACCACGCTCACCATCGGCGGTGCGCGAATTGTTCTGAAAAAAGCGGATGTTTCCCGCAGTTTTCCGAACAGAACCATTAGGCTGACATTGCAGAACAAAGGCTATGCAGACACCGGCACTGTCATGCTGATTCTGCGGGATCATGAAAAAATCATTTTTACGGATCAAATCAGAAACATTGCCGCACAGGGCGAGTCTGTGATTACCCTGAACATGCCGGACAGCGCGTTTGACTATACCGGCAATACGCTTGTTCTAAGCGGTAACGTTACGTCCCAAAGCGGCGCGGGCACAGACTTTGGCGTGCTGATGGAAAAAATGTACCCGCTGGATGCTGCCATTGGGTATATCACCATGAACAGCGAATCACTGGATGTGGAAACGTCCGTGCGCAATAATACAAGCGACACGCAAACCACGCGGCTTGTTTTGTCCGTGCATGACAACCAAAACACGCTGCGCGGTATACGGATACAGAGCGTCAGCGTGCCGCCGGGCGAACAGCTGCTCGAAAGCCATGAGGTCGGCATCGGCGATAATTATCCCGGCAACTGTAAAATAAAAATGTTCCTTTGGCAGGAGGATGGCACCCTTACCCCTCTTGCCCTCCCGAATGTGCAAGCTATCAATTGAAGCTATTGAATTCAGGTTAAAAAATCCAGCCATGCTCAGGTGTAATCGCCGGGCATGGCTGGATATAGTTTTATGCCTTATTCTGCCTTGGGTGCACGGAACACATCTTCAATTGCTTCTTCCATATCAAAAAATACAGTCCTGCTCTCCGTGTCAAAATATCCTATTACCTTATAACGAAGCTTTGGGTCACAATCGTCCTTCATAAGCGTTCTGACGGTTTCAATAAAATTTTTGTTACTGGTACTGAGTGTTGAAAGCTGTTCGCTCCTTGGCTTTGAAAACGGAGTGCTTTTCGCTTCGTTGCTTTTGCATACACGAACGGCAAACACCTTTTTTTCCGCATTTACACAGTATTGCACGTTTGCCGGATACCCCAAATCTTCCAGCACCTTTTTTGTAAAGGTGATCGAGGTCTTATTAATATAGATATCAGGCGTTGCGTTTACGCTCAGGTCGATGATGTCAAAATTGATATTTTTAAAGTCTTTCATAATAATATTCCTTTCATGTCGAGTCTTTAGGCTCATTTATTGATTTTAATATTTGGATGAATTTACTGCGTTCTTCCTTGTTCCAAGAGGGGTCTATCAGATAAAATCCACGCAGGCGACCGGATTTCACCCTTGCGACCACAAACTTTTTTTGTATATTTTTGATTTTGGCACCATGACTGCTCCACTCTTTAGCAATGAGCAGTTCCTGAGCCTTATCCCATTTACCCCGTTCAATGATCGCGACATGGCAGTTTTCCCAACGGTACTGTATCAGTATGTTGTCATTTTTAGCGGATTTGTGAGTCAGGAAGTCCTTTGTATAGGTTTTCTGATATAACACGTCCCCGCAATACTTTTCATTGGATAATATTCCCTTTACTGTACCTTGCCCCCAACGCTCCATGCCTTTCGGCGAGGTAATCCCCTGTTGAGTCAGAGCGTCGGCAATGCCCTGCGGCGAAGCGCCTTCAATAAAGCTGTCGTAAATATAACGTACAATCTCAGCCTCCGCAGGCTCAATTTTAACTGCTCCCGTGTAGTCACGATAATAACCAAGAGTATTCAAAACGGTGAATTTGTACACACCTTCATGCATCCTGTATCGGATACCTGCTTTAATGGCTTCACTTTTTTGTTGCGACTCCAGTTCAGCAAGCGCCGACAACATGGAAATCAGCAGCTTATTCCTGCCATCGGATGTATCAATGCCCTCCGTTTCAAAATTAACAGTGACAGGCGGAGTGAGGTCGCCCAGTATGCGGAGTGAAGTCAGTATATCTACAATATTTCGCCCGAACCGGCTTATGCTCTTTGTGAGTATCAAATCAATTTTGCCGCGCCGTGCGTCCTCAATCATCTCCTGAAACTCCTTGCGTTTTGCAACAGAAGTGCCGGAAATACCCTCATCTTTATAAATTCTTGCCAATTCATACTGCGGATTGCTTTCTATCACTTCGGTAAAATGCTGTACCTGCATTTCAAAACTGCCGACCTGAGCTTCTTCTGCTGTGCTGACGCGGCAATACGCAGCTACCCGTAATTTCTTTGCGGACTGGTCTGACGTGTCCTTCTTGGTAGGCATTATAACAGTAACCTTGCGCTCGCCGTTACGATTTTGCAAAATTGCGTCCTGCAACCGTTTTCGCTCTATTTCCCTGCTGTTAACAGCCTCGCCTTTTCTTCGAGCCTTTTCAATACGGTCTGCATCCAGCTTTTTTGCCATTTAGTACAGACCTCCTATTGCTGCGACTAACGTTTCCCGTGCGCATATAACGACCACCCCCTTTCTGTGCAAGCATATTATTCATCTTTGCGCAGTATTTATGTAAAATTTAGAGAACAGTAATATTTACCCTCTATATCCAATATTTGTTTATAAAATTATGTATCTGTACAAAATACATTGACAATGTAACACATAAATAGTATAATATAGTCGGTAAATTTCTTATTATTTATATATATTCTATAGCAAAATATTATCTAAAATTTCAAACGTCATACCGCTTACATAAATAAGTATAAGGTTGACCGATAAGGAGGTCCATAACGTTGAAACGCATTATAACAGTTATTATCGCATTGATACTAAGTATAACGCCGACTTCAGTTCGAGCTGAACAAAACACAAGCGGATCATCTTCCGGGAGTGGTGGAGGCGGCATTCAAGTACCGGTTCCTGATTATCAATTCGTTAATGCGGCTATTCCGCAAAGTATGCAACTGAGTAAATATCATGATATATGCTATGGCAACGGTGTTTTTGTTTGTCTTGCTTCTACATACATTGAAAGGCTCGGCGGTTATTTTCCTGCCGTAGCCATATCCCAAAACGGATATATTTGGCAGACCTATCGAGCTGATGTATTGGGTCCAATCACGGGAATTGAATTTGACGGCACAAGATTTATAGCTTATTCGCACAATACGTATGATTCCATATATGCCATCTCTTTAGATGGCATTAACTGGACAAGACATGAGTTTTTTGAGCAGGGACAAGAAATTACCCAATTAGGCTTGTCTGTAACCTTCAAAGATAACAAAGCTTATATGTCTATTTCCCGCGACGGTAATTCAACAATTTATAAAAACTCCAGAGATGCGAATACTTGGCTTTATGACGAATGGTCGGAAGTATATTCTGCCCAAGACTGCTATATAGAAGATTTAAAATGCCTTGATGGAGAATTAATAGCTGTTGGGACAAATGGATTTATTATAACTTCGACCGACGGAATGACTTGGAACAAAGTGCCTGATATTACGACCAATAAAACACTACGCGCAGTTGCAAACTTAAACGACCAGCTATTAGTTTTTGGAACTCCGGCTGATAATGTATGTGATAGCCTTGTTTTCACAAGAAATTTAGATGGTGTTTGGGAAATTAAAAATGTTGAAAATAATAATTTTCAAGCAATTTTAACCGTAACTCCTTATGCGTTTTTCAGGGCAATAATCATGGGATTACAGCAGATTTTCTATGATGGTGAAAACTGGATAAACCTATCTGAAGGGCCTTCTGTCTGGACATTTGCTGCTAACGAAGATGTAATTGTCGAAATGACGGATAATGAATTGTTTGCAGGAACAAGAACAGATGAATTTTCAAGCCGAACTTATATATCGGATAATAATGGTGTGTCAATTGATTGGCAGAAAGAGTATGATAGTGTGATTAACAATGTTTTTGTTTTTAACCCAGACAGTTTAGATTGCGCAATAATATCTACCATGTATGATAAAAGCAACAAACTCGTATCAACGCAGATAAGAACCAAAGAAGATTGGGAAAAAAATTTCACTGCTCAATTTACCTTTGAGAATTTTACGCCGCAATGTGAAATAAAAACATTCTTTTGGAACAATATAAATTCTATGCAGCCGATTGGAGATAAAAAAATTAACAATAGCTATGATGCATGGGATTTGGGAAACCAATAGAATGCAATGCAATGTCGGCAGAAAATACATCGCCTTTATTGCAAGTTCTAATTATGCGGAGACTGATAATGGATATGAATTATTGCGAGAGTGTCCAGCGACAAGGAAGCAAAGATTCACTCGCTATCGGCTCAGATAAGTTATTATAGCGAACTTATTCAGAAGCACAACGGGTGGGAGTACATCGGTATTTATGCGGTCGAGGCCTTGAACGGTATTAGGGATAACAGAACAGAGTTTCAAAAAATGCTTAATGACTGTAGCAATGGCCGAATTGATATGATCATTATAAAATTCATATCAAGGTTGGCACGCAACACCGTAACGATGCTCCAAACGGTAAGAGAATTGAAAGAATTAAACGTTGATATTTTATTTGAAAAAGAGAATATAAAACACGGCAGAAACCATTGATTTTACTGGGTTTCTGCCGTGTTAAGCTTTGTTTTATCGCTTGTTTGTCGCTTAAATTTACTAAATTATACATGATAATGCTTGAAGTTAAGTAGCAATTAAGAAGCTAACCACATATCAACACAGGCTTGAATACCATAGTGCCAGTGGTTTTCATCGGTTGCTTTTTCGCATAGCTTAATAGCATAATCAAGAAAACTGCGAATGTCTGCCGGAGTAGGTTGCGTTTTGTAATTATAGGAATTTTCTACAAGCCGCATAAATTGGTCTAATTCAAGTGGTATGATTTTTGATTTACCACCATATAAAGCGATGGACAAATGGTTCAAACCGTAGAAATGGGCTAAAGTTGCTGCATTTATTGACGGCGCAACAAACAAGCAATATGTTTCTTTCCCAGATTTCTTTTTTAACTGTCCATAATGACGGGCTACAGGTTCGCCCTCCGCTTCATATTGACGTTGCCCCGATTGCATGGTTACTTCAACAGATAATGCAAAATCGGAATAATCACATTCAATGTCAGGCATATTTCCGGTCGCAGTTGAAAGCGGCTGTCCTGCGTCGTCAAATTTGAAATTGCCTTTTATTTTACCGCCGTCAAGCATAGTCATAGCTCGCCATGTATTGTATTCAAACATTAACGGTGCGTCAAAAATCTCGTCGGATATTATTTCGTTGTATGTGTCCATAATCTCGGAATACAGAGAATAGGACTTTATCTTTTCTACCTGCTCGGTAATTACCGCCTCTTTGTGCTTCTGTACTATATCGTCGCGCAAGTCTTTCAGGTCGTCTATCGTCCGGCTTATGAGTTCGCGCCTTGTATATGCGCCGATACGCATAAGTGTATCAACAATGTTGTCTTTGACATCCACATAAAGCGCAGGTTGCGTTGCCGAAAACAAATGCGCCTTATATGCCGCTTCATCGTCAATAAAAACGGGCTTTCGATCAACCGTCGAAAGTATGTAGTCAACCTCCGGCAACTTATCGGCAAAGAAAGTTATTGTTCGGTTTCTGTGAGCTATGGACACAAGCCCGGTATAACGCAAATAACGAAAGCAAGCGTCGGCATAATCGCGCAAGTTGCTTTTCTTTGTTGCTATAAATTTCTTTAAACTTGCGTCAGCGGTTTCCCTGGTTTTAGTCTTGCCTTCATTAATATCGTCGTTATAAATACTCATAATTGCATTTGTCCACACGTCATTGACAAAACGCTTGTATTCGCCCCTATGAGCTTCCTTATCAACGCGGAACGCGAAAATTCTCGTTTTTACAGCATCAAACTTGCGATAGTCCGTAAGCTGAACTGCAAATATTTTCAGTTCATCGAACGTGATATATTCCAGTTCGCGCACTAAACGCATTATTTCAAGGTATGGACGAACATAAAAAGTTCCGGCAATACCACGATTTTCAATATGATAGGGGGACGGCAACTGAAATTTGAGAAGTTGCCGCAAGAATATTTCTTGCGGTCGCTTGCCCGATATTAGAGCGTTACCGGCGTCAGTTAGTGCTATGCTCGGTTTTAAGTCAACAAACCCTAACGCCTTAGGCGCTCGGTTTATACGGTCGCGGGCGCTAAACGCCTTATCGGTAGGTGAGCCTGTCCCCTCGAAAAAATCAGATTCCGCAAGCCTATCTATGAATTCCTCTTGCGTTGCGGAATTCCATAGACGTCCCTCAAAGAGTTCGTGCAAAAGTCGAATTTCGGGTATCATCTTCGCGGGGGTACGCGGCGATGTTGTAAAAAACAAAGCCTTATTATCAATTCGTGCCATTGTCATTTACCCCCTTGCTTTCAATAGTTTTTAACGATAATATGCATTTTGTCGTTGTTAAAGCGATTCTTTATATTTACAGCATAGTTTTTATAGTATTCGTCAAAGATAAATTCGCCGTAAAGTTCCTCGGTGAGCGGTGTTTTACCGATAATCATAAGGGCGCGACAAGGAAGATTCCGAAAATCAGCGGCTAACCTACGGTGTTCTGTTTCATCAAAACCGTTCATCATATCAATATTGCCATAGTCGTTGAACACACAATCATATGGCGGGTCAAGAAAGATAAAATCATCATCTTCTGCCATGTCAAATATTTGCCGATAGTCAAGGCTGAACAATTCCGCGCCTTGAAGTAACTCGCTATGTTGTGAAGTTACTAACCGCGTATTAAGATTAGGATAACGCCCAAATGGCACATTATATTCCCCGCTGCTATTATAGCGTATCATACCAGAATAAGCTGTTTTGTTTATAAAAAAGTATAGAACGCCGTCTAAATAGGTATCGTCCGGATGATTGAACAAGTCACGAATACGGTAATATAAATCCTCGTTGGCGTTGGGTACGCGTTCTTCCGGGGTTTTTATTTTCAGTTCCTTGTATGTAGTTTGATTCAATTCATACTGCCTTTGAAGTTCGTCAAACTGTTGCCGCATTTTCGGGTAGCTATCCCTTAATTGTGTATAGAAAGCCATAAGTCGCTCATTTACATCGTTTAATATGGCGTTATCAGGTTCAAGATAAAAATATACTGCGCCGCCGCCCAAAAATGGTTCAATATAACGGTTAAAATTATCAGGAATATATTGTAGGAAACGCGGTATTTCCCGCGATTTTCCACCACGATATTTTAATACGGGATTCATAGTGCGTCGGCTCCTTTCAAAGATTTCGGTGAGAGGTGGACACACCTCTCCACTATGATAATTGTATCATACCTATTCCAAAAAGTAAAGGTTTTTTTGGAATAGAGGCGCTTTTAACCCTCTTTTCTTGTAATATAGCCATAATTCTGCTTGTCTTCTCAAACGCGCGTGGGCAAAGCTGTACAAAATGCCCCTTATATCGCCCCTATGTATTCGTTATAATGCTCATACAGTTCGACATAACAATCAAGTAACGCCACCGCCCCGTCAATTTATTGCTGGGGAGATTGGTTTTTTATGGGTACAATGTTTCCGTTGCAGTCGGTCTATATGCCCGTGTTTGTCAGGCACCATTTCAAAATAGGGTTGTTGTAAATAACCCTGTGCTCCTGCAAGTCCGCACCTAACATTTGCATGGGCAAAGACAGTGTTTTTGCGCCCTGTATGCACCGAGCCATATTAAAGCCTTGGAACGTCATTTTCTCGACAAAATAACGTTCCGAATAGCTGTCATAGTAAACCCACGCTGGGAACAGTTCGTATTCCTTGACGGTTTCGGCAAATCACGCTGTAACGTCGGAATAGTTTATCGAATTACCCACGCAAAGGTGCAATAGCCCACGTTCAAACCATTTGCCATACGGGATTTTGTCCTGCTGTACCCGCCCTTGCAGTTTGTCGTTTGGAAGGCAGTACATTTGAGCGACAAACTTTTTGTCGTCCCCGCGCTTCATAAACAAAAGCGTCGCGCAGGTTATGAACAGTTTGAACGTGAAAAGAAGTACAGAGCGTCAGCCGCTATCACCAAAGCTTTGCTTTCACGGGGGTTTATCAGTGAAAAGGAGTACGGTAAAATTGATACAATTCTCATTGCGAAATACCGTCCTGTTTTGGGTAGTTTACGGGCAAAATTAACTTGATAATGCAGGCATTCAGAGGTATCATGGTACTACCGGGGGTAAATTCACCCGGCAGAACGGAGGATTTACATGGAAAAAACCGTACGAAAAATAGCGCCTTCCGCACCGCGGATACCAAAACGAAAGCGTGTCGCGGCTTATGCGAGAGTGTCCAGCGACAAGGACGCAATGCTTCACTCGCTGTCGGCACAGGTCAGCTATTACAGCGAACTTATCCAGAAGCATAACGGGTGGAAGTACATTGGCGTTTATGAGGACGAGGCCTTGACCGGTACCAGGGATAACAGAGCAGAGTTTCAAAAGATGCTTGATGACTGCCGCAATGGCAGGATTGATATGATCATTACAAAATCCATATCAAGGCTGGCGCGCAACACCGTTACAATGCTACAAACGGTAAGAGAACTGAAAGAATTAAATGTTGATATTTGGTTTGAAAAAGAGGAAATCCATAGCTTAAGCGGGGACGGTGAATTGCTACTCACCATCCTCTCTTCTTTTGCGCAGGAGGAAAGCCTGTCGGTCAGCGAAAATTGTAAATGGCGGATTCGGAAACAGTTTCAAGAAGGGCGGTCAACAAATTTAAAATTACTTGGGTATGATTATATTGACGGCGATTTGATTGTCATTCCTGAGGAAGCGGAAACAGTACGAATGATTTTCCTCGATTATCTGAGCGGTATGGGTAAGCAGGCAATTATGAAGAAGCTAAACGACCTCGGTATAAAAACCAAACGTGGCTGCGTCTGGCACGAACATTCTGTCGGGATTATCCTATCAAATGAAAAGTACATTGGAAATATGCTTCTTCAAAAAACATACAAAAATAACCACATAGAAAAGAAGCCACGCTTCAATCACGGTGAGCTGCCCATGTACTTTGTTGAAAACAGCCATGAGGGAATCATTGACAAACCTACCTTTGACGCCGTTCAGGCTGAAATGCAAAAACGGGCTTCAAGGTTTGTTAAAAAATCCAAGCCGGATAGCATATTCACAGGCCTGATTCACTGCTGCGGCTGCGGAATGAATTACCGAAGAAAAATCGCCAACGCTGGCAGCAAATACGCAAAACCAATATGGATGTGCCAAACATTTAACCTATACGGCAAAGAAAGCTGCCCCTCAAAGCAGATACCTGAAGATATTCTGATAGCTCTTACGGCGGAGGTTTTGGGGATTCCGGAATTTGACGAAGCGGTCTTTAAACAGCAAATCAGTGAGATACGAGTACCAGAGCCAAATACACTGATTATTGTTTTTAATAATGGAAGAATCACAGAAAAACAGTGGCAAAACAAATCACGCAGGGATAGCTGGAGCGCTGAATCCAAACAGCGGGCACGGGAAAAACAGCTTACATACCTGGAAAGGAGGAACCTGCCATGTCCGCAAGATCAGTAACCTTTATACCGGCAACGACAGGCCGTCTTGCCCCTGTAATCCTTGGCACACCTGATAAAAAGCGGGTAGCAGCTTACGCCAGAGTGTCGACCGATAATGAAGAGCAGCTATCCAGCTTTGACGCCCAAATGGACTATTACACAAAGAAAATTCAGTCAAATGAAGCCTGGGATTTTGTAGAAGTCTACACTGATGAGGGGATTTCGGCAACCAGCACCAAAAAACGCGACGGCTTTAAACGGATGATCAGCGACGCTCTAAACGGCAAAATTGACCTTATTATCACAAAATCGGTGAGCCGTTTTGCACGCAATACGGTGGATACTCTTACCACAGTCCGGCAGCTTAAGGAAAAAGGTGTGGAAGTTTTTTTCGAGAAAGAGAATATTTATACATTAGATAGCAAAGGCGAATTGCTGATTACCATTATGTCCTCCTTGGCTCAGGAAGAATCCCGTTCAATCAGTGAAAACGTCACATGGGGTCAGCGGAAACGTTTTGCCGACGGGAAGGTCAGCCTACCGTACAAACGGTTTCTCGGTTACGAAAAAGGGGAAGACGGAGTCCCGAAAATCGTAGAAAAGGAAGCGGAGGTTGTTAGACTAATTTACAAAATGTTTCTTGGAGGAAAGACTCCGGCGACTATTTCACGGCATTTGACGAATAACGGAATACCCACACCAGCTGGGAAAGTGAAGTGGAATTCAAGTACGGTGGTAAGTATCCTCACCAATGAGAAGTACAAGGGTGACGCCATCCTGCAAAAGAAGTTCACAGTCGATTTCTTGACTAAGAAAACAAAGGTCAATGAAGGCGAGGTACCGCAATATTATGTGAATAACAGCCACCTCGCAATCATTGAGCCAGAGGTGTTTGACCTAGTACAACATGAGATGGAAAAGCGGAAATGTACAGGGCGGCATCAAAGTGGTATCAGCTGTTTTTCAAGCAGGATTATCTGCGGCCAGTGCGGCAGCTTTTACGGAAGCAAGGTGTGGCATTCCACCAGCAAATACCGGCGGGTGGTTTGGCAGTGTAATAATAAGTTTAAAAACGATACACCGTGTCAAACGCCCCATTTTTATGAAGATACGCTTAAACAGGCATTTGCGGATGTATTCAACAGTCTTATAGAGAACAAACACGAGGTTATATCGGTTTATGACGATATTGTCCGCACCCTGACCGATAACACGGCACTTGAAGCAAAGAGCGCCACGCTGCAAAAGAAGTGTGACGCTCTGTTTGAACAGATGCGGCAATGCGTGGATGAAAACGCCCATAAAACCCTTGATCAGAATGAATATCAGCGCCGGTACAGCGGTTTATTAAATCAATATGAAGCGACAAAACGAAAGCATGACCAGATTACAAATGAAAAGCAAGAACGTATTACAAAACACAAAAATATCAGCCTGTTTTTAAGGACGCTTGATCAGAATAGTACGCTGTTAGCGGAATTCGATGAGGAGCTTTGGTATTCTATGGTGGATACAGTATCCGTACATTCCGAACACAACCTAACATTTACATTTAAGGACGGAACAAAAAGACCTTGGATAATCTAATATGAAACGAACCGCCTGCAGAAAATGACATTTCTGCAGGCGGTTTTCTCTTTTACAAAGAAAATGGGGAAATTCCGGAAGTTTTGTCAATTGAATTTTGTGGAAAACTATGGTATAATAATAAAAATTAATTTCCTCAGAGATGACAATTATAATGAATCTACAACAACCAAACATGCAAATAGAGTCCTTAACGAAAAGGAATAACAATTTAATTCGACACCCCAAAGAACTCCGTATTTATAAGATTGCGGTATTCATCAATATACTGGCAATTGCTATTGTAGTGTCGTGGTTTATTGGTAAAGTTATGTTAAATTCAAAGCCATGCAGAATTTTTCATATACATCGGCATCTATTGTAATCAATACTCACAGGCTAATTTTGTAATTACACTCATAGTGTATACTATAACATTTTTAAATTATATAAATATATATTTAAGATATTTTATTATAGGCTTCTCCATTAATTGAAATCCGTAAATATATAATATAATTTTTTGGATATTCTGTCAATTGAAAGTTGATTTTGTTAGTGGTACAATATTAAAGGATAATAATATAAAATTGTCATGAGGAGAGAGATATGGCAAAATCAATTGTATTTATCGATAGCGAAGTCGGTGTCGACGACAAAAAAATACATGACTTAGGTGCAGTGCGCAATGATCGTGCCACATTTCACAGCGCATCTGTACAGGATTTTTGTGCCTTTATCTCTGGATCAGAATGCCTTTGTGGGCATAATATAGTACACCATGATATGAAATTCATCAAACCTCATATCAGTGGTGGTATTACCTATAAATATATTGATACTTTATATCTTTCCCCGTTACTTTTTCCAAAAAGGCCTTATCACGCTTTGCTGAAGGATGATAAGCTCCAATCAGATGAGTTTAACAATCCGCTTAATGACGCTCAAAAGGCAGAAAAACTCTTTTATGATGAAGTAAGTGCCTTCCATACACTGTCATCGCAAAGAAAGCAAATATACTGTTGTCTATTATATCAATTTGAGGAGTTTCAGGGGTTTTTTGACTATGTAGATTTTTTGCCTTATAGATCCAATGTAGAAAAACTTATTGCAACTGAATTCAATGGTAAAATATGTTCAAATGCAGATATCCCTCTATTGATTAAATATTACCCTGTAGAGTTGGCATATGCGCTTGCTCTTATCGGAAGTGATGACTATCATTCCATTACACCTCCGTGGCTCCTTAAAAATTATCCGAAGATAGAAAATGTTATTAAGTTTCTGTGTAACACTCCTTGTGGTAACGACTGCATTTACTGTTCATATGCGCTTAATATTCACAAAGAATTGAAGAAAATATTCGGGTATGATAGCTTCCGTACATATAATGGTGAGCCTCTGCAAGAAAAAGCAGCTCAAGCAGCTGTTGATGGGAAATCACTGCTCGCGGTCTTCCCTACAGGAGGCGGTAAGTCTATAACTTTCCAGCTGCCGGCACTTATGGCAGGCAAGACCGTTCACGGTTTGACGGTTGTCATTTCTCCGCTTCAGTCGCTGATGAAGGATCAGGTAGACAATCTCAACGAAATCGGAATCGTGGATGCTGTTACAGTGAATGGGTTGCTTAGCCCAGTTGAGCGTTCAGAAGCTTATGAACGCATTGCGAATGGTACCGCCACACTTTTATATATTTCTCCGGAGCAGCTGCGTTCAAAAACAATTGAAAAAATGTTAATGTCACTTAATATTGTTCGTTTTGTTATTGATGAGGCCCATTGCTTTTCAGCATGGGGTCAGGATTTTCGTGTCGATTATCTATACATTGGCGACTTTATCCGTGGATTGCAGAAGAAAAAGAAAGATAAAAAGCCGATACCGGTTTCATGCTTTACCGCCACTGCAAAGCAAAAGGTTATCAGTGATATTTGCGAGTACTTCAAGTGCAAGCTTGATCTCGACCTTGAATTATTTGCATCATCAGCTACACGTGAAAACCTTCAATATGTTGTTCTTTATAAGGAAACTGAAGAAGAAAAGTATTCAGCACTCCGTTCATTGATAGAGCAAAAGAATTGCCCGACAATCGTATACGTGTCCCGTACAAAGCGTACCCGCGATTTAGCGTCAAAGCTGACAAGCGACGGTTTTCCTGCCAAGCCCTTTAACGGAAAGATGGACCCGAATGAAAAAATCGCCAATCAAGAGGCTTTTATCCGTAACGAAGTTAAGGTTATAGTTGCAACTTCGGCTTTTGGTATGGGCGTTGATAAAAAGGATGTTCGCCTGGTAATCCATTATGATATTTCTGATTCTCTTGAAAATTATGTTCAGGAAGCCGGTCGTGCGGGGCGCGATCCTTCGCTTCTTGCAGATTGTTATGTCCTATTTAACGACAATGACCTTGACAAGCATTTCATACTGCTGAACCAGACAAAACTCAGCATCAGCGAAATTCAACAAGTATGGAAAGCACTAAAGGATCTGACAAAGCTTCACCCTAACATTTGTTGCTCGCCGCTTGAAATTGCACGCCAAGCCGGTTGGGATGACTTTGTCTCTGATATTGAACCAAGGGTAAAGACCGCTATCGCTGCATTGGAGAGTGCCGGATATATAAAGCGTGGCCGCAATGTACCACACGTTTATGCCACAAGTATTCTTGCCAAAAACATGCAGGAAGCAAGCTTTCAGATAGACCGTTCACCCCTGTTTTCCGACTCTCAGAGACAGGATGCTAAAAGAATCATTAAGTCTTTGATTTCAAGCCGCAGTATAGCAAAGGCGGGAAATGACGATGCTGAGTCACGAGTTGATTATCTTTCAGATATTCTTGGCATTGCTAAGCATGATGTTGTGACTTCAATCGATTTGATGAAACAAGAGGGACTCCTTGCCGACGCACAGGATATGTCCGCTTACATCCTCAAATCTGATTCTCAAAACAAATCGCTGCAAATTCTTGATAGGTTTGCGAAGCTCGAATCATTCATTTTTTCTCAGCTGCCCGAAGAAGGCTGCTCCATAAACTATAAAGAGTGGAATGAAGCAGCACTTGCCTCCGGTGTAACGTCTTCTAGCGTTAGGAATATAAAAACATTGCTATATTATCTGACCATAAAAGATTATATTCGCAAGGTCGAAGACGCAGAACAACACATTGCAATAGTTCAGCCTTCTATGAATCCTAAACTTTTATATAATAAATATACTCTCAGAATAGATATATGCAGATTTATTGTTAGTGAATTATATAGCAAGATCGAAAATATTGCTGACGAGACTAAGGAAGAATCTCCTGTATTATTTTCTCTTGTCGGCTTGTTACTCACATACAAAGAAACCCCTAAACTAGACATAGATACATCATCAGTCACGGTTGCAGACGTTGCTGACGCATTACTTTACTTGTCTAAAATAGGCTCCATGAAGCTTGAAGGTGGTTTTTTGGTACTATACAACGGCATGGAAATTAAGCGTTTGGTTTCGGATAACAGAATCAAATATAAAGTTGATGATTATAAATTGCTGGATGAGTTCTACAAGCAAAAAATCAGACAGATTCATATTGTCGGTGAGTATGCAAATCTGATGGTACGGGATTATAATGCCGCGCTGCAATTTGTGCAGGATTATTTCCAGTTGGATTTCAAAAAATTTATTTCAAGATATTTTAAAGGTGACAGAGCAAAGGAAATTAACCGTAATATTACTCCTGATAAATATAATCAGCTATTCGGGCAGTTATCTGATATTCAATCTCAGATAATTAACGATAATGAATCAAAGTATATTGTTGTGGCTGCTGGTCCCGGAAGCGGAAAAACCCGTGTGTTAGTGCATAAGCTTGCCTCTCTTCTTCTTCTTGAAGATGTAAAACACGAACAGCTCCTTATGCTGACATTTTCACGCGCCGCGGCCACTGAATTTAAGAAACGCCTGATTGACCTAATAGGTAATGCCGCTAATTTTGTAGAAATCAAAACATTCCATTCTTATTGTTTTGATCTGCTCGGTAAGATCGGAACCCTTGAAAGCTTAGATAATGTTGTTAAAAATGCCTCTGAAATGATTTATAACGGCGAAGTCGAGACGGGAAAAATCACGAAGAGTGTTCTAGTAATCGATGAAGCACAAGACATGGACGAAAATGAATTTGCACTAATTCAGGCACTTATTCATTCCAATGATGATATGCGTATATTTGCAGTTGGTGATGACGACCAGAATATTTATGAATTTAGAGGCTCAAATTCCAAATATTTACGCACTCTTATCGTGGACTATGGTGCTGTAAAATATGAAATGGAAGAAAATTTCAGAAGCATGGGCAGCATCGTCGCTATGAGTAATGCTTTTGTCGCATCCTTGCGAAATCGTATGAAATCTTCTCCAATTCAGGCTGTTCAAGAAGAAACCGGAACAGTTGAAATTACTCATCACAGCTCGGACCGTATGGAGGAAGCTATTGCAAATCATGTGTCAAAGACATATCAGGGTGGAAAGGCTTGTGTGCTTACAAGCACCAACTACGAGGCGTTGCAGGTGCAGGCCATACTTACCCAAAAAGGTATATGGGCCAAATTAATACAATCCAACGATGGATTTAGGCTATATAATCTTGCAGAAGTCCGCTTTTTCCTCAATCTAATTGATACCGAACTCAAGTCTCCGGTAATTGATGATGCTTTATGGTCTGCTTCGAAAAAACAACTTGCTAAGGCTTATACTGAGAGTTCCTGCTTGCCCAATTGTTTAAATATGCTTACGGAGTTTGAAAGCGTTAACAGTATAAAATTCCGTACTGACCTGGGCGAATTTATCAAAGAATCTAACTATGAAGACTTTTATACTGGAGAGGGCGAGGCTGTATATGTTTCTACGATTCATAAATCTAAGGGCAGAGAGTTTGATACCGTATATTTACTTTTAAAAAACGTATTTGATACAAGCGATGAAGAAAAACGAAAGCTGTATGTAGCGCTGACCCGTGCTAAAGAATCTTTGTATATCCACTATAACACCGATATTTTCAACAAATATTCTGTTGATGGTATCATTAAAAAGGAAGATATGACAGAGTACGATGAACCTTTGGAAATTTTTCTTCAGCTGACACATAAAGATGTTGTCCTTAACTTTTTTAAGGATAAGAAGGAAATCATATTGAGGCTTCGTAGCGGCGGTAAACTTGCAGTATCCGAAAATTTTCTATCCTCTGAAATAGGTGAGAGGACCGTTCGTGTGGCAAAATTCTCAAATGGATTTGCAGAGAAACTGGAGACACTAAAAAACAAAGGTTATGAGCCGATTAGCGCCCAAGTAGGCTATATTGTCGCATGGCAGGGCGAAGAAGATGATGATGAATCAGCTATTATTTTGCCAATTCTGCGCCTAAAGCAATCACATATACCCGATTATGACAGAAGCATTAATAGACAGAATTTATTTTGAATGGTCATTCTTTTAGATTGACTGTGAACCTACCGAAATATAGAAAGGCGCTTTAAAGCAGATTACTAGGATTTGCAAGTAGATTTAAGGAGATTAATATGAGCCGATTTGCTGTAATTGACACGGAGACAACTTGGGGTGATGCGGTTATGTCCATCGGAATCGTCATCGCCGATTCTGAAACGTTCGAATTGGTGGACAAACGATATTACATACTCACCCCATTCAAAAATCACGGCGGTATGTACACTTATGCCCTATACGCTGGCGGTATCAAGCCAGACCTTGAGTGCTCACGGGAAAATGCAATGGACGAGTTGCAACTATTTCTCTATGCTCACGACGTTGCGGCCATCTTTGCTTACAACGCCACGTTTGACTATCGCCACTTGCCGGAACTCCAACACCTCGCTTGGCACGATATTATGAAACTGGCGGCATATAGGCAATACAACCCCAAAATTTTGAATTGCGCCGAATGCTATGGTACAGGCAGATTGAAAAGAGGCTATGGTGTGGAGAGCATTTACAGATTATTGAGCGATAATTTAGCATACTGTGAGATGCATAACGCTCTAACCGATGCGATAGACGAGTTGGAGATAATGAGGTTGCTGAATCATGAACTCTGCAGGTATACAAAAATCTCATGAGGGCACACGAATAAATCAGAATTAGGAGGGTTATCATGAAAAAATGGTATGATGAAGAATATGAATGGGAAATTGAGGTGACAGGGTTTCTTCGCTGTGATCACACAGAACGGTATTGTCGGAACGGCGAGGAAATCGGTGATAAATATACGTGTACATATGGCTGTCCTGTAAATGCAGATGGACAGGGTATTTGTTCCAAAGCAATGATGCTTATGTTTCCAATCATGGAGGCAGTAAGAAGCGGCGGAGATTTAGAGTACATAGGTGGCAATAGCAAATATAGCAAAGATATTGTATGTCCGGATGGTTGTGTTATGTTCAGGTTGACGGCAAAGAAACTTGGAAATGAGAATTTTTATAAGGGAAAGTTTTTCGATTAATTTATTATTGGAGGTTATAAATGAACAAAATAATTAAGATTAGGAATGAACAAGAAACAGATTATGAGAGAGTAGAAGAAATCACAAGGAAAGCTTTTTGGAATTTATATATTCCGGGATGTAATGAACACTATTTAGTTCATGTTATGCGATCCCACAAAGACTTTCTGCCGGAGTTGGATTTTGTGATTGAAGTTGATAATCAGATCATTGGGAATATCATGTACACAAAAGCAAAACTGGTTGATGAGTCTGGGAAAGAAAAGGAAATCCTTACCTTCGGTCCGGTCTGCATTATGCCGGAATACCAAAGAATGGGCTACGGGAAAATGCTTATGGAGTATTCGTTTGAGCAGGCGAGCTCACTTGGTTATGATGTGATTGTAATATTTGGTAACCCTGGTAATTATGTAAGCCGTGGTTTTAAGAGTTGCAAAAAGTACAATGTCTGTCTTGAGAATGGGGCATATCCGGCGGCAATGATGGTGAAAGAACTGAAGCCGGAAGCTTTGGATGGAAGGAAATGGGTTTACTATGACAGCCCTGTAATGAATATAGACGAACAAGAAGCCGGGCGCTTTGATGAGAGTCTGGAAAAAATGGAGAAGAAATTCCAGCCAAGTCAGGAAGAATTTTATATTCACAGCCATTCTATTATACAGTGAGTTTTCTTATGAGAAAGAGGTGCTTTAATGTCTAAAATAGCTGTACTTATAGGAAGCCCCCGTAGAGGCGGCAATACTGATATGCTGGCTCAAGCATTCATTGACGGTATTGACAAGCAAAAGAATACGGTTGAAATCATATCTGTTGCGGATGTTAAGGTCGGCGGCTGCACAGGCTGTAATGCCTGCTATGTGAATAACAGCCTGTGCGTTCAAAAGGACGATATGCAGGATATTTACAATAAACTCACGGATGCGGAAACGATCGTGATAGCTACTCCAATCTATTTCTACGGAATAAGCTCTCAGTTGAAAAGCATAGTTGACCGGCTGCATAATCCGATACGGAACACATTCCATGTTAAAAAGCTGGTATTGCTTATGGTTTGCGCAGATACCATACCGACTGTTTTTGATTCGGTCGTGACGATGTATCAGTCAGTGCTTTCTTATTTTTCCCTTCAAAACGGAGGAATTGTAAAAGCCGACGGGGTTAAAGAAAAAGGAGATATTAAGGGAAATCCGGCGCTTATTGAGGCTTTTGAACTTGCACGAACAGTTTGTAATAACGGATAAAATAAAGGAGCAAAATCATGATAAGACTGATGAATGAAAATGATTGGGACAGTATGGTGCGTATTTATAATCAATGTCTGCAAAAAGGAGATGTTACTTTTACAACCGAATGCCCAACTTATGAAGAATGGGATGATGCCCATATCAAGGAATGCAGATTTGTATATGAATTGAACGGACAGGTTGCAGGGTATACAATGATAGCGCCTACGTCAAAGAGAGAGCCTTATAAGGGCGTTGTGGAATTAAGTATTTTTGTGGATGAGAATCACATCAGAAAAGGAATTGGAACAGATTTGTTAAAAAGGCTTTGCGATGAGAGCGAGAAGTGCGGATATTGGACTTTATATTCGGCTATTTTTTCTATAAATACCGCCAGCATAGAATTGCATAAAAAATGCGGTTTCAGAATAATCGGCTATCGGGAAAATATTGCAAAGGATCGGTTTGGCAATTGGCAATCCACTACAATTATGGAGCGAAGAAATGGAATTATGTAAGGAAGCATAATTGCCTGGATTGTAAGGAATAGTGCGACAGGAATCTGCAAAAGGCATAGGAATCTAAATCTGTTTTGGGATTATCCGATTTTGACCAAACGGTCTTTAAACAGCAAAGCCGTGAGATAAGGGCACGGGAACCCAATGCATTGATTTTTGTCTTTACAGTTGGCGCATGAACAGAATGATACGCTGTTGACGGAATTCGACGAGGAGCTTTGGTTTCCATGGTGGATACGGTAACCGTACATTCCGAACACGACCTGACATTTACATTTAAGGACGGAACAAAAAGGCCTTGGAAAATCTGATATAAAATAAACTGCCAGCAGGAATAGTCAAATGACATTCCTACAGGCGGTTTTCTCTTTTACAAAGAAAATGGGGAAATTTCGGTAATTTTGTCAATTGTGCTTTTTGGACAACTATGATATAATGTTAAAAATAGAGTTTAAGATTTTTATAGGGTTCATAATATTTAAGAATGAGTTGTTTGTTATAGCAATAACGTGAAGTTCGTATGGGTTCAGATTATGGCTATAATGCCTAGCCCATTAACACAAATAGGTTGGAAGTTATTTATATACTCTGACGTTAGGCATGTTCTTTGCAAACGCGTAGCTGTCCCTTGATACTATTTTTCATTTGACTGTCGAAACTGTATTGGATGTAAATTATGCCTTTTATAGTGTTCCCCGCCTTTCAATGGTAGTACATCATAAAATAGAGTGCGGAGTCAATTGGGAAATATATTGCAAAATTTTAATGGATGTGGAAAATGATTATAAGAAAGCTAAGCACAATAAGGGAGAATTTTTTATGAAAAAAATAACATCTTTTTTGGTGATAATATGTATGTTGATGGTCTTAGTTCCAATAATTACCGTGGATGCAGCGGAAAACCTTATTGAATTTGCAGGCGGGGATGGAAGTCAGAGTAATCCTTACAAAGTGTCCAATCTTGAACATCTTAACAATGTAAGGTACTATTTGAGTGCACATTTCATTCAGGTAAACGATATTAACATGACAGCGGCAACTGCAAGCGGTGGAGCATTTTATAACGGTGGGGCAGGATGGGCTCCCATTGGTGATGATTGGAATCCGTTTACTGGCAACTATGATGGCAACAGCTTTAAGATTATAGGATTAATGCTTAATAAAACAACCGTATATGCCGGTCTGTTTGGTTACAGCTACGGAATCATAAAAAACTTGGGAATGGTAAACGGTACTATTTATGGTTCGTATTGCGTGGGAGGGATTGTAGGACATAATGGCGGAATTTCAGGGTTTAATGAAAAAGATGGAATGATAATAAACTGCTATAATGCAAGTATTGTTTCAACTGTTATTACTTCCCCCGTTGCCGATGTAGGAGGTATTGCTGGGAGAAATTATGGAATAATAAACAATTGTTACAACACAGGCAATGTTTCAGGATATTCTTCAAATTATAATTCGATTGTCGGAGGAATTGCCGCCGATAATTCTGGAACAATAAGCAACTGCTATAATATTGGCGGTATTGCGGCTTCTTATGGTGCTGGGGGAATTGTAGGGACGAACAGTAAAACAGTAACAAATTGTTATAATACAGGCAATATTTCAGGCGTCTATAAAGCCGCTGGAATTGTCGCACACAGTATGGGCATAATTAATAACTGTTATAATACAGGAAACATTACAGCAGGTGGCGCAGATGTCGTATTTGCGGGAGGATTGGTTGGTTATGCCACTACTCTTTCGGGTAGTGGTACAATTACTTCTGGTTATAGCATAGGTGATGTTACCGCAACAGCAACATATATCCGCGTTGGAAAGGTTATAGGGTATAATTATGGAGCAAAATTGAATAGCTTATATTTTCTTGGAACAAGCGCTGATAGTGGAGTAGGCATCTATGACGGAAATCCAAAAGACCCTGTCGAACCGCTAAATTCCGAGCAATTAAGAACTAAAGAAAGTCTAACAGATTTTGACTTTGATAATATTTGGGCTATCGTTCATAATAGAAATAACGGCTACCCTATACTACGAAGTTTAACGCATACTAATTTGGAAGGAGAAATTATAAACTTCTCCTCAAGCGGCACTAAATACAGTTTTGATATTGAATTTACAAACAGTACATTTAACGATATTACGACAAAAGTATATGCGGTAGCGTACAATGGCGGTAAAATGACAGGGCTTTCAGTCTATGATTTGACAAATTTAACCGTAGGTAATTCAACTACAATAGAAAATGTAATAATAGTTTCATCGGAAACGGCAACACATATAAAAATTATCTGTATGGACAGCATAACATTAGAGCCTGTCGGACAATTCTATGAAAAGATACTTTAGTGTCACGGGATGCAGGATTGATAATTAATACACTTCCCATTATCCATATAATGTATGTCACAAGTAAAGTTGTGTGAATTCCCTATTATGAGCAAACCCTGAGTTACGTTCAGTCGAATTTAGCTTCCACTAATGTTTATAATACATTTGGGAACACAATCAGATTATTTATATACAAAGATAACTAATTAACTGATATTGACGAAAGGAACAATAATATGTACAATCAGACAAATATTCAAATAACAAGTCCCTCTTTCAAAAATAACGGGTCTATACCAAAAAAATATACCGGATTCGGAGAGGACATTTCGCCGGCCTTTCAGCTATCAAATCTTTCATCGAAAACGGTCTCAATTGTAATTATTATGGACGACTTGGATATTCCCATGATCAAAGCGTTCAATCATTGGCTGATCTGGAATATCCCAAAATCCGAAACCATTCCAGAAAACATTCCTTATGGCTCGGTTGTTCCTTCACTTGGTAATGCAAAGCAGGGTGTCGGTTATGGTAGGAACCGATACAGGGGTCCGAAGCAGCCTGTATTCATTAGAAATGTGCATCGGTATATTTTTCGATTCTATGTACTTGATTGTTTTTTGGATTTAGACGGCAATGCCAAAAAAGCAAACTTACTTAATGCAATAAAAGGACATATCATTCAACAAGGAAGCATCACAGGAAATTATCAAAGGTAAAGTGCCCCGATTTATTGCGTAGCTTGAATTGCTCATTATGTTTATAACTGCTATACAAGCGGGTGCACAATTTAACGATACCTATCAAAAAGCATCAAGAGGGTGCATAATTGCACGATTGGGGTGCAGAAAATGGAAAATCAGGCTTTCTAAAGATTGAATTCTCCATATAAACAACGAAAGTCCCTTGAAATCAAGGGACTTTCGTTGTATCATTATTAACGTTTGTTTGTGTGCTGTGACCAAAGCGTCAATACAATTTTATTTTTCATCGGTTAGGGTATTCAAATTTTCGGCAAGGGTATTCAAAATCACACAGGGGTATTCAAATCGCTGAAAGTGCCGTAGAATGGCGTTTTTCGGCACTATTCTTCGCTCTTATACCAGCAGCCATAAAAGGTGTCAATGCGTTAATCCGCCAAACCGTCTATGCCGGTTCACCTGGAAGTGGGAGCGTTCCCTCGCCCTGGCAGCGGAGTGTAACTATGAAATATGCCTCATAAATCGGCTTATATTTTGTAGCCAAGCCTGTGTGGCGGGATGCCGAACAAATCCGAGTGTGACTATGAAAATCAAGGAAACTGCAAGACAATTTCAACCGATTGTATTTATCAAAGCAATCAATTGTTTGCAAAACACCCACTGTCGGCTTTCTACAGTGGGTGATCATACTGAGGGCGATTTTCTGTTTATTCTACATGAATTTCGATTGAGTTGCGGAGTGTTAGCTACCCGTACCGAAAAGCTGATTGAACAAGGCATGGATAAACTGATGGAGGGTAAAACCGTGTTTGTCATTGCACACAAGCTTTCCACCGTAAGAAACAGTCAGGCAATCATGGTGCTGGAAAAAGGCGAAATCATTGAACGCGGCAACCATGAACAGCTGATTACACAGAAAGGCAAGTACTATCAGCTTTATACAGGCGCATTTGAACTGGATTAAGCGCTTGAACAGGCAGGAAACAAAGCGGAACAATCAAAGAACCCATTAACATGCAAGAGCGCATGTTAATGGGTTCTTTTCCATCTGCTCATTTTTAAATTTGTAACAACAAATTTAAGAAACCTATTGACAAACTAACACCATTAGTTGTATACTAACTAATAGCGTTAGTTTATGAGGAGGTTTTAATTGATGGGAGCAAAAGGATTAACAAAAGAGATAATTGTTACTGAAGCTGTCGCTTTCATTGCGGAAACTGGACAGCCAGAAGTATCTCTACACGAATTAGCTCGTAGGTTAGAAATAAAGACACCGTCTTTATACAACCACATCAAAAACACAAAAGAATTGCAATATGCGGTTTTTCAATATGCTATTGACAAATTCGTATCAAATCAATTGTCCGCAACGAAAGGCAAACAAAAAGATGATGCTGTAAAAGCTTTTGCTGAAGCATATCATTCGTTTGCCACAGCTAACAAGGGGCTATATCGACTGATTATGTCAATGCCGTCTGAAAATGATGATCAGGGAAAAGAAATGGCAGTACCGTTATTGGATACTGTTGTTTCTATTCTTTCGGATTACAATCTGACGGAAGAAGCAATTGCCCACTGGCAGCGAGTTTTTCGTGCTATACTTCACGGATTTATTTCTCAAGAGTATTTGGGCTATTTTTACTATTACAGTGACATTGATTTAAAGAAAAGCCGAGATATTGCCGTACAGTGTTTCCTCGACGGACTACACGCAGAAATAGGTTCTAAAATCTGAAATCATCATTTAATGATATTTCAACATTAAAATCTAACCATGTTTAGAGATGACTAATATTAAGGAGAAGTGCAAATGAAAACAAAAGGTAAATTGGGTATAAGGCTTCTATTCTATTTTGGCGGATTAATTATTATGACATTAGGAGTGGCTATCTCGGTCAAATCAGATCTAGGTGTAACACCGATTAGTTCTATTCCCTATACAATGACTGTTGTAACCGGAATGGATTTAGGTATTGCAACAATGATATTTTCTGTTATTGTTGTACTTCTTCAGATATTGTTGCTGCGAAAGCAATATAAACCTATTAATCTATTACAGATTCCTGTAGGTATTCTGTTTGGAGCTTTTTTAACTGTTGGTGGTAAATTGATGAATTTTCTGCCGAATCCTACAGACTTTACTCTACAATTTATCATAATGTTAATAAGTACAGTATTTGTAGCACTTGGAGTTTTTTTATATGTTCCTGCAGGTTTTATTTCATTAGCACCAGAAGGTTTCCTGCTTGCAGCTTCCAAAATAACAAAAATCAAATTTTCCACAGTTAAGGTTATTTGTGACGTAGCTATGGTTGTTATTTCATTAGTTACTTGCCTTGTAGCCATTCATTCTCTTGGCAGTGTTGGTATCGGAACCATAGTTGCAGCTTTGCTTGTTGGCACAGAAGTAAAAATGATGACAAAATTCTGGGGAGAATCAAGAGATAAAATACTGGGTGTAAATGATGACTCAAAGAGTCCAGTTAATAATAACCCACTAATTAATATTATGAAAAAAGATATTTATACGATTAAAAGCAATGAAACAATTACAGATGCTTTGCGAATGATGAATGAAAAGAGGGTTAGCGGACTTCCTGTATTAGATCAAAGTGAACATCTGGTAGGTTTTATTTCAGATGGAGATATTATCAGACACTTGTCTTCAGAACATCCCCTTTTTGTTAATTCGGAATCCCTTGACAAACTGGAGTTCAATACAGCATTACATCGTATTTTAGCAAAAGAAGTATCAAGCATAGCTGAAAAAAGAGTAATTACGGTAAATGCAACAGATGATTTAGGTGAGGTGTGCTACAAACTCACTGAATTTGGATTAAAAAAAGCTCCGGTAATGCAGGGAGAAGAAATGATAGGTGTAATTAATGTAAGTAACATTATTAAATACGCAGTCAACTTGATTGATGGAAAGTAGGTTAATATCGGTTGAAAAATATGTAGCGAGGAGCTTACTATAATTCAATATTTATATTGTAATGCGTATCCCGGAAAGGAATACTACAGCCAGCTTGTTCTCAGGCATCAGTTCCATACGGTCGAGAACCTTGACTGAGAGCATATAGTCGAACTCCGCAATTTTACCGACCTCGTCCATGAGGCGGAGCATCTCCGAAGCGTGGTAGCGGGTAAGTTCGCTCTCGTCGGTTTCCGACACCTTTTTCACCCTTGCGGTGTACATTTGCCTTTTGCTCATAATCAGATTCCATGCCTGCGTGAACACCTGCTCTGGCCTGCCGAGTGGAACACGCGCATCTTCATGAATTATATCGTCTGCTTGCCTGTAACGGGATATCTTCGTGGCACATCGCCACCAGATATTCATTATTCCGCCTGTGCCACGGCTGGAGTATTGGATGACGGGCCTGCCGCATATACCGCAGTAGAATCTGCCGACGAAAGGATATTTAGGGCATTGGTTTACCATAGTTTTCTTGGCTCTGCGACGATACTCATACTGCGTGACCCGCCATAGCTTTTTGTCTATTATAGCGGGGAAGGCATCTTCCAACCAGTATTGAGGAAGCTCTCCACGGTTCTTAACACACTTGGACAACGGCCCCGGACTGAATGTCTTCTGGAAAAGTACATCCCCGGAGTACTTCTCGTTCTGCAAAATGTTGATTACTGTTTTGTTGTACCAGATAGCACCCTTATGCCGCGCGGGAACCCCATCTGCGTTGAGCATATCGGAGATAAATTGAGTATTTTGCCCCGCAAGGAACTCATCATATATTCTACGCACAATCTTGGCTTCTTCCTCTCGGATAACAATCTCGCCCTTTTCATTTCTATCTAAGCCATAGAGGTTGCGAACGGGAAGGCTCCGCAGGACCCCCTCGGCATACCTTTTGCGAAATCCCCACGAAATGTTCTCAGACATTGATACCGACTCAGACTCGGCAAACGCCGCCATAAGGGTAAGCAGCAGTTCTCCGTCCGGGCTGATGGAATGTAGGTTCTCTTTTTCAAAATACACATCAATTCCGAGTGCTTTCAGTTCACGGGTAAAGTTGAGCGTGTCCACGGTGTTGCGACCGAATCTGGACACGCTCTTTGTTATGATGGCGTCTATTTTTCCGGCACGGCAGTCCTCAATCATTGCCATGAATTGTTGGCGTTTTTTCGCCGAGGTGCCGGTTATGCCCTCATCGGCATACACGCCGACAAACTCGCAGGACTTATCGGCAGAGAGCATTTCGGTGTAGAATTTGACCTGTGCTGCATAGCTGTGGAGCTGCTCCTCGCTGGAGGATGATACCCGGCAGTATGCCGCTGTCCGCTTTTTCACATTTTTTTGCTGTCTTGACGGAATTATTCTGATGTTGGACATGATTCCACCGCCTTTTTCTTTTTGTAGGTCTTGACACCGGGATCTATCACCCAGGGCAGTTCGGTGCCGTCGCGGAATACAAATTTCACCGTGCAGTCCTCGTTGATAACCATGTAGTGAACCGCCGCCTGCCATACGAGCGGATCGAACTCTACCAGTGCTTTCTTTTGCTTCTTAAAAAGCTGAAGGAAACCGCGTACCTGTACTTTCTTGGCAGCGCAGAGGGCAATCTTGGAGTTCAGTTCCTTATGTTCTTTCTGTAAAGTCTCGTACTCGACGGTTATTTCATCACGCTCTTTTTGGAGTGGACTGTCATCACCGCAGTCATCCATCATGCGGCTCTCTCTGGTAAGGTTGTCATGCATCCTCGCCGCCAGTCCTGCGCAGAGTTCCTCCACTTCGGCAAGTCTAGCCTTGTAGGCGCTGTCATCAGTTATGGCGGAAAGGCACTCCTCGTAGTTCCGGGCAATCTCATCCTTTCTCGCAATTAGACTGTTGAAAGCATCCATGAAGCACTTCATGATGGCGTCTTCCTTTACGGACGGCGTGGAGCAGTATTTCCTCTTGGTAAATTTATTGTTGCAGTGCCAAACGAAAGACTGGTAAGGGCTGCCGCTGTGCCACACTTTTCTGCCGTAGAATCCCCCACAGTCTCCGCATACGATTCTGCCGGAAAAGGGCGAAATGCAAGTGTACGGGCCGCCTTCCTTACGTCTGCGAAACTCCTCCTGCACCATCTCAAATTTCTCTGGTGGGATGATTGGTGGGTGATTTTGAGACACATAGTACTGAGGAAATTCACCGTTATTTTTCTTCACTTTTTTCGTAAGGTAGTCCTCAACGAATGTAGCTTGCAGTACCGAATCGCCCCTATACTTAACATTTTGCAGTATGTGCCTGACCGTGGAATCCTGCCACTTAACCTTGTTCATCGGAGTCGGAACACCTTCTGCAGTAAGCCTTGTAGCAATATCGTAAGTGGTCTTTCCGGCGAGAAATTCATCGTAGATTCTGTGGACGATTTTAGCTTGGTCTTCTACTATATATAAATGACCGTCAGCTCCCATATCGTAGCCGAGAAAAGAACTGTAGGCGAATGACACCTTGCCGTCCGCCATGCTCTTGCGTTTGCCCCAGGTGATGTTCTTTGAAATGGAACGGGATTCCTCCTGCGCCAGGCTTGACATGATGGTGAGGAGCAGCTCTCCCTTGGAGTCCATCGTAAAAATGTTCTCTTTCTCAAAATAGACCTCGGTGCCTTTGTCCTTTAGCTGTCGTATGGTGGTTAGGCTATCGACCGTATTTCTAGCGAAACGGCTGACCGATTTCGTGAGGATGAGGTCGATTTTGCCGTCCAGAGCGTCGGCAATCATACGCTTAAAACCTTCGCGGTGCTTGGTGCTGGTACCACTGATACCCTCATCGGTATACACCTCCACGAACTCCCATTCTGGGTTTCGCTTAATATAGTCGGTGTAGTATTCCACCTGCGCTTCGTAGCTGTTCTGTTGTTCATCCTTGTCCGTGGAAACACGAGCGTATCCCGCCACCCTCCGCTTTTTTATTAAACCGGACAGACCTTGCATAAACCCTGTCGGTTTAGCGGGTATGACCGTGACATTCTTATTGCTCATTTTTTTGCACCGTTCCTTTCAAGCATTTTTTGTCTCACCGCCTGGCGCATCTCGTCTGTCCAGCTTTCGGAGCGTGAGCGGTCTTTCCATGTAATTTTCTTTTCCGTGCCGTCCTTGAAAATCAACCGCATAGTATTACCTGGTTCAGCCACGATAGAGTCCACCATTTCCGTAAAGAAATCTTCTGCAAAGTACTTACTACTAAGAGCATCCGAAATACAATCCTTGAGGGTATTTTCTGGGATGACCTTGGAGGCGCAGTATGCTTTCCCACGTGTGTTAAAGGTGGTGCAGCACCAAACCGTGTTGTAAGGTGTGGTTTTGCGCCTGTAATTCTTGCCGCAGATACCGCATCGGATTTTTCCCGTGAAGACGCTCTTAGTACCGGCGCCGCATTTGTGCTTCTCGGCACGGTGCTGAACCTCGCTTTGCGCTTCGGAGAAAACTGCTCTGGACACTATCGGTTCATGGTCATCGGTAATATAAAATTGTTGAAGCTGGCCTTCATTTTTGACTTGGCGTTTGGTGAGGTGGTTCTCTCTCAGTGATTTTTGCAGGAGCAAATCGCCCATATACTTCTCGTTTCGCAGAATGCCGCGGATGGTGTCCAGATGCCAGAACGGTATCTTTTCCGTGCGGACGCCACGCTCGTTTAGCGTATTGGCTATCTTCTGCATTCCCCAGCCGGAAAGGTAGCATCCGAAGATTTCCTTCACGATTTTAGCCTCTTCTGGCACAATGGTTATATTGCCGTTCACCAGACGGTATCCGAGCATGGTGCAGGTGTTTGGCTGTCCCTGCTCAAAGCCTTTGCGGATTCGCCATTTGCAGTTCTCACTACATGATAAGCTTTCTTCTTGCGCTTGGGACGCCAAGAGGGTAAGCATCAGTTCACCTTCCTCACTGATGGAGTTGATACTCTGTTCTTCAAAAAAAACGTTGATGCCGAGTTCCTTGAGATTACGCACCGTGCTGAGAAGCGTGACCGTATTTCTCGCAAAGCGGGAAATTGACTTCGTGACTATCATATCAATAAGTCCCGAACGGCAGTCCGAAATCAGCTTTTGGAATTGCTCTCTGTCTTCCTTCGTTCCCGTTTTCGCCTCGTCTGCGTACACTCCGACAAACTCCCATTTGGGATTGCGGATGATATATTTGCGGTAATAGTCAATCTGCGCAGCCAGAGAGTGGAGCATGGTGTCCTTGTCGCAGGACACTCTTGCATAAACCGCCACACGCTTTTTCTCGGCAAAGGTTGTGCGAGTTGGCGTAATCCCGCGGATATTTTTTTATCCTGTCCGATTACGATCAGGTTGTCGCCGACGATGACGTTCCCTGAGCCGATGACCTTATTGTTATTGCCGAATACTATATTTCCTTTGCCGGCAATTGAGTTTCCGTCGCCCTCCACATAAATCTGATCTGCCGCCGCCGATCCGGCATTCTGTAAAACTTCGTTGATGGCCTCCACCACCGTTTTGCTTTGTGTGTTCAGGTTTGCCACATTGCCCACATCCGTTGCCGTGGCAAGCCCAATATCATTTGGCAGTACCGCCATAATCATCCCTCCGTTCTTTTTGCTGCGGGTTTCCCGTTTATAAACGCGATATACGCGTTTCCGTCGTTTGTGCTACGGTAATATACAAGTCCATCGTCTGTGATATACAGGTTCATGACAATTTCAAAGCTGCGCATCCATTCCCATGAATTACTTTTTGCGGCATCCCAGTCGGCAAGCGCGCTTAACGCATCCTGCCATAGCCGATAGGTAAAGATATATTCTACAGCCAGATGGGCCGGTTTGATATCTTCAATAACTATTTTGATATCATCCAAATTGACAGGTATTCCTTTTTTGGATACAAACTTAATCGCGAAGGTATATCTGTCAGGATATTCAATTACTTCAACCTCACCGTTTATAAAGGAGCCCGCTACGTTTTTAATCATTGATTTAGTAACCGTGCCGGTCCCGCGAAGCCGTGACAGGATACGCCCTCTGCGGGTTTCAATATCGGATTGCAAATCAGGTATAAGCCCTGCGTCCTGTTCATGATTTGCGATATTCTTATCGGCAAGCAGCACAAAAAACTGATTCTCGGTTATCTGTACGGCTGTCTTTAATCTCTCATACTCCTGTTCAAGAGCGTTTAATACCTCATTCATCACTCTTGATTTGTTATAGTACGGCGGCAGATATTTTATAAAACTGCTCATGAAATCGTCACCGTCCCCAAAACAGGCACTTGATTTTCAGCAACCTGTATATTATCCGTTGCACCATTTACCAAAAGGTTTGTATAATCCAATATACCTTCACAGCCGAGGATTGCGCCGCCGATATGAGCGTATGAAATATATGTCTCTTCAAAGGCAATCTTTTTAAGATATGCCGTGATTGCCTGCTCAATCAAAGGGCTTATATTCGTAATTGTATAGCCTGACTTTAATGTGACTGAAGCTGATATATTCACAGTAAGAGGCACGGCGCTTTCAACCGTAACGCTGGCTCCTATGGGACGGTTTGCTTCAATATATTCTGTGACCGCATGAATCAAAGTTTCATCCGCTGCACCTTTTTCACTGTTTATAATGATAACCTTGACTGTGCCCGTCCCGTTCCAAAGCGGCATGACCTTGACATCGCCTACGCCGGAGACTTCTTTTGCCCAGTTTGCGTAATGATATTTATTTCCGCTTGTCGCAGGTACTGATACATTCTCAAAATATCGCAGCCGCAGCTCATCATCTGTTTCTGTATCAAACCCGCCTGTTGAGGCAGTCAGATTTTTAACGCTAACCAATCCTGCAATTGTAACAGGGAATCGGTTAATTGCGCCGATCGGTACATTGCCTTGCTTGCCGGGCATATCACAGACAATACTTACCGTTGCCGATCCGGACGTATCAATGGTTTTGGTTTCAGTAACAGTAAAAACCAAAGTGTCGGACGCGACCTTGTCGCCGATGGAAATAACGGCGCTCGCATTGCCTGAAACAGTAGCCGTACCCGTGGAATATGTTGCCGCTTTGCGTGTGATGCCCTGTTCTGCCGCCTTTTTATCTAAATATTCACCCGTTGCAGTCGCTGCAAAACCGTTTAGTAAAATGGATTCGATTCTGGCATATACGGTTTCCAATTCTATTGACAGTGGCTTTTGCGTGTCATAAAAAAAGGAGCCGACCGATTTGTCGAACTCCGAAGATATCTCAGAGAGTAACCGAGATAAGATTTCCTCCTGTGTCATATGTGGTATTCACCTCCAATGTAACCGTTATGCTGTTTGTGCCGCGGGTAAGAGTGAAATTTGAAATGCCTGTAATCTGTGGGTTTTGGAGCAACGCGTCCTCGATTTCCCGTTTCAGTTCGGATTCGATAAAGGCAGCTGTGTAATTGCTGCCGATGAGCAAGTCCTCAAGCTTGCATCCGTAGTCGGTATCATCATAAATTTTGAATCGCCCTTTTTCGGTACGAAGGATTTTTTCAATCCACACCCTGATTGCTTCCGTACCGTCACACTCCACCAGCTTGCCGTCTCTCGCGACAAAGTCACTTGTTGTAAAATCAAATAAAAAGGACTTACCGGCCACAGCCGTTTTTTCAGCGGTAACCGCGGTCAAGTCCTGCGTTTTGGGAAACATCACTGCATCACCCCGATCACTATAAATTTTTGGTTATCGGCATACGGCAGAAGAACAACCTCTTTCCCAAGATAGATATACCGATCGGATTCGTCAACGGTGTCCAAAGAAACACACGATTTTATTAGAGCGGCTGTGAGTATCACCTTGTCACCAAGTCGGATTTTCAAATCGGGCAGTCCGATGATTCTGCCTATCATTGGAGAATAGCCGTTTGCGTTTTCCCGTTCCTTGAATAGCTTCGCAAGCTGAGTTATTCCGTTCAAGTGCAACACTTCCTAAAAATGAGTATAAAAAAGACGAACAGTAGTAAAGTTCGTCTTTGAATAAGAATTTATTTAAAAAGAAAGTTTTAATTATTTTTAACCGTTTTTTCACCCAATATAGCCATTGCGAGTAAAACAATATTTGTTATTCCTAAACATAAAAATGCAATATTCAATCCATGTAAAGAAGCTTCTGCGTCGGAAAGAGATGTGGAATTACTTGCAACAGCTGTCATAATGCCTACAAATGCGGACATTCCGATTGCACCTGCTGTTGTTCTAAGAGCAGTAAGTAGAGCTGTTCCGTGTGCTGTAAATTCCTTTTTCAAACTGCCGGTTCCCCATGTCACAAACGGCATCAATAATAATCCAACTGCCATTTGACGAAGTACGTTAAAAATAGCCGCTACAATTACAGGAGTATGTATTGTAATAAAAAACATTTCAATATTAGAAATGAGCATAACCAAAGCAGCGACAATAAAAATTAACTTAATTCCTATTTTATCATAAAGTTTTCCTGCCATTGGACTTATGACCGCCATAGCTAAAGAGCCGGGAAGTGTAACTAATCCGGAAACTGTTGCAGAATAACCTAAAATAGATTGAACATAAATAGGCAATAAAACAGTTGATGCCATACAGGTTAAATACAAAAGCATACTTCCTATTACGCTGATTGTATAATTCTTTGTTTTCAATGTACGCAATTCCAAGAACGGTTGTTTTAAATGAAGCTGTCTGTTTGCAAAGAAAGTTGTGGCAATAATACCGATTATTAACGGCATCAGCACAGGCATTGACATAAAGCTATATGTTCCGATATTGCCAAGTGCCAATGTAACTCCGCCAAATGTCAAAACACACATACAGAAAGAAGTAATATCAAATTTTTTCTTTGATACATCAAGTACATCATCAAATATAAATAGTGCAATAACGAAAGAAACCAATATGAAAATCAGCGGCAAAGCAAAAATAGCTTTCCAGCTAAAATAATCAATCAGCAAACCGGCTATTGTCGGAGCCAATACAGGTGCTGCTCCCAGCGACAAACCATACCAGCCCATAATTGTACCTTTGTTTTCAGGCGGATAGATAGACAATAAGACTACCTGTGACATTGAGGTAAGAATACCGTTTGCACAGGCCTGCATAATTCTTCCGAAAAGTATAACAGGAAATGAGTTTGCTATCAAACATAAGAGCAAACCGGCCATAAATGTACCGAGAGCGGTCAGGTAAAGTTTTTTTGTCGGAAAGCGTGTAATTAAAAAGGCTGTTATAGGAATCATAATTCCCATAGCCAAATAGTAGCCGCTGCTTAACCATTGACCTGTAGTAACAGATATATTCAAATCTTTCACAATTGGTGGTAAGGCTGTTGCCAGAGCTGTTGACATCATTGTTGTTGCGATACAGGTTATCAGAATATTAAAAAATATAAGTGACCGTTTGTGGTCGGTAATTTGTACTTGATCAGACATTTTTATCTTTCTCCTCTTTCAAATAACAGTTTTTTATCTTTTCTAAAATACAATAAAACTGTTCCTTTTCATTCTCTGAAAGAACTTCAAGCATTTTACTATGTTCTTTTGCTCTTCGTATATTACATTCCTCGGCAACTGTTAATCCCTTTTCCGTAAGAGATACCAAAAAGGTTCTTTTGTCAGCATCCGATGGACTTCGTTTAATAAGTCCCTTACATTCTAACTTTGACAACAGCTCGCTTAATGAAGTTGAACGTACCTGCAATAAAGCTGCCAACCTTTTTTGGTCTATGCTTCCCTCATAAGATAAAGCAAGCATACAGCGATATTGCCCTCTAAATGGATCTACTTTTTTATGTTGTGACGCATGACGCCTATCTAACTTAACAACATCAAAAAAAAGTCCGACAACATCATTATCTGAATACTCCATAATTTCACTCCTTTCGGTATTACAAGAGGTACCTCTTATTATTATAACGCGGTACCTCTTAAATGTCAATAAGCAAATCTATTTATTGCATATTTCTATAATTTCAAAAACATTTTTAGCTTTTAGGCTCTTTTATTGTGTATATTTGTTCCAAAAGAAACAGAGTAGTGTTAAAGCCTTTTTAAATCTAACTTCACATAATGAATCCCATTTTTTATGCTGTGACTACTTCCTTCAATAATATAATCAAAGCCATTAACTGCAATCACATACCCCGCCCTTGTATAGCTATCAACAGCTTCTATCATTTCAAATAAGAAAGTTTCCTTTATTTTAGAAAGTTCAGTCAGCTTATTCTGTGCGGTGAAATCCGCGTTTTCCTTGTCCGGGTCAATTTTGACAACCTCCTGCAGAAGCCCATATTTCTCAATCAGCGGGGTATCCTGCAAAACCGCCTGAACACTGTACATATCATCTTTTTCAGTAATGATTTTTATACTGTTTTTCATATCCTCAATACTGACAGAATGAGAAACATTTCCTTTCATGGACGGTGAATAAATCAGTTCGGTGTTGGATGACAGCCGAAACTCGGGATAAGCATATAAACTGCCCAGCGCATATATTCTAAGTCCGTTTGGAGTCATATCATAATTATAATTACTACCGCAAAGTTCAAGGATATCTGTCAGAATTTCGGATATGGTTTTATCAAAATATATCTTTGTGATTTCCGTGTCTAAATCCGGCATGGAGTCAATCGGAATATTAAAATCGGCGCATATCTTATTGATTGCCTTCCATGCCGGCATAGCGTTGAACTGGTATGTTTCTTTGGATTTGTTTAGGTACCATCCGAAATCAGTAATTGTATATTTATTCACATTTTTACCACCGTCGTCTACGGTCAGCACAATGCCTCGAAATATTTCTTCATTTGTATACATCTGAATAATGCCACCCCCGCTGGGAAGATAGATATTTGTGTGCTGCACGTCGCTTTTGGCAATTTCAAAACTCATGGTGGTGGCAAGTTCGGCAATGGTGTTCTGCCATGACAAGTTACCTACCGCAGAGGTTATATTTATTCCGTCGGCATATATGTTCATACCGTATTCACCAGCTTAAATTGTGAGAGTACAAGAGAATAATAAAGATCACCGTCTCGCTTGATGGTATACTGAAAATCGTCCACACAGCACACCATATTAATAGGAGTTTCCGTTATAATCAGTCTGATGGGATACTTCGCCTCAATCCACTTGTCGATAATATATACGTACTCAAAACCCTTGTAAGTGCGGTCTTTAAGAAAAGTATAATCACGGACAGGAAAGAAGCTATTGATTATAATACCTTTTAACCCCGCTTGGCCAATCAGTTTTAAATCACCCTGCGACACCGTTTCAAAGGTTTCATTCTTTTGAGGTTTGGTTATGGTAAATTCAGAGGGAAGGACGGGCAGGCAGATCACCTGCTCTCTATTGTTTACGCATAAATAAATATCCACCAAAATCCCTCCCTATAAATTCGCCAGCGCTAGTTTCAGCTTGGGAACAACCTCATCCACGATTTCATCAGCGGATTTTCCGTCGGCGTATACGTTAATTGTTATATGGTTTTCCGTTTTGGTTGTTTTGCTTAGCGGCGTCACCTTCGCGCCTTGGGGCAAATCCAAAAGCTCCGCGCCTTTTTCTCCCACTATAACAGAACCTGCTCTGCGGACAATTCCGCCCTGTGCCAGCAAGGGTATCTGAGGCACTGGAATATGCGGAATTGCAGGAATTCCTATCGCGCCGCTGATGTTGTTTACACCGTCAATGAGTCCGTTGATTCCGCCGATCGCTTTTGCTATCATCCCGTTCATTCCGCTGACAATCATATTGACAAATCCCTTGAATCCGCCGCCGAATTCATCCAGCTTGGCTTGGATTGAATCCCACATTCCGATAAAGAAATTGCGGAACGGTTCGCATTTGTTCCATAATAGTACAAACGCTCCGACAATAAGACCGATACCCAGCACAATCCAACCAATAGGGCTGGCGAGAAACGCCGCGTTGAGAAGCCACTGTCCGGCGGTCAATGCTCCCGTTGCCGCAACCTGCACCCATGTGGCTGCCGCCATCACGCCCTTTGCTATCGCATCCTTTGCGTACAGTGCAACCAGAATACCTGTTTCAATGATATCTTTTGTTCGCCAAATTGAATACGCTATTTCAACCCCCAATGCTCCTGTTTTCGCAGCTTTCCACAGATTCACCGCACCCGTCCAGACAGCGGTAGTCACTGACACGATCTGCGTCCATGTGTTTGTTGCAATCAATGCCACCTTATATGCGACAATCGCTTTCACAATCCCCGAAACAATCGGTTCTATCTGCGTCCAGTTATCATTGATGTAATTATATAAGTCGGCTGCTTTTTGTGATACGTTCCCAATTGCATCAACAACAAGCGGAAGGCCCTCATCCTTCAGCCAGTTTATCGTAGGTTTTGCATATTCAAACGCATTAAATAGCTTATCCTTTATATCAAGCAGGACATTTTTTAATGAATCAAATTTTGGCATATTGTTTTCTACTGCCGTTTTGATGTTATTAAATGCGGAAACCCCAAAATCCCACACCTTTTTAAAGGTTGTAACAAGAGGCGGAAGCGCCGTATCTTTTACCCATAGAAGCGGAGGCTTGACTGCATTCACCGCGTTTGTCATAAGTGTCTGCGCCGCGGGAATTTTTGCCGCCATAAAGTTTACCACGTTTGTGATGACGGGAAGAACGCCGTAGCCTACAATATCCTTGACCGATCCCCAAGCGTTTTTAAGCTGCTTAATTCTGCCCTCAGGTGTTTTTGCCATTTCTTTTGCAAGACCACCGAAGTTCGCGTTTAAAACCTCAACCAAAGTCGCGGCTTTCTGACTTTCATTTCCTGTTTTCAGTATATTCTCCTGCGTTTTTGTAAAAGAAACGCCCGCTTTTGTCAGAGCGCCAACGGAACCCATCATAACTTTACCTATGAGATTTCCGCTTTGGATCATCTGCTCCTGCGTAACATTTACGCCGTACTGCGCTACAGCTAAATCCTGAAACGCGGGCATAATTGTTTTAATAGTATTAGCATTCAGCTGAAAGGTAGCAAGCTGTGATGCTCCTGCAACTGTAGCATCGCCCTCAATAGTAGTTACAAGCTCAAGAGCGTCACCGTAGTTTATAATCTCCTGTACCTGAGATTTTGTTGTACCCTTCACGTTCATCATCAGGGTTTCAAGCCTTGTATTGGCTCGTTCCAGCTCCATAACACCTGTAACACAATCGGTTATAAAGTCCTTCACCTGGCTGAATCCCGCATAAGCCGCGACAACACCAGCCGCCTTTTTAGCAAGGGAAGTGAGAGATTGACCGGCGGCACTGCCCTGTGCGCCCATCTTTTTCAATGAAGCAGTGGCATTGGCCGTATGCGTTTTGAGGTTTTTTGTCCCGGTGATGGCGTTTCGTATGCCGACCGTAAATCCGCCGTCTTTGATAGACAGCGTCGCTCCGATATTCTTTTTTGCCACTAAGCCTCACCACCTGTCAATGCTCTGTATTTTGCCGTTTCTTCTTCAATGAACAAATCCATACTGGCGCGGTAAAACATTTTTTCCGTCAGCGGCAGATTCATGATATATTCCGGCTTTATCCCTCTTTGCAGGAAGTGGTGAAGCATATACAGCTCACCATCTTCCTTTATGCGTTTTTTATGTCTTCAACCGCCTTCACACCGTCAACATACCCCGCAAGCTTAAGGCACTCAACAGCAATCTGCGGAATTTCGCCTACGTCAAAGATTTTTTCTACAATTTCCATGGGTTCTACGCAGCCGAACGAGTCCCGGAGCTCTTTGGACTTTAAATCCGGTTCAACAACACAGGAATAAACCATATATTCATCGCCGTTTTCCATATCCTGCGCTTCGCGCGCCATAGCGGCGGTCGGGCTTTCAATTGTGATCGTTCCGTCCAATGATTTGACGTACAGCGTTTTGGTTTTCTTTTGTTTTTTAGACTCAAGCATCTGCTCTTTACGGCGCAAAAGCTCGTCAAGCGTAATTTTTGTTTTACTGTTCATTGCTACCTCACTTTCACCAGATCAGGAAAATAGAAGTCGGTAAAACCGCCGCTGAATTCCTCATCAATCATCTTGGAATTTTCAAATTTCTGCAGTGTCAGTTCGTTAAACCACGCGTTCTCCACAACAAGCCGTTCACTGCCGTAGGCGTCGGGGTCCGCCAGCTTTGATATAATCTGCACCCGCACATCCTGTCCCGCCTTGACTTTATCGGCAAGCAGAATAGCGCCTCGTGAAAACACTTTTTTTATCTTCATTGACCACTCGCCCGTAATTCCGACAATTTTGGAATCCTTGGCCATCTGCATGACAAAATCGACATCTTCCCGTTCAATTTTCAGTTTCGCTTCATAAGGTCACACAGTTTATCCGGGTGACCGATGCATACACTTTCGCAGGTTTTATATGATGTCATATTAAAATCCCTTTCTCTGATGAAGCAGTCGTTCCAAATCATCATTAGGGTTTGCGCCGCTGAAATCCACGGTACAATTCTCCTTGACGATTTGCATGATGGCATCCCACTGACGGGCTGCCTGATTCATATAATTGATGCCGATGTTTATAAACGGAGAAGTGATAGGCTTTCCGGTTGTCGGATGCTTTGAAAGGAAACCGAGTTCATTGGTCATCTCCTCGCACTGTATCCATCGCGCCACGCACATGGCATACCGCTCTATCGTCTGGGAGGACACATAAGAAGTGCAGCCGATATTGCTGAGCCACTGCCATGTTTCCTCATATACCGACTTTGCGCATAGCTCCGTGCCGTCGCGCTGTTTTGCCGAGAGGATGTCTTTCGGCTTCGGCATTGCCGTTCCCTCAACATCGGGAATGTCCAGAACAGTAAGTTTCCTGCCTCCCGGATTGCCGCTTAACGCTTTTTCGGTCACGGCTTTTTTCTTGCGTCCGGCGCCAGACCTTTTTCCGCCCTGTCCACCGGTGTTATTCGATTTTGTCGGCATTTTTTCACCGCCTTCCATATCACCCTTTTGATTTCGCCTTTTATTCACACGAAGCCCCGCGCCGTTTTCCCGGTTTAAAAACCGTAGAGATTTGACCGCCCCTCCGGGCACGTCAGGAGTCAAAGCGATGCGTCTTTCGTGTTCCAAGTTCACCATGCGCCTTCAAGTGGCATGAACGGCAAAGGGAGATGAGATTCGACCTCTCGCTCGTACCGCCGTCTGCCAATGGAAGAATGTGGTGTACTTCCTCTGCGGCTTTGATGATGCCGACCTTGAGGCATTCCTCGCACAGGGGATTCTCTTTTATCTTTCTGTCGCGGATGCGTTTCCACGCTCTGCCGTAGGCATGTTTATCATTGGGGCGTTGATACTTGTTATAGAACTGCTCGGTCTTTGCCTTGTGCTGTGGGCAATACTGTTCACCCGATGTGGCGAGGTTGGGGCAACCCTGATATCTGCATGGTCGGTTTGGTTTGGTGGGCATTGTCGCATCCTCCTTTCGTGGCAAACAAAAAGCCCTGGGGGATTGCTCCCTCAAGGCTTCGTTTATTCTATTTTGCTGATTATACTATATCATAAAGGCAAGGTGGACATCTACGGACAAAGTAGGACATTTCAGGCGGATTTATATTTTTATCGGGTTTTCTGGGACTTTTACATTCGTTAAAGCCTCACCGTGCCAGCGGCGAACGGTTCTCGCATCGGCGTTTAGTTCGTTGCCGATTTGCTCCCATGTGCAGTTGTGAATGTAACGGTAGCTGAGAACAAGCCTTTCATCCGTATTCTGTACTGCCTCGATTACAGTACGGAGTTCCGACTTTAGGCTAACCAGGGTGCTGATTTCATTGTTGATGACGGATTCCAAATCCATAATCTTTTCAAGGCAATGTACAAACGGGGCTTCGGTGCTGCGTGTGCCTTGTACCTTCTCACCCCAGGAGGGAGATGAAATACTTGTTGCCATTTCACGGAGCCTTGAGATTTCCTCGATGTTGGAGTTGATTCGCTGATCGAGTCGGTATGCCTGACTTAAATATTCCTTTGCCGTCATATTAGCACACCTCCTCGTTCAGTTTCCGCATCAGCATCTCACCGTCAACCGATGTAAGGATTTGATACCAAGAAGAACGGAAGAACTTTTCACAATCGTTCTTCATAGACCGTGCATCCGTATTTCTCGGATGTTTCTGTAATGTACGAAGTGCATTGCGGTAATCTTTCACCGCTTGCAGGACGATATCATTTGCCAAATTTTCAAAAACGATTTTATTCATACCTGTACCTCCGAATTTTTATTTCCCTCGGATTGGCAAGGATTGTCTTATGTTTTCTTTGATTTTCATAGATTTGCCTTGACCGCATCTATAAGGGCTTGCTGGGTGACGTCTTTTTGTGACAGCGCCTTGAGAATCCGCTGGTCTATGGTGTCCTCGGTCACGATGTGCTGAAGCACCACGGTCTTGGATTTCTGCCCCTGTCGCCACAACCGGGCGTTCGTCTGCTGGTAGAGTTCCAACGACCAGGTCAGTCCGAACCATATGATGGTGCTGCCGCCGGATTGAAGGTTCAGCCCGTGTCCGGCGGAGGCGGGATGTATCAGACCCACGGGAATCTCGCCGTTATTCCATCTCTTAATGCTGTCGGCTTTATCCATTTCGGAAAACGGGATATGCAGACTGTGCAGCCGTTCTTTAATCCACTCAAGGTCATGCCGGAACCAGTACGCTACCAGAACAGGCTTTCCGTTCGCCGCCTCGATTAAGTCCTCCAGTGCGTCCAGCTTTCTGTCGTGGATGTGGGTAGCGGAGCCGTCATCGGCGTAGACCGCGCCGTTTGCCATCTGGGACAGCTTGTTCGTAAGGCTTGCTGCGTTAGCGGCCGTTATTTCGCCGTCCGGCAAGGCGAGCACCAGGTCGTTCTTCAGTGCATCGTACCGTTCACGCTCTTTCTCCGATAGGCGCACCGTATACTCGCTTGATATGAGTTCCGGCATACGAATGAGGTCTTTCGCCTTCATGGAAATGGTCATATCGGATATTTTCTCGTATATCCGTTCCTCCGCACCGGGAAGGGGTTTATAGCTGAATACCACCATGCCGTTTCGCTTATCCGGGGTAAAGTACTCGTTTCGGTAATGGGTAATGTATCTGCCGAGCCGCTGTCCCATATCCAGCAGACGGAACTCCGCCCATAAATCCATAAGACCGTTGGACGCGGGCGTACCGGTCAGACCGATGATTCGCTTTACTTTGGGCCTTACCGTCATAAGGCTTTTAAATCTTTTCGCCTGACCGTTTTTGAAGGAGGAAAGCTCGTCTATAACCACGGTGTCATAATCAAAGGGGACGCCGCTCTTTTCCACCAGCCACTGGACGTTCTCACGGTTTATGATGTAAATGTCGGCTTTTGTTTTTAGCGCCGCAAGCCGTTCCTCTTCCGTACCGACCGCCGTGCTGATAATGAGATCATTCAGGTGATCCCATTTCTCAACCTCCGCAGGCCATGTATCTCTCGCAACCCGGAGTGGTGCTATGACCAGCACCCGGTGGGCGTCAAAGCTGTCGAACAGAAGGTTGATAACCGCCGTCAGCGTAATGACCGTCTTGCTCAGCCGAGGCCCATATCTAAGAGGACTGCGGCGTTTTTATGTTTTTCGATGTAATCGACTGCATGGCTCTGGTACTCATGTGGTATGAACTTCATCCGGCATCACCTCCTTCACGATTTTCTCTATATCCGTTGCGGCATCAAGGACGTAAACCTTGAAGCCAAGTTTTCTAAGTATCCTGTGTCTTGCCGTCTGCAGCGGCTTTGGTTTTTCTCCCGACGCTTTCACTTCCACAAAAGCCATCCCGCCGCCCGGAAGGAGCAGCAGTCTATCCGGCATCCCGGCATAACCGGGAGACACGAACTTGGGCGCAATACCGCCGGCCGCCTTGACCGCATTCACCAGTTTTTGCTCAATCTGTTTTTCTCTCATATTCCAATACCTCAAATGCAACCGCTTTAGCCACCTCAAGAGTTTCTATCCTTCGGTTTTCCCACCACTGGTATGGTTCACCGCTAATGATGACCTTGTAGAATTCTCTGCCGCGAAAGCTGTCTATTTCTGCCGTTATCGTTTTGCGGGTTTTGGGCAGTACCATGAATCCCGCCGGATGTTCCACCCACTGCTTTTTCATAAACGCTCTTTTCCGTGACTCTCTGCGTTTTGCCGCATCGTCACGCTCTTGGGCCGCCAGCATATTCCCGGACATGGTGCCGTCGCATACGCAGCCAACTCGGAACTCGCCGTTCCACTGGGGATGAACCATAACGTGAACATATTTGATGCGGTCATAATCGCAGAGTTCACAGGTGAAGGTTGCGTCTTTCATCGTCTCGACGTTCTCGCAAATCCATCCGCCGGGGGGAGCGCCAATGGATTCCAGTCTTGCGATGCATCTCTGCGAATATCCGCTCACTTTTACTCCTCCATTCTGAATAAAATAATAAATGTAACGAAAGTAACTACTTGTAAGAGAAACACATATCTCGTATAGGGCTTTTTCTTTACGACCCCCATCAAATTAAAACTACATATATATACGGTTGTCTTCCAAATGAGGGTGTTACCGGGGTTATTCTCGTTACAGAAACTCTTCAGCCTCGGTGTCGACGTCAATTTTTAGGCATACGACGCGGGTGTTGACACCTTGAATCCGCTTCTGAGTCTGGTTGTTGTTGCCGCCCTCCGAATTTGAAAAACTCTCGATATACTCCCTGTCATGGAATCCCTTGATGCACTTGGTATAGATGAACCCGGCGTTCTCCAAAGCCTCCCGCAGAACCGACGCGATAACGAATACATGATGCTTGTCAATTTTGCCGTAACAGGGAGATACCGCTGTATCGAAACGAGTCTTGTTTTCCGCGACCCATCCCTCTACGAAATGCCACGCTCTGTCCACGGAATCTTCCTTCTCCAGCGACTTGCAGTTGTGCAGTAGAGTCATGCCGAGTTCCAGTGCCTCCGCTATGGCATCCTCTTCGCTCATACTGAAAAGGCACTCGGATGAATATCTGTCGGCAAGGGTGATAGCGGCGATGTTGTCCAGATGTGCGCCGGGGTCGCCGAGGTCAAGCATCTCAAAAGACTTTTTCAGTTCACTGCGAATCTTGGTGTAGTCGCCGCTCAGTTTGCCTTTGTCCGGCAGAACCTTTTCAACCAGATACCTTACAAACTTTTCTCCGGCAAAACCATAGTTGTCCTCGCTGATCTGGTGGACGTAGCGTCCGTATTCCATGTCCTCGATGGGCTGACCGTAAACTTCCAGAACACGGGTGTTGACACCGTCCATAGAGGTTTCGTTTGTGATGGGCTGCTCCCCGGTGGAAATAATGCTGTTGAGCCAGGTTGGGACTTCCTGCAGACCGCCGTTTTTAGAACCTCTGGTCTTGCCGTAGCCGTTGCCCAGGGAGTATACGATGGTGGAGGAGGACAGTCGTTTTTCGTTCAGCACCTGCAGTTCGTCCAGGCCAAGCGGCAAATGCTTCAGCGTTCCGGCTCTGCGTTCCAGTCCGACCGCCGTGGAGTTAAAATTGCCCATGAGTTTCAGCGGGTTGCCCCAGACGGAAAGGGAGAACTTCAGCATGGCGGTCTTTCCACTCCCGGATGCATACCAGAAGTGGATGTTGATGATTCTGTTCTGCAGCAGACTCAGCATCGGGGAAACAAAGGAACCCGCCAGCATCGCTCTTGACACCGCCGATGCCCGCAGTACCTTAGCAGTTTCAAGCCACAACTCGAAATCGCCCCTTGCCGTCAATGCCGGGAGTATCTCTTCGCCGTCATCGCCGTCAAACACAATCTTGCCATCCGTGACATAAGGGTAGAACTCTTTTCCTATCCAGCCGATTCTGCTCACGCTGCGGATAAAAGGAATAACGCCGCTGTTCTCGGTCTCATAATCAGTGAAATATCGTACCATACCCTCAGAGTTGTCGGAGGACACCAGAAGACCGCTGTCTGCGAATTTGACGAGGGATGTTTTATTGAAAAGGTTCGACCGGGGAGCACGCAGAGTCTTCCACTTGCCGTTTCGCATGAAGGCAAGCTCCATCATTTCCATACCGCTGTCGATATTCTCAAGCCTTGCGGTGATAACCACGGGCTGATGGCAGAGGCAGACTTTTATAGGAACGCCGTTGATGTAGGCTGTGGAGCAAATGCCTTCTTCAATGCTGATCTGATATCCGACAGGTTCCACAGCACCGCTTAAGTCGATGCCGTCAAGGTTGATTTCTGCCTGCATACTGTCAAACTCCGGCTCGACCGCTTTTTGCGCTGTGAACTTGACGGCGTGTTCAAAATCGCGTATACCCACACCGGATGTTTTTATGAGCTGCTTGAGCCGGGCGTAGAGGGCGGGTGCCTTTTCCTTCGCGTAAACTGCAAGCCGAAGAGTACGGTCATCCAGCGCCTCGTCGCCGTCAATCTTCTTTTTTGTCAACAGTATTTCAAGCTGTTCATGGGGCGAGAGCAGTGCATGAACGACGGGAGACTTTACGCCGCAGCCACCCGCGGGGCAGTCAAAGCAGAGGTTCTCCCGAATATATCGGCAGGTGACCGGGCGCTTGATCTTTTGTGAACGCTGAATCTTCCTCTCCGTTTCTTCTTCGGAATAGCCGTCATACAGGGCGCTCCATTCATGGAACAGCTCCGCTCCGTCCGGGACGAGGGAAATGTTATCGCACATGGCTTTCCATTCCGGCTCGGTCACGCTGTTGGGGTCGTTTTTGAGTTTCTGCACAAAAGCGCAGCGTTCCATGATTCTGTTAGCGCTGCCAGTCGTTTCCGGGTTTGCCTCAAACGGTTCTCTGTCGGAGGACGAGGAATTTTCGTAGTACCCGGCAAAGTCCTCAAGGGCATAGCGGGGACCGTCAAAAGACAGAACCCCGCACGGAACAGGTTCGTCCAGCTTGTGGTTCATACTGCCGGGAGCACGGAACATATGAGAAATGTTATACACATTGTCCAGCTTCCAACCACGCTTTGACGCCTCTCCCATCAGCAACTTTCCGAATCCACGGAGCAGACATTTCGCTCGTTCGCGGGTATCGTCATCCGCAAGGGAGACAGGCTCCTTAAAAAGGTAGTAGCCGTATATACCGTAGCCGGAGTCCACGAATCCCGTGGGTTTTATCTTCATCTCATCGAGGAAAGCCATGGCCGAATCCTTGTCCGGCGGCAGTTCAGTTTCTTTATGGGCGGGACCCTGAACGTCGATATCCGCCACAAAGGCGATGAGGGTTTGCACATCATCGTCTTCACCCCTGAGGTGCGGCGGCAGGTCGTCTCTTCTCGTGTTGGGGTTAATATACACATTCCTGCTTTTACCAAGTTCGACCACGCGGTCATAGACCTTGTCTGCTGGGATGCGGTAGTGCTTTCTGTCCGGCAGAGTCGTTATGATGACCTCATTGCCGAACAGCTTATAAAATTCGTGGTCGTCCATAATTTTTGCACCTGTCTTCCTCAGTTACGAATTTGATGGTCATGTTCTTTTCACTCGCCCTGTCGAACTCCGTCTCCATACCGGGACTGAGGCGATCTCCACACACCCATACCTCGCCACATCTGTCCATGAGGGCGTTTCCGAATGACATACCGAGTCTTCGTTCCGCCGGGTCGTTATCGTCCATGAACTGCGGATATAGAAGATGAGGCGCAACGGGGATGTATCCCTTTTCCACGGCAAGGCGGCAGTATTCCCTCGCCGCCTTTACGTTGACCGCCACATCCCCGGAATATGGGCTGCAAATGTATACGAGGGTTCTTTTTTTATCCGGCATGGCGCACCTCCGAAATCTTGTCGAGGAGTTCATCGACAAAAAGCTCATATTCCTCCGGGGCGAGATCGTGGACATCATCAACCTCGAAATCCTCGCAGAGTCCGTGCAGTTCCATGCCGTATCCGATATCCCGCAAAACATCGGTCAGACGGACGACCGCGTCAATGTCGATATCGCCCCGGTGCATCATCTTCGCGCTGCATTCGGTGCAGTTCACTTCTGTGTCATAGGGGTCTTGCACTCCGGCGAGAATAAGCTCCCGCAGATCCATCTGAATTTCCTTGCCACACACGGCACAGCGGGTATAAGTACTCTTTGCCGTAACGGGACCGCACACGACTGTGCCGTCCTTCAGCTTTGTTTTGGTGTAAATCATGTTCTCTACCTCCGCAGTATTCGTAATAAACGGAAAATCCGTCCTCACCTCGTACAGGACAGGCAAAGACGGAAACCGTACCGCTTTTAATCTTTTTTATAGAAATCGCATTCGTAGCCGTTGGCGCGGAGGATTAGACCGGGCGCCCAGGGCGGTGTTCTGCCCATCTGTTCACAGACCGCCTCAAGGGACATGGTCCTGTCCGCTTCAATAATTACTTCATCGTGTACATGGGCAACGATATCACAGCAGCGAAGAGTCTTCATGGCATGGCAGAGGATATCCCGACTTGTAGCTTGGACGATGTTTTCCACCAGCTTGGGACCGTAAGTTTCAAGCCGCTCCCACTTTTTCGTGCCACCGGTACCCTCGTAAGTGATAGCCTCGCCGCCAAAACGGTTCTCGCCGATTCTCGGCTTCACATAGGCAAGCCTTCTTCCAGAAGGAATTTTTATAAACAGGAATCCGCTCTCGTAGGAAAACTCGACACCGTAAGCAGTCGTATGCGTCTTGCCTTTGATAGCCACTTTTGCCGCCCGGTCGACTGCCCACCAGAACTTGACGATATTGGGGTTCGCTCCGCGCCATGAATCCACGATGGGCTGAAGTTCCGACTCCTTTAGTCCCATCTCCAGAGCGCCCATTGCCTTGAGCGCACCAACGGAGCCGCCGTAACCGCAGGCCAGTTCCGCGACCTTACCTTTCTGCCTGAGTTCGCCGTTTACGCCGTGCTTGACCACGGGGACATGAAACATCTGCGAGGCGGTGGCGCAATAAATGTCCTCCTCCTTGGCGAAAGCGTCCAATTTCCACTGTTCTTTGGCAAACCACGATATGACCCTTGCCTCGATTGCCGAGAAGTCCGCCACGATAAACTTCCTGCCATTCTGCGGCACGAAAGCAGTGCGAATAAGCTGAGACAGAGTATCCGGGATATCTTCATACAGCATTTCAAGAGCGTCGTAATCTTCGGCTCCGGCGAGAGCGCGGGCTTCGCCAAGGTCGGGGATATGGTTCTGGGGAAGATTTTGCAATTGGACGAGCCGCCCCGCAAACCGACCCGTACGCGAGGCTCCGAGGAACATGAACATTCCTCGGACACGGCTGTCGGTACAGACGGCATTTGCCATTGCCGTGTATTTCTTTACAGACGATTTCGCAAGCTGTTGGCGGAGCTGCAGCACCGGCACAAGCTCCGCCGGAGCGGTCTTTAGCTGTGCCGATACTTCCTTTTTGCCGAGGGTGTCTATCTCAAGCCCGTTATCCGCAAGCCAACCCTTGACCTGTGCCACGCTGTTGGGGTTTTCCAAAGCGGTCAGTTCCCGCATGGCTTTGGTCAACGCATCCGTTGACTTCTCGTCAAGGGACAGGCAGGCGGACACAAAAGGCATATCCACACCGATACCTCTGTCGTTTATTTCTTCAGATAGGTGGTACTCGTTCCATACGGAGTCCGGCACGGGGAACTTTGCAAGTCTCTGCGTTATCTGCATCTCAACTTCTACGTCACGGAGGTTATATGACTTGAATAACTCCCACTTTTCCGGGGCATCGGATGGCAGATTCCTCGTCCTGCCGCCGTTTGCCTTTGTCGGCGCACATGGCTGACAGAAAAATTTAATGAGTTCCTTGCCCTCGGTCAGCTTTTTCTTTTCAAGACCGAGTATTTCTCCGACTCCAGCGAGGGAGAGCGGAAGGCCGAGATAAGCCGCCCATGTCATGGAGCAGTGCCATGAGGACGGGTTTAAATAGTCCCCAAGAGGATAGCCCAGATGGCGTGAGATACAAATGCGTTCAAACGCACTGTTATGACTCCACTTGATGACTTCATCATCTTCTATTGCCGACAAGATGTCGGCGGGTATCTGTTCGCCACGGGCAATATCAACCACTTGAACAGGATTGTCGTCAACCGCATATCCGAACAGAAGAATTTGAAAGTCAGGGGACTCGGAATATTTGTAAAGTCCGCATTTTTGCAGATTTACGCTGCTGAACGTTTCAATATCACAGGTTAGTTGTTTTATTTTACTCATATTTGTTTCCTCCATATGAAAAGCGGCGGAGAAAGACTGTCTCCCTCCACCGCCCGTTCGGGTTACTGTTTTTCTTTGGCTTCCTTGCGGAGATGCTTTTTCAGTCCTCCCTTAACCCAGGAAGTCATTGTCGGCTTCGGTCTGGTAGCCATCATTGAAATCGTCCTCTGCCTTTGCCTTACCGCCGAGGGACTCGCCGTCCTTGATCTTCTGAATGTTCTGAAGACCGCAGGCAACGCCTTTGTTCCCGTTTGAATTAAAAGCGTAAAAGCTGAGAGATACACGGGCATACACACCAGAGTAGATTTCTGAGGTATCGAAGATGGGCTGACAGTGGACATCCACGACGCCGGGAGCATTGTTGCTGTTGGCATTTACGAACCAGCAGCCCTTGTATGCCTCATCGTCCGGGCGCTCGATGTCACCGTCACGGAGGGGCGTTTTCAGAGTGGAGAGCGGAGGTACGGTCTTGCCGCTGCCGCGCAGCTTGCCCTGACCTTCCTCGTAGGCCGCCTGAATAGCCGAATTAATTTTGGTCATGGTGACAGTGTCGGACTTAGGGATAAGTACGGAGGTGGAGAACTTAGGTGCGCCGCCGTTGATGGATTTTGCCTGCCAGATATTTGCGTAGGAAAGACGAGCGAGACCGGTTACTACTTTAGTGGGGTTAACAGAATTTGTCATAATAATAATCTCCTTAATTTTCAATAGGGTCGGCGAAGTCATCCGCCGCCGTGTTTAGTTCGTTACGCTTGTCCGATGCTGGAACAAGCACGGGTTTGCCTTTGGGCTTGCAGGTCAGCCCACCGAGCAGTTCATCAAACTTCTTCCTGCCGAGAAGCGAGGTCATTGCCGTGATACCGAGCAATTTATGTTCATAGGGGTCGTATCCTGCATCATTGACCACGGTTGCAGCGGCATCCTCGTCTGTGTATTTTCGGTTGCTTCTGCCGGCCACAACCTTCCAGCCGTCATACTTCGTACCGGAAAGTGCCTGGGCAAGAGCATAGTCCTTGACATCCGATGCCCAGGAAACCAGTTCGTCGATTTTGCCGAGGATGTCCGCCACCTCGCAGATTTGCAGCAAAGCGGGGTCTGTGAAATCATAGGCGGCAAGCGCCATATTTGCTTCGGCTCTGGCTCTGCATTCCGCTTTCGCTTTGCAGAACCGACAGTGGTCGCCGGCCGTATAACTGCCTTTGCCGTCCCATGCGAGTTTCGCCGCCGGGACAAGTACGGTTTCCGCCCATTCGATAAGAGCGTCCGCTGTGGTTTCCCAGGTCTGCACATTTCCGAGCCTCGGCTGATAGATGCTAATCCGCACAGTGTCAAACCGATAAAGGAAGTCGAACATCTGCATGGCTCCGAGGGCATAGATGCGTAGCTGGTCATTTTCTTCCGCGTCTACCTTTACGCCACGTCCGCTTTTTAGATCGATGATGTGCAGAACGCCGTCCGATACGATAAGCGCATCGCAGGTGCCGAAGCACTCGGGGACATAGCGTGAACAGTCAACACGCTGCTCGACAAATACAGCAGGGTCTTTTAGTCCTTCCGTCTGCTCCATTACGAAGTCGGCATAATCGGAAGTGTATTCATCCATTTCCGCGTCGTCGCAGATGGGTGTGTGTTCGGCTCTGCCGAGCCTTTGATTGAGTTTCCGCTCCGCCACGCTGTGGGCGAGTGTGCCTTCCGAGGCATAGCTTGACTCCGAGTCCGCGAGGAACTCCGTAAGCCGCGCCGACGGCGGACACGCAATCCACCTGTGGCTTGCCGAGGGAGAGAGGAGTGCATGGCTCATAACAACGCCCTCGCTTCTTCCATGAGCTCTTCATAGAACTCACTTTCAACCTCGGACAGCTTTTCACAGCCGTGGCTTTCAAGCAGCTTCTTTACCTCCGCCGTTTTTCCGCCGCGGGATACCTCCGCCAGCAGAGCGCGGACTTCGGCAAGCTCCGGGGCCTTCTTCTGAGGTGCTTTGGGAGCGGGACTGCCAACCTCATCAGCCCCCAGCGCCGTACTCAGCTTCGTCACGCTGCCAGCCAGCGAGGTGAGTTCCGAGATTACACGCGCCAGGGTTTCCGCGATGTTGACCAGTTCGTTCCCGATTTCGGTGATTGTCATTCGGTTTACCTCCATTTCTTATTTGTGAGAGGTTTTGTCCCTCTCCACCTCGTACAGGACAGGCAGAGAGGGAAACCGTACCGAAACGCAGAAATTATTTGAAATAGTTTTTTAGAGCGGGATTTTCACGAAGTGTCCGGGCGAGTTTTTTCACGCGTTTGCGGATAGCGCCCTCGCTCAGATCGCATTCCTCCGCAATTTTTGCCTTAGTCTTCTCGCTCAGAAGCTCGTCCCACAGATACCGCTCCTCCGGGGTAAGGGCGTCAACAGCAATGCGAATGGATGTGACGGTTTCCTTTTTTATAAGGAACTCAACCGGGCCGTCCGCATCGTCAGGGATATCGAAACCGCTCTCCTCGCCGTCATCGGTGCGGGACATGGGCTTATCGATTTCGAGGTCGCCGTGCTTGGCGGCTTTCGCTGTCCAGCGTTCCTGGCTTTTAAGGTCAGCGGCGTTTGCCTTGTGGGTATCGTCACCCATCGTGTTTCTGGGGAGCCGAATCGCCATCTCGCGATCGGGGCTGTAGTACCAGCGTTGAACGAAGGGGTTGTCCGCCGTTGGCGTTTCTGCCGGGGCGAAGCACTCCTGTCGGGTGCAATTGACCGTCTCGCCGCTGGGACGCATACGGTAGTAGGTGCGGTAATGGAACTGTTGATAGTTTTTCATGATGTTTCCTCCTGTGATTTGCCGGGGCATCAGCGGCGGAGGAAACAAATAAAGGGTCTGCATCCGATGGACACAGACCCTGTTTCGCCTAAAATGAGCGCACGAAACTAAGGTGGTGGCACATCGGAGCTTCAGAGGCGATCTTTATCACCGCTCCCGAAACCTCTATGTAACCTCCACCGCTTCATGGCCACTCAGCGATGAGTAATATTTGTCTTGCTTGTCAGCTTGACTGACATTATTATATTTCAAGTAAATAATAATGTAAATTCCACTCAAATCACATTACTATAATTACAAATATCCTTATATCTGTTGAAATGGCAGAAATAATGTGATATAATTAAGGCAATGCATTACTTATTGCATTACGATTTAATAGAAAAATAAAAAAGACCCTTTTAAAGGGTCTCAAAAGTAAAAACTTACTGGAGATAAATATGGAGAAACAAACTAAAATAATCTCAGAAAATTTTTTAACAAGCAACATATTTATGTTTGAATCGTTTTCATGTGCTTGTGTATTAGAGCAATTGCTCTCATATCCAGGACAGGATTCTATAAATACTATAACGATATGTGCAGACAAAAACTCACCGGTTCGTTTTGCATATGCATCAAAGGATGGCCTGGTAAGGCTAAATGGTGATGGCTCTGTAGCTGAACACAATATCCTTGGTAAACTCCTAGCTATTGAGAAGGATGCCACAGATAAATACTTTTCTTTCTTTTCAAAAAACGGTTTTCTGTTTCCTACTGCTTTAAACAAAAAGGAGTCAATTGGAAAAGTTGAACTTCACTTAATTATTGACCGCCTTCATGCCACATTGGAGTTGATGTCAACAATAACAGATATGTCGCGTACAAGTTATGAAAAAATCGTCCGAATGATTTTCTATCACCTTTTTTCGCCAATTGTTCAAGTAGAAACAAAAGATGGGCATTATCAGTATGTTTCTTCGAAACACCCGTATACTGTTTTTCTTGATGATGCACTCAATTTAGGTCGGGATGATAGATTAAACGACACCTTCAACAATTCGACATTTTCATTTATAGACACTATTACCGGAATAACTCTTGATGCAGATTTTGTTGATAAAACACTTAATGGCAACCCGCCCGAAGAAAAATATGAAAACAGTTTGTTTAGAAAAGTGTTTGCTGCTTATTGTTCACCTCGTAATGAAATGTCTAAAAGCAAGCAAATAATTAATGATTTTCTTTTTCATTATCTTTATGAAGTCGGAATTGTTGAACAAGTAGATTTAGATTCCACATATTATTTGAAGGGAAAAGTAAATAAGAAAAACTTTAACGATGATATAAAACGAGCCGCACTCGTAGTGGCTAAAATCATTATTAAGGAAGAAATTGAATGCAATCTTAGAAGGGTACGTCCAACTTACGACACTACGAAACTTGAGCCTTCATGGAAGATAGACTCCTTGCTAAGTGCGTTGTATTTTGGCTTGTTTTATATGCGCCCTACCATGGAAACATATCGCCGATGTGCGAATTCAAAATGTGGAGAGTTTTTTCTTGTCAATGTATCATCTCAAAAGAAAAAATACTGTTGTACCACCTGTATGAACAGAGAGATGTCGGCACGAAAACGCGCAAGAGATAGAATCAAGGAAACAATAGACAAATAAAAAATGGAGAGGTTTCGTGTTAATTTGAAACCTCTCCATTTTATTATGTAGCTAATACTTTTTCTATTTCACCGCTTAATTCATGCTTGTCCGAATCGTGATTTCCATCATAATTCTTAAGCAAATATCTCGTGTCAACTACGATTCCTTGAATGCGTTCATAAATCCCTGGGGCACCTGGATTATCCACCCAATCGCCCACAGCCTCTGCGACATTACCGAAAACACTATCAATGCCGAAATAGTTCTTTACCTTATTATACGGCATAATAAAGGCATTAAAAACTTGGGCTTCTTCCGGTGCTTTTCTATTTTTAACAAACTGACCGTATGTAATCTGTTTGTTAATATCGGATGACTGCGGTAATGCACCAGGGCCAAATTGTGGGAACGCACCGTAACGATAATACTTTGCATCAAGTACATAGTATTTACCATTGTATATCATTATACTATCGGGTTCAAGTGCACTGGCCGGTTTGCCTTTGTTCTTGCCATACCTTTCCGTCCATTGAGCATGAGGGAAATAATCTTCTTTCTTTGCAACACCAAAGAATTTGTCTATTAGTTTTTCCCATACCGTTTCAAACTTATCAGTTCCAAAGTAAAATTGCTTATTGATGGTCTTACTGTCTTCAAATTCTATCATTGCAATCATTGATCGAAACAATTTCTTGTCATTATCATTATTTGTGTTTGACAACTTTGCGTTTAAGACAGAAACAAACATTGCTTTATCAAACGAAATATCCGGTTGTTCTGGTTTATTCGTTGTGTATAGCCATCCAATTCTATCAAAACTTTCAAAAACACAATACTTATGAATTCTTGTGATTAATCTATTGGTATCCGGAGTTGAGACTCTAACAACCTGATTTAAATAGAGCAAAGACCTGCCTTGAATCATGGGTGTTTGTGTTTTTATGGTTTTATTCCAATCAGTTTTTCCACGAGTGTCGACCTTATATGTCGTCTCTGTTTCTGTGTAATAAGCACCGTTATGGTCCAAATAATAGTTAATTACGTTTAAGTATGCTTGAATTGGAAAGTCCACCGATTGTGGTGCTGTGAATTTATCCATTTCCAGAACACGGTCTGTTTTATCTGTAAACGTGGCCAATACTTGAAAAAGGTTCTTTATGTCACGACGCAGCTCATCATCTTGTTCAGGAAGTTCGTAGCCCATAGGAAAATAAATAACAGCATTATCAGAATCGGCTTTTACACCGACGAAACGGTCGCCATCATCATTGCTGTTGACATGGCAGTGGTCTCGTATGATAAAATGTTGACGGTCTATAGGCATATCTGTACCTCCTTGCTTTATGATTCTGCTTTCTTGGGAACCAATGTACTATAAATGTTATCTTTGAAGACCTTAAACCTATCGTCTCCAGTTGCATCTAAAAACATCTCTATTGCGTCCTCAAGACTTTTTACTTTTTCGAGATTGAAAATGTCCTCTTTTGTGAACTTAAAGGCATCATCCCAAAGATACTTAAGTACTTTCTCAGCGAATCGGCAGTTGTGTTTTTTGTCACCATCTATATACACAAGGTCCTCCTCGGCAACAAAATGTGCGCCAAGACGTTTATCTTCAGAGGATGTCATGCGAATATTTTTATCAATTATTATCTTGTTGATTTCAGTAAAGAAATGATTCCAGGTCACACTGGTATCAAGAATCTTAGTTCCGGCGAATTTGACCTCATCGGCTGAATCACCAAAACGATTTTTTATTAATCGCATATTCCATCTTCTTTGAAATGCAGTATCAAGTGTAAATACATTCTGGTCGCTGGTGTTCATTGTACAAAGAATAGACAAATTGGACGGGATAGACACCTTGTGATTTTCGTTTAAGTAAACCACCTTTGCGATATCGGCATTAGTGATTTCATATTCACTGTTGCCATCTTTACTTCTGTCAAGCAATTGAAACACATCGCCAAAAATTGCCGGTGCGTTTCCTCGATTAACTTCTTCAATAACGAGATAATACTTTTTGTCAGGATTAATATAGGCTTTACGAAGAATCTTCGAAAATGGTCCAGGAGTGAACTCATAGCTTACACTTCCATCATCTGAAATGCGGGGTAGAATTTGACCTACGAAATCAGAATAGGTATAATCCGGGTGGAACACAAGTCGCTCTATACAAGTATCATCCTGGCAGTATTCATTTTTGATTGTCCAAGACTTACCCGCACCGGGGACTCCGTAAAGGATTACATTCTCGCCACCAGTTTCACGTTTAGAAACTACTTCTTCTACCTCTGTTTCTTCGGGTTCATCGGCAGCTACGTTGCGGCAATATTTGTGAAACACTTTTGCAAAAGCAACATTAGTGATTTGGCATTCTTTAACGAAACCATTTATCTGGCCCAAACGTCCATAGGCTGTATCATTTGGAGAAAGATGGAGAGCAGAAAGTACTCTAACTTGCCACTCCTTATTATAAAACACAGGGATAATGTTGGGGAACATCATATGGAAATACTTTGTAACCCAGAGGCTATCAACGAGTTCAGGAATAATACCATACAATTTTGTATACAACGAAAGATAATCTTCAACTGTTTCAAGAGGCAGAGATTCTTGAATAGCCGTCAATCCTTTTACCAAGCCATCTCTTACTTCGGCTCCTTTTATTATGGCTTCTGAAAGGGTGAGTTGCTTTGGATTATATCTTGTTCCAGACATCCATGTCGAACTATCTTTATCAAAGAACAGCGGATATTTGTAAGCATTACCACCTTTTACACTTCCAAAAAACTCTGTGTTTCTTTTTACATATTCAAGTTCGTGACAAAGATTATCATTGTTACCACCGAGGAAAAAGGCTTTGAGCAAATCTTCGTTTGCAAGAGCATTCAATGCTTCTGTGGAAAAACGATTCTGAAAATCGACATATATTGATGCTGCGTCTGCATCATCCGTAGCAAACTCTTGTGCTTTTTCCTTAAACCATTCTGGAGTTAAAATACTGAAAGAACGGACAACACTCGGGGCTGTGTCCATATCAATGTTATATATTTTTAGGTTTTTTAAACGGCTCTCAAATCTTTCTTTAACATTAGGATTAACAATAATGTGTTTACCACCTGTAGAATCATCGCCTTCAGATAGGAATCCCCAACGAATTAGTATCATAATAGGCTTTGCATCAGTATACTTTTTTGCTTCTTCTCCAAGGTTAACTTGACCCTCGGTTCTAAAGGCACGGATTTCTGAAATGCTATCAGTATAATTAGCACCGATGTCCTCTAATTTCCATAACAAATATGCAAATTCTTTATATGTTAAATATTCTAAATCGAGGCTTGCACGAATAAAAAGCGCCGGTGGCTCAATGTCAGAATCACAATCTGGACAACCATCATTGTTACGACCAAACTTAACTGTTTCCAGTGCCTCCATAAGAACATCTTGAATCTTTGCTGTATTGTTCGCCTGAATTGCTTCATACATAACTTTACCAGAAGCGGTGATCCTTTTTGTGTGAATATCACGGCTGACAGTAAAACCAAAGTAAGATGTAATTTGTGCTTTTTTTGTATATGACGATTCGTATTGTTCTGAACCAATTATTTCCTTAAGCTTTGTCTTGTAATCGTCATTAGCAAGCCAATCTCCGGCATTATAATAAATTTTAAGCACCGCTTCGATTTCATTGAGCAGTGCACTATTTTTGGGCATTACTATTTTTCCCATCTCATTCTGCCTCCTTAGATAATTTCTGTAATAAGACCGTCATAATCTCTTTGACGAGTTTTGATGGAATCCCCTCACCAAAGACTTTTCTAATAAAGCTCTCATTAGCCCATTCGGGGATAGGCCAGTTTAGAGGAAGCGACATCACAATTAGTAATTCGTATATGGTAAGCACCCTTGGGTCGCTGTATAAAGTGTCACCACTCTGATCAACATATGCTCTCCCGGGATGAACGCAAGCCAAAGATGATATAACTCCGTTATTCTGTGTGACTGTCCTACATGGCATATTCCATTTCATTCTTCTATAGTTGTTATGATGAGCCTTAACAGGAGTACCATCTTCTTTTTGAGGATAATATTTTTCGTTGTATATTGCCGATTTTCCTGTAGGTGTATGCATCATCCATTCTACTTGCTTCCAAGAATGTTTAGGGGGATAGTGCCATTTTGATATTGCAAGACCTCTTTGTCGTTTGCTTTCATATTCTGGGAAATGCTTTGTTGTTTCCGCTAACCCTTCTCTAAGAAGAGGATCCAGGCTGGGTAAATCGCCAATTGCTTCTTCAAGTGTGATTTCGGGAAGTTTTGATGGGAATTCCCATTCAACATTTTGATCTTTTCTTACTAACAAGAAAATATTACGTTCTCTGAGCTGCGGAACTCCATGATCCTTAGCCATTATCAATGTTTCCTTGTTGAAATTGTAGAGTTCGCTTAACTCACGATTAATATATTCGGGAATCAATATTATTTCATCACCGAGTCGTATTTTGGTAGTTAATTGCTTCGGCACATTCTCCAAAAGAGCAAACTTTGGCTTTATTCGTTTAATAACATCGATAGCATACCAAACTAATTGGTTTCTACTATCAAACTCCAATCGCAAGCCAGCTTCACTCATACCTTGACAAGGAGGTGTTGCCATAACGAAATCTACGTTTTTCTCAATTGACTCATTTACAATTTGGGTTCTAATCGCATCATCGGTAATGTCACCACATATCATATGAGTTTTTTTATAAACATCTTGATAAAAGCGTGCTCTTTCGACATCAATTTCATTTGCAACCATTATATCGACATCTAATTCTTCCATATACGCTTCTGCTATTCCGACATTTGCAAACAAGGAAAGTCCTTTTAATTTACTCATTGCTTTTTCTCCCGAATTAATTCTTCAAACACCTTTTTTACAAAAATCGGGGGGATTCCCTCTCCAATAATCCGTCTCAAAAATGCTTCAGAAGTATCTTCGGGAATTGGCCACGAATCTGGAATGCTCATTATTTTCATCAGTTCGTATAGTGTGAGTGCTCGGGCATCTGAATAGATAGAGTCGCCATTTTTATCAATGTATTCCAGTCTGCCGGGATGCACATTGTTTTGAGATGATATTTTACGGTTGTCCATGGTAACGGTATAAGCCGGTGCATCCCAGTTTTGACGCTTATAGGTGTTATGAAATCCTTTTACTGCTTTTCCATCAGATTTTATGGGGAAATACACATCGTTGTCAAAGGCGGTTTGCCCTGACGGTGTGTGTTGCATTGCAACTACTTGCCTTTTGATGTGATGGGGAGGAGTATGCCATTTAGAAATTTTTGCTGCAATTGCGGCTCTCTGATAATAGTTCGGAACAATATCAAGCAACTCTTTTTCGTCAACATCGGTAATAAAAGGGTCAAGTTTTGGTATATCACCAATCACATCCCTCATAGTTATGACCGTTTCATCTTTTTTGGGAACCGACCACTCTATTTTTTGATCCTTTCGAGTCATTAATACTATAGCTCTCTCTCTTGTTTGCGGAACAGAATAATCCTTTGTGTCAATGATAGCTTGGTGAATAATATAATCGTCGCCAACCTCTCTTTTTAGGAGATTCGGAATTAGTATTTTTTCGTCTTGAACAACTATTTCAGTGTTAAAAAATGCGGGTACATTTTCAATCATAACATATTTTGGATTGATTTCTTTTACAGCTTCAATCACTTGGCAAACAAGTCTGTTACGAATATCATCAGCTAATTTTTGCCCCACTGTACTCATACCTTGACAGGGAGGTGTTGCCATGACGATATCCACTTTATATTCTAACGAGTCTTTGACAATCTTATTAAATATTTTTTTGTCTGTAATATCACCGCATATCATATGTGTTTCTGGATAAATCTTAGAGTATAGAATAGCCCGCCTTTCAATAAGTTCATTTGCAACAACAACATTAAAGCCGATATCCTTTAAATATGCCTCGGCAACACCAATATTGGCGAAAAGTGATAATACATTCATACTATTTCTCCTATCACAGACTAAGCTCTGTGTCTTATTATCATTTAAGAATTCACTATATAACTTCACAGCACGTTTGATCTGCGAACGTATATCGCAAGACAATGTTTGATATTCGTTTGATTGCTCTAAGTGAAACTGATAAACTGCATCATTAAACCAAGGCAATATGCCATCGGCTCTTTTTATTCTCGATGCTATATTGCTAATCGTTTTTTTTGTGTAATTTTTATGCTCTGTCAGCCATAGTCTAAAATTACTTATTTCAACCATGTCAATTACCCTCGCTTCACTGTTTATACGATTATTAATATTATAGCACAACCCGTTTACGGCGTCAAGTATTTGACGCCTAATTTTGGCTGTGTTTGCAAAAAAAATTAATAATTAATGCTTCTTCACTTTATGTATATACGGTCATTACCCAAAGGGGGAACGAGTTTCCGTACAGACATATGGGATAGTTTGGCAATGATGCTATTCCAATAAAGGTTTTTCTTTCATCTCTCATAGGTTGATATCTTCTGTTTTGGTTTCATTGCGGTGTCATACTGTTCACATATATTTGAACCATTTTATTTTTCCTTTAAACCCTGTTATTTTTCATAGAACTCTGTTATTTTTCCTCAAGGGGTATTCATATTGATGCCCTGCACTGGTACTGCGCCCGAATCACGAGAACGCAAAAAAGCCTGTAATACGAAGTGCTTTGAATACCCCTATGGGGCAAACACCTTGTATTACAGGCTTTTTTAATATGAATAATAAAAGAATTGACCAAAGCATCGTATCAATGCTTTGGTCAATTTTTGGTCGGAGTGACGGGACTTGAACCCATGGCCTCTTGGTCCCGAACCAAGCACTCTACCAAACTGAGCTACACCCCGGTAATCAAAAAAATAAAACACATAGTAACGTCTGTCAAGCAGTATATTTTTATTTTCACAAATATAAAATATACCACAAGTTGCGGAACAGAAGTTTATATTTATGTGTTTTAAAGCTTCATTTGCAATATTATAAACAGTTTTTATGCTCTAATTATTTCCGCTAAGCACTGAAAAACTAAAGAGGTTTTTCTAAAGGATAATTCACTCGAATTACGCATATAAAACGGTAATACTTATATCTATCCTATTAGGGCAAGCTGCATTTTTTTATAAATGCTATCAGCCAGTGTACAACAGCCCATTTACCGGCAAAAAACTATATACCCCTAGAAATAAATGCAGCAACGGCTGCAGTTCCGCTTTTGAATTTCTTCTGTTGAATTAATATTGCAGACAAAATTTGTATTTGGTTTTACCCAAAACAAAAGCTACAAAATGTCACTGATTAAATATTTTAAAAAACATCCAATGATATAAACCTTATTAGATTAAAGGCAGGAGTTTGCCGCTTTTTAAAATTTCAATATGGCAAAAACTTTATTATGGAAATTTAAATTCAAAGAATTTAAACCATTTTCTCTGATGCAAAATGATTTATGATTATAAATAAATCACCAAAGCTCCCCGATGATTTATTAATCAGATTTTTAGTATCATTTGCAACTGCGGTTAGCTGAAAATGAAATATTCATTGAATATTCATAATAAAATTAGTTGCATAATTACCATGCAATGCCGCCGTCACAGTGACTAGCAACACATATTATATCATATTTAAAACACAAATGCAATACTCTAACAAAAAAAAATTTAAACAATTTAAAACATTATTTGATTAAATTTTTACAAAATATATAGACTATAATTAAAATATATGATAAAATTATAGCTGGATTATTATTAAAAAGAGGTGCGCGAGTGAATATAAATATTATTGCCGTCGGCGGAATAAAAGAAATTTTTTACGAAAATGCCTGCAAGGAATATTTAAAAAGACTATCCCGTTTCGGAAAAATGAGTGTTATTGAAGTTGATGAGGTACAGGGTAAAAACTCAGTTCAGGACATACAAAGAGAAGGTATGGGCATACTTAAAAAGATAAATAAAGGTGATTATGTTGTTGCGCTTTGCATTGAGGGAGCTCAGCAAAGCTCTGAGCAATTCGCTGAATTTATGCAGCAGACCGCTTTAAACGGATACGGCAGTATAACATTTATTATCGGCGGCTCGGACGGGCTAAGCAATGAGGTTAAAAATTCGGTTTCAAAAAAAATTAGTTTTTCAAAAATGACCTTTCCTCATCAGCTTATGCGCGTAATTCTGCTTGAGCAAATTTACAGGGGATTCAAAATTTTGTCAGGAGAAAGCTATCACAAATAACTAATAAAGGAGACAATATTATGAAAGAGATTGCGTTTTTTGATACTAAACCCTATGACAAGGATTGGTTTGATAAGCTAGGTAATGAAGCCGGGTTTAAATTTAAATATTTTGAAAATAAACTAAGCGGAGATACCGCGCCTCTTGCTAAAGGATGTGACGGCGTTATAGCCTTTGTAAACGATGTAATTGACAAGGATACCATTGACGGCTTATATGAAAATAAAATTGAGATTGCAGCTCTTCGAAGTGCGGGATATAACAATGTTGATTTTAAATCCGCATTCGGCAAGGTTCACGTTGTAAGAGTTCCCGCATATTCGCCTTATGCGGTTGCGGAACACGCAATCGCGCTGCTTCTGACGCTAAACAGAAAGATTCACCGCGCCTATAACCGTACAAGAGATTATAATTTTACATTAAACGGACTTACCGGCTTTGATTTACACGGGAAAACGGTGGGTGTTATCGGTACCGGTAAAATAGGGCAGGTTTTTATAGATATATGTAAAGGCTTTGGCACAAATGTCATAGCCTATGATCCATACCCCGCAAAAGATACTGATATTAAATATGTTTCGCTTGATGAGCTTTGCAGAACCTCCGATATAATATCACTTCATTGTCCGCTTACAGAATCCACTCATCACATGATAAATGAAGAAGTTTTAAATAAAATGAAGGACGGCGTATATATCATAAACACCTCTCGCGGCGCGCTTATCGAAAGCGGGGCTTTGCTGCACGCTCTTAAAACTAAAAAGGTAGGCGGATCAGGTCTGGACGTATATGAGGAGGAATCCGAACTGTTTTTTGAGGATTTTTCAAATACGATTATTCAGGATGACGTGCTTGCCCTTTTAGTATCAATGCCAAATGTAATAGTAACCTCTCATCAGGCATTTTTAACGAATGAAGCTCTTGAAAAAATTGCTGAAATTACAATTGAAAATTTAAAAGAATTCTTCGTCGGCGGCGAGCTGAAAAATGAAATCTGCTATCAATGCACAAAATCGAAAACATGCGATAAAAAACATAAAAACAGATGTTTTTGAAAATAATATATTTATGTATAAGACGCGGGAGTGGGATCCCCACTCCCGTTTGCGATTACTTCCAATTGCATCCTTCAGAAATATCAGTTAAAGCACTTGATACTTCAACTTTATAATCTCCTGTTACCGCTACATCTCCAATTGCTGCTATTCCGACAAGACTTCCGTTATCAACTACGGGTAATCTCCTAATTTGGAGGTCTGCCATAAGCTTTACTGCATCCGATACTTCCGTTTCAGGAGTTACTGTGGATACATTGGTCGTCATAACATCGCGCACTTTTTCAGTTTTAGGGTCTTTGCCCCCAGCTATATTCCGGATTACTATATCTCGGTCGGTTATAATTCCCTGTAAACTCGCGTTTTCTCCCACGACAGGAACTGAACCAATATTATGCTGTTTCATTATCTTTGCAACATTATCAATTGTGGCATCAATATTAACTGTTGCCACCGATGGTGTCATGATGTCCCTTATTTTCAAAAGAAACCATCCTTCCAATTTATTATCCGGTGCAATATACTATTTACAGTATGGCATCCGGCAATAATCATCCAATGATGATTGACGGCATTGCTTAACCGTCAATCATATATTACCCGACATTCAAATTTTTAATTCATATAATATTTGCCAACAAACAATTCAAAAAATAATACTTGAATTTATTTAGTATTTGTATTATAATATATAAATATGACCTTTATTCATATGAAAGGATGATACTCGAGATGAAAAAAACGGAAATTAAACAGATTTATCGAAACAGCGAAAGCTTTGCCGATACTGAAATTACTGTTGCCGGATGGATAAGAACTATACGTTCTTCTAAAACTTTTGGATTTATCGAATTAAATGACGGCAGTTTTTTCAAAAGTTTACAAATTGTATTTGAAGATGAAAAAATAAATAATTATAAAGAAGTAGAAAAGCTTAACGTTGGCAGCTCTATTATTGTTACCGGTACGCTTTTATTGACTCCCGAAGCAAAACAGCCGTTTGAGCTTAAAGCTGCTTCTATTGATATTGAAGGCGAATCAACACCCGATTATCCTTTGCAAAAGAAACGCCATTCCGTTGAATTTCTGCGTGAAATTGCGCATTTGCGCCCCCGTACGAATATGTTTTCCGCTGCGCTTCGTGTGCGTTCTGTTGCGGCATACGCAATTCATAAATTTTTTAACGAAAACGGCTTTGTTTATGTTCACACTCCAATTATTACAAGCAGCGACTGTGAGGGCGCGGGCGAGATGTTCAGAGTTACGACACTTGACCCTGAAAATCTTCCGCTTACAAAGGAAGGCTGCGTTGATTATTCAAAGGACTTTTTCGGAAAACCTGTCAGCCTTACGGTCAGCGGTCAGTTAAATGTTGAAACCCATTGCATGGCTTTTGGCAAGGTATATACCTTCGGGCCTACCTTCCGCGCGGAAAATTCCAACACTGGGCGCCACGCGGCTGAATTTTGGATGATTGAACCTGAAATGGCTTTCGCTGATTTGGCTGACGATATGGAGCTTGCTGAAGATTTACTGAAATATATTATAAATTACTGTCTGGAAAATGCTTATGAGGAGCTTGCGTTTTTCAATCAGTTTATTGATAACACTCTGCTTGACAGACTTAATAATATAGTATCAAACGATTTTGGCCGTGTAACCTATACTGAAGCTATTGATTTGCTTCTGCCGCACGCTGACAAATTTGAATATCCGGTAAAATGGGGTATCGATCTGCAAACCGAGCATGAACGCTTCCTGACGGAAAAAATATTCGGCAAACCTTTATTCGTAACAGACTATCCGAAGGAGATAAAAGCCTTTTATATGCGTCAGAATGACGACGGAAAAACTGTTGCCGCTATGGACTGCCTCGTTCCCGGCGTAGGCGAAATTGTAGGCGGAAGCCAAAGAGAAGAGCGTTTGGATGTGCTTATATGCAAAATGAACGAGATGGGGCTGAGCCCCGAGGATTATTACTGGTATCTTGACCTACGCAGATTCGGCGGCACAAAACACGCTGGGTTCGGTCTTGGATTTGAAAGGGTTATAATGTATCTTACCGGAATTTCTAATATCCGTGACGTTCAATCCTTCTCTCGTACTGTTGGTAATTGTGAGTTTTAATATAAAATTTTATAGGCTGTTTCATTAAAAGTGATACAGCCTTTTTTAATTATTAAATAAAAAATGTAAAGTTAACTTGACATATGAGTTTTAATATGATAGAATATATGTAAAGTTAACTTTACATATATTTGATTGGAAGTGATTGTAATTAAATCCCAAATACCTGAATTAAGAAAACTAAATGGTATTACACAGCAGGATTTAGCGGTAAAGCTTGGCGTATCAAGGCAAACGATTATCTCTCTTGAAAGTGGAAGATATAATCCTTCTATATACCTTGCGCATAAGATAGCTGTTATATTTAATAAGACAATTGAGGATATTTTTATATTTGAGGAGGAGTAACGATGAAATTAAAAAGAAAAATGATTATAAGCAGGGCAATCACTCTTGCAATGGGAATTGTGTTGATTTTTTTAGGGCTGAATAACAATAATAATTTGCTTTCAATCGGCATTGGTTTACTTGCGGTAGGCATTATTCAGACATATCATACCATTTCATTGATAATAAATAAAGAAAAGTTCATTGAATTTTCGAACAACTACTATGATGAAAGAAATGTATATATTGCGCAGAAAAGCTATGCCTTTACATTCTGGATATCGGTTTATTCGGAATTTATTGCTGTTATTGTATTATCTTATCTTAAACAGGATTTATTAGCGTCAGTATTCAGTAATTTAGTATGTGTTCAGTTATTGCTTTATGTTATTTTGCAAAAAATTTACAACCGAAAATATTAAATAAATTCTATAACAAATAAGAGCAGATACACATTTTAATATCTGCTCTTTCGTTATTTTAATAGTTTACATTAATCAGAAGATTTATTATACATCTTCTTAACTGCCAGAACTACCGGAATGGTTATTATAACCGCTACTATAGCTTCGGGTATTCCGTTCAAAACCGCGGAGGTAAAGATTGTACCTGCGACTAAGTTTGCGGCTAAACCTTTAATTTCGGCGTACTGCTGAGAGTATAAAATATAAATCATGCCCAATACGCCTATAGTGTTTGTAAGCGAGCCTACTGCCGCTCCCACACCAATAGCCGCGTATTTATTTTTATTTTTCAATGCCTTATAGCTATAATAAGCGGTAATTGCTATAATAATCCGGGGCAAAACCGAAACCAAAGGATTTATAAAAAAAGGAGAAAGCAGACTGCCTCCCGCCATGTTCTGCATAATACTGAACAGTCCGAAAATAAGCCCTATAATCGCTCCCGCGACAGGTCCCTCAAGAATCGCGCCGATAATTACCGGAACGTGCATAATAGTCGCTTTAACGGTGGGCAAAGGTATAAAACCTATTCCAAATGATCCAAGTACAATTGTAATTCCCGCAAGCAGACCTATGATTGTTATTTTTCTTAATTTTAGATGCTGATTCACAATGATGCCTCCTTAAAATAAGGTATAGACTTATTTATAATTTTTCCTTCAGCAAATCTCTGATTTCTTCAAGTAAAACCGTCTGTCCGTCCGGCTTTTCCTCTAGAGCAGGCTCTTCCTCTTTTTTCTTGAAATTATTCATCAGCTTTACAAATAAAAATATAGTAAACGAGATAATCAGAAAATCTATAACCGATTGAAGAAAATTACCATATTTAATAACTACCTCGGCAGAGTTTTCAGGTTTGATTACATATTTCAGCTCCGATAGATTTATCCTGCCCAAAAGTATACCCAAAAGCGGCATAACCATATCATTAACCAGAGATGAAACAATTTTGCCGAAAGCGCCGCCGATTATAACCGCTACAGCCAAATCCATAACATTACCTTTAACCGCGAATTCTTTAAACTCCTTAAGCATATAATGTCACCTTCATCTGTATATATTTTAATATATTATACCACCTATTTCATATTTAGTCAACACTATATATTATCGCATACGGCTTTTGTCATTTCTGCAGTTGAACTTATTTTATGTGAGCTTTCAGCTATATCTCCGGTTCTGCAGCCTTGCGACAGCGCATTTTTGACAGCGGACTCTATCGCACAAGCTTCCTCTTCCAGTTCAAAGGAAAACTTAAACATCATTGCGGCGGATAGTATTGTCGCAAGCGGATTTGCTGTATTCTTTCCGGCAATATCCGGCGCGGAACCATGAATAGGCTCATACATACCCGTTTTAGAATCGCCCAGGCTGGCGGATGGCAGCATTCCAATTGAACCTGTTAGCATTGAAGCCTCGTCCGAAAGAATATCCCCAAACATATTTGACGTAACAATAACGTCGAATTGAGACGGATCGCGTATAAGCTGCATCGAGGCATTGTCCACATACATAAAATCAAGCGTAATTTGAGGATACTCCGCAAGCATTTCTCTTGCAACCTCTCTCCAAAGCCTTGATGATTCCAATATATTGGCTTTATCAACTAATGTAATCTTTTTATTTCTTAAAAGCGCCGCGTCTATTCCTTTGCCGATTACACGTTCTATTTCATATCTCGAATATTTTTCGGTATCATAAGCTGAATCGCCATTTCTGCCGCTTTCTCCGAAATATATACCGCCTGTCAGCTCCCGCACAATTAATATATCAAGCCCTTTTTTTATAATTTCATCCTTAAGCGGGGATGACTGTTTTAATTCTTCAAACAGAATTACAGGGCGCAGATTAGCATACAAGCCCATCCCCCCTCTAAGACCCAAAAGAGCCTGTTCAGGACGAATTCCGGGGATATTATCCCACTTAGGCCCCCCTACCGCACCGAGTAAAACGCTGTCCGACGCTTTGCATTCTTCAAGCGCCTCTTTAGTTAGCGGAGCGCCGTATTTATCAATAGATATGCCGCCGGCGTCCACTTCCTTGTAATTTATTTTATGTCCAAACCTTTTTGATAATTTATCCAAAACCCGAATGGCCGCCCCTGTAACCTCAGGGCCTATTCCGTCACCGGGTATTAAAGCAATATTAAAATTCATGGTTTCACCTCTTATTTTTGATGGCTTGCGATAAGTCCGCCTTTTTCAATGATTCTGTTAATAAAATCAGGGAAAGGCATCGCAGTGTAGGTTTTTCCTGTTGTAATATTTTTTATAATTCCTTGTGTTAAATCCGCTTCGACAGTATCACCGTCGGATATTTCCCGAGCCGCTTGTTCGCATTCTAAAATAGCAAGCCCTATATTTATCGCGTTTCTATAAAATATTCTCGCAAAGCTTTCGGCGATAATTAATTTAATTCCGCAAGCCTTAATAGATATAGGAGCATGCTCACGCGATGAACCGCAGCCGAAATTTTTGCCGGCTACCATTATATCTCCGACCTGCACCTTGCCAACAAACTGCGGGTCTATATCCTCCATGCAATGGGAGGCAAGCTCCTTTTCGTCCGACACGTTAAGGTATCTTGCGGGGATTATAACATCTGTATCAACATTATTTCCGTATTTATGAACTTTACCGGCTATCATACTTCCGCCTCCTTTGGGCTTGTAATATATCCCGTAATTGCGCTGTGGGCGGCTACCGCGGGTGAACACAAATATACTTCGGACTTAACGTGTCCCATTCTTCCCACAAAATTACGGTTGGTTGTGGAAAGCGACCTTTCTCCTGCCGCAAGAATCCCCATATGCCCGCCGAGGCATGGTCCGCAGGTGGGCGGAGACACAATGCAGCCCGCTTCCATGAAAATATCCATAAACCCTGCTTTAAGCGCCTGAACATATATTTTAGGCGTTGCGGGAATAATCAGCACGCGAACATCAGGGTTTGTTTTTGCGCCTTTTAATATATTTGCCGCGATTTCAAGGTCGCTGAATCTTCCGTTGGTGCAGGAGCCTATTACGACCTGATTTATAGAAACGTTCATTTTCTCCGCTTCCTCCGCTGTTTTTGTATTTGAAGGAAGATGAGGAAACGCCACCATAGGCTTAAGCTCGCTTAAATTAATTTCAACCAGCTGTTCATATTCGGCGTCATCGTCCGGCGTATATGTTTTATAAGGGACAACGGCGTGCTGTTTTACATATTCCATCATAATATCATCGGGAATAAAAATTCCGTTTTTCGCGCCCGCCTCAATTGCCATATTCGCAATTGTAAAACGGTCGTCCATTGATAACGACGCTACACCCTCACCCATAAATTCAAGCGACCTATATAATGCGCCGTCCACGCCGATTTTACCGATTAAATATAAAATTAAATCCTTTCCGCTTGTCGGGTATTTAATTTTTCCCGTAAGATTAATTTTAATAGCGGAAGGCACTTTAAACCAGCATCTGCCCTTTTCCATGCCTACTGCCATATCAGTGCTGCCAACGCCTGTTGAAAAGGCATTAAGCGCGCCGTAAGTACAGGTATGAGAGTCCGCCCCTATGATAAGATTGCCCGGAGCCGCGATGCCTTTTTCAGGCAGAATTGCGTGTTCAACACCCACACTGCCGCCCTCATAAAAATGCGTAATATTGTGTTTCTTCGCAAACTCTCTTATAAATTTACATTGCTCGGCGGATTTTATATCTTTATTAGGCGTAAAATGGTCAAGTACAAGCGCGATTTTATCTTTATCAAAAACCTCCCCAAAATTTGCTTTTTCAAATTCCTTAATCGCAACGGGAGATGTAATATCATTACCAAGCACCAAATCCAAATCCGCTTCAATTAACTGCCCTGCTGTAACTTTGGGAAGCCCCGCTTTTTCAGCCAGAATTTTTTGTGTCATTGTCATTCCCATTGTGATTCTCCTTTCTCGTTTTTAAAATTTTATAATCAATAGAATCAATAAGAGCCTGCCTGGACGCTTCGATAACGTCGGGCGAAACTCCCACTGTAAACCATGAATCGTCACCATCGGTGGTTTCAATCAAAACACGGGTTGTCGCGCCTGTCGCCGCCTCTGAATTGAGCACTCTAACCTTATAGTCAATGAGCTGCGTATCCATAAGCTCGGGATAAAATACATTCAGCGCTTTTCTAAGCGCAATATCTATAGCGTGCACGGGGCCGTCGCTGTCTGCCGCTGTAATTTCCTCTTTTCCGTCCACTACAACCTTAACTATTGCTGAAGCATAGCCCGTGCCTGTTCTTGCTCCCTGTTCCACCAGCACCTTAAATTGAGTTACCTCAAAGGCGGGCTTGTACATACCCAGCGCTTTTCGGATAACTATATCCAGCGACGCGTCCGCCGCTTCGTATTGATAACCTTTAAATTCAAGCTGTTTGAGATGATTTAAAACAACAGATATTTCAGGCGAATTTTTTGTAACATCAGGCAACACCTTTTGTATCGCAGGCAAAATCGCGCTTTTTCCCGACATTTCGGATACAAGAAAATTTCTGTTGTTGCCAACAAGCTCAGGGTCGATATGCTCAAAAGAGGAAGGGTTTTTATAAACCGCGTCGATGTGCATACCTGCCTTGTGCGAAAATGCGCTTTTGCTTACATACGGCATACCCGAAATTGAAATGTTCGCAATATCAGCGATAATCCTCGCAATCTCGGTGAGTCTGCTTAAATTGTCGCTTGGTATCATCTCGCAGTTTCCTTTAAGCTGCATATTGGCGATTATAGTAGCCAAATTAGCGTTGCCGCATCTTTCTCCTATTCCGTTTAATGTTCCCTGGACATGGCTTGCCCCCGCTTCTATAGCTATAACGCTGCCCGATACCGCCATTCCGCTGTCATTATGCATATGTATTCCTACATTAGCCGAAAGCTCGCTAACAATATATTTTGTTATATTGTAAATTTCAAGCGGGAAGGTTCCTCCGTTGGTATCACAAAGCACAACGCTTTCTGCTCCCGCATTCTGAGCTGTCTTTAAAACCTCAAGAGCGTACTCGGGATTATTTTTATATCCGTCAAAGAAATGCTCCGCATCGAAGATAACATTGCGGTCTTTGCTTTTTAAATATTCTATACTGTCGCGTATCATAGCTAAATTTTCCTCAGGCGTGGTGCATAAAACCTCGTCCACATGCAGCGCCCACGCTTTACCGAAAATTACTATTGTTTTTGTTCCAGCGGATAAAAGCTTGTTTAAATTATCATCCTCTTCAGGCTTTATACCAACCTTTCTTGTGCTTCCAAACGCAACGAGCTGAGAATGAGAAAGAGGATATTTTTTAATTCTGTCAAATAACTCCGCGTCTTTAATATTAGAGCCGGGATTTCCCGCTTCTATATAATCAACGCCCAATTCATCAAGGTATTTTACTATTTTTAATTTATCCTCAACAGTAAAAGAAATTTTTTCGGACTGCATACCGTCACGAAGCGTGGTATCGAGCGTATATACTTTTCTCATTCATATTTCAACTCCTTTATAATTTTTTCCCCGTTTATGTCAATCATATCAATCGGATTACTGCCGGGAGATACCATAGGAAATACATTCTCTGTTTGGGGGATATGGCAATGCACAAGCATTGGTTTATTTTCATTTAATATATTATCAATGTTAGAATCAAATTCCTCTTTACCACAAATTTCCATTCCGTCAATTCCGTAACCCCTTGCAATTGCGGTGAAATTCGGATTATCGTTTAAAATTGACTGGCTGTAAAATTTATTATAGAACAGCTCCTGCCATTGGCGCACCATACCGAGGCAGGCGTTATCCATAACAAATATTTTTACCGGAAGATTATACTTTTTTATGGTGGCAAGCTCCTGAATTGTCATTTGAATTCCGCCGTCGCCAACAAACAGCACAGCGTTTTTGCCCTTATTCGCAATTGCCGCTCCAACGCTTGCGGGCAGCCCGAAGCCCATTGTTCCAAGACCTCCCGAAGTGATGAATTTTCGGGGTTTTTGCATTTTAGCGTATTGCGCGCTGAACATCTGATGCTGCCCTACATCGGTAATTACAGGAGTTTCATCGTCAATTCTTTTTGAGATTTCACTGATTACATATTGCGGCATAAGCCTGCTTTCTTCATAAAACTCCATCGGGTAATCATTTTTATATTTGATGCAGTCATTAAACCATTTATTATAGCCGCAATCAAGATTTTCATATATATATTTTAAAAATCCGTCCGACTCCATATTTATACATATATCGGCTATTATATTTTTATTAAGCTCCGCATGGTCAATATCCACATGAATAATTTTGCGGCTTTCTTTATATTTTTCGGGATTGCCGATAACCCTGTCGCTGAATCTCGTTCCGACAGCTATAAGCACATCACAGAAGCTGAGTGCCATATTCGCGGCGGGAACACCGTGCATACCCACTATGCCGAGGCAATGCTCATGCTTTTCCGGAATCGCGCCTTTTCCCATAATAGTTGTAACCGCAGGGATTTTATATTTTTCCATAATGGATAAAAGAAGCGCGCTCGCTCCGCTGTTTGCAGCAACTCCTCCCCCTGCAAGTATAACCGGACGTTTGCTTTTTTTAATCATTTCCAATGCTTTATTTAAGCTATACGTGTCCGCTGTCTGTTTAGCCGTATCGGGCTTATACCATCTTATTAAATCTTCCGGCAATTCTGCCGCAAAAACATTTTTAGTTATGTCTAAAAGCACAGGCCCGCCCCTGCCCTCGGATGCTGTTTTCCACGCTAAATTTAAAGCGTCGGGTAATCCGGATACATCCTTTATCAGCCTGTTATATTTTGTAATAGGTATTGTAATTCCCTGAATGTCCGCTTCCTGAAAGGAATCTCTCCCAATATAATTTGCCGCCACCTGACCTGTTATCGCAAGAATAGGAGTTGAATCTAAAAAAGCATTTGCGATTCCGGTTACAATATTTGTTGCCCCCGGCCCTGAGGTTGCGAAAACAACGCCCGTTTTCCCGGTAGCTCTGGAGTAACCTTCGGCAGCATGAACAGCGCCTTGCTCATGTCCTGTCAAAATATGTTCAAATTCAGCTTTGTCAAGCGCGTTATAAAGTGTTAAAACTGCTCCTCCCGGATATCCGAAGCATACTTCAACCCCTGCTTTGTTTAAAAATTCAACAATATATTCAGCACCGTTCATATATTTCACCTACCTATAATTCTTAGTATATACCCATTATATATGAACAGCATATTTTAGTCAATGGTGTTTTTTGTTTACATTAAATTTAAATTTGAATGAAATTTGTTATATGAAAAAAAGCTATTTTTCAGAATAGGGTTTGTCTTCATATAGACATTCAAATATCAAATCATCTACATCACCATCTGAATCCTCGTAATATTCCTTGTAAATATATTCTTTTTCATCCGAACGAACTATTTGCTTTAATTTGATATTAGGTATTTTCTTTTTCATAAAAAAGCTCCTTTCCTAAAAATTTGTTCAAACTATCCTTATGATTTTTGCATAATTGCATAAACTATAGTTGTATTTTACAATTTATATCTATTATATGCACAAAATTTTGATTTTTTTCAAAAAACTCTTGAATTTTATAAAAAAATAGGATATAATAAAAGTACACCAAATAGGTATACATTGAAAGGAGACAAAAACTATGGATAAGTACGAATGCCCTTGCGGGTACATTTATGATCCGGCCGAAGGCGATGCTGAAAACGGTATACCGGCTGGCACTCCATTTGAGGAGCTTCCGGATGACTGGACATGCCCTGTATGCGGGCTGGATAAGAGCGCATTTTCTAAAATCTAATGCCAATTGGCAAAGGCGGTTGAGGCATGGTAAGCCGTGCCTCAAACATTTTTACAGCGGAAGGAAGATTGCTATGATAACCCCGTTTAAATTAAAGGATAACATATATTCTGTAGGCAGTTTAAACCCTGCCATGAGAGTATTTGATATAATAATGGAAACAGAATACGGCACAAGCTACAATGCTTTTATGATAAAAGGCGAAAAAACCGCTTTAATTGATACTGTACATTCGAATTTTTTTAAAAGCTATATTGAGAATCTTAAATGTTTTACAAATATTGAAGATATAGATTATATTGTAATGAATCATACTGAGCCTGACCATTCCGGAAGTGTGGAAATGCTTCTGGAAATGAACCCGAATATAACTATTGTCGCTTCAATGTCCGGAATAAAAAACCTTAAAACAATTACTAACAGAGAATTTAAATCAATTATCGCGAAAGACGGCGATATTTTGGATTTAGGAAATGGCTTGGAGCTTCAATTTATTATCGCTCCGAATCTGCATTGGCCTGATTCAATGTTTACTTATGTTGAAAGCCGTAAAACGCTGTTTACATGCGACCTTTTAGGCGGTCACTTCTGTGAGCCTGAAATGTTCGATGACAAAATAACCTATCCTGAAAAATACAGGGAAGCTTTCAAATTATATTACAATGCTATCTTCTCGCCTTTTAAAAGCTTTGTGCTTTCAGGACTTAAGAAGATAGAAAATCTGGATTTTGATATTGTATGCACAAGCCATGGCCCAATTCTCCGCTCACTTATTAAGGAGAATATAGACGCTTATATTAAATGGAGCACAAAAGAGCCTAATGATAAAAAAATTGTGTCAATTATTTATGTATCTGCGTACGGATATACAAAAAGTATGGCTGAAGCAGCATTTAAAGGCTTGAAAGAAGCAGGCATTGATGTGCGCTGCTATGACGCGATAAAACATGACCTCGGATTTTTAAAGGAACAGATTGATATATCGGACGGAATATTTTTAGGCTCGCCCACAATCAACAGAGACGCGCTGAAACCGATATGGGATGTGCTGTCGGTAGTTGACGCGGTTTCTAATAAAGGAAAGCCGGTTGCACTTTTCGGGTCTTATGGCTGGAGCGGCGAAGCTTTGGGAATGCTTGCTCAGCGTGTAAATTCACTTAAGCTTAAATTAATCGGCGAGCCTATAAAAGTTAATTTCAAGCCCTCAGACAGCGCGCTTGAGGATATTAAAGAATTTGCCAAAAATTATGCAAAAGAAATATAATCAAATTGGATTTAAATAAACAATATTTAAAAGGGCTGTTTAACCGAAAAAGTTAAAACAGCCCTTATTTCATATAAATACTTAATTATCCCTTAACGGCTCCAACTGTTATTCCTTTTACAAAATATTTTTGGAAAAACGGAAATATTACTAATACAGGCCCTGCGGCAAGTACGCACATTGCCATTCTTGCGCTAAGTGTCGGGGCTTCTGTCCCAGCCTTTACCATTCCCATTTTCATAGCTTCAACACTGTTTAAATATTCAATATTTTTAAGAATTTTTATCAGCATATATTGAAGCTTCATTAGATTATCCGACTCGATATATATAAGGGAAAGCCACCAATCATTCCAATAACCCAATACATAAAACAGCGCAATTGACGCAATTGCCGGTTTTGAAATTGGTATTACAATTTTAACAAACGTATACATTTCGCTTGCGCCGTCAATTTTTGCCGATTCAATGAGCGATTCCGGAATGGATTGGAAAAACCCTTTCATAATAAGCACGTACCATGCATTGACCAGCATCGGAAGAATCAAAGCCAAAATATTGTCCTTAAGCCCCAGCCATTTAACGATTAATATATAACTTGGAACCAAACCGCCATTAAACAACATGGTAAAAAACACATAAAACGATAACACTGTTTTATACCGATATGTCTTGCGGGATACCACATACGCAAAGCTTGCTACAATCCAAACGCCGGCAGCTGAACCTATCACTGTGGTAATGATTGTTACAACATAGGAATTTAACAGCATTTCAGGATTTTTTAAAATCATTTTATATGCCTCAAGTGAAAAATGCTGTGGAATGATTGAATAACCAAAGTTCATTATATCCTGCTGTGTTTTTAATGAAGATCCAACAATTAATAAAAATGAACACAGGCAAACCGCGCATATAATTATAAATGAAATATGGATAAAGAAATTGGTTAGTTTTTCAGAAGTGGATTTCACTTCTCCTGTTTTTATGATTTTTGCCATGAAATTTCATTCCTTTCCTAAATTAAAACAGAACATATTCACTGTCAATCTTTTTAACTATATAATTTGACAGTATAACCAGAATGAACCCTACTACCGACTGATAAAACCCTGCCGCGGACGCCATGCCTATATCTCCGAGGTCAATAAGCGATCGGTATACAAATGTATCTATTACATCTGTTGTACTTAAAAGCAGAGAAGAATTCAGCGGAACATTATAAAATAATCCGAAATCACCGTAAAAAATTCTTCCGACATTCAGTAAAATAGTAATAATGATTATGGGCTTGATCAGCGGAACCGAAATATACCAGATCTGAACAAACTTTCCTGCTCCATCAATTTTTGCCGCTTCAAAATATTCCTTATTTATTCCCATAAGCGAAGCGTAATAAATAACCGAGCTATATCCAAGACCTTTCCAGAAGTTTGCCAATATGAGTATTATAGGCCAGTATTTCGGATCATTATACCACATAACAGGCTCTTTTCCTATCGCGACCAGAAACTTGTTTAATATACCGTAGTCCATATCCAAAAGCGCTCTGAATATAAATGCCGCAACAACCCATGATACAAAATACGGCAGGAAAATTATTGTCTGATATACTTTGACAGACCGTTTTTTAAGCTCGAACAACATAAGAGCCAACAGAATGGAGAGCGCCGTACCCAAAAAGATGAATATTAAATTATACACCACAGTGTTTCTTGTCGCGTTCAGGATGGTTTGACCCGTAAATAAAAACTTAAAGTTTGTAAACCCGACCCATGGGCTATTCCAGAAGCCAAGGTTAAAACGGTAATTTTTAAACGGTAAAATCAGCCCGTACAGGGGAATGTAATTAAATATAAATAATACAATGATTCCCGGAAGCGCTAAAAATGTTAGCGGAAAGTTTTTTACAAACCTAGACCATTCTCCGCGTATTCCCTTTTTTTCTTTTTTTGTTACCGATACACTGCTTTTCATTAATAAGACCTACCCTATTACTTGTTTTTTTTCCAGTTATCCAACTGTGCCTGTGCCTCCGCTAATACTTTTTCTATACCAGCTTCTTTATATTTTTGCCTGATTGTTTCTATATACTGTTCCACATCCGGAGCCGAACCTGTAGCAAATACCGAAGATGATTCTTTATTAACAGCAGATATCTGTGCAATTTCATTTTTTATAGGTTCTACATCAAGCATAAATCCCAAAATGTCTGATACCTTTGCTGTTTCGTTATTTTTCTGCATTTGCACTAAGCTTTCAGTTGAGTTCCACGGTGAGTCCCATTGCTCCCATAATGGCCCGAGCCAGTTATGCCAGATACCCCATGTTTGTTCTTTTCCGCTTTTTGGAATGACGGATATATTATCTGTTCCCTTACCCGATTTAACCTCGTAGTTCACTCCCTCGATACCATAAGCAAGCGTATTTGAAAGGAATCTGTCCTTCCATATTAAGTTAAGAAGCTCAACAGCTTTATCAGGATGCTTGGATGTGCTGCTTACTGCCGTCATACAAGCCATCATGCTTTGAGTTGTAACCGGCAGATACCCTAATAGGGTTTCTCCGCATGGATACCCGTATACGCCGGATGATTTTGAGCCATCCTCCGAATAAGCGCCGGTATCCGGTAAAACCGCATATTTGCCCGACTTCGCTTCAGCCAAATAGTCCTGTTTTGTTGCGGCATCCTTGGCGATATAGCCTTTTTGGTAATATTTTGCCGATAATTTATAACTGTTTAAAGTTTCGGGACAATCCATGATAAATACCATTTTTCCCTTTTCCTCATCATAAACTACACCGGTTGTAATATCAATATATTTGTTAACAGGAGCATTAGATACGCTGTTCGTAGCAATTGAAAGAAGAGGAGTTATTCCCGGTTCATTCTTCTTTATTGTTTCGAGATAAGGTTCAAGATCCGCAAGTGATTTTACATTTTTAAAATCAAATTTATATTTATCCGTAAATTCCTTTTTGAATACCATTACAGCAGGTATAGCATAAGGGTTCTGCCCCGGTACTGCCAGTATCTGCCCGCCTAATGTCACAGACGGCCACGCCTTTGGGTCAACCTTCGCCATAATGTCAGGTCCGTATTGGCTAAGATATTCCTTAATATCAGCGAATGCTCCGCGCTGTACATTGACATTGAATTTATTTGTTGTACTTGAGGTGTTTACCAAATCATACTCTTCACCCGAAGCAACCATAACATTCATTTTTTCTTCCCAAGCCGCACGGTCAATGAAATGGAACTTAAGGCTTGCGCCTACTTTTTCTTTAAATGTTTTATTAGCGAATCCTTCAACATTTTCCTGATCCTTTATGTTATCAATAGGCTTCGGCATATACCAGTGAATAGTAACGTCCGAATTATTGATTTTTGTGCCTCCGCAGCCTGCAAACTGCAGCGGAATCAGGCATGCGGCAGTTATTGCCAAAATCTTTTTATTTAACATATCCCATACCTCCTCATTTATAAATAACCATCAGCCTTTGGTCGGCGTATTCTGTAAATAAGAACACATTAGACCGGCTTTCTCTGCTATGTTTGTAATCAAATAAATCCTTAACTGACGCCGAATTAAATTTCGGCTTTGCTGAATTTGTATCAAAAAGCAGAACCTTATAACCGGAGATGCGCTGAGTTTCCATGTCTGTGGGCTTCACAGACAAATCCGCGCTTCTGGAAACAGAAACTACATCCTCCTGTCTTTCATACACATGCCCGTAATACATTCGGTCCATTTTAACATAATCCTCTGAATTTGCGAATTTCACAACACTGGAGTCATCATTAAAATTACCGTCCGAATCAATTAAGAGCTTTATTCCTGTGAGTTTATTTTTGCTGTTGGAGAAATATTTTACTACATCCCCTACTTTAATGCTGTATTTGGTTCTGTCCGCGGCATTATCGGCAGACGCTTTATAGATTAAATCTTCCTCTTCTGTGTAAACCTCTTCCATGCCCATATAATTTTGAAGCTGAAGCTTTACCACTTTATCTCCGTCTTCATTTACAGCGTTAGTAATTTTGCTTACAGCGCCGACTTTTAGGTCCGTTTCGTTTGCAGTTGCCTCGGAAATTATAAGAGATTCGGCAATAAGCGTGTTTTCGCTTGCTGAATAGGCTTCAACCGCATAGTTAAAATCATGCTTAAAATAATTTGTATGCTCAACTGAAAAATCCTCGTCTTCCGCTCCGTCAAATACCCTCGGAACTCTGAAAATAACCGTTTTCGAGTTGATGTTCACCTTTCCGCGGAAGGTCATATGATTCCCGCGATAAATGACGTCAAATATACCCGATGCGTCACGCAGAGTAGAATAAGTAATTCTAAGACCCATTGGATCATCATTGCTTTGCGGCGTTGCTGTAGCATAATCCGCGCCCATATTATAAACGGTGTCAATTTCACAAATATCGCCTGTGGGGTTAAGCCTGTATTTTATTACCTGCGGAACCACCTGATCCGTTCCTTTTTTAAGTAAATCAATAACCTGAACGGCATTTTGCGATATGCTTGTATCTACATTTATTTTTTCCGCGCCTTTTAAATACCGCATATTATTCTCTGAGTCTAAAAGCTTATATTCACCTGTTTGGCTTACGCCGCTGCTTGTAACCTGAGCTTTGATTAAAAAAGCAAATCCCTCATTCGGCGTATTTTTATTTATAAACGCTGTAATCTTCCCATCCTTATTGAGGTAAAACACTCCGAATTTATTAAGCTCAACACGAAGATACTTTTCGTAACCCTCCAAAATTTCGTATGTTTTATCATTAATTGTAACAGTGTTATCTATATTGCTGTCAATTTGAGTAATGGCTCCCTCAGCCTGCTGACGGCTTAAAATTATATTTGTAACTTTTCCGTTGCCGCTCCTTGCCACAGACAGTACGTCCCATTCCTTAAAACCTTCAATATTCATACGTTTTCCTGTTGTATCATAAATGCTTACATAAATACCCGAAGAATTAGTATCCAGCTTTAATACCTTTGCTGTGTCAAACTTGTCATAGATAATCTGCTCTCTCAGATCAACGCTGTGAACTACATAATGCTCATATCTAAGTACATTTATAACGTCATAATTCCCGTCCTTATTATTATCAACCAATGTTACATATCCGGCGGCTGGCATCATCTCCTCATCCTTATATGAGGATACAACCTCACCGTTTATGATAACATAAGCGCTCGCCGGCACTTTTTCTTTATATTCTTTGGATTCATTACCGTTTTTATAGTATGTATACTCACGGTTTGAGTATCTGATAATGTCATTATCATTTATGGTGAGGATATCATTTAATTTATTTTGGTTTCCTATAAAACGAATTTCAGTATCGCCGATTTCAGTATCAACATAAAAATCAACCGTATAACCCAAAAGATTATTATAATTACCTTCAACTTTATAGCTTACTCCGTCAATACACAGCCATCCGTTTGTGCTTGCAGCCGACTCCATAAGTTTAGTATAATCATTGCCTTGTATTATACCTCTTCTTTTTTCCAGCTTCAGATATTCTGAAAGAATTGTTTTTCCTCTGATAACTGAATATTCCTCCGAAGAACCTACAGTTGTCTGCATCATGAAGTCAATATCCAGACTGTTAATAATCATTTTTGTTATATTTTGATTCGTTATCGGATACCCGGTGTATCCCTCTACATTATTAATAATTTTAAGTTCCTGCGCTGTTATAATATACCCATTCGGATATCCGCCCCGAAGCTCCGCGCGTTTTTCGTAGCCAAGCACACACACAAATACCTTGACCGCTTCTTCATATTTAACAGCCTCATCCGGGCGGAATGTACCGTCACTGTAGCCTTTAAGATACCCTAAATTTGAAATTGTACCTATTGCTCTGTATCCCGAAGTTTTTTCATTTACATCTGAAAATGCCGATTTTGTTCCGTCAACTCCGTTATATCCAAGTATTTTGGTAATCATCACACAGAATTCCGCTCTCGTGACGGTTGAGCTTATATCCGGCATAATCGTATTATCAAGTATATTAAACGATTGCAGCATTCTTGTCCGTTCGACATAGTCAGCCTGCTCCTGTGTTGTATAAGCGCTTTCGGCATAAGCTGGCATATTCATTAAAAACATCATGATAATGACTGCCAAAGACAAATATTTTTTTATCATTCATTACACCCCAATCCTTTATACATTCACAAGAAATTCAAGCAGGCGGTTTATAATAACCGCAGCCTGAGCCCTAGTTGAATTTTCCTTTGGCGAAAATCTTCCGTCGCCGTTGCCGCGAATTAACTGTTTTTCCTGCATAAACGCTACTCCGCTTACAGCATAATCAGCAATGTCTGCCGAATCCGTGAAGCTTAGTTCAGCATTATCAGCAGCTAAACCGGAGTTTTTATATAGCAGTGCCCTGTAAACTACCGCAGCCATATCCTCACGTGTAATCTGTTCGCCTACGCCGAAATTGCCGTTTGCCTTTCCATTAATTATACCTGTATTTACTGCGCTCGCAATATAAGGAGCATACCACTCACTACTCGATACATCATTGAACTGAGTTTTAGCGTCTTTATCAAAAATATTAAGACTCATTACAAGCATCTTCACAAATTCTTCGCGGGTTACCGGGTCATTCGGCGCAAAGGTAATATCGCTTTTACCCTTTACAATTCCTTTTTTATAAAGAGCCTCTACGCTTTCTATTGCCCATTCCACATTCTTCATGTCGCTGAATACAGTGCCGCCGTTGCTCTGGGGTGCAGTATTTGAAGGCACAACCGCAATTGAATAATTACCGCTTCCCGAGGATTTGGAACCTCCCCCGCCGCCTCCGCCGGTTTTATCCGTGTTTTCTATGTCATATTCGTCCGCTACCGCTTTATTAAAGGCATTATTAACTTCCGAAAGGGTCATGTAGTTATTTCCTGCCATCATGCGGAACACTTCACTTGGGGATTTCAATTTATTAAGCTTTGTATCATCTATATCAATTAAAACTTTATTATACAGCAAAGCAATTCTTACCGGCTCCCAGCCGTTTGCTTTATAGACTGCCATACGGATTGTTTGATTCTGGAACGCTGTAACTATAGCGCTTTTACTGCTGAAATCCGTCTTTGCCAGTTCGCCGCATACATCGGCGCTTACACCGCCGTTTGAATATGTATAATAAGCTGTTGATGAAACAATGCCGATTACATCACCGTAGGTTTTAAGCAGTTCTGCCGTCTCAGCTCCTGTTTCTGCGGAATTAATAAGGTAAACTACCATCATTTCATCCGCCTGCGCCTGCAATTCATTTACTGAATTAATCTGCTTGCTATCAGCCATAAGCTTGTAAAATGCACTTAAATCCTTGCCTTGCGCCGATAATTGGTTATAAAGTGTACAATTCAAATTAAGAGTTGAATAATTTGCTTTAAACAATTCTTCAAATTTTGCCGCGTCTTTCGCGGCTTTTGCAAGGTTGATGTCCGATATTACCTTGGATTCATATTGTCCGCTGTAATAATTAAAGAATCCGGTATACGGCTCCTGTCTGCCGCTTACGCCTATAACTATGTTATATAAGCCGGTAGTTCCGGAAATTACATAACGGAAAGAAAACGTGCCATTTTCACCCGCAACACAATCCTCCACATAATTTACAACGTCTTTCATCTGAACCGTTCCGTCAAGCTCCGCATTTGACCTGCCCGGATTTATTACCTGACAGGATACTATGGCGCCTGTATAAACAGACGGAACATTTCCTTCAATAACCACTTCATTAGTTTCGGACAATACACGCACATTATAAATGAAATCCGTCACTGAGGCAAATGTAAGCTGCGGCAGACAAAGAATCGCCGTAACCAGAAATAGATTTATATATTTTTTGATTTGTAGTCTCAATGGCTATTCTCCTTTCTTCTCTCCCTCTGCAGCTTGTTTTTCCAACCTGATATAATCAATTGTAAAACCGCCGCCGCTGTAAGCCGGCTCAAATTTCAGCCCCTTTAATGTGCCTTTCCATAACGGATTTACCGATGTGTCAATTATATATTTTTCACCAACTGTATCTCCCTCGATGGATTCGAATTCAAAACTCTTGTCCGATGACCATAACGGATCTTCATCAGTAATAAAATAAAGCTTTGCTTTGCTGCTTTCGGACTGATTTTTATATTTTATACTAATATTTTTAATTTCAGCAGCTTTTTTCTCTATGTCGGCAATAGTCTGCATATTGGGCTGAGGCCCTACATATGCCGCCGATAGCTTGCCGTTATCTAATTTTATGTTTCCCATGTGTCGGTTTAGCAGCCAGCCGTCCGTGCCGCTGTTGGTCTCAAACTCCCATGAAAGCCTGCGCTCTGTTTCTGTGATATCGGAACTTGCCGGTTTATCCTCAGACGTCTCTATTTCTACAGGTTTAAAATCTCCTTCAAGGCGGATATAATCTATAACCCATTTTCCTGTAAGCGCCGACAGGTCAAAACGCATACGCATTATTTTGCCCTTCCAATTGGGATTCTGGTTTGGGTCAAAATTATATTGGGTAATACCTGTATCATTTATTTTAAGGTTAAATAAAATGGATTTATTCTCATCCCATGTGCTGTCCTGGTCTGTTATAAAATACATTCTTCCGATGTCGTCCGAGGTTCCGTTTTGAAAACCTATGGACAGGTTTTTTACATCCTTTGCGGTTACTCCGATATCTGATGATATAATCATCGGGTCATTTCCAAGGCTCATACCTGAAAATTTACCTCCGTCAACTGTTGCGCCCGATATAAATTCATTGCTAAGCCAGCTTTCAAAATCGCCGTTTGTATTAAATTCCGTATTATACAGCAGTTCCCTTTTCATAACAGGAGCAGCGCTGTTTGAGCTATTTTTCTTTGCCAGCCCCTCCGGAGTGTTAATATAAACTATCTGCGCGTCTTCATCCCAATCAACATCAACGTTCATGGCTTCCGCGATAAAACGGATTGGCACAAACGTCCGCCCCTCCTGAATAACTGCGCCCTGATCAAGCTTTATAGGCTGATCATTTTTATAAGCCGTGTTCTGCCCAACCTTTAATTGAAGGAAACTTTGGTTTTTCATAATTGAAACTGTATCGGAGCGTGTATCCCAGTCAAGCTTTGCTCCAAGCGCCTCTGCTACCTTACGCACCGGTACTAAGGTGCGGTTATTGATTGAAATGGGTGCAGGCTCGCAAGCCAAAACGTTGGAATCCACCATCAGCTTAACACCCTCAACCTGAGTTGCGTCATGAAGCATCTCAATCGAATCAATTTCAAATGAACCTGTTTGTGATGTAAGCGGGTCAATACGGAATTGTTTAAGCGTACCCGTCCAGTTACCGCGCGACCACATCGGCAGATAATAGTCCGAATAGCCGGGGTCTTGCGGATTTGTTGTAAATTCAAGCTTTTTTGCCTCATCCCATTTGGGATCTTCGTTTGTAGTAAAGAACATTTCTCCGTATTGGCTTTCACTGCTGTTCTTCATACGCAGCTTTATATAAGTAACATCCGAAATATCAAGGTTTAAATCATTCTTCGATATAATTGATGAGTCATTGCTTGTAACCGTACCCGAAAGCACTCCGCCGGATGCTTTGAAATCCCTTATATTCTGCAGATTCATCCAGCCTTCGCTGTCGCCGTTAGTATCAAAATACCAGCCTTGCTTTACGCCGTTGGGGATAGCCGACTTCTGCCTTGCCAGCGTGATAACCCTATCCTTCATATACAAGTGATTAAATCTGTCTTTCTGCGCCTGAGTAGGTATAATATCTTCATGATCCGACTCGCCTGCGAATACGTTTTTAATAGCGTCTAAATAACCAAAGCCATTAAGTCCCGCCGGAGAAATAAAGTGACCTTCACCGTATTCGTTCCATGTGGTAAGCATTACCATATCCTGTCCAAGCGACTTATTGTGATTAGCTGAGAGGAACGTATCCTTTGCCCAACTTAGCAGCTGCGTGTAGGTTTCCGTGGTGGTCCATCCGCCCGGCATTAATCCCCATGCCGTATCGTCACGTCCCATTGACATTGACGGTATGATATCCATTTTTTTCTGGTCTGCCTGTTTTTGAGTGTTAATTTCCTGAATTGCTATATTTGAGGCTGAATATCCCCAAGTATAGTTATATGCTGCGTCGATACCTGCATCTTTCATTTCCTGCATTTTAACCGGATCATTTCCGCCGTAGGAAATAAAAATGTAAGGGTCGCCGAGCCCGGCTTCAATACACTTATCAGATAAAAATTGAAGTTCTTTTTTAACGCCTTCCGCTCCCCCGAATGCTGTTTTTAATCTGTCATAATAGTAAATACCAAAGATAGGGCGTCCGTTTACTTTAAGATACCTGTCGTCTTTAAAATAATATTCCATCCAGTACGGCACCAGATTATTTTCAAAATCACTTGCCGTATCAATTGAATAAGAAGCATTTTCCCAAAGAATCATAAAATCAAGCTGATTACTGTATTTTGCGTTAAAATACCCTTCATGCAACGCGGGATTTAAAGATGAATCCTTAATCGGCCCTTCCTCAAATGCAAGCGAGCGATACCAGCAGTACATCTCAAAATCTACGCCATGCTCCACCATATATTTAATTTCCCAGTCCGCAACCTCAGCAGAACCTTCGTCATAATAGCCGAGATACGGTCTTCTTTCGGGCCAAGGATTAATCCAGTCCCAGCCGCGGTGATCACTTTCTCTCCACAAGGAGCAAACCTGCATACCTACCAGTTGATTAGCCGATTCCGCTTTGATAGGAGCCGTAACATAATTTTCGGGTTCCTCCTGAAACGGGTAAAGCAGGAAGTCGTCCATCATAGCGATATTTTCATCGCCCTGCGCAGTAAAAGCCTTAACCATATTCACCTGTTTTAATGTCTCATCAAGCGGAATATTTTCCGCTTTTAATTTACCGTTTAAATATACTTTAGCTGCACTGTTCGGCAGGTCAACATCCAGTTTTACCTGATACCATACGTTAGGCGTATAATCATAAAAAGGAACCATTTCACCATTACCGCTCTGATAGCTAAAGCTTGCGCCCGTTGATACAACGCTTAAAATTTTCCGGTCGTCATTTGATAAGCTTATTCCTGCTCCGCTTATATATTTCGGAAGTATCATTTTAGCTTCAAAAACTATGTGTTTAGTAACCGGATCGATTGTTTTACTGATACCTGCGTCGCCGTATAAGCCGTCAAGCTTAAGACTGTATAAATCAGGAGGCATCCTTGATTCCAGCTTAATTACAGATGCTGCACCGCCGTTTGATATATTTGCCCAATCGGAAGGGAAATGATTAATTGTTTCTATGAAACGTTCATTAATTTTATAACCTTTATAAATTTTTACCGTATCAAAAAACATTTCGCCTATTGTTTCGTTTCCGGTATTAATATCGAAGTTATTTATACAAGAAACATCATTTGCAAACGGTAATCTGTCAGCAACAAGCTCCCCGTTGAGATATATGCTTATTGTCTTTTCATTAAGGCAGAAAAACGCTTTTATACCGTAATCATAATTAAGCTTAATATGAGTCAGCACAATATAAGAGCCGTCCGGCTGCAGCAAGCACAAATTATCGTCTTTTGTAAAAATGCGCATTGCGTCAATTATATTCTCTCCCATGCTAAAAGAAACGCCGTTCATCTTTGTTAAAAATTTGAAGGTAAATACCGACGTAAGATCCCCTGAATCTACAGCGTCAAATTTTCTGTTCATCTCCACAGGCAATCTGTTATTATTGTCTGTGATTTTGAATGACGAGTAATAATTTCCCTCGAATATGCCGCCCGAATCTCTTAAATCCCAGGAGGATATTATCGTTTTACCTGAATTGTCTTTACAATTTTTTGTGGCAAAAACATCATCAACAAGATACATGAGTTCCTGTTTGGGACAATCTCCCGCCTCCGCCGCAAAGGCGGAAGGCAGGGCTGTTAATGTCAATATGTATACCATAAATAATGCAAAGGAAATTTTACCGTTCTTTATTTTGTACATAGGTCTCCCCCGTTCATTTACTCCGTAATCTTCAAACTGCTGATTATTGGCTGTGCGTTTTGCATATTCTCCCAAACATAAGCTTTAAGATAATAGTTACCATCACTTAAATCCGGAACATCTACAGAAACCGTAAGCGGCTGCGCAAGCATTCCGTGAGCTACGATTGCAGAATTTCCGTATTGCACAGCTGCCATGCTTGTGCCTTTGTATAACGCTACAATTAATGAAACATTGCCTTCAATGCTTGAATTATTACTCACTTTATCCAATACCGCCGTAACTATTCCTGTTTGTAATGCCGCTCCTGTGAGCAATACCGGATTGCTTGTGTAATCTTTATATAAATTAAAGTTTCCGACAACATATCTGTTTACAGTCGAAAATGAAGTTTTAATTCCATTTACTGTACGACCTGTGGAATCAATAATGCCGTCAGCCGTAACTTCATAGGTTTTGTTGCTTTCTAAATCACCTGAAAGAACAACTTCCAGACGGTTTGGTTCAGCTGTAAATGTATTAACAGCGCCTACCAAAGCGGTAGAACCGTTTATTTTTACTTTTCCGGATACAGAAGCTGGATTGATACTATTGTTGAATATCAGATTAATCTTTGTATTTAGAGGTACGTTCTGCGCATTATTCATAGGGCTGCTTATCGGCAGAAGCTTTGTATCGCTTACTTCTGTTACCTTAAAATCATCAAGATAGAAGGTGCCGACGCCTAATTGATTTTCAGCGTAGAAATATACTTTAAGCTGTTCTGTTGAGGTAAAGGTATAATCAAAGGAATGCTGCGTGAATGTAGTAGACGCTATATCCATTACCGGTGTTTTTGAAATTACTTTATACTGCATTTCACCGTTTTCAACATAAGCGGCTGCAACCATAACCTGTCTGAACACTGTGCCCAAATCATTGGTTTTAAGCTTTGCCGCAAATGAGAAGTTATAGGTTTTGCCTGCTTCGCAAGCCGGGAAATAGCCAACCCATCCATAATCCTGTGTAACTTCAACTTTAAGCGAGCTGTTTCCTGTGAACGCACAGTCTGTGCTGAGTCCTGATCCGGCAGTATTAATGCCGCTGCCTGCCTCATAGATATTTGTTGAGGATTCCATATCCTTATTCATTATTACATTTGGTTGTTCGGCGGTATAGAATGAAACAGATTTTTCATCCATAACGCCGCCTAATGTGCTTGATATATTTTTAAAGTTAACAGTATATAGAGTGCCGGGAGTTAAGGCTGCAAAATTAATCTGGATTTGGCGCGCAGTATTATTTGTAATGCCGCTGATTAAGCTAGTTCCGCCGTTTACTGTAATATTGCCGGGCGTGAGGGTTGCCGGATTTATATCCAAATCAAATTTTGCTGTCATTGATGTGCTTGTTGGCACGTTATATGCGCCGTTTGCGGGCGATACAGACGTCATTGTGGGTTTGCTTTGTTCTTTTGTTGTAAAGCTAACATATGTTGCGGAAGTTGTAAGACCAAAGGTATCTTTTATTGCTCCAATATTTAATGTATAAGTCATATTTTCAGCAAGTAAGTTTTTGAATGTAATTTTACACGAACTTGCTGTCGGCATTGTGATTGATGCGATGTTATCAGTTGAACCGTTTAGCGAATAGTTGCTTATATCTGAAACAGAGGACTCGTCCATATCATGGTTAAACTGAATATCAGCTGATGTATCAATATTAACCATTGAATCCATTGCCGGAGAAGTGCTTACTATTTTAGGAGATTCAACTTCCTTGAATTCCAAATCGTCTATAACAAAGGATGCGGCTCCTCCGTTGGCAGGATAAGCAAACATGCTTAACACAGCATTATTTATTGTACTCCAGCTAGGGTCAATATAAATCAGGCCTGAGGATTTAACGAATCCGCCCTCCGAACTCATAGCAGGGCCTGCCGCGAATACATTATCAACGCCGCCAACTACCAGATTGTATGCAAGCGTGGTCGTTAAACCTGAACCCAAAAGCTTGCTGTAGCAGTTAACATAATACAGTCTGCCGGGATGGACATAAACTCTTTGACTAAGATTTCCCCATGGACCGAGCTGTTCAACTTTAAGAGCGCTGCTGCCGGAGTAAACATTATCCGAAACAAAGCTTAAACTAGTTCCGCCTGTTGTAAACGGGATAGATAAAGTATCTTCAAAACTGCCGTTTAGTATCTGGTTTTCCTGTAAACCGGGATATTCGTAAATTTGCAGGTTATCTATATAAAATACATTCGGACCGTCATTGCCGTAAATCAGCAATTCTACTTTTGACGCGCCCGCGCCATTGAATGTAAATTCGCCGTCAAACAGTGTGAAGTCCGCTGTGTTGGATATTGATTTACCACCGCAAACCGCTATATCTCCGCCCGGCCCATTAAGCCTGTAAGCGAGATTTATAGGTACATTGCCCGTTGAGGCTGAGTCAAATTTTGCCCACATAGCATAACGATAGGTTTTTCCGCTTACCAATGTGGTAATCGGCATATAAACGCCGCCGTAGCTGCCCGTTTGAGTAACCTTCATTGATTTTGAACCTGCGCCCTGATAAAAGAAAACAGATTGTGATACGTAACATGACGCCGCAAAATAAGTTGACGGAAGCGCCGCCGCTTCAAAATCCCCCTCCGGGAATAAATTTGTGCTTGCAGCACCCGAAACCATGGTAAAAGGAACGGTAAACATCAGCACAGCAAGCATTAAAATCATGCTTACTCCTCTGCGCAGAATACTTTTTTTCTCTGTTTTATACATCTAAACATCTTCCTTTCCATTATTAATTTATATAATTTTTATTGCCCGTAAAGCTAACCCAATTAGGGAAAACATAATGCATAACCGCAGGTCCGCTGCCGCTAGGCTCAAACCCGCCTTGAATAGTAATGGTAATATTAGAATTGCTGTCAATACTTCCGCTGAAACCATATAGCTGATTATTGCTTAAAAATCCTTCTGTCAGAATTCTTCCGGATTGCCCCGGTACTATTTGTTCCAAAGCAACACCTATAAAATCCTCTGCTGTATCGTTCTGGTTCATCAACCTTATACTTGAAGAGTCTCTGTCATAGCATACAGCCGCAAAACGGGGAATTCCAACTAAAGATGTGTTTTTAAGATAAAACTCCTTATCCGTCATTTTCGGATAATATTCATTTAACGGAATATTATAAGAGCAAGCTGTTCCCTCTCCGGCTATTGCGTTATTTATTATAGCTAGTATTTCGTCATTGGTCATATCAGTGTAATCTGCATTAAATACAACAGAACGTGTACCTGCCGAATTAAATGTAATATCCATCGTTTTTGGACTGGAGGTACAATCGCCGAGTCGTCTGCCCAATGTATTCGCAACCGTAATATTAGAGCCAAGACCAACGCTGATACCCGATATATCCCAATTACCGTACGAATAACCTTTAAGCCCTCCGCCGCCGTCTTTTTGAGTAATATTTCCGAAAATTACGGGAGCCGCGCTTCCGCTCACACGCACGTTTGATACGCTCTGTATTGAATTTGAGTATATTGCCAGCGCCAAACCTCTGTGCGCATCAGCGTAACCGATTGGGTCGCAATTATTGAAGGTAAGAGAATAATCCGAATGGTCAGCGTATTGATTTTCACTTTTCTGCGTTATCCACGGATAATCATCCTGCACAACATATACGCCGTCGAACGTGCAGTTATTGAATATAACCTGATCCTCCGTGCCGCTGCCAAGCGATTCAATCTGCATTATCCTTCCGTTGGTATAACCGCCGGAAATATGGCTATTGTTTAGTATATTAATCTGAGGTTTTTCAAAATCCTCTCTGTTATGTACATACCAGCCTTGATTTTTTGAAACGAATGTCGTGTTTTCGAAGGTTTCCAGAATTCCGCTGCCGCTGCCGTAGCCCCATGCGGCCGAGCCTTCTCCGCTGATTCCGCCCCAAACCTTAGCAGGGTCCTTATCAACCGGGATTGGAATAACATTCGGATTCTGAGCTATCCAATTTTGCCTGTACTGTACCGCTTCCAAATCGCCATAGTTTTCTATATAGCAATTTTTAATTCTGTGTACAGCATTTTTATTATAGCCTTCTGCCTCGCTGTGAACAGGATAACGCATATTTTTACTTGTGATTTTTAAATTTTCAAGCCCCGCTGTACTAACAAGCCAAACCGTAGAACGATTATCAATTTCATTATTTGTTGCGCCCGGAGGATTTTCACCCTTTAGCCAGCAGCTGTCTCTGTCGGTTCCTATCAGTGTTGTATAAGGCTTGACAACCCATTCAACATCGGTATAAATTCCCGGATAAATTATAATATTATACAGGTTTTTAGGTCCGCTGTCCGAAATTGAGTCATTAGCGAGCTTAGGCGTGGTAAAATTGCCTGTACCGTCGGGTTTTACTGTAATTTGATGTAATTTGTAATCAACCAGTGTGTGTGAATTTAAAAGAGGAAACATGCTGTCGCTGTCCCATAAAAACGTTTTGAGAGTAAATGAACCTGAAGTCGTATCCGGAATGTCAATTGGTCCTGTTACAAGTTCTCCCATAATATTATTTTCACTTATGCTAATCTGTTTTTGGCTTATATTCACCAGCTTTCCTTCATTATATAAAGCCATACATGCGAAAATATTTTTAGCGCCTGATGTGTTGTAAATATAATCAATTACGCCTGTTACCGAGCCCTTAGAGAGGATGGAATCCGTAATATCCTCCTGTGATGCCGCTCCGTAATTAAGATATATTTTGTAGTCATTTGCGAAAACGCCGCTTGCGGGAGCATTCGCCTCGGTTGTAAAATTAAAAGAAGGGTTTGAAAGCGCTTGCCCGTAAATATCATTTAAACCGCTTACTGACAATGTATAGCCGGTATCCGCTGCCAGAGGTTCAATTAATGTTATTGTGCAGTCTTTATCCGATTCCACTTTAACCGATTGTATATTGCTGCTGCTTCCATTAAGTTTAAAATTAGTTAAAGTGCCTGCTGCGATAGTGTCGATGCTTTGATTGAATTTAAGCGCAATAACCTTGGTAGGAGTGCAAACTCCGCCCGCCTGCGGAAAGCTGCCGGATATTTTAAAATCCTCTATTTCAAAAAACTGAACGTCATCAAGCATAAAGCTTACAGGTTTGCTATTGTAAGGATAAGCAAAAAGACTAATTCTGGCGTCGCCTACTGTCATTTGCGGAATTGTGCAAATACCGGTGGTGCGTACATATCCGCTATCGGGCGTCATTTTAGGGCCTTCCGCAAAAATTATATCCTGCCCGTTTAAAATCAAATCAAAAGCTAATGTTGAGGAATAAATATCCTCGGGCCTTATACGGCTGTAAGCGCTGACAAAATATTTTTTACCCGGCAGTACACATACGCGCTGCGAAATATTACCGTAAACAGATGTCTGTGTCAGCCGCAGTGCGCTGGAACCTTCATACACGAGTTCCTTGGCATTCTCATATAAAAAAGATGCCGCTGCCGTTGTGAACTTTCCTTGTGACGCTTCATTGAAATTGCCGCCCGCAAATTGATTTTCATATAAAACCGGATAGTTTTTTATTTCTAAATTATCTATGTAAAATGTATTAGGTCCGTCATTGGCATATATAAGCAGTTCAAGGCTGGAATAATCGGATTCCTGCAGTAGGAATTCACCCTCAATTAATGTCCAGTTTGCCGTATTAGAAATGGTAATACCCTTAACAACCCGAATAAGTGCGCCGTTTTGGTTAACCCGGTACGCGAAATTAATGGATTTATTACCCGCAGACCCCGGATCAAACCTCGTATACAAGGAAAACCGATAGTATTTGCCGTTATCAAGAACAGTAGGGAAATATACGCCCCCATAGGTACTCGTTTGAATGACCTTACATGAACCGCAGCCTGTTCCCTGATAATAATCATGTGACCATTCCACGCGGCTTCCGCCCGTAGTGTTTGGCGGCAGCCCGCTTTCAAAGGTTCCGCCGCCAAAAAGATTATCGCTTTCTGCGCGGATATTTACAGAAACGGGCAAATTAATAAGAATAATCGCTATAAATAAAATAACGCCCATTCCCTTTTTGCAGAATTTGATTTTACTCACTTTAATACCTCCTTTTATGCTAAATATAGCTGATGAAGATATTTAAATTATATCAATTTCATTCCGCTTTGAAAATGGACGTATAATCTATTTTTTGCATTAAACTCATAATTCATAAAAATAATTTTGGAAGCCTTACCATAACACGGGTGTATTCCCCTTCTTTGCTATATATATCAAGTCCGTACATTTTTCCGTAATTTATTTTTATTCTGTTGCTGATATTAACCAATCCAATACCGCCCTGCTTGTCCCATATCTCTTTTTGCTCATTCATCTTCTGTAAAAGCTCCATACGTTTTTCCTGTTTTATGCCTCCGCCGTTATCTTCAACACTGAGCATCAGAAAATCATTTTCAATATATCCGCGTATATATATTTCTCCCTTATTATTATTATAAAACAGTCCGTGGTTAAACGCGTTTTCAACAATAGGCTGAAGTATCATTTTTAGTATTGTCATATTTCTAATATTATCCGGTATGTCAATACATGTTTCAAATCGATTCGGGTAACGAATTTTCATAATAGTAAAATATTCTTCAATTATACATATTTCTTCCAGAATCTTGACTGTTCCGTCACCTTTTATGGTATAGCGCATTATATCGGAAATAGCAGTCGTAATATCAACAATCTCCGTGATTTTATACACATACGCTATACTTCGCACACATTCAAGAGTATTATATAAAAAATGCGGATTTATCTGGTTTTGAAGCGCGTACAAAACAGCTTTTTTCTCACCAAGCTCCTTTTCATAGATTTTCTGCTGGGTGCCTACGATTTTGCGCGTCATATTCTCGACCTTTGTCAGCATATAATTTATATGCTCAAGTATTATATTAATTTCCTTATTTACTGTCAGGACAAGTCTTTCCTTATGACCTGCGATATAATAAGAATCGAGATATTTTATAATCTTTTGAATAGGATTAGTAATCAAATGCCTGAAAAAAATATGTAAAACAATAAAAATTACAATAATCACAAAAAATTCTAGCAGAATCAAGTATTGGATAAACCTTAAAATTTTCTCCATTTCACTGATATATATTGTACCTCGGATTTTCCATGTTGTATTGGGTATATTAATCTCGTTAACTATACTTCTTTCGGTTCCTTTAATGTAATTATCCGATTTAAGCAATGTAATTTCCTTAGCGCCATCGGATAAATACAGTTCAATATTCTGCCACCTATCAATTTCCATAGAAAGTCTGGTCATATTAACCTTGCTGCATACAACCGCAGTACCAATTATGTTTTTCCGGACATTAATATAATCCGTCACCTGAACAGGGGTAAACGAACATAGGTAGGTTTCCTGATATGCGCTTCGGTCCAATGTAAAAAACTTATAATAATATTGTCCGTATGAATTGCCTACGGATAAATATTCGTTATATGCCTCAACCATCTTATTATATTCCTCAGTAATAATATTATTTGAGAATGAATAACCTGTATTTTCTTTGTCAAACAACATAAAGTATATCATATCGATGTTAAAATCCTGAATATTTGAAATAAAGTCAATCATATTATATTTAAGCCTGTTTTTTACTTCAAAAGAATCAGTGGTTAAAAAATCCTGCAGGTAACCCGCGGAAGCAATGCTTTTCTGTGTTTGCTGCAACACTTCAAGCTTACTGTTGATATTCGAATTTATCTGATATGTAACATTGTCTATGTCTTTTTTCTTTTGAGCAATTATAATTCCATTAATATAATATATAAATATAGCCTGTATACTAAATATAATCAGAAACAATCCTGTCATAATAACGTTTATTAATTTTTTCAGACTTAATGCTTGTTTCATTTATAATTGCCCCTTATCCCTTCATATTTCTGTATTTATTCGGAGCCACACCATAGTGTTTTTTAAACACCCTGTTAAAATAATAATAATCATCATAGCCTGTCATTTCAGCCACTTTATTAATGCTAAGCTCCGGACGCATCAAAAGCTCTCCTGCCATTTTCATCCTAATACGTGTCAAATACTCAGAGAAATTACAGTCGAAATTCTTTTTGAATAAAAAACAGCAATAATTTGCATTAAGCTGAAAGTTTTCTGCAAGCTCATTTAAAAACAGCCTTTTCTGATAATTTTCATGTATAAATGCAAGCATTTTTTTAAATTTGATATTGTTAACATTCTGATAGTTATCTGTATATTCCTCTTCCGTCTTTTCTCCTGTCTTAAGCGCATCAAGTTCTGTTTTCAGATTCTTCAAAACCCTGTCGGCGTCTGTTTGCTTGATAGGTTTAAGGCAGTATTCAAAAACACCGTATTTTATAGCTTCCTGCGCATAGCTGAACTCCGCATAACCGCTTATAATAATAATTTTGGATTTGACATTTTTTTCTCTCAAAATACGTGTTAATTCAATACCTGAAATTCTCGGCATACGAACATCCATAAATACTGCATCCGGTTTTCTTTGGACTATTAAATCCAGAGCTTCCATTGAATCTGTTGATTCTATGTCAACCTCAAAACCGTACTCTTCCCATTTAAAGGTGCTTTTAATACCAAGTAATACCCAAGGTTCATCATCAACCAATATTACTTTATACAAGCGTTTTCACCTCACCATTCATTGTGTATATTGATTGTATCATACTATTTTTGCAATTACAAATGTAATATTTTACAACAATTCTATTAATATATAAATTAAAAATCACTATAAATACAATCATATTATATTTTTATTAATTGTTTGTACTGGATTGGAGTTACCCCTTCATACTTTAAAAAAATTTTTATAAAATGCGAGCTGTCGTAAAATCCGCATTCTAAAGCAATATTCATTATGCTTTCATTAGTAAACTGCAATAGCTCTTTTGCTTTATCAATCCGGCAATTAGTTATATAGGCAGCCGGCGAACATTTAAATATAGCAGAAAAATGTCTTAAAAAAGTTGAGCGGGACAAATTCGCAATTTTAGTTAGCATTTCAACTGTTATTGTTTCTTTAAAATGACTGTGTATATATTCAGCGCTGTTAATAATGTTAATAGCATAATCATCATTTTTATTATCATTTAAATAGAATTTTGACAGGATATATTTCGATAATGTGCCGATTATATACAGCAATTTAGCATTTTTAAGGACTTCTTTTCCCTTATAATTATCACTTTCAATCATATCTAAACTATGCAGTTCCGAAACAATATTCTGTAATTGCGCATTATCCAATTTTAATGTGAAATCTTTTTGATTATTATCAATTTTAAATAAAAGAGCATACCCCGGAATATTATTAAGCTCATGGCGATATTTATGAAAAAAAGTATGATTTATTAAAATATGATATACTTTTATTCCTGTATTCGTATAATAGCCATGCTCAATGCCCGGAGGTATTATAAAAACATTTCCGGGATCAACATCATAGAATTCGTTTTCAATATAATGCCTTCCGCTTCCGTCTACTATTATGTTCATTTCATAAAAGCTATGCGAATGCATACCCAGAAATTTATCTATATTATCCAGATAAGGCTTTACAAATTCAAGCTCACCTTTTTCCCAAAAAATATCAAGATACCATTTTCCCTTTTCGTTTTTGCCTATGTGTTCCGGATAAACCACAAAACCGCCCCCTAATATAATGATACGATTTTACAATAAAATGCGTAATATATACAATTATTATAATTCATATTTATGATAAAATCAAGATAAAAATATATGGAGGAAAAATTATGAGCAAATACATAAGTGAATTATGCGGAAAAGCTACAGCCTATGAATACAGAACTGAAACCGACACATTATTTCAATTACCTCAGGGGGCTTTTGAATTTAACGGATATTTAGATAAATCAATAAGGTTTATTGAACAAATTCAATTACTTGACATTGATTTATGGAAATTATTCGTAAACCAATTCAGAAGCAATGTTGATGATCAGGATAGAGGCTGGCGTTGTGAATATTGGGGTAAAATGATGAGAGGCGCTTGTTTTACCTATGAATATACTCAAAACGCCGCACTTTACGATATTTTAGAGGACACCGTCCGCGATTTATTGACTACACAAGATAAATTAGGGAGATTTTGCACTTATAGCTTAGATATGGAATTTACCGGCTGGGATATGTGGGGCAGAAAATATATTATGCTCGGGTTGCAGTATTTTTGCGATATTTGCAAGGATAATAACCTTAAATCCGAGGTTATAAACGCAATGACTGCTCATGCTGATTATATTATTGATAAAATTGGTGAAAAAAACGAAGGTAAAATATTAATTACAGAAGCAACCAATGATTGGCAGGGCTTAAATTCAAGCTCAATTTTAGAACCGTTTGTCCGCCTTTACAGCATTACAAAAGATAAAAAATATTTAGACTTTTCTACTTATATAATTAATCAAGGCGGAATATCCGGCGGTAATATATTTGAACTCGCGTATGAGGGAAAATTATATCCTTTTGAGTATCCGGTTACTAAGGCTTATGAAATGATGTCATGCTTTGAAGGGCTTTTAGAATATTATCGTATAACAAAAATAAAAAAATATAAAATTGCCGCCCAAAATTTTGTTCGTCTTATTATAGAATCCGATATAACAATAATCGGCTGTTCAGGCTGTACGCATGAATTATTTGATAACTCATTATTAAGACAGGCTAACACCAAATATGAAGGAATAGTGCAGGAGACCTGTGTTACAGTAACTTGGATGAAATTATGTTATCAGGTTTTATGCTTAAACGGAGATTCAAAGCTAGCCGATTATATTGAGCTTTCTATATATAATGCGCTTTTAGGCTCAATCAACAGCGAAAACATCAAAAACAACGGAGGTCTTCCTTTTGACAGTTACAGCCCATTATTGCCTCAAATTAGAGGCCGGCAAATAGGCGGCTTAAAGAAAATGGAGAACGATACATTTTATGGGTGCTGCGCAGCTATAGGGTCGGCAGGAACAGGCCTTACAGCGTTATCAAGCGTTATGGCTGCCCGAAAAGGCTTGACTGTTAATCTATATATTAACGGAACAATTAGTGCCAAAACTCCGTCGGGAAGCGATTTAAAATTAATAATAAGCACAGATTATCCTGTATCAGGTTTGATAAATATAGAAGTTGAAATTGAGAAATATGAAGAATTTACTTTAAATTTACGTATACCTGAATGGAGCTGTGAAAATACAATTGAATTAAATGATATAAAGCTTAACAATGTTACTAAAGGAGAATATTTTAGCATTAATAAAATATGGAAAAAAAGCGATAAAATAACCATTAATTTAGATATGAGGGCTCGTTTGCTGCATGCATTAAAGTATAAAGAAGATCCGGAAGCAGAATACCATATTGCACTTAAAAGAGGTCCGATAATCTTAGCTAGAGACGCTCGTTTCGGTGAGAACGTTAGTGAAACAGTAGATATTAAAACAGATTCGGATGGGTATGTAAATCTTATTAAATCAGATGACTTTAAATATAATAAGGTAATGGAATTTATTGTTCCTGAATATAGCGGTAAAAGCTTTCATGTTATAGATTATTCATCAGCAGGCAAAACCATGAATGAAAACTCAAAAATGGCAGCATGGCTGCCAATATCAAAAAATAATATATAAGCTTTATCTAAAACTAAATATTATTTAAAAGCCTAATGCCTGAATTAACGACTTTATACAAAGCCGTTAATTCAGGCATCGTAATTATAACTTCTAAATACTGAAAATCCCCGGATTATCAGTATTCGTCTAGCACTAATCTATTGTAACCCCAGCATAAAACCCCTCACGAACAGCGCCTCCCACTTTTCCGACTTTATTACAGTCACCGATGATGCGTGTTTTGGTATGATATTTTGCATCTATCGCCCTCGCAATTTTATCTTGTTTTTTCATCCCAAACGAGGATACAACCGTATCTGCGTTTACAAATATCTCCGTCCCGTCTTTCTTTATAGCTGTAACGCCGTTTCCCATAATTTCTTTTACTTTACAACCCGTATATAATTCCACACCATTACTTAGAAGCATAGGAATAAGCGCAGCTTTATTTATAAAATGGTCGTTTATCGCTACTTCATCAAACATTTCGATAATGGCAACTTTTTTACCATTCATAGCAGTTTCCAAAGCACTGTCACACGCGGACAGACCTCCGCCGCAATAAACAATTTTGTTACCTGTTAGTTTACCAGGGTTAATATGCGCGGAAATGACGTCAACGGTATTTTCTATTCCTTTAATATGCGGCATAATCGGTTTAGCGCCTGTTGCGATAATAATGGAATCCGCAGTTTCTAATTCAGGCGAATCCTCTGTTATAGTACTGTTTAAATATACGTTAACATTATATAACTGCAGCTGTCTTTTATACCAATGCACAAGCTCCCGAAGCTGGCTTTTGAAATCCGGTGTTGCAGCGCTTTTTAATTGCCCTCCAAGCTCACTGTCCTTTTCATAAAGCTTTACATGATGACCTCTTTTTGCGGCTAATCTTGCTGCCTCCATTCCGCCTGGCCCGCCGCCAATAACTATTATATTTTTCGGATTATTTGTTTTTCTAATAACTAATCGCTTTTCAAATCCTGCTTGAGGGTAATTTGAAAAGGCATTTTTGCCTGTTCCACAGCTAAGCTGCGCTGAAATTTTTGTTCCGAACTTCTGAACTGCCTCACAAAGATTTGTAAGCTGAGGAATTACATGACTTCTGTCAAGATACCCTTCCATTGACCCTTGAGCAAGCTGCTGAGTTAAAAACTGACAACCAATAATAATAAGGCCAGCGCCGCCGCGTGCACGTTCTTCAAAATAATCTATTTCATCGTTGTCAATAGTACCGTCTGAATGAGCAGAATTTAATCCCATGGGCGCCATTACAATTCTGTTTTTTACTTCCATTTTGCCAATATTAAATGGAGTAAAGAGCATTTCATAATTCAATATATTTCCTCCTTTTATAAATTAATATAATAAAATTATTCCCCATACAATATTTTATAATCAATTTATTAGAAAATTATTGACGCCGCGCTATTTTATTTATTTTTTCCAATTCAAAAATAAGCTTTTCTGTGTTTTCAAAAATGATTGAGGAATAATTATTTCATTTCCATTATCAGTTTTATTTTCAGCTAAAACAGGAACAGGATTACATCCGCCCTTTACAACCTCAACCTGATCAATTCTGAATCTGTTTTTGCAGTTCTGACAAACCAAAACATCTCCGGTCTGGACATAATAACCACGCCCTGAATCATAACAAACCTGGCAGGTATTCAGCGCCGTCCTAACCTTGCCGTCGTTTGATTTTACAGCTATAACTTCCATATAAGTGTTATCAACAGTAATCGGATAATACTTTGCCGTACTTGTAATATCAGATTTTTTAATTGTTACCCCTGCTCCGTTTGCAGAGCTTTGTTCAGGTTTTGCCGCAGCAGCCGGTTTTGCGGTTTGCGTAATTTGATTTGCTGTTTGTTTCTTTTCATCCTTGCTTTGAGATAAACCAAATACTGCAATGCCCGCGACTGCAATAACTATAACTAAATAAAATATAATTTGTTTTTTACTAATCATAAGAACCTTCCTTTCAAATTTAAATAACATTGCTGATATTAACCGCAGCAGCCTCCGCCGCTGCCTGCCGGCGGATTGTATGACTCACCGTCCTGTTCGATTTTTTCATTATTAACGTTATTTATATCATCAACGACCTTAATTGTACTGCTGATCATCCCCATCCAGCAAGTATAGGTAATATTACCTTCCTCTTCCGGCGTGAACTCAATAGTGTTATCTCCCAAGGTCAGCTTTTTTTGAATACCGTATTTTGGAATGGTAACAGGATTGTTACAGCCGTTTAAATCGCCAGCCTGCGCTGTAATTGTCCATTTAACAGGAATTCCTTTCTGAACGACAATAGGTGAATAACTGCCGGATTCAAGCCCTATTGATACATATTGAGTTCCGTTTTCAATTTTAGCGATATTCTTTGGGGCGGAGCTTACAGGCGAGGCCGCGGCAAGGTTAAAGCCTGAAAGGTTAAAACCGCGGTTCATCATGACTACCCCTAATACTAATACCAGAACTGCGCTGACTTTAAGCATTCTGTGTGTAAATTTGGAGCTGAGCATTGAGCTTAGCGCTCCAAGCCCAAACATCAACGGAACCGTTCCTAGGGAAAATATGAGCATTGACATTGCCCCTGCGAAAAAGCTTCCCGTTCCAAGCGCATAGAGCTGCATTGCCTGCAACGGTCCGCACGGCATCAGCCCGTTTAGAAGACCCACATAAAACGGTCCGTATTTTCCTTGATTATTGTATATTTTATTCCCGAACAGCTTTGGCATTCTCGGATTAAACCTTCTTAGCCACGGGAATATATTGAGCATATTTAATCCCATTATTATCATAAACGCTCCGGATACAATAGCTACAATCCCTTTTGCGGTACCTGAGAAGCTTACAACCGATCCAATCGCGCCTACAATTCCTCCTAGGATGGTATAGGAAACAACCCTTCCAGCATTATATAAAAAGCTGGGTTTAAGCTTTTCAAGCTTGCTTTTTTCCGAGCCTTGACCCTTATATGAAACGCACTGCGACAGATTGATACCGCCGCACATTGCTACACAGTGAAGCGACGTCAAAAGACCCACGGCAAAAAGAATTCCATACCCCATTGATTGATTAATTTCCGGGATAAAATTAAAGCCTATTGTTTTATTAATAATCATATAAAGCGCAAATAAAATAATTCCCGCACCGATAAGAAAATTAGCATTGTTTTTGACCTGTGTTATTCCTGTATTTTTCTTTTCTAAAACTTGACTATTAACCTTATAACCCAGTTTTTCAATAGTTGACGTAATTTTTTCAAATGTTACAATACTTTGGTCATATACCACTTCGGCTGTTGAATTTCCAAAGCTTACATTCGCTTTTATTACACCTTCTAATTTTTTTACGCCGTTACTTATTCTAAGCTCACAGCTTGCGCACGTCATACCTTCTATACGGATAATTCGTTTTATAATTCGGTTTTCCATTAAGATACCTCCATAAGAAATAATATCAGGCAGCAACGAAGCGGGGTACCTGCTTTACTATAATTATAGCATATGATTATGGAGATATTGTGTAGATACACTTTTTATTTATTTGGCAATGTAACCGTAAATGTTGTTCCCAAATTCATTTCACTTTCAACCTGAACAGCGCCTCCATGAGCGGACACGATTGCTTTGACAATGGACAGTCCAACACCCGCTCCTCCGGTTAATCTGGTTCTTGATTGATCCGCGCGGTAAAATCGCTCGAAGATATATGGCAAATCCTCTTTTTTGATACCGCAGCCATTGTCTTTTACTTTTATGATTGCCGAATTATTCTCTTCATACATTTCAACCCCTACATTACCGCCCTCCGGGGTATATTTCAGCGCATTTGAAATAAGATTAATCATAACTTGTTTTAATTTATCCTGATCCGCGTATACGGTCGCATTCCCCGATTGCGTAGTTTTAACCCTTTTTTCTTTAAACTCGCTTTCAAAGTTTAAAAGAATTCCGGTTACCATTTCGCTTAATTCAAAATGTTTCTTTTCAATTTTTTTCACTTCATTTTCATATTTAGACAGCAACTGCATATGCCCGACCATTTTACTGATACGAACAATTTCTTCATGGCAGCTTTTAAGCCTGTCTACGCTTGGATTCCAGATTCCGTCAATCATAGCTTCCATATGACTTTGAAGAGTAGCCAGCGGAGTCCTCAGCTCGTGTGCCACATCCGCCGTCAGCCTTTTACGCAGGTTGTCCTTTTCCTGCAATGTGATTGACAGATTGTTTATAGTATTTATTAATTCCTGTATTTCTTTTGTTGTTGTATTTTCTTTGCTTCTAACCGTATAATCCCCTTTTTCAATCATACGCGCCGTATTTATCACTCTTCCGATCGGGTCGCTTATTTTTTTTGCAAAAAGATGCCCTAATAATAAAGAAATTATTAATGCAAACAAAGCAACCCATAGCAGCGCTTTATTTAATACATTTATAAAATTAAGGTCTTCATCATTAAAATAATATGGTCCGTAATATCCAATTTCAATGGTTCCGACTTTTTGAAAATTTGCTGTAGCCGGATAAGTACTTATAGTATATTCTCCGTTAAACGAAGGATATTTACTTGCCATATTCGACGCCATATGTTGCAGCATCTGTTCGCACATTCCGTTATTATGCACCATTGCATCCCATATTGTTTTGCCTGATAAATCTGTTACTTTTACAATCTGTCCTTGTTCAAGCGCTCTGATTCCAATATTCTCAATCACTTCCGTCCTCCATGAGTTATCGCTTATATACTGCTGCGTTAATAAATTAACAATGTCCTTATTATTATTTTCTTGTCTTTGAATTATATAATTTGTAAAATGATTTTCAAGCATGATTTTACCAAACATAGCAGTTACAATAATTAATAACACCGCTATTAATACAAACCCCATCGTCATTTTTGTTCTTAATTTAAATGTCACTGTTTTCACCTCCGAACCGATACCCGACCCCGTAAACTGTTAAAATATATTTCGGATTCTTTGTATCGTTTTCTATTTTACGCCGAAGGTTTTTAATATGAGTGTCAATTGTTCTGTCAAAACCTATAAAATCATATCCAAATGCTTTGCTGATTAAATCATCTCTTGTAAAAACCTTTGAAGGATTTTTTGCCAGTATAATAAGAAACTTGTACTCATTAGGAGTAAGATTTACAGCTGCTCCATTTTTTCTTACCTCATGCTTAATATTATCAATCACAAGCTCGTTATTATTGAAGGATAGATTATCCGATAATACTGCATTATCGGCAGCAGTTCTTCTCAGCAGAGCATTTACCCTCGCTAAAAGCTGCCTTGGGCTGAACGGTTTTGTCATATAGTCATCCGCGCCGATATTTAGACCCTCAAGCACATTTTCTTCCTCTGCCTTTGCTGTAAGCATCATGATTGGAACCCTTGATTTCATTCTCACCGCTCTACAGATTTCTTCGCCTGAAATATCAGGCAGCATTAAATCAAGCACTATCAAATCCGGCTGCATTCTTTCAAACAGCTTTATCGCATCTTTTCCGTTATATGCGAAGTATACGGTATATCCGCTGTTTTGAAGATATGAAGTTACTACATCCACTATCTTTTGTTCATCATCTATTACAAGGATTTTCCCGCTATTGTTCATGAACCTCTCTCCCAATGCGAAAATGCGGCGTTTCAATTGCTTGAAAAACCGCTGTTTTCGATATTATTCTCTCTTTTCTATACTACGTCATAGCCCTGATCTTCAATTGCAAGCTTTATATTTTCTTCGGATACCTTGTTTGAGTCAAATTCCACCTTGACGGATTTTGCAGCCAAATCAATATCAACGTTAGATACGCCGTCAAGCTCGCCTACGCTCTTTTTTATTGCGTTCACGCAATGTGAACATGACATTCCTTCAACATTCAGTATTATTTTTTTCATCAGACTTTTCCTCCCTGTTATTTAAGATTAAACGGTTTTAATAATTTATCCACTTCAATTGGTTTACCGCCGGCATCCATTACTTTTACCTTTGCAAACGCCCATCCTTCAACTTTTGCGGGGTCTGCTCCAGCGTCAATAAACATCTGCGGGTTAAGCGCAAACACAATATCCTTATCATTAGTGCTCATATTTTTTGCCCACTCAAACATATTGCCATCGCCCAAATCTACGCCGAAGTGGTCTAAATCCGCGTGATATTTAATATGGTCTCTTTTAAGCTTGACGATTTTTTCATAGGAAGATACCGGCGTCGCCTCTCCGGTGTAGTTGATTTTTTCATTGCCAAGGCTTGTGCCCACCATGATTTTATCGCCAATAAGCATTCCGGCAGGGAGCCTATTTACATCCAGCCCCGCATCAATAAATGGTTTTGCGTCAAATTCGAGCATAACATCATGCGGTGCGCTTACGCTGTAGTCCTTACTCCAGATAAACCTTTCCTTGCCGCCGGGCGACGTCAAAGCCCAGCCGCCGTACATTTCATCCTGGGTAACCTTATCCTGCATCGCATTTATAATATCTTTAAATGATGTTATTGAAGCATTACCGACGACATCTGTTTGATTACAGGCAGATAGGGTAACAACAAGAGATAACATTATTATAATTATACTGATTTTCATATTTTTTCCCACCTTAGTTATTTATATGGTTTAAAGCGTTTTAATCGCAGAGCATTAGTTAAAACGGATACTGAGCTTAGCGACATTGCCGCCGCCGCAAAGATAGGATTTAGCAGTGGTCCGCCAAACAGATGAAGTACGCCAACGGCAATTGGTATACCCACTACATTATATCCAAACGCCCAAAACAGATTTTGTTTAATATTTTTTATAGTGCTTTTACTTAGCTGTATAGCTGTCGGAACATCTAATAAATCACTTTTCATCAGAACAATATCAGCGGATTCCATTGCAACATCTGTGCCGGAACCTATAGCTATCCCTATATCTGCCTGCGCAAGTGCCGGGGCATCGTTAATTCCATCGCCGACCATCGCTACTTTTTTGCCTTCCGCCTGTAATTTTTTCACTTCGTTTGCCTTATCCTGCGGCAATACCTCAGCAAGTACGCGGTCAATACCTACTTGTCTTGCAATCGCTTCGGCGGTTTTTCGGTTATCGCCTGTAATCATCGCAACTTCAATACCCATTGATTGAAGTTTTTTAATTGCTTTTGCGCTGCTGTCCTTCATTACGTCCGCAACAGCTATAATTCCTGCAATTTGATTATCTACCGCGATATACATAGGAGTTTTTCCTTCTTCGGCAAGCCGGTCTGATTTGGCTTTAATTTCAGATAAGGATATTCCCCTCTCCCCCATTAGCTTCTTATTTCCTAGAAGAATATTTGCGCCTTCAATTATAACTTCAATGCCATGGCCTGGAATAGCTTCAAAGCGCTCAACCTTCAAAAGCTCTATATTTTCTTTTTCCGCGTCTTTTATAATCGCTTCACCCAGTGGATGCTCCGACCCTTTTTCCGCCGATGCCGCAAGCTGTAGCAATTTGTTTCTTTGTAAGCCGCCTGCGGTAACAATGTCAGTTACTGCGGGTTTTCCCTCTGTTATTGTACCCGTTTTATCGAAAACAATCGTATTTATTTTGTGCGAGCTTTCAAGAGCTTCTCCGCCTTTGATTAAAATTCCGTATTCCGCGCCTTTCCCTGTTCCCACCATTATAGCAGTTGGCGTAGCAAGCCCAAGAGCGCAAGGACAAGCAATAACCAGCACAGAAATAAATATAGTTAGCGAAAACATTAGCGATTCGCCGCTTATAAGCCACCCCAGAAAACCGATTGCCGCAATACAAAATACAATCGGAACAAAATATCCCGATACAATATCCGCCATTTGCGCAATAGGAGCTTTTGAGCTTTGAGCATCCTCCACCAGTTTGATAATTTGCGCCAATGCTGTATCGCCGCCTACCTTTGTTGCTTTAAAACGAATCATACCATTTTTATTTATACTTGCCGCATATATCTTATCACCTGCTTTTTTATCAATCGGCATACTTTCGCCGGTCAGCATTGATTCATCAATTGATGTATGTCCTTCTGAAACCACACCGTCAACAGGAATTTTTTCACCGGGTTTTACCAATATTTCATCACCGATTTCAACTTCATCAATTGGGATTTCTGTTTCTTCACCGTTCCGAAGCACAATTGCGGTTTTAGGCGCTAGCCCCATAAGTTTTTTTATTGCCTCCGAGGTTTTGCCTTTAGATACCGCTTCGAGTGATTTTCCAAGCAAAATCAGAGTTATAATCACGCCTGCGGTTTCAAAATATAAACCCTCTACAGCACCGAAATTTCCGATTAGTATCTGATAAACCGAGTACAGGCTATATAAAATTGCAGCTGTCGTCCCCATTGCTATGAGCGAATCCATATTAGGGCTTCGCTGCAATATTGCTTTAAATCCGACTGTGTAAAATCGATAGCCTGCAATTACAATAGGCAGAGTTAAAAATATTTGAAGCAGCGCATAGTTTAGCGGAAACTGCATCGGCTGTAAAAATGCGGGAATCGGAAACCGCAGCCACCATATCATAGAGCCCATTGCGAAATACAGCAGAGGAACACAAAATACGGCTGATACAATAAATTTAGTCCAAAGTGTACGAATTTCCTTTTCTTTTCTAAGCTTATCCTCGTCAACCGCACCTTTTTTCTCCGCGTCAAGCGCCTTATAGCCTATTTTCTCAATGCTTTGCTTAATCTGAGAAAGCTTTGTAACCTGAGGGTCGTAAGACACCGCAGCTTTTTCCGTTGCCAAATTAACCGAAACATTAGATACGCCGTCCAATTTTCCAACGACCTTTTCAATCCGTGCGGCGCAAGCGGCGCAGGTCATACCTGTAATTTGCAGAATTTCCTTATTCATAATATCGCCAGACCTTTCCTAACTTTCACAATATTTTACCTATAGTAACAATAAGCTCGTCAACAATTTCATCTTCCCCTGCCCTGATTTTACTAACCAAACATCCCCTTATATGGCTCTCCAGCACCAATTTGCTTATAGAATCAAGAGCAGCTCTTGCAGCAGAAATTTGAATCAGCACATCATTGCAGTATGCGTCCTTTTCAATCATCCCTTTAATTCCGCGCACCTGTCCTTCTACTCTATTCAAACGGGTCAGTAATCCCGATTTAAGCTTTTGCTCCCTCTCGGTTGTTCTTCCATTGCAGCATTCTGTATTTTCATTATTCATAATTTTCAGCCTCCTATACGTTACCATACCCCCGTATGGTATATTTATATTATAAGACTATTTTTTTATTTTGTCAAGTATTAATTATTTATTATTATACCAATTAATTATGTAGATATTATGTAGAATTTAAAAAAAGCGGCCTGAAAATACGGGCCGCTTTAAAGTTTAATAAATTTAATACGAATCCGCAACAATAATCCTTATTCTGCCGCCGGACTGTTCACTTTTGTCGTAGTAGAGTGTAATATTCATATTCTTATCAATACTGCTGAGTGGAATTACTTCAAATCTCTGCCCGTCGTAAGACGTGTTGACTATTTTTTTATACACTATAACATCAGGGCTCAATAGATATTTTCTTGTTTTGGTATAAGCGCAGATATTATCGATTTTTTCAGTCTTTTCATTTACAGACTGTAATTTCTGCGTTCTGATAACCGTATTATTATCAAAGTCAAACAACGCAGCCTGCCCGGTATAAACAGGAAACAGCTTATTTACTGTATAGGAAACCGTTTCCCCGTTTATGTTTAAATCGTATTTTCCCTGAACAGCATATGAGGTGGAAACACGCTCGTCTTTCAGTACCATTCCGTAAGAATATAAATCGTTTGTGACATTGTTTGTAATAAGCTTATGGATTTTCCCGTTTTTGTCCTTTTCAGCGCAGATGATATCGGAACTATTTAAAATAACGTCCTGCAGCCTTTGCGGGAATATTTTTTTACCTTTGCCCTGAGTATACTCGCTTTGAAATGCTACATCAATAATTTGCAGAGTTTCCGAAAGCTTTTCGTTGCCCAACGTTTTGCCGCTCCAGTCAAATAAGCCTTTTACGCTGCTTTTTGCGGTATAGGCCGACAATACTGCCTTTCCCGATACAAATGAGATATTTACGGTTTTTCCTTCGAGAGCTTCATAGTCCTTGTCTGTATAAAAGTCCTGAACGCCGCCGTCAGTTTGCATAACGACTGCGTAATATTCGTTATGCCTATTACCGTATTCATCTAAGCGTTCCTTTACGCCTGTATTCTGTAAGTATGCTAAGAAATTTTCACTCGCGGATATTTTGATAACATCCGCAATTTTTCCATCTTTATCAAATAGCACTGTTATTGTTTCGCCATATGCAATGCCGCCTCCCGAGGATAATTTGCTGTATGCGTCCGAAAATCCGATTTCATATTCCTTGCCTGAAAGCACAATTTTCTGAACATTGTCTTTGTTAGGAAGGGCATTTTCATAAACTCCAGTTGATTTTTTACTGTAGGCAAGAAGAGTGTCCGCTTCTTTAACATAATAGCATACATCGTAATCCTCTATCTCCTCCGGCACTGCGGGTATTCCGTCACGATAAATTTTCGAACTCTCATTGACGCCGGTGATTGCTTTATAACTTCCGCCAATATTAGTAACAGGCCCTGCGATTGCGTCACGTTTTACGGTAAAGTATTTTGCTTCTCCGAAGCCGTCATAGTAAACGGTAATTTTATCACCTAATGAAAGGGATTCGGAGGCAGTTTTATAAATGCCTGACAAATTCCCCTCATATACCGCTGTATCGTCATCAAATTTCAGCGTTATATCGCCGGCTGACCCGAATACAATTATTCCGTTCGGAAGAACAGATTTTACGATATATTCAGCGGATGCCGCGGCTTGGTTGTTTTCCTTTTTGCAAATATAATCAATATTTCCGTAGCTGTCGTAAAATACCGTAACAAGGTCGCCGCTTTGCAAAGATAAAAAAGCAGAATTATAATTTGAGGGCTCGTTGCCGTTATATAAAATTGTGTCTTTGCCTACAACAAGCTCACTTTCAGTTTTTGAGCCGTCAACAAGCCTGAGTCTGTCCGGCAGGGCTTCTTTTACGGAAAAATCACTGCTGCTTTGGGAATTTGCCATAAAAAGAACTATTTCATTTTTCATATTTACTATTAATCCGCCTTTTTTTAATATGGCGTCATCCGCAAGCAGCCCTTTTTTAAACAGCCCGCCGCTGGTTTTGATATAACCGCTTTGCACGTTTTTGTCGGATATAATCGTGATATCCTCCAGATATTTATAGTCCATTGTTTCTATATAATATTTGTCTGTGCCTTTTATCATGGTTAAAAGAGTGTTTTTAATTATTCTAGCAGTATCAATTCTTGTAGCGGCATTGCCGTTTTCATAATCCGCAGATTCAAGTAGCCCCACTTTTTTAGCAAGGTTAATCTGATTATCAGCCCAGCTGAAAGATGAGCCGTTCGCGGAATATCCAAGCATAGCGAGCATTACCTTACACAGCTCTTCATATAAGACATCATTTTCTGGCTGAAAGCTTCCGTCAGGATATCCCGAAAAATAGCCTTTGCCGGATGCTGAATCAATATATGCAGCAGCCCAATGTTCATAGGGAACATCAAAGTATGGCGATACAACGCTTAGTTCAGGTACATCCGTATTGCTCATAACAGTTAAAATCTTCGCAAGCTCCGCCCTTGTTACATAATTATTATCACCGAAGCTTCCGTCCGGGTAGCCGGACATAATTCCAAGCGACCGAGCCAGATCATAATCGCTAGCCCCAGCGCATATCATAAATGTAAACAGGTTTATTATTATAATAAAACAAATAATTTTTTTCATTTTTAATCTCCATTCCGCCGCCAAAGCCGCGTGAGTGACGGCATTAAACGCAATTATTGTGTCTTTCCCGCGGATATTTTATCGCCGGGCTTTAGCCCTTTTGTTATTTCAATATAGGTATCATCCTTGATTCCTGTTTTTACAGTAACTTCACCCAGCTTTCCGTTTTCAAAAAGCTGTACCTTGTCGCCTGATAGCGCGTCTTTGGGCATTAAGAGCACGTTTTCCTTTACGCCGCAGATTATGTCAACCGACAGGTTCATGGACACCTTAAGTTTATCCGTATGGTCTATTTTAACCCTTACAGGGTAATAGGTTACGCCGTTTTTCGCCACGCCTACATCGCTTACTCTGACTACCTCGCCGGAAAATATTTCGCCCGGGAGCGCGTCGGCTTTAAGCATTGCCCTTTGCCCGTTATTTACCTTTGATATGTAAATTTCATCTATTTCAACATCAATATAAAGATTGTCAACATCCGAAACAGTCATAAGTACTGAAGCCGGCGCAGCGTTATCACCCTTTTTTACGTTTCTTGAAACTACCTTGCCAGAGATAGGAGAAATAATTTTATAATCATCAAGCTGTTTTTCCAAGGCATCAACTGAATTTTTTGCTTCTTTTACAGCAATGGCGCTGTTTTGAACCGCGTTTGACAGTGCGTCGTTTTTAAGCTTTAAAACAGTTTTACCGTAACTTACAAAATCACCCTCCATAATATTAAGCTCCGCAATTTGTCCGCTGCCGCTCGAAACCACCGACTTTTCGGTATAATTGATAAATTCACCCGCGCTGTTGCAGGCGATATTATTAACGGAAGCATAGGCTTTATCACCCTTGTCTACTGCTCCCGGATTATTAACAGTAATTTCAAGGTTTGTGACTATTTTAAATCCTTCAAGCGTATCGGTTGTATCGTAGATTCTTGAAACGTTTCCCGAAAGCTGTGTTGAGTTTGCCGCGAGAGTAATACCGGCAGGGTCACCCACTCTTATTTTATCTATATCCGCCGCGTTAAATGGAATCTTTAAAATGAGCGACTGATTATTGACTATATCCGCTATTTTAGTACCGTTTGCAATAAAATCACCTTTTGAAACATATAGCTTTTGCACTTTGCCGCTATATGGTGAAGTTGTTATCAGGTCATTTTCAGCCGAAATACTCTGACGGTATGCCTCTTCGCAGCGTTCAAGGGCTATTTTAGCTGTTTTAATTTGTTTATCAAGCTCCTTTGAGGAAATGGTGTAAAGGACGTCGCCTTCATTAACGCTGTCTCCCGTATCAAATGAGGATAAAAGTACCGCCCCTGTCACAAGAGAGGTTATATCAAAGGAGTTATTTGCGCTTATAATGCCTGTTCCGTTTACGGTTTCGGTAATATTCCCGGTTTTTACTTCATACAGGCTGTTTTGCAGACTTGCAACCTTGCGGCTTTGATTCTGCGCAGAAATAATAATGATTACTGTAATTACTATAACCGCAATTACAGCGGCGATAATTATTTTTTTATGCTTAAACATATATATACTCCTATTCTATACTTTTTAAAGCGCCGATCATATCGATTTCCTTAAACTTTTTACCAAGCAGCAGATTAACAAAAAGTGAAAATAAAAATGTAAGCCCTGCAGCTATGAAAAAGGTTATATAACTTATATAAACATCCACCTCAAACCCGGCCGATTCGCTGCTGCCCATAAGGTATCTGTGGAACCAGATTCCCAAAGGTATGCCGATTATTATTCCCATAACAGTGAAAATCGTATTTTCCCTAAGTACAAGCACTCTGATTTCCTTGTCATAGAAGCCAAGCACCATAAGCGTCGCAAGCTCCCTTATTCTATCGAAATAATTCATAATTCCGAGGTTGTATAAAACTACAAAAGCAAGTACGCCTCCGAATACTGTCAGCATAAATACCATAACATTCATTGTGCTAAGCTGCGATTCAATGGACGCCACAATTTCGCCTTTCAGCTTTGCGGACAACACAAATTCATAGTCGGAAATTTCTTTTTTTACCTGCTCCGGTGAGCCGGAGCCAATGTAAACCGTAGTGGGCAGATACTCCTGCCCTAAATTGCGCCAAACGGATTTTCCGACATATATTCCATTAATATTTTTTAAAATTTTATCCGCTGTGATATTCATTATTTTGTTTGTTCCTGTAATCTGAGCCTGAAATATATCGCCCGTGTGAAGATTTAATTTTTTCGCCAGCGAGGAGGATACAACAGCTCCGTCTGCCGGCAATATCATGGTTTTATCAGAGTCTATATCAAGCAGCATTAATGAAATTTCGTCCTCAACAACCGTTATATTCGCGCTCTCCTTTTTATTTTCGTTCTTAAAGCTTGTGGGTACCTCCATCTGATACTCGCATTTACCCACCCCGTTTACGCTTTGTATTCTTTTATACTGTGCATCGGTAATATCTTTTTTTAAGGAAACCTGCAAATCATACCGGTGCAGTTTATCAAAAAGCATATTGAAAAATCGGTCGTTTGAGTCGCTCATACCGAATGCCGTGACAATTATCGCCATACAGCCCGCAACACCTACAACACACATTATAAGCCGCATTTTGTTTCTGAATATATTTCGTACGATTGTTTTTTCGGTAAATGTCATCCTCCGCCAAACAAGCTCCAGCCGCTGCAATAAATTTTTGTTCCCTGTTTTTGGCTGCTTCGGTCTGATACAATCCGCCGGCATTTCTTTCAATTCTTTATAACAGATATACATGGAGGTTCCTGTGCAGAAAATATTAGCAATAATCAAAGAATCGACAATTGTTTTAATACTGAACCTGGCTGTGAAATCCGGAAGGCTGAAAGAGCTTTTGTACACCTCCATAAGTGAGCCTGTTATCAGAGGCGAAGGGAGCGTTCCAAGCAATACTCCTAAAATAACAACTGCCTGTGCATAAGATAAATAATAAAGAAATATTGAGGTATTACCATATCCCAATGCCTTTAGAGTGCCTATCTGCATCCTTGCGCCGTCGATAACCCTTGACATTGTTGTAAACATAATCAGCGCGGATATAAGAAAAAACAGAGCGGGCAGGCTGGTTGTGACGGATTTTATCTCACTGATGGAATCGTTCAGCATAGATGCTTTTTTATTATCCTTAAAGGAAACAAGCGAGGCTACTTTTTTACCCAGTTTTTCATCTAAATCGGCCTTAAATTTTTCAGTATCCGCATTTTCGCTTAGTTTAACGCAAAAATGGTTAAAGCTGTTTTTGCCGAAAATATCCTGCAAAGCCTCCGCCTTCATATATGCATACCCGAGCTTATAACTGTCCGGAATAAGGTCTATACCGTTAATATTATAAATATATTCCGGGCTCCTGATATATCCGCATACTGTTAATTTTATTTTATCTTCCATATCTTTCAGCTTCAGTTCATATGTATCTCCGATTTTCAAATTATGCTTTTTTGCAAAATCATCATATAGAGCGAATTCGCGCCCTGTATCCGGCAGCCTGCCGGATACCACATAGGGTTTATTTATACTGAAATCGTCTGCTATGGCGTGCAGCGTTACGGTAACGTCCTTTTCGCGAACCGGCTGCGCTTCAAAATAATTGCCCGATTGTACCTGAATAACACCGTCAATTTGTTTAATCAGCTTTTCGTCTGTTTTCGTAAAGCCTTTGCCGTAAATCCAGTAATCCGCCACATTTTGATCTTTATAATAACTATCCGCAATTATACTAAGGTTATAATTAATTCCTCCCATTCCTACATACATCAGCACACCAAGCGCGGTAACAACAATTACGGACATAAGACGAGGAAGTGTAGTGAAAATTTCCCTGAAAAAGTTTTTAAAGAGCATAACATCACCATTCTATGCTTTCCACAGAAATTGGCTGGTCATTTTTAAGGCAGCTTTCAACCTTACCGCTTTTCATTCTTATAACTAAGTTTCCTATAGGAGCTATCGCGCCGTTATGCGTTACTACAATAACGGTTTTTTTACTTTCTCTGCAAATTCTAACTAAAAGCGCAAGAATTGACTTTCCCGTTTCATAATCCAGCGCGCCGGTTGGTTCGTCACAAAGCAATATATCAGGGTTTTTCGCAAGCGCTCTCGCAATTGCCACACGCTGCTGTTCACCGCCGGATATTTGTGACGGGAAATTATTTTTACGTTCTGACAGCCCCACTAAATCAAGCGTTTCGCCAGCGTCCAGAGGGTTTTTGCATATCTGCCTTGCTAGCTCAACATTTTCAAGCACGGTCAAGTTGGGCATAAGGTTATAAAACTGAAAAACAAACCCTATATTTTCCCTTCTGTATTTTGTGAGCTGAGATGTATTATATTTTGCAATATCCTGCCCTGATACCAAAACCTCGCCGCTGCTGGGTTTATCCATACCGCCTAAAATATTTAAAACAGTGGATTTCCCCGCGCCGGAAGCGCCAAGCAGAATTACAAAGCTACCCTGTTCTATTGAAAAGCTTATATCATCAACAGCATGTATTTTATTTTCCCCCATAGTATACTCACGATTAAGGCGGTTTACTTCAATCACATTATTCATTATAATCACATCCTAAAACTCGTCCATATCCTTACATAATTAACCTAATAATAAATATGATAACATACCAACGGTCGGTTTGTCAATAAAAATGCAGATGGCGAAATAACAAAAGCTTTCTAAGATAAAAAATCATAGAAAGCTTTTGTTTTACAATTACGTATTATCAATAATATAATTAGTTATCTATTTCATTAATTGCTTATCAGATACACGATATATTTCGGAGTTTTCTTGTTTGCGGGAAAACAGAGGAACGGAATGAACCTTGTAGCCATAGTTCCTATCGACATCAACGCAATAGTAATTATAATTTGAGCAGTATTCATATTAAGCTCCATTCCGCCGCCAAAACCAGCGGCATAAAAATTTATAAAATTTATTTCTCTTTTCACCCGCGGTTTTGCAGAGGAATGAAAAGAGCGCGAGTTTCGCATCTGCCTGTTTGCAAATATGCGCTTTTGCAAACTTATGGCAGGCGATTTATATAGTTTGGAAGAATATACGGTTTCTTTCAAACTATTCCGCCTCCTTATCAATTCTGCTTCTGAAAACAATTAACACAGTAATTATCAAAAGCATTGACGGAATTATAAACCTGTCCTGCCCGAATATAAGCAGACAAATTATCGGGCTTATCAATCCTATTAACGCGGCGGAATGTTTTTTCCGCTCTTTCCATTGATTGATAAATATTACTACAAAAAGCGCCGTAAGAACAAAATCCAGGCCTTTTGTATTAAAAGTAATAAAATTGCCCAAAATATTTCCTGCTGCGGACCATGACACCCAATATATGTAGTTCAGCAAAGTAACAAAGAAATAAAATTTAGTTTTATCAATTCCGGCAGGCGGCTGGGTTGAACAGTTTATCGAAAATGTTTCATCAACTAATCCGAAAATTAAAAAATTTTTTAATTTACCGCTGCCCTGATATTTTTTCAGCATCGAAATTCCATAAAACAAATGACGGGCATTTATCATTAAGGTTAAAAACAAAGTATAAACCGGATTAAAAGCCGCTGTCAGAAGCGTTAATCCTACATATTGCATTGACCCGGCAAAAACAACAATGCTTGTAAATACGGTCATTCCAAGTCCAAAACCTTTTGTTTTCATTAAAAAGCCATACGCAATTCCTAAAAACATATAACCCGCCATAATAGGTATTGTATACGGAAATGCCGCTTTAAGCGACTTTAATTTCATAATTAATCTCCATTCCGCCGTCAAAGTCGGCGGCACAAAACTTAAATGAATTATCTCTATCTTCCCCCCCGCCGGCTGGCAGAGGAATGAGAGATTAATTCTCGCATCTGCCTGTTTGCAATATACGGTTTTGCAAACATATGGCAGGCGATTTGTTTTATTAAGTCTGAATTTATTCAGACTTAGTCTCCATTCCTCGATTTAAATTAAACAAAAACCATCAGCCAAGACAACATTTCTTCTCAGCTGACGGCCTTTATTTTAAGATATTCATTATTTATTCTGCATTTTATATACAATTATAAATCCCTGTTCTCGAATTGACTTTTCAATATCAGCAGTGTTAAGCGAATTAATCCCTATGATAATATCACTTTTACCGTTAGAACCCCGATACACCGCCACATGGGTAATGTTAACTCCGTACATTTCAATAATACTTGTAAGCTTGGACATAATACCGGGCTTATCATCCGCTTCAATAGTGAATCTTGTGCCTAGATCATTAAAGCCGAGCAATTCAATAAAAGATTCAAATATATCACTTTTTGTTATAATTCCAACTAACTTTTCATCATCAATTACAGGCAAAAAACCAATATCATTATCCCTCATTAATAGTGCCGCCTTTTCAAGAAGAGCATTTGAGGTAATTGTGACAGGATTTTTGTTCATTATTGAACTTATTTTTGTTTTTGAAAGCAGATAGGTGATTTCCCCCATACTCAACGTAGTAGCTTTTGACGGGGAGTAACGCTCAATGTCTTCTTTAGAAACTATACCTACCAATCTGCCTTGCTTCATAACAGGCAGACGTTTTACTCCATTTTGAGCCATTATCTCATGTGCGTCAGGAATTGTTTGATCAGGTGAAATTGTGAACGGATTTGCAACCATCTTGTTTTTAACAAACATAATTGATACCATTTCCTTTCTGACCTTGTCAAAATTTAATATGTTTAACCTCCCAAATATGCCTTTTTAATGCTGTCGCTCTGCGCAAGTTCGGCTCCTGTTCCACTTAAAACAATTGAACCTGTTTCCATTACATAAGCATGACCGGCAATTTGCAATGCCATGCTTGCGTTTTGTTCCACCAATAAAATTGTAGTACCTTCTTTATTTATATCCTTTATTATATTAAATATTTCCTGTACCAATAAAGGCGCAAGACCCATTGACGGCTCGTCAAGAAATAAAATTTTAGGTCGGCTCATCAGCGCCCTTCCGATAGCCAGCATTTGCTGTTCACCACCCGATAGTGTACCGGCCAGTTGTTTTTTCCTGTCCGCAAGTATGGGGAAATGCCCGTAAACCATCTTTAAATCTTTGCCTATCTCTTTATCCTTACGAAGATAAGCCCCTAACTCAAGATTTTCCAAAACAGTCATCGTAGAAAAGACCCTGCGGCCTTCCGGAGAATGTGAAATACCCATTTTAACCCTGTCCTGAGTTGATGATGCGGTAATATCTTTTCCGTCTAAAATAACTAAGCCGCTTGTAGGCTTTTTGAGCCCTGATATTGTACGCAAGGTTGTAGTTTTGCCGGCGCCGTTAGCTCCGATTAAGGTTACTATTTCACCGTCGTTTACAGTTAGAGAAATTCCTTTAAGTGCGTGAATTACACCAAAATGCACATTTAAATCTTTTATCTCAAGCATTGCTGACATCCTCCCCAAGATAAGCTTCAATTACCTGCTTATTGGATTTAACCTCATCAGGAGTTCCGGCGGCTATAATCTTACCATAGTCCAAAACATAAATACGCTCACATATTCTCATAACAAGCGTCATATCATGCTCAATCAGAAGGATAGTAAGATTAAACTTTTCACGAATCCAGCTAATAAGCTCTGTGAGCGCAGCCGTTTCTGCAGGGTTCATTCCCGCGGCAGGCTCGTCTAAAAGCAGCAGGCTCGGATTTGTGGCAAGCGCGCGGGCTATTTCAAGCTGACGCTGTTCCCCATAAGGTAAATTGCTTGCCAGCTCATCCTTTTTATTATCAAGCTTTAAAATTTCAAGCAATTTCATACTTTCTTCTCTCAGCTTTTCTTCCTCTTTGTGATATGCTTTTGTATGAAAAAAGCTTGCGATTAAACCGTATTTTACATTTTGGTGCATAGCGATACGCACATTATCAAGCACTGATAAATCCTTAAACAAGCGCACATTCTGGAATGTTCTGGCAAGACCCGCCTCACAAATTGTATAAGGCTTTAAGCCTTGCAAAGCCTTTTCTTTTTCATTTTTAGTAAGAGTTATATTACCCTCCGTCGGTACATAAACACCTGTTAAAAGATTAAATACTGTTGTTTTACCAGCGCCGTTCGGGCCTATTAATCCGACAAGCTCGCCCTGCTCGAGTTCAATATTTACATTAGAAACAGCGGTTAACCCGCCAAAGGATTTAGTTAATTTATTTACATTTAAAATTGACATAAGCTAAACCCTTCCTTTCTTAAAGTTGAAGCCTTTGCCTATTTTCCTAAAAATAGTGAACGAAACTTCCTTTGACCCCATAAGACCCTGAGGACGGAAAATCATAATAATTATCAGCATCAGAGAATACAAAATCATACGAATCTCTGGGAATGCCTGCAGATAGGTAGAAATAAGCGCCAGCAAGATTGCCGCAAGTATTGACCCCGAAATGCTTCCCATACCGCCTAAAACCACAATTACAAGTATATCAATAGATTTTAAAAACCCAAATAAATCAGGCTTTAAAAAGTAAAAATACGAAGCATACAGAGCTCCCGCTATACCCGCGAAGAACGCGCCTATAACAAACGCCATAACCTTATATTTGGTTGTGTTAATCCCCATTGCTTCTGCCGCTATCTCGTCCTCACGGATAGATATACAAGCACGCCCATGCGAGGATTTTAAAAAATTAGATATCATCCATATTGTTCCCACTGTAAAAATGAATAACCATATCCAGTTGACAAACTGCGGAATACCGTTTAAACCGGCAGCACCATTGGTAATTTTTAAATTAAGAAAAGTAATTCTTATAATTTCAGACATACCGAGCGTCGCAATTGCAAGATAATCACCACGGAGCCGCAAGGTCGGCAGACCTACCAAAAAACCTATTAAAGCAGCGGCGGCAGCGCCTGAAAATACGCCTAAAACAAATCCAAAGGTTGTAGATAATCTAAGCGTTATCAGGGCGCAGGTATACGCGCCGATTGACATAAATCCGGCATGCCCTAAAGAAAACTGACCGGTAAAACCGGTTATAAGGTTTAAACTAACCGCTAAAATAATATTCACAAACATTGTAACCATTGTTGCCTGTAAATAATCATTTATTATATTAGCCGAAATCAGCAGCTGAACAATAGCAAAGGTGAGCACAAGCGCAATAAGCCTTTTCATTCCATGAATTTGAAATAAATTTTTCATAGCTTATACCTTCTCTCTTGTATTTTTGCCGAGCAACCCCGACGGCTTTATTATCAGAATCAGAATCAGAATAGCAAACACAACTCCGTCTCTGTACATCGAAAACCCTGCCCCTGAAACAAATACTTCCACAGCGCCTATAAAATATCCGCCGATTAATGCGCCCGGAATAATGCCTATACCGCCGAATACCGCCGCTACAAAGGCTTTCAGCCCGGGAAGCACTCCCATCAGCGGATTAATTGAATTATAATAAATTCCTACCAAAACACCCGCGGCTCCCGCTAAAGCTGAACCAAGTCCAAATGTAAAGGAAATAGTAGTATTTACGTTAATCCCCATAAGCTCTGCCGCATCCCTGTCTAAGGAAACTGCACGCATAGCTTTGCCTATTTTTGTTTTTTTGATAACTAACTGCAACGCCACCGAAAGAATTATCGTGATAACTAAAATTAATACCTGCTGCATTGAAATTGTTATATTACCAAACGTAAACTGGCTTCCGATTATCTTACTTTCCAACGGCCCGGTTATAGGAGGATAGGAACGCGGATTCGCTTTAACAAAAAACATCATACCATACTCCAAAAGCAATGATACGCCGATTGCGGTAATCAGAACTGTAATTCTTGGAGCGTTCCGTAAAGGCTTATACGCTATTTTTTCAATCGCCACTCCCAGCGCCGCGCAAATCAGCATAGCAATCAGTAAAGACCAAAAAACTCCGATGTGCAGGACTGTCATGCAAAAGTAGCCTACATACGCGCCTACCATATACACATCACAGTGAGCGAAATTTATAAGATTAATTATTCCATAAACCATCGTATAGCCCAAAGCAATAAGCGCATAAATACTGCCGAGTGAAACGCCGTTTATAATCTGTTGCAAGAACTGATCCAAATGTTTTCCCCTCTTTCAATCCCAAGTTTATTTTGGAAGATTTCATTTTTTATTGTTCTTAAAATGAATATAAGCAGGGGAAGAAAAATAGTCCCCTACTTATATTTTAGTAATTATGCTGAAATTCAAATTAGCTGAAATTTATTGACCAACTCTTACACTTGTGCTTTGCACACCGTCTTTTAAACCAATAACAACAATAGATTTTACAGGATTATGGTTCGCGTCAACGCTGAACGAGCCGGTAACGCCTACAAAATTAGTTGTTGAAGCGAGCGCTTGCTTTACAGCGTCACCATTAATGCTTGAAGAACGGCGAACACCATCGACTACAAATTTCGCGAGGTCATAACCAAGAGCGTTAAATGCGTCCGGTTCTTTATTATATTTTGTTTTAAAATCATTTATAAATTTTGTAACTGTAGGGTCTTTATCCAATGAAGAATAGTGGTTTGAATAATAAACATTATTCAGCGCCTCCGCACCGGCAAGCTGGAGCAGAGTCGGAGAATCAAAACCGTCGGCGCCCAAAACAGGAGCCTTTATTCCCAGCGCGCGAGCCTGTTTTATAATTAGCCCTGCTTCGTTATAGTAACCCGGTATAAATATAACGTCAAATTGAAGCCCTTTTATCTTTGTTAAAATTGCGTTAAAATCCGTATCTCCGGATACATAAGATTCTTGAGAAACCACAGTGCCGCCCGCAGCTGTAAATGTTTTTGTAAAGTTTTCAGCGAGTCCTTTACCGTAATCGCTGGATTTATCCATTATAACAACCGCTTTTTTAGCAGAGAGGTTTTTACTTGCGAAGTTTGCCATTGTAACACCCTGATAGGAATCGTTAAAGCAAATACGGAAAGCATAATCCTTAACGCCGGAATTATCTACAGTAACATCATCGGCAGTAGCGGAACCTGAAGCAACAGGAATTTTATTCTTCATAGCAACAGGAATAGTTGCTTTAAAGGAACCTGATGTAGCAGGACCAAGTACAGCGACAACGCCGTTCTGTGTCATCAGCTTGGTCGCAAGAGTTGTAGCCTCGGCAGGTTCAGATTTATTATCATATTTTACAAGTACAATTTTCTTACCATCAATACCGCCTGCTTCGTTAATTTCATTAACAGCCAGCTCAATACCTTCAACAGAGCTCTGGCCATATGTTGCAACCGCTCCGGATAACTCATAGTTTACACCGATTTTGATTTCATTCGCGTTTTTAGCAGTATTACCGCAGCCTGTTAATAGGGACGCGCCAAAAGCTGCTATAAGCGCCAGATTAATTAATTTCTTCACATTTTTTCCTCCTTACTAATTTTTATTAATATTATATACCTATTCTTAGTCTATGTCAAATGTTTTTTGTTACTTTTATATTAAAAAAGGGCGGTTTTTGAATGCATTTTCATAATATTGTACAAAATATTACATATATTTTCATCATTTCTAATAAATTATTATTTTACATTTAATTTATTAAATGCTATAATTATAATGGAGGGATTTTTATGAACAAAAATTTAAAACTTTATCTCAAGCTATTTACTTCTACATTTTATTTAAGCGCCTTTACATTCGGAGGCGGATATGTTATAGTACCGTTAATGAAGAAAAAATTTGTTGATAATTTAAAATGGATAGAAGAAAATGAAATGCTGGATTTAATAGCAATTTCACAATCCGCGCCGGGTCCAATTGCGGTTAACGCTTCAATACTTCTCGGCTACCGTATAGCCGGTTTTACAGGCGGTTTGATAAGCGTATTAGGAACTGTACTGCCTCCGCTTATAATATTGTCGGTTATTTCTTTGTTTTATACCGCTTTCAGGGATAATGAGGTTGTAAACGCGGCACTAAAAGGAATGCAGGCGGGTGTAACCGCCGTTATTGTTGATGTGGTTATCAGTATGGCCAGCAATGTATTTAAAGAAAAGAAGATATTATCTGTAATTATAATGATCGGCTCCTTTATGGCAACTTATTTTCTGAAAATAAATGTCATATATATAATATTTATTTGCGGTATTATAGGCGTTTTAACCGTTTATTATCGTAACAAAGGCAAACAGGAGGAGAAAAACCCATGATTTATTTAAAGCTGTTCTGGAGCTTTTTTCAGATAGGTTTATTCAGCATCGGCGGAGGATATGCCGCATTGCCCTTAATTCAGAATCAAGTGGTAGATTTACACAAATGGCTTACAATGACTGAATTTACAGATTTAATTACGATATCGCAGATGACGCCCGGCCCGATTGCAATTAATTCCTCAACCTTTGTAGGCACTCGTATCGCCGGCCCTATAGGAGCGCTTATATCAACCTTTGGTTGTATTTTACCTTCTTGTATTATTGTATCCTTCCTCGCCTTTTTATATTACAAATATAAAAATTTAAAGGCTATTCAGGGAGCATTGGAAGGTTTAAGACCGGCAGTGGTTGCGTTAATCGCTTCCGCAGGTTTATCCATTTTGATTACGGCATTCTGGGGTGAAAATAATGTTATACCAAATTTTAAAGATATAAATTATATTTCATTTTTATTATTTTCGGCAAGCCTTATTATATTAAGAAAATTTAAGCCTAATCCAATATATGTAATGGCAGGATCAGGCATTATAGGTATGATAGTGTATTTGATTAAATAGCTGTTTAAATTTTATAAAACTTATCTTGCTTTTTTAAAAAAGTGTTTCTGTATTCAGAAGGAGACAGCCCGATACGTTCTTTAAATAACCTTGAAAAGTAATTACTGTCCGAAAATCCGACGATATTTGAAATTTCGGTAATATTTCTATGTTCCTGCATGAGCAGCTCGCACGCCTTGCGGATTTTCAGCTCAATTATATAGTGTATCGGCGAAGTGTTGAACGCGGCTTTAAATTCTTTTAATAAAGTGTTGACCGGTATATCCGCAAGCTTTGCCAATTGATTTAATGTAATATTCTCGGCGTAATGGTTTTCAATAAATTCAGCCGCTTTTGATAATGAGCTAACGCATCTCGATAATGAAAAACGATAGCTTGAAAATTTACGGGAAAATAAAACTGCAAGCTGCAAAAAATAAGTATTCACCATAATCTCGCAACCTGCGCCGGGCTTTTTAAATTCATTTTCCAATAAATCAAGACAAGCTTTTACTTCTAATAATTCATTAATACTTAAATGCAATCTGCTTTCAAACTGCGCCTGTTTATTATATAATGGCTGCAAATAAAATAAACTGATGAATCCGGGCATAGTATTTAAAAATGGTTCATAAGCCTTAAAAACATTATGTTTATAGCCAATATTAAACAGTTTTAAACCGTTTGCATTTTGAAAACCATGAGCATCATTACCTTTTATTACAAAAACATCACCCGCCGAAATTAAAAATTTTACTCCGTTGATACACTGCATAGCGCTCCCGTCCAAAATGATAACAAGCTCGTTATAATCATGTATATGCATCGGCCAATCGTCGCCTTTAAGTGATCCTGAGGTTATGCTGATATTGTTAATTGGGTTTATCTGAACACGCATATTATACATAATATTTCTCCTAATAAATTGTGAGAATGTGCTAATCTGTTTGAAATAATCAAGGTAATTTTTTATTTTATATATTATAATTATACATAAAATCATGATTAAAGTCAATTGAAAGGGGAATTTTTATGGGAGGGAAAACAGATAAATTTGCTCAAATCGCTTCTGATGGAATGGAATTTAATAAAGATTTAATTATCCCTCAGCCGGCTGTAAAAAAACAAACTTATTTTACCTTAGACGATACGGCGGTTTTTACACCTGATAAAAAGATGGAAACCGCGGAGGAGCTGAATGACGAGCTTGTTCAAATGAGGGAACGCTATAACGAATTTTTGCAGGATTCGGCTCCGAAAATGCCTGATTTAAGATACATAACATATTTGACAGATTTCCTCTGGCGTATGCAAACCGGAGGTGACATTAAAAATTTCATGGATGTGCTAAACGGGCAGGGCAATTGGGAAAATATTAATGTTCCTCATTACGGCGGACCTTTGGGAAAGGCAACCTCTTATTACAGAACAAGCTTTAATCTGGAAAGCAACGCTTTTAGCCAAAGAATTTTCATATGCTTTAAAGGCGTGGATTACAAAGCGAAGGTTTTCGTAAACGGAGCATATATTGGAGGTCATGAAGGATTTTTCGCGCCTTTTGAATTTGAAATTACAAATTATGCAAAGCCGGGAGAAAACTCTCTTTTGGTAGTTGTGGAAAATGATTTTATCTGCGGCGACGATGGTGATAAAATTTATGCCGCCACAGGGCTTGGCTATGACGACCCCGAGGTTGGCTGGCATCACTGTCCTCCCGGAATGGGGATTTATCAGGATGTTTATATTGAAACACGCCCTGTTGTTCATATTCATGATATTTTTGTGCGCCCGATTCCCGAGGAAAACAGGGCGGAGGCATGGATAGAAGTATATAATTGCAGCCTTGAAAAACGTGATATTACCATTGACCTTTCAGTATACGGGCAAAATTTTGAGACCGGCCGGCGCGCACATATTAAATACAAGCCGCAAAGCGTTTTAAAAGTAGGTATGGACGATTCGCTTACAGAAGCGCAGCGTATCAGTGAAGGCACGTTGGGAAAAGCAATTCCGCTATTAGTTACAAACGGTATTAATTATTTTAAAATTCCGTTTGATATGGATAATTTCCGTTATTGGTCACCCGATTCCCCTTATCTGTATCAAATACAAATAAAGCTTATAGATGAAAACGAAAATGTAACAGATTGCGGCAAAAAACAGTTTGGAATGCGTTCATTTAAAATGGATACTGAAAGCTCGCCCAAAGGAGCGCTTTATCTCAACGGCAGTCAAATAAGGCTGCGAGGCTCAAACACTATGGGGAATGAACAGCAGTGTGTATTCAAAAAGGATTTTGAAGGTTTGCGCGACGATATACTGCTTGCGAAAATCTGCAACATGAATTTCTGGAGGCTAACTCAGCGTCCCGTACAACCCGAGGTATATGAATATTGCGATCGGTTGGGGCTTATGACGCAAACAGATTTGCCGCTTTTCGGAGTTTTACGCAGAAATCAGTTTTGCGAGGCTGTGCGGCAGGCAGAGGAAATGGAGAGGCTAATTCGCTCACACCCTTGCAATATTATGATAACCTATATTAACGAGCCGTTTCCAAACGCTTCCAACAGACCTCATCTGCATTTAACCAGAGATGAGCTTAAGGAATTTTTCCATTGCGCCGATTCGGCAGTGCGTTTAAACAACCCGGACCGTGTAATCAAGCAAATTGACGGCGATTATAATCCGCCCTGCTACGGGCTTCCTGATAATCATTGTTATCCGGCATGGTATAACAGCCACGGCATTGAGATTGGTAAATTAAATAAAGGCTACTGGCTGCCTGTTAAGCCGGACTGGTATTACGGGTGCGGCGAATTCGGCTCGGAAGGGTTAGACCCGGTAAATGTAATGCGTAAATATTATCCTTCACACTGGCTGCCTAAGGACGGCGAAAAAGAGAATACATGGTCACCTAACAGCATTGTAAAAGCGCAAACAGGCAATTTTCATTATTTCTTTTATGAAACGCAAAACAGCCTTGATAATTGGGTAAGAGAAAGCCATAAACATCAAAAGTGGGCTACCCGTTTAATGACTGAAGCTTTCAGACGCGATAAAAATATGACAACCTTTGCTATACATTTGTTTATTGATGCTTTCCCTTCTGGTTGGATGAAAACTATTATGGATGTTGACCGCCAGCCTAAACCTGCCTATTTTGCATATCGTGAAGCGCTCACACCTCTTATGGCAAATTTGCGGAGCGACAGATTTACGTTTCACAGCGGTGAAAAAATACAGCTTGAGGCCTGGATTTGCAATGATTTAAACTATATACCTGAAAACTGCACCCTTAATTATCAGGCAAAGCTCAAAAATAAAATTATTTCAGCCGGTAAGCTAGACGCGAATATACCGAAATGCAGCAGCGAATTTCAAGGGTTTATAAGCTTTGACGCGCCTGAAGCAAACGCGAGAGAAAAGCTTATAATCGAGCTTGCTATCGTAGATGATAAAGGCATTGTTCTGCATGATACCTCAATGGAAATAGAAGTATTTGAGCAACCCAAATTTGAAAAGAAAAACGCGTGGATAATTGGGGAAAAAGCTGAAACCTTGGCTGATGAACTGCATATTAGCGGTAACCAAAATGAATATGAGGTTATAATTATTTCAGATTATAAAGAATTTATAAAAAATAAAAAAGATATATTATCAGCAATTAAAAGCGGTAAAAACGCCGTATTTTTAGAACTTGAAGCCGGAGAGTACGAAATAGAAAATAAACATATAAACATAAAACCTTGCGGAATGCTGCCTGTATTTTTTGTTGCCCGCAACACAAACCATCCTATGGCGGAAGGCTTTACCCCCTATGATTTCAGGCTTTGGTACGACCCTTCCGTTTCGTATATTACACCAATTGCCGACACAACATTTACAGCTGACGGATTTGATGAAATCCTGACAAGCGGCAATACAAACAATGAAGGTATATGGGGAAAAGCGCTGGCAGCCGCCGAGCTATCCGTCGGAAAAGGGAAAATAAGAATATGTCAGGTAAAGCTTGCGGGCAGAACAAAGGATAACCCAATTGCGGGCGTCTTTGCGCAAAGATTAATAAAGTAATTTAATTTTAAAAAGTGATGAAGCCGAATTTCTCATCACTTTTTTTATTTTAATTACGTTTATTTTTATATTTAGATTGATTTATAGTAATATATGTGATATAATGTTTATTAAAGATATTTATGTCTAAATAAGGTTTAAAGTATAGAAAGCGAGGTATCATGCATATGTATAAAGAAGCATTAATGACTATAAGCGTTAATCGAAGCGGCGAAGCTTTAAAAAGCGTAAAAGGTATTGTAATTCATTATGTTGCCAGCGCGGGCGGCAGAGCATCAGCCGTTCGAAACAATTTCATAAAATGGGCAAGCCAAAATCCGCCTAAATATGCAAGCTGCCATGATATTATTGACATTAACGGCGATATCCTTCATATTATACCTTACAATGAAACAGCTTGGCATGTCGGACGTCCTGACGGAAAATATACCGAAACAGCGCGTATGCTTACAGAAGGTAAAAATCCGAATTATTATTTTATCGGAATAGAGCTTTGTCATCCGGATGAAACAGCAAAACCTACAGATGAAACAAGAGCCGCCGCAATTTCACTTTGCGCGGATTTATGCAAAGAGTATGGTTTAACTCAGGATGATATATATCTACATACTGAAATAGTTGGCGCTGATTATAAGGAATGTCATCTTTATTATTGGAGAAATCCTACTGAATGGATAAAATTTAAAGCAGACGTTAAATCGGCTCTTATGCCTGAACTTACAAGTATTAATGATATTTGCTGGCAGCTTGGGCAAATCGGAATTGTGAGCGATGTAGACGGCATGATAGCCGAAATGGAAAAGGATCCGGACGGCAGGCTTTACTGGCTTGCAAGGAAAGCCGTAAACAAAATACGGGAGCTGGAAGGGTAAGTAAATTTATAAATTAGACGTCGCCTGCCATATGTTTGCAAAATCGTATATTTGCAAACAGGCAGATGCGAAAATTAATCTCTTATCATTCCTATGCCAAATACCGTCGGCGGAAGGATAAGAGAATACATTATAAATTTTATGCCGCCGGTTTTGGCGGCGGAATGGAGATTAATATGTACGAAATATTAAAAGGATTTATTAAACCGGAAATGATAGTTTTAACACCTGTATTGTATTTGTTGGGAATGTCGCTTAAAAGATCCAAAATATCTGATAAATATATTCCTTACATACTTGGCATATGCGGCATAATTTTATCTTTGCTTTATCTCATAGCCAATACAGAAATTAAATGCTGGCAGAATTGTGTCATGCTTGCTTTTACAGGAATCACACAGGGGATACTTCTCGCGGGCGCCAGCGTATATGTAAATCAGCTTATTAAACAAGCAGGCAAGGAAGAATAAAAATTCTTCTGCGGGTGTAAATAAGGTTCGGTTTTATATTGACAGAAAATTTTATAGGAGTTTCCTATATTATAAAAAGAGCAAAGTTCAACAAATACTTTGCTCTTTTTATCATTTATTATTTTAAACATTCTTTCACAATGCTTTCATTTTCAAATAATGCGCATCCGCCTTTATGCTCTCCGCCCACAAGCTTTTTCTCCTGCAAACTCATAAAAAGCGGAGATTTAATTGCTTCAAGCAATGTGCTTGTTTTTAAATTAATATCTGAATACGGTGAAAAAGGGCAAGCCTCAGCTTCGCCGTAAGGATTTATATGGAAGAATCCTCTGCCTGCCGCAAGGCATCCGCCCATGTTTTTTTCATCACCGGGGAAAGATAAGAAAATCATTGTGTGATAATTTTCACGAAGATTTTCCAGCTGATTTTCAAGGTATATACGATCCTTTTCATCAAGCGCCAGATGCTTTGTATTTTGTTCTACAGGTACATATTCGATATAAAAAACCAGCCTGCAACCGCTTTTAAATAAGCTTTTTAAAAAATCATCAGAAGTTACAAAAGCTAAATTTTCTGTAGTTACGGTAACAGATACCCCAAAAAGAAGTTTATGTAATTTCATACCTTCCATAGTATGAAGCAATTTATCGTATGTGCCGTCTCCCCTTCTTTCATCAGTTTGGCTGTTACTGCCTTCCATACTTAATACAGGTATAATATTTCTATACATATCAAAAAATAATAGATAGTCTTCATTAACCAGTGTTCCGTTTGTAAAAACCGGAAATATAATATCCTTAAAATTTTTAGCCGCGTATAAAACGTCTTTTCTAAGCATAGGCTCGCCGCCGGCAAGCAATATAAAAGAAACGCCTAATTCATTTGCCTGTTCAAAAACATGTAACCATTCCGCTTCGGTTAACATTTTTTTAGAATTATCATCGCCGCACATTTGATTAGCTCTCGCGTAACAACCCTTACAATGTAAATTACACGAATTAGTAATGCTCGAAATTAAAAACACAGGAATGTGCTGCCCTTTTTTTTCAAATGCTTCACGTTTCAAGGCATTTTTTTTGTTCGCTTTAATAACATTAGTAATAAAAATTGTTTCTTTCGGATTTTTAAAAGTGGATTTAAAAATATTCGCAATTATATTTTCTATTGAAGTATTCATATATTTATTTAATTCGGATAAATTCATATTATAATTCCTTCCAAAGTTAATGCTTTTATCTTATCATATGAGTTAAAACAGCCCTGTAATAATCTCACCATCAATATCAATAGAATTTGCGGCCGGTGATTTCGGAAGTCCCGGCATTGTCATTATATCTCCGGCGAGAGCCACTATAAATCCAGCGCCCGCGGACAGCCTGACCTCTTTGATATTTACCTCAAAATCCGAAGGTCTGCCCAGCAGCAGCGGATTATCAGAAAGGGAATACTGTGTTTTAGCCATGCATACAGGAAGGCTGCCATAACCCATATTCTCAATTTCTTCTATTGCCTTTGAAGCCGCCGCGGAATAGCTTACACCGCTTCCTCCATAAACCTTAGTAACAATTTCCTTAATCTTATCTTTAATCGGCTGATTTAATTCATAGAACGGTTTATAGGGATTTTTTTCTCCTTCTGTAATTTCAACGATTTTTCGGGCAAGCTCGACTCCTCCCTCCGAACCGTTTGCGAAAACTGTTGCAAGCACGCAATCTACTTCATATGATTTGCAGAAATCCATTATCACCTTTATTTCCTCGTCCGTATCGGTTGCAAAATTATTAAGCGCAACTACAGGCGTTATACCTGTTGATTTTATATTCTCTATATGTTTTCCGAGGTTTACAATACCCCTTTTGAGAGCTTCTGCATCCGGCAATTTCAAATCCTTCGCTCTGCCGTTATATTTTAAAGCGCGGACTGTCGCTACTATTACAACCGCGCTCGGGTTGAGTCCTGCTAATCTGCACTTAATATCAAGGAATTTTTCTCCTCCCAAATCAGCGCCGAAGCCTGCTTCCGTAACGCAGTAATCGCCAAGCTTTAACGCTGTTCTTGTAGCTCTTACGCTGTTGCAGCCATGCGCTATATTTGCAAAAGGGCCGCCGTGAATTAAGCAGGGAGTGTTTTCAAGAGTCTGAACAAGATTTGGTTTTATAGCGTCCTTTAGCAGCACTGTCATTGCCCCTACTGCGCCTATCTGCGCCGCCGTTACCGGTTGATTTTCATATGTATAAGCAACGATAATCTTACCCAATCTGTTTTTTAAATCCTGAATATCTTCGCACAGGCATAAAATTGCCATAATTTCAGACGCCACCGTAATTATAAAACCATCCTGGCGGGGAACTCCGTCAACCTTTGTTCCAAGCCCGACAATAACGTTGCGCAAAGCCCTGTCATTCATATCAAGCGCGCGTTTCCATACAATACGCCTGGTATCAATACTCAGCTCATTGCCCTGATGTATATGATTATCAATCATAGCCGAAAGCAGATTGTTTGCCGCTGTCAGAGCGTGCATATCTCCCGTAAAATGCAAATTTATATCTTCCATCGGCACAACCTGCGAATATCCTCCGCCCGCAGCTCCGCCTTTTACTCCGAACACAGGGCCAAGAGATGGTTCTCTGATTGCTATAACCGCATTTTTACCTATTCTGCACAATGCCTGTCCAAGCCCCACAGTAATAGTGGTTTTGCCTTCACCGGCAGGAGTGGGGTTAATTGCGGTAACCAAAATAAGCTTTCCGTCCTTTTTATCCTTTAGCTTTTCAAAAACCGAATCGCTGATTTTAGCTTTAAACTTTCCATAGAACTCCAAATCGTCTCTTTCAATGCCAACCTTTGCGGCTACATCTTCAATTGGCATCATTTTACATTCTCTCGCAATTTCAATATCCGTTTTCATATTGTGCCTCCGTTCCTCCGCCTATTTCGGGCGGCATAAATAATTTAGTTTTTATTGTCGAATTTAATTGTTTATTGTTCAAGGTTACAAAAACAATTATTGTCTATACCCACTTTACACAAGGTTATCCACATGATTTGCCTGTTTTACATAGATTTTTACCGAGTTATCCACAGTTTTTTAAGATTCAGCTCTAAGTTTTCCACATTTTGGCGTTTACATAATAATGTTATCCCCAAGTTTTAAAGATGGATTGGCATTAAGCTTTAAGCTTGCTCTTATGCCTTTAATATACTCATAGTATCCCGCAGCGCATATCATAGCGGCATTGTCTGTGCATAAAATAAGCGGAGGAAAAAGCGTTTTTATATTATTCTTGTTTGCCTCGGCGCTCATTTTCTCTCTTAACCTGCTGTTTGCAGCGACTCCTCCGGCAAGGCAGATTGTTAACGATTTCTTGAGTTTCGCGGCTTTTATCGTATTATTCACAAGAACGTCCGTAACAGCCTCCTGAAAACACGCCGCAACGTCTTCTTTTATTACTGTTTCGCCTTTTTGCTCTGCCTTGTGAATATAATTCATGACAGCGGTTTTAACTCCGCTGAAACTAAAATCAAGGCAACCATCAAAATATACTTTAGGGAACTTAATTTTTTCAATATTACCGTTTTTAGCTGCCTTTTCAATAGCAGGGCCACCGGGGTATCCCAGCCCCAATACTCTTGAAACCTTGTCAAAAGCCTCCCCTGCCGCGTCATCTCTTGTATGACCCATAATATTATATTTTTCATAGCTTTCCACATATACAATATGGCTGTGACCTCCCGACGCCACAAGGCATACAAAAGGCGGCTCAAGCTGCGGATGCGCTATATAATTCGCCGAAATATGCCCTTCAATATGATGCACAGGCACAAGCGGCACACCCAAGGTAAATGCAAGCGCCTTAGCGTAGGATACGCCCACAAGCAAAGCGCCTACAAGCCCCGGCCCCGCTGTAACTGCCACCGCGTTGATATCCTCAAGCGTTAAATTAGCGTCCTTAAGGCTTTTACGAAGCACAGCGTCTATCGCTTCCGTATGTTTTCTTGATGCTATTTCAGGCACTACTCCGCCGTATTCCTTATGAATGTCAATCTGAGTAGCTATAACATTTGATAAAATTTCACGTCCTCCTCTGGATACTGCGATTGATGTTTCATCGCAGGACGTTTCTATCCCTAAAATAATTGGATTATTCATAATCTCTCTACTTTCCGACACAAAATTCTTTAAATATTCTGTCCACAATTTCCTCCGACACGCTCATGCCGGTTATTTCTCCCAGCGCTTCAATTGCAGACTGAATATCAATTGCCATAAAATCAAGCGGAACGCCCGAAACATAAGCGTTATATGCGGTTTCCATCATATTTTTCGCGTTTTGCACAGCTTCGATATGGCGTATATTAGTAAGGACGGCATCACCCTCCATTGTTATTTCACCGAATTCAAACATATTTTTAATTAATTTTTTAAGTTCATCAATACCTGTTTCATTAATTGCGGATGTGTAAACCCGAAAAACTTCAGGCAAAAGCTTTATATATTCTTTATCGAAATCTCCGCCGTGCCTGTCCGTTTTATTCAGCACAAGCACCGTTTTTTTAACAGCAACGGCTTTTGCGATTAATTCGTCCTCCTTTGATGGAGGAGAACTTAAATCAGCGACATACAAAACCAAATCCGCCTTTGCAATGGCGCTCGAGGCGATATCCACACCTATTTTTTCAACTTCATCCTCAGTTTCCCGTATTCCTGCCGTATCAATCAGCTTGAGCATTACGCTGCCTATCTGCATATATTCCTCTATTGTATCCCTTGTTGTACCCGGAATGTCGGTTACAATCGCCCTTTGTTGCTGCAAAAGAGCGTTAAGAAGCGAGGATTTACCCGCATTAGGTTTACCTGCTATAACTGTCGCCACTCCGTCTCGAATCAGCCTGCCGCTTTTTGCTCCTTCAAGCAGCTCGTCAAGGCTGTCTAAAATCAATTTTATGCTGTTTTTCATACCTTCCTCAGATATGCCCGAAATTCCTTCTTCGGGAAAGTCCGCTTCAGCCTGTATCCAAGCCATTACATGGATAAGTTCATCTCGGATTTTGTTTATTTTTTTTGATAAATTACCTTCAAGCTGGTTGACGCCTGTCTGAAGAGCCATATGGCTTTTTGAATTAATAATATCAATAACCGCTTCCGCCTGCGATAAATCCATCCGCCCGTTTAAAAAACCCCGTTTAGTAAACTCACCCGCAAGCGCAAACCTTGCGCCGCTTTTTGTAAGCAGCAGCATTATTTCCCTCACAACCGTCATAGAACCATGGCAGCTTATTTCAACAACATTCTCACCTGTATAGGTTCCGGGCGCGCGCATAACAGTAACCAGCACATGATCAATTACATGACCGTCTTTATCTTCAACTTTTCCGTAATGAACCGTATGCGTGGGAACATCGGTCAAATTTTTTGAAAACACATTATTTACAATATCAATTGCATTTTCGCCGCTCATTCTTATAACCGCTATACCGCTTATTCCTACTGCTGTTGAAAGAGCGACAATTGTATCCTGATTTAACATAATATCTCAATCCTTCGATTTAAGTTGCGTATTTATGATTATCTATTACATTATATTTCATGCAGAAATTTAAACACTTATTAAAGTATAGCATAATTTTCAATAAATTTCAAGCCATAATATATATAATTAAGCATCTTGTTTTTAACCTTATTTTACATTTTTACAATATATTACACTAATTGAGTTTAATAACCCATTGACAAAAACATTTTTATTGTGTATAATATAAATAATTGTGAGTAATGACAGTTCATAAACTAGGAGTGTGGTTATATTTTGGACAGTTATGCTTTATTGCTGCTGTTAATTGTTTTAATTGGGATTTCCGCTTTTTTTTCTGCCTGTGAAACGGCTGTAACAACATCCAATCGTATAAGAATAAAAAATTATGCTGAAGACGGCAATAAAAAAGCGAAAAAGGCATTGACTTTAATAGAAGATTTCGATAAAACCCTGTCCGGTATAGTAATCGGCAATTATATTGTAAATATTGTGGCAATATCCATCGCCGCATTTATCGCGACTGTATGGTGGGGCGCAAAAGGTGTTATAATATCAATAATAATTATGACTGTTTTTATACTGACTTTCGGTGAAATACTTCCTAAAAGCGCTGTTAAGAAAAACGAGGAGCGCATGCTTCTGTTGGTTGCGAGCGTGTTGTCCATTATTATAAAAATACTTTATCCTTTGTCGTTTATCTTTTCAGGAATCAAAGACGTTATTATCAAACCGGCACAGGATGAGGTTAAAAAGCCTTCAATAACCGAAGAAGAGCTCAAATATATTATAGAGGAAATTCAGGATGAGGGTGTGCTGGAGGAGCAGGAAAGCGAGCTTGCCCAAAGCGCTCTTGACTTTGACGATATAAAGGTAAGTGAAATTTTAACTCCAAGAGTTGACGTAGTCGCGCTTGATATTAATATGACCATTTCCGAAATGCGGGATATAATTTTAGAAGAAAAATATACCCGTTTGCCTGTTTATGAAAATACTATTGACAATATTGTCGGTATGATTCACGAAAGAGATTTTTTATCGGCTCTTGTACTCGGCAAAGAATTTAAAATCCGTTCAATTATGAAGGATGCTATGTTTATTCCTGATAATCTTAAGATTTCAAAGGCTTTGGCAGGAATGCAGAAAAACAAAATGCAGATGGCTGTTGTTACGGATCAGCACGGCGGCACCGCCGGAATTGTAACAATGGAGGATATATTAGAAGAGCTTGTAGGTGAAATTTGGGATGAGCATGATGAAGTATTGCAGCTTATTGAGCCTATTTCGCCAAATTGCTACCGGGTAAACGGTAATATGGATATTGATGATTTGCTTGAGGAAATCGGCTATGAAGGTGATGAAATCGAAAGCAGATATAATTCCGTGGGCGGTTGGGCTTCCGAGATACTCGGAAAAATTCCGCAGCCCGGGGAAAGCTTTGAATATAACAATCTTAAGGTTACAGTAAATGAGGTTGAAGATAACCGTGTATCTCAGCTTACGGTTGAGTATACTTTAGATTAAATAGTTAATTAAATAATAAGTGAGTATTTTGGACAATTGCGGGCATACATTGTATGCGTGAGGAAAGTCCGGGCTCCATAGGGCAGGATGCTGGGTAACACCCAGTGGAGGCGACTCTAAGGAAAGTGCAACAGAAATATACCGCCATATTTTATATGGTAAGGATGGAAAGGCGAGGTAAGAGCTCACCGTTGAGGCAGGAGACTGCTTCTTCCTGTAAACCCCATCCGGAGCAACATCATGAGGGGGGAATTAAGTTGGCCCGACGCTCCCCCGGGTAGATGGCTAAAGTCTTGCAGTAATGTAAGACGTAGATAGATAATTGTTTGAAAAACAGAACCCGGCTTACAGGAATACTCACTTAATATAAAAACTAGCCATTAGAATTATTCTAATGGTTTTTTTATATTAGAACTTAAAAATCACAGTATCGGCCTGCATGAGAAGTGTTTTGTTAAAATTATACAAAATAATATTTGAATATTCCAATAATATCAACCTTGACAAATCAGCACGCCGCTGATATACTAAAAGAGTGAATATTCCGGCTATTCCAAACATAGCATAAAAAAGAAAGTAGTGATTAGCTTGAATTATATACTATGGTATTTTCTTATTTACAGTGTTGCCGGCTGGGTTATGGAGACAATTTATGTTAGCTCTCTGGAGAAAAAATATGTAAACCGAGGGTTTCTTCATGGCTTTTATTGCCCTATTTACGGTTTTGGAATGTGCGCTATTGTAATTATATTATATCCTCACAAAGATAATTTACCCGCTCTGTTTTTAGGCGGTATAATTTTGTCCACCGTACTTGAATATTTTACCGGATGGATTATGGAAACAGTTTTTCATACCCGTTGGTGGGATTACAGCCATTATAAATTCAATTTAAACGGAAGGATATGCTTATCACGTTCTGTCGAATGGGGATTTTTGGCATTATTAATAGTTGAATTTATACACCCTATTATAGAAAAATCAGTTAATATAATGCTATACAGAACCGGAACGGTAATGCTGTTTGCAATTTATATATTACTTGTCGCTGATTTTATTTACAGTGTTGTCAAAGCCGCCAAATTATCGTTTAAGATACGTTCGCTTGATGATATAAAAAATGAAATTAAATTACTTATTAACAAAAGCGATTTGCCCGAAAAGCTCAGCGCACTTCAGGCACTAATCAGTAATAACGAACTTATGGGGAAAATTAACGCGCTTATAGCTAAACATGACAACATTATTAGCAACATTGAGCTTAAAGAAACGAGACTGCTTAAAGCATTCCCTAATATAAGAAAATCGAAAATGATTAATAAGCTTAAAGAAATAAAGGAAGATTTGTATGAAAAATTTAAATAATTATAACTTATTTTATGAATATATAAAAGACATAATTTCCGACCCTCTTGTGCTTTCAATGAAAAAATATAAACAGCACGCGAACATAAACTGTTTTGAGCATTCAATTTATGTTGCTTTTGTAAGCTTTCGTGTGTGCGAACGGCTTGGGTTTGATTCAAAATCCGCTTCCCGCGGGGGAATACTTCACGATTTCTTTTTGTATGACTGGCACGCCGGCGGCAGGTTGAATAACTGGCATGGTTTTACTCATCCTAAAATAGCCTTGAATAATGCCAGTAAATATTTTGATTTAAACAATATTGAAAAGGATATTATTGAAAAACATATGTGGCCTCTCACAATTAAACGCCCAAAATATAAAGAAGCGCTCGTTGTTTGTTTAGTAGATACTTATTGCGCAATCGCCGAATGCTATAGCTTTTATAAACCAAAAAAGCTCCGCAGATTAGCTTTAAAATTAGAAAATTAAATTTATGAAAAACTGACACCGAAAAAACGATGTCAGTTTTTTTTCAGCGTATGCAACGCCTATCGCTGTAGTGTTTTGTAAGCCTGCGGGCGAACAGTGTTTGCCCCTACAGAGTATAAAATAAAGCCCTCGAAATTTTGCTTTCGAGGGCTTGTAATAATTATCTCTTTGAAAATTGCGGCGCGCGTCTTGCGGCTTTGAGACCGTATTTCTTTCTTTCCTTCATACGTGGGTCACGTGTTAAGTATCCTGCTTTTTTAAGGATGCTTCTGAAAGCTTCTTCATCTACTTTAAGAAGCGCTCTTGCTACGCCGTGTCTTATGGCGCCTGCCTGACCTGTAAATCCGCCGCCCTGCACTTTGCATATAATGTCGAACTTACCAAGTGTCTCCGTAGCCGCTAGAGGCTGTTTAACTATAACCTTCAAGGTTTCCAGACCAAAATAATCATCTATTGTTCTGTCATTTATTTTTATTGTTCCTTTACCGGGCACAAGTCTTACTCTTGCAACTGATTTTTTTCTTCTGCCTGTTCCGTAATACTGTACTGCTGCCATTTAATATCTTCCTCCTTACTTAATCTCTAAATTCCATAATTCAGGCTTTTGAGCCACCTGATTATGCTCGCTGCCGCGGTAAATTCTAACGCGAGTTGCTGCTTTTCTTCCGAGTGTGTTGTGAGGAAGCATTCCCTCAATCGCCATTTTCATAGCTTTTTCAGGATTTTTTTCCATAAGCTCTTTATACTGAACTGCTTTAAGTCCGCCTATCCAGCCGGTATGTCTGTAGTAATACTTATCAGTCAATTTTTTACCTGTTAATACCGCTTTCTCTGCGTTTATTATTATTACATGATCACCGCAATCCACATGTGGTGTGAATGTTGGTAAATGCTTTCCGCGAAGTATAGAAGCTGCTGCCACAGCAATTCTTCCTAAAGACTTGCCATCAGCATCTATGATATACCATTTTCTATCTATCTCGCTGGCTTTTGCCATAAAAGTTGACATGTTTTTCCCCTCCGTCTAATCGTAAATTACATTTCGCTTTATGCGACTTTTAATATTATAATATACAATTTCCCTTTTGTCAATACATTTTTAATAAAAATTTAATTTATAATTATTAAACTCCGTTTTTCTCCGTTTTACTCTGTTTTTCTCGTTCAGGCTCAATTCCTATTTTCATTTTTATTAAATTTTGAACCTGTAGCCTGCTCCCCAAACTGTTTCTATGTATTGCGGTTTAGACGGATTCTCTTCAATCTTTTCTCTTATTCTTGCTACATGGACTGTTACTGTGCTGGCGTCCGACAGCGCGTCAAACCCCCATACCCTTTCAAAAATGTCCTCTTTATTATACACTCTGTTGGGGTTTTGCGCCAGAAACAGAAGTAAATCAAATTCCTTTTGCTTTAATACCACTTCGTTATTACCGGCAAAAACACGTCTGTCTTTTATATCAATTTTAAGCCCTCGCACAGTAATTATATCCTTTTCATTTTTCTTAAATTTATCATATATTTTTAAATGACTGTTCACTCTGGCTACCAGTTCTCCCATACTGAAAGGTTTTGTAATATAGTCGTCCGCTCCTAAGTTTAATCCTTTTATTTTTGAAATTTCATCATCCTTCGCGGATACTATAAGCACCGGTATATCCTTTGTTTCGGATATTTCCTTTAAAATTTCAAAACCATCCTTGCCGGGGAGCATTAAATCAAGAATTACTAAATCAAATCTTCTGTTTTTAATTTGGTTTAAACCTTCATTTCCGTCAAATGCGCAGCTGACAACGCAGTCACCCATTTCCAAATAATCTTTCTGCAGCTCGGCAATGCTGCGGTCGTCTTCGATTATAAGTATTTCTTTCATACTATGCCTCCATTTATATGTTTTTTCGGTGAGCCGGCTGGCGAATAATATTCGCCCCTACATTAATTCATTATTTTCTTTAATGAAATCATAATACTTGTGCCGCAGCCTTCCTCGCTTACCGCCCAGATACGTCCGTCATGCGCTTCCACAATCAGCTTTGCAATCGCAAGCCCAAGTCCGCTTGACCCGCTGTTTTGGCGAGTTGCGTCGCCCCTGTAAAATCGGTCGAATATATTTGGCAGTTCTTCTTTTTTTATTCCTTTGCCGTTGTCTTTGAATTCTATAATAACCGCTCTGGCGGTTTCTCTCATTTTTATTATAACCTCGCCAGTTTCATTCTCTATATGTTTTTTCGCGTTATCCAAAACATTCTGGACAACACGTCTGAAACGGTTTCTGTCTATTGTGACAAAAGCTTTTAGGGGCGCATTTTCCATACTTATTTTTTTGCCTTCGCGACTAAACTCAATTAAATTATCATCAACCGAATATTTCATATATTCCACTAAATCCGTTTTCTCCAAATCAAACGGAATTTGATTTAAATCCAGCTTGGAATAAAGCAGCAAATCATCAATCATATTTGTGATAAGCACTGTTTTATATGCCGCCTTTTTAAGATAATCCTCCTGTTTTTCAGGTGTGTTCGCCACACCGTCCAAAATCCCTTCTATGTATCCTTTTATTGAGGTTACGGGAGTTTTTAAATCATGCGAAATGCTGGAGATTAAAAAATTTCTGTTTTCGTCATATTTTTCTTTATAATAGACCGATTCCTTCAGCTTAATCCTCAGTATTTCAATAGCTTTTCCAAGCTCCTTAATTTCGTCGTAACCCTCCTCTATTATCCCCTCGTCCAAATCGCCTCGGCTTAATTTTTCGGTTTCTTTTTTCAGCTTAATTATCGGATTTGTAATATTTTTTATATTATGGTTCTGAAAGAAAAAATTTACCAAGCCGAACATAATAATAAAAACAGACACTATAAACAAAAGCATTATCTTATAATAATTATCAATTTTCACCGAGGGCATTAATTTAATTATTTTATTATTATCCTTGTTTTTATATTCCTCAACACTGATGTCATATTTAACGCCTTCCTTTATATATGAAAACTTATTCATACTAATATTCATTAAAATCTCTTTAACCTGAATATCAGTGTAGCCTTGCGACGCATAAACCGCCGAATTTCCGCACATCGCTATAATATCAGTTTCCGCGGAAGAGTTTAATGTGGGTATATTTTTGATTTCAGCATAAAAATAACCGAAAATAAGGCTTACACATGCTGTAATCACAAGCGCCGTAAAGAAAATTACAATATTTTGGATGCGTAATTTAAAATTCATTATATATCCTTCTTATCAAATAAATAATATCCTGTTACAAATAACATTGTACCACATCCAGCTAAAATTAACAATACTCTAAATATTTTTTGAAAATTTATGTAGCTTCCCAAAAACAAGGTATACCAGTCAAACATTGATGTAAATAAGAAGCTTTGATAATCCGTGAAAATCGTGCCAATTGTAATAAACACCAGATATGTTATAACCGAAATCAAAAACGACAGCGTACTGCTGCGCACAAGGTTGGATATAAGTATTACAAACAGTGAAAACACCAAAAGCGGCAGAAATGACGCCGCATATGCAAGTATTATTTTAAAAATGCTCACGGAAATGCTGTCCGTTATGTAGGATACTATAAGAGAACATATCAAAACAAATAACAGATTACCTAATATAAAGGATGCCGCAGCCATTACCTTTGACATATAAATTTTATATCTTGAAACGGGTCTTGTCAACGTCAGTTTTATAGTCTGATCTGAAATTTCGCCGCTAAACATATCAATACAGATAAAAGCGGTAAACAGCGGAATGAGCGTATAGCTTAGTACAGAAAGAACCAAAATAGGAAATGTGGCGCTTCCTGTTACTTTAATACCCATAAAGTTATCAACAACAGCAACAATACCTCCCGCAACCGCAACAGAGGCGAGAGAAAGAATTGTTGCTACCATAATCTTTTTTTTCTTGGAAAGCTTATATAATTCATTAAAATATGCCGCTTTAAGACCTGACATTTATGTCCACCTCGCTTAAATAGAAATTTTCAAGTGATGAGTAATTCTGCAAAATATTTTCTGTCGTATTAACGCTAATCAGCTCGCCGTTATATAAAATTCCGATTTTATTGCAGGTAAGCTCAACATCGTGTATTAAATGGCTTGAAATAAAAAAGGTTGTCCCCGTTTCCGCGGACATTCTTAATATAAGATTTCGCATTTCAACCATACCCTCAACGTCAAGCCCGTTAAGCGGCTCATCCAGTATTAAAATGCTTGGGTTTGAAAGCATTGCCATAGCAATGCCAAGCCTTTGTTTCATACCGAGTGAAAAATTTTTAATTTTTTCATTTTTATATTTTAAAATTCCGGTATTTTCAAGGCAATCGTCAATCCGGCTATCCATAATATTATAAAATCTGCCGCAGAGCTTCAAATTTTCATATGCGGTCAGATAAGGAAATGGCGTTACGCTTTCTATTATACAGCCAACGTTTCTCATAGCGTGTTCGTAATCATTTATAACGCTATATCCGTTTATTCTTACATCGCCCGTATCCGGCGACATCAGCCCTGTCATAATTTTCATTGCAGTGGTTTTTCCCGCGCCGTTGGGACCTAAAAAACCAAAAATTTCGCCTTTATTTACTTCTATATTAATATCAGCTATTCCGCGCTTATTTTTATACCTTTTTGTTAAGTTTTCAATCACAATTGCTTTGTCCATATGATATCCTCTCCTTTAGCAGCAGCCAGTTTAATTTCGCTAAATAATTATTTGGGTCTATTGTTTACAGGGGCGACCCTAGCGGTAGCCCCTGCTTTTTATACTGTTTTAGATATTTATTCGTATACCCTTATGAATTCACTGTCGAAATTATCATCACTATGGGTGATTTTATAACCGCGGTCTAAGCGTACTATCTCAGTATCAAGCCTGATATTCTGACTCATTCTTCCGTTTTTATTCAAAATACCGTTCTTTTGCGTTCCGTCGCTGTCCGTATAGCTTATTATCGTATCGTTTTCGTCCGACGGCTCTCCTGTGAATTCAAAGGATTTTACTTCTTCAGGCACAAATCCTTCCTTGTAGGTTTCATAATATTTTCCTGTAATAAATCCGTTTTCAGCAGTTTTAATCTCAATTGTTCTTTCGCCTATTTTAACGAAGGTATTATTTTCTTTCTTAACAATATCATTCTTATATAAGCCGATATTGCTTTCGTCAAACTCATTCCTGTTTTCTTTCGTATATTCAACCTTTTCTCCGCTTAAATCCGGTTCTGTTACTGTGGTTGAATTGATACCTGTGATATTTCCGCTGATTTCAACTTTATAGGTATGCTGAACATTGTTTTCGTCTAAACCCAAAATCGTTGCGCTGCATATGCCGTTTTCAACAATTCCGTCCCGATTTTCAACAACTTTAGCTGAAGCGTCCTTAACATAAATATCATTTTTGATTTTCGGAATATCCTTAGCTCTATAGTTATCCATTATTGAATATTTGAGAATAAATGATGATATAGAATTCACAAGAACTGGCACCTGAGTTTCGGTTAAATTCGCTGTATACATTGTTTTGCCGTCTGCTTCCTCTATTTGTACAATATCTTTTAGATTTCCCACAAATGCGTCAACTATTTTTTCGGCGTCCTGCGCCATTTCCAGTTCAAACGGATTTTCTATCAGTTTAAAATCTTTGGTATTATTAATTTCATTTACATAATACGTGTCTTCGGCATAATTTTTGGTGATGTTTTTTTCACTGTCCCTATAGATAAAATTTGTTCTTTCCCCTTCATCTTTTGTTAAGGACTTATCAATAGATATAAGCCTTTTATTTGCAATATCATATTTCATATTGTTTTCCGCGCCGAAATATGTTTCGCCGTCAATTACCAGATTGCAGGTTACATTTGCCTCAAAATTGCTTACATCACGAGTTAAAACGGCGGCGGTTTTTTTAGCGGTATCTTTAAGCCGATTATATCCCGAGCCTATTATGACATCCGCCATAGCTGTTGATGTAAAAATTACCGCGCCTAGTATAAACGCGCCTAATGTTGAAATTTTTTTATTAAATTTCATAGTAAATCTCCTTCCTATTTTGTCCGTACACCCATAAACGTTTATTTGTACAATATCATTATAAATCCTATGGATTGATTTTCTATAAATTAAATATTAAAAGTTTATTAAATTATTAGCGGATATTAATATTGACAATAGTTTATAAAATGATATAATAATTTAGAGGTGACTTTTTTTGAATATACAAATTTTCGGAAAATCAAAATGCTTTGACACTAAAAAGGCGGAACGCTATTTTAAAGAACGCGGAATTAAATATCAGCTTATAGATTTGCAGAAATATTCTATGAGCAGCGGCGAATATAAAAGCGTTAAGGCTGCTGTGGGAGGAATTGAATCTCTGCTTGATGAAAAAGCTTCTGGTTTTCATTTAATAAAATATCTCGCCTATGAAAGTGATAAGGACGAAAAATTACTTGAAAATCCAAAGCTTTTCAAAACACCGATTGTAAGAAACGGCAAGCAGGCTACTGTAGGCTATAAGCCGGAGGTCTGGAAGGGCTGGGAATAGTTATTTTAGCAGTTTAATAAATGCTTGTTCAAACGCATCATCGTCCTGTATGGTGCGCTTTTTTATGTTTAAGGTTTTTTTACCTGCGCGGCGCATTTTAGCGCTGATATGGCGTTCATAAAGCAGGCTGTCGATGTTTTCATCAGAGTAAATAAGTCCGTTTTGATTTATGGCTTTCGCCTTTTTTGCGATTGCCATTGCCGCTACTCCAAAATCCTGAGTTACAACAATGTCACCCTCCCGCGCGATATTCGCAAGCTTAATATCGGCGCTGTCACTTCCTTTATCAACAGTAATAACTTCCGCGCCCGAAAGCTCATGGCTTGTATCCGCAACCATAATAACAGGAATATTATTAAGTTTGGCTAGTTTCAGAATAATCTTTTTAACCGGGCACGCATCCGCGTCGATAAGTATTCGCATAATTTTGCTCCTATTTAATATTCGGTAATCGTCCATTGTAGGGGCGGTTACTAACCGCCCGTTATATTTTTAATTTATTGTAATTCGCTTTTCGCCTATTAATTTTGCTATTAATAAATATAGTATACCGCTGGAAATGGGCTGCAGCACGCCAAGCGGAATTGCGAGCAGCGGAGTAATAAAGCTGCCGAATATTATAGATTCCGCAAGGTAATAGCCTGCTATACAGATTATTCCCGCCGCGAATACGGCAATTATATTTCTTTTATTCAATAGTTTGCTCGATTTATTTGTAAAGCAAGCCGCCATAAGCGGTTTTATAATTAAAGTAGGGATTACATAAATAGCCGCACCGCTGAAAAAATCCGCAAGCCCCGCGCCTATCGCCGAAGCTATCATCGCATAGGGCAGAGGCAGAACGGACGCGGCAAGATAAATAAACGTATCCCCGACATGTATATATCCTCCCTGCATTCCAACAGGAATATGCGGAATCAATGTAGCAACGCACACAAGCGCTCCAAAAAGCGCTGTAAGAACCATTCGTTTAACATTCATTTTCATTACTAAAAAACACATCCTTTAATATCTTCTCAAACGCAACGCCATTCTTATGTTCAATTCCGGTTTCACTTGAATACAGCGTTGCTTTATATACAAAATGAGCGCTTTTCCGGACAGATATTTTAAGGCTATATCCGCTTAAAATATATCCGCATAGCAAAGACGCGAACAGGTCGCCGGTACCGGAATACTGGAATGGTACATTTTTGGCATAGCATATATCACCGATTCCGTCATATATATAATTGCCGATTATGTCATTATGCTTAATTCCTGTAATGACTACCTGTTTCGCTCCGAGCCCATGAATTTTCATTGCCATTTCTTCAATTTCATCTATATTAAAATGTTCTTTGAATTTAGTATCGCTAAGTATGCATGCTTCGGTTAAATTTGGTGTAACAATATCCGCGCCGGACACAAGCTTTTTCATTTTAACGCACATTTCATCCGTATATGTAGGATATATTCTGCCGTTATCACCCATTACCGGGTCGACAAGCAGAATATTATCCTTTTTGAATATTGATATAAAATTTTCTACTATCTCAATTTGTTTTTCGCTTCCCAAAAAACCTGTATATATGCAATCAAATGTGAGTTTAAGCTTTTCCCACTCGGTAAAATATTTCACCATTCTGTCGGTGTAATCATCAAAGAAAAAGCTGTCATAGCCCGTATGATTTGACAGAATCGCCGTTGGAAGCGGGCAGCATTGCACACCCATTGCCGATAATATGGGCAGTGCCACAGTAAGCGAGCATTTGCCGTAGCCCGACAGGTCGTTTATTGCCGCTACTTTTTTTATTTTTTCCATTAATATCCCCCATTTATGTATATAGAATATTGGGCGGTTGTTGTATTGTTTGCGGGCGAACCCAGTTCGCCCCAATATTTTTTATTGCTTGTAAAATATAGTTTCCTCTATTTCATGACATCTTTGTCTGGACATGAGCCCAAGGATTGCCTCTTTCACAGATTTATTTTCAAAAAGAACCTTATATGCCTGTTCTGTGATTGGCATTTCAATGCCCATTTTTTGTGACAGCTTATAGCCGGCAACTGCCGCAGGTACGCCTTCTACAACCATTTTAACTTCTTCAATCGCCTGCTGTGCCGTTTTCCCCTGACCTATCAAAATTCCGGCTCTGCGGTTTCTGGAATGCATACTGGTACAGGTTACAATTAAATCTCCCATGCCTGTCAAGCCGAAAAAGGTTTCAAGCTTTGCGCCCATTGCAGTGCCTAATCTCGCGATTTCTGTCATACCTCTTGTCATAAGCGCCGCTTTTGCGTTATCGCCCAGACCAAGCCCGTCTATTATTCCGGCGCACAATGCAATTACGTTTTTGAGTGAACCTCCGTATTCCACGCCTGCCATATCATTATTTATATAAACCCTGAAATTCTGGTACATAAACAAATCCTGTACCTTTTCGGCAATTTCCATGCTGTCCGCAGCCACAACATTTGTTGTGGGCATATGTCTTGCGACCTCTTCCGCATGGGAAGGCCCCGACAGCACAGCCATTTTTACACCCTTAATTTCCTCACGGATTACTTCGGACAGGCGCATATATGTTTCCGCGTCAAGCCCTTTTGAAACCGACACCACAACCTGCTTTTTGACATCTAAATATTTTGCCATTTCCTTCGCAGTTCCTCTCACACCCTTTGACGGAACAGCCGAAATGACAAATTCGCAATCCTTTAAGCAATATTCCAAATCGCTGGAGCAATCCACATTATAGGGCAGGATAACACCCGTCATATATCTTTTATTTTCCTTAAACTTTATAAGCTCATCAGTTTCCTCTTTTAAAAACGACCATAGCTTTACGTTATTACCTTTATTCGCAAGCAAAACCGCCAAAGCTGTTCCCCAGCTTCCTGATCCTATAACCGCTACACTGTTTAACATAGCTGTCCTCCTAATATTTTTTTCAAATATTGCCCTGTATATGATTTTTCATTATTTGCCAGCTGTTCGGGCGTTCCCTTTGCAATAACCATACCGCCCTTGTCGCCGCCCTCAGGGCCTAAATCTATAATATAGTCCGCCGTTTTTATAACGTCCAGATTATGCTCAATAACAATTACCGTATTGCCGCTGTCAACTATTTTTTGCAGTACGTCTATAAGCTTATGCACATCCGCGGCGTGAAGCCCTGTTGTTGGTTCATCCAGAATATATACTGTCTTTCCTGTCGCGCGTTTTGACAGCTCTGTCGCGAGTTTTACTCTCTGCGCCTCACCGCCCGAAAGCGTGGTGGAGCTTTGCCCGATTTTCACATATCCCAAACCAACATCATAGAGGGTTTGCAGCTTTCTTTTAATTTTCGGGAGATTCTCAAAAAAGGAAACCCCTTCCTCTATCGTCATATCCAAAACTTCATAAATATTCTTGCCTTTATATTTAACTTCAAGTGTTTCCCTGTTATATCGTTTGCCTTTGCACACCTCGCAGGGAACATATACATCGGGCAAAAAGTGCATTTCAATTTTAATAATGCCGTCACCCGAGCAAGCTTCACATCTTCCTCCATGCGTATTGAAGCTGAACCTACCCGAATTGTAACCTTTGATTTTGGCATCGTTAGTTGTTGCGAAAAGCTCTCTTATATCGGTAAATACTCCTGTGTATGTGGCAGGATTTGAGCGGGGCGTCCGCCCTATAGGCGACTGGTCAATATCTATTACCTTATCCAAAAATTCAAGCCCTTCTATATCATTATGCTTGCCTGCGATAAGCTTCGCGCGGTTTAGCTCGGACGCGAGCTTTTTATATAAAATCTCATTAACAAGCGAGCTTTTACCGCTGCCTGAAACTCCTGTTACCGCTGTAAATATACCAAGAGGAAATTTAACATTTATATTTTTAAGATTATTTTCCGCGGCGCCTTTTACCGTTAAAAAATTGCCGTTTCCCTTTCTTCTGGTTTCAGGAATCTCTATTACTTTTCTTCCGCTTAAATACTGACCTGTGATTGAATTCTCATTTCGTTTAATATCACCCACATCGCCCTGCGCCACTACATTGCCGCCATGAATTCCGGCGCCCGGCCCTATGTCAATTATCCAGTCCGCTGCGTACATTGTATCCTCGTCATGCTCAACCACCACAAGAGTATTGCCAAGGTCACGCAAGCCCTTTAAAGCCCCGAGGAGCTTGTCATTATCCCTTTGATGAAGCCCGATGCTAGGCTCATCCAGAATATAAAGCACGCCCGTAAGCCCCGAGCCGATTTGCGTTGCAAGCCTTATACGCTGAGCCTCGCCGCCTGAAAGTGTGCCTGCCGCTCTGGAAAGTGTAAGATAATTCAGTCCTACATTTATTAAAAATCCCAGCCTTGCCTTTAATTCCTTTAATATTTGATAAGAAATCTGTGTTTCCCTTTCGGTAAGCTTAAGATTATTTATAAATTTCATAGCTTCCGTAATGGGCATTGAGGTAAGCTCGCTGAGATTGATACCGCCCACCGTTACCGCTCTCGCTTCCCGGTGCAGCCTTGCACCGTTACAGGTGGGACAGGTTTTATTGGTCATCATACCTTCTATTTCGGTTTTTACCCAGTCCGACTGCGTATCCCTGTATCTTCTTTGCATATTTGTTATAATTCCCTCAAAGCTGTTGTAAAAAATACTGTCGCCGTAAGAACGGGAATATTCAAGCTTTAGTTTCTCATTATTATTACCATATAAAATAATATCTATAATTTTCTTCGGCAGGTTTTTCATTGGAGTATCAAGGCTGAAATTATACTTTTCGGCAAGCGCTGAAAAATACATATTCGCAATACTGTCCTTTTCCGCAATAGAATTCCATCCGCTCGCCCTTACGGCACCCTCACGGATAGACAGGTTTTTATTGGGAATAATCAATTCCGGCGATATTTCCATTTTAAACCCCAGCCCGTCACAATCCGGACACGCTCCAAACGGACTGTTGAATGAAAACATTCTGGGAGATAACTCCTCAATGCTGATTCCGCAATCATGGCAGGCAAAATTCTGGCTGAACAGAATATCCTCTCCCCCGACAACCGAAACTATAGCTATTCCGTTCGCCAAATGAAGCGCTGTTTCAAGGGAATCGCTCAGCCTGCTGCGAGACTCCTCTCTTACAATTATTCTGTCGACTACCACTTCAATTGTATGCTTATTATTTTTTTCAAGCTTAATATCCTCTTCAAGCTCGTATAAATTCCCGTCCGCGCGGACACGAACAAACCCGCTTTTTCTCAAATCCTCAAGAACCTTTTGATGTTCGCCTTTTTTTCCGCGGATTACGGGCGCCATAATCATGAGTCTTGTGCCTTCGTCCATGGACATAATCTGCTGGGTTATCTGGTCTATCGTCTGCTGCTCAATGGGCTTGCCGCACCCAGGACAATGCGGATGCCCTATTCTGGCATAAAGCAGCCTTAAATAATCATATATTTCTGTTACTGTTCCCACTGTGGAACGCGGGTTTCGGCCTGTAGTTTTCTGGTCAATGGATATTGCGGGCGACAGACCTTCGATATAGTCGACATCCGGCTTTTCCATTTGCCCTAAAAACTGGCGTGCGTAGGAAGAAAGGGATTCAACATAACGTCTTTGCCCTTCCGCGTATATTGTATCAAAAGCGAGCGAGGATTTGCCCGAGCCTGATAAACCGGTGATAACCACGAATTTATCACGCGGGATTTCAACATCGATATTTTTCAGGTTATGCTCTCGCGCGCCTTTTATTATTATTTTATCATGTGCCATATTTGCCTCCGTAAAAATATAGGTTGTTATGTTTAATTGGCATGCTAAGTTATCGCATGTTATTAAAAAATTATATCATAAATTAATTAAAAAAACAAGTGTTTGTTTATTTATTTTGATTCTCGGAAATTTCGCGAATTCTGTCCCTTAAAGCTGCCGCACGTTCGAAATCGAGAGATTTTGCAGCTTTCTGCATCTCCCGTGTAAGCTGATTTAAAAGCTTGTCCGCTTCTTTTTTGGAAAGCTTCTTTTTATCCTTGATTTCTTCTTTTTTAGTTATCTCTAAAACTTCACGCACCGCTTTTATAATCGTTTTAGGCGTTATGCCGTTTTTATCGTTATAATCCTTTTGCAATTTGCGTCTGCGGTAAGTTTCATCAATTGCCGTACGCATGGCGGCGGTTATTTTATCTGCGTACATAATTACCTTGCCGTTTTCGTTTCTTGCGGCTCGTCCTATCGTTTGGATCAGTGATGTTTCGCTGCGCAGAAAGCCTTCCTTATCGGCGTCTAAAATCGCAACTATCGACACTTCGGGTATATCAAGACCTTCACGAAGAAGATTTATACCTACCAGCACATCAAATTTTCCCAGTCTTAAATCCCTTATAATTTCCATACGCTCCATGGTATCAATATCAGAATGGAGATACCTAACCTTGATTCCGTTTTCAACCAGATAATCCGTAAGAGCTTCCGCCATTCGTTTTGTAAGTGTGGTAACAAGGGTGCGCTGATTATTTTGTGTGCGGTTTTTAATTTCAAACATTAAATCGTCAATCTGACCTTCAACAGGGCGAACGTCAATTTCCGGGTCCAAAAGACCTGTTGGTCTTAAAACCTGTTCAACAATTTGGGTTGAATGCTCCCTTTCGTATTGAGCGGGGGTTGCTGACACAAAAATAACCTGATTTATTTTCTTTTCGAATTCCTGAAAATTAAGCGGTCTGTTGTCATAAGCGGACGGTAGTCTAAATCCGTAATTTACAAGGTTTTCCTTTCTTGCTCTGTCGCCGTTGTACATTGCCCTGACCTGCGGAATTGAAACATGGGATTCATCCACTACAAGCATAAAATCATCGGGGAAATAATCTATCAGCGTATGCGGGGTGCTGCCCGGCACTCTTCCGCTAAGCTGTCTGGAATAGTTTTCAATTCCGGAACAAAAGCCTATTTCCTGCATCATTTCAATATCGTATCTCGTGCGCTGCTCCAGCCTCTGTTTTTCAAGAAGTTTACCCTGGCTTTCAAAATACGCAAGCTGCTCCTCAAGCTCCTTTTCAATATTGGTAATAGCCGCGGATAGCTTTGTTTTTGTGGTAACATAGTGGGAAGCCGGAAAAATAGCGACATGGTTTCTTGTTCCTATAACCCTACCAGTAACATAATCGACCTCGGTAATTCTGTCTATCTCGTCGCCGAAAAATTCAACTCTCACTATCTGTTCACTGCCCGCCGGATATATTTCCAGAACATCGCCGCGAACACGGAATTTACCCCGCGCAAAATCAATATCATTACGTTCATACTGAATTTCCACAAGCTGTTTTAAAACACTGTCACGGCTGCGCAGCATTCCCGGACGCAGCGAGATTACAAGCTCTCTGTAGTCAATCGGGTCGCCGAGGCTGTATATACAACTTACGGAGGATACTATTATAACATCTTTGCGTTCAAACAAAGCCGCTGTCGCCGAGTGGCGAAGCTTATCTATTTCGTCATTTATAGTGGATTCCTTTTCTATATAAGTATCCGTATGCGCAATATACGCTTCAGGCTGGTAATAATCATAATAGCTTACGAAATATTCAACCGCGCTGTTCGGGAAAAATTCCTTGAACTCGTTGCAAAGCTGTGCAGCAAGCGTTTTATTGTGCGCCAGCACAAGCGTAGGTTTATTAACCTTAGCTATCATATTGGCAATGGTATATGTTTTTCCCGAACCCGTAACTCCCAGCAGCGACTGCCCTTTATATCCGTTTAAAACGCCCTGCGCCAGCTTTTCTATTGCCTGCGGCTGGTCGCCCGTAGGCTTAAATGGTGATACTAGTTCAAATTTATTCATAATTAATCTCCATTCCGCCGCCAAAGTGGGCGGCGCAAAACTTAAATAATTATCTCTATCTTCCCCCGCCGGCTGGCAGAGGAATGAGAGATTAATTCTCGCATCTGCCTGTTTGCAATATACGGTTTGCAAACATATGGCAGGCGATTTGTTTTAGTAAGTCTGAATTTATTCAGACTTACTCCTTTAAATCCTCTGTTTGCAAATGTGGTTTACACAGCATTCGCCGCATTTTGGTTTTATTGCCTTGCACATAGCCCTGCCGTGATATACAAGCTGATGACAGAAGGTATAAGTATAATCAGGCGGAGTGATTTTAAGCAGGTCAAATTCTATTTTTGCAGGGTCGGTATTGTCCGTAAGCCCCAGCCTGTAAGCTATTCTTTTAGCGTGGGTATCAATTACAATAGCGGGTTTATGGTATACATCGCCTATTATTATATTCGCGGTTTTGCGCCCAACTCCCGGAAGTGTCAAAAGCTGCTCCATCGCGGCAGGAACCTCGCCGCCATAAACCTCTATAAGCCTTTTGCAGCACCCTATTATGTTTTTCGCTTTGTTACGGAAAAAACCTGTAGAATGTATATAGCCTTCAAGCTCAAAAATATTGGCATTTGCAAAGTCATGCACTGTTTTATAGCGTTCAAATAAAGCAGGCGTAACCATATTAACACGCGCGTCCGTACATTGAGCGGCAAGCTGGGTTGCTATTAAAAGCTGAAGCGCATTTTTTGAGTCAAGCGAACATTCAGCATCTTTATAAACTATGTCAAATATTTTTTTAATTTCAAGTATCATTTGCTTTTTATTCATGGTAATTCATCCTTTTTGGGGGTTATAAATTTACTTAAGCCCTTAAATTTTATTATAGCATAACTTTTAAAATAATTAAAGCATAAATTAAATAAAAATTATACTATTTTAATAATTTTTTGTTAATAGGGGTTGACTTTACCAGTTTTGATTGATATAATCATTAGGGAAAATGGGGAGGGATTATTTTTATGGAAATATATTTGCACGATTGTGTATCTTCCGAAAAGGTACTTAATTTTTTCAAAAAAGAGCTTGAAGCTAAAAATGATATACACTGCTTTCAATTTTACAAAAATAACGAACTGCTCATAAAAGCGGCGGTGTATCCTTACAGCAACGCTCAAAAAAGGCAGCTTTATTCACTGAGCAAAAGCTTTGCTTCCACCGCGATCGGGATAGCCTGCGATATGGGACTGCTTATGGTTTCAGATAGGGTTGTGGATATTTTTAAGGATGATGCTCCCGAAATTGTAAGTGAAAATTTATCTCTTATGACCGTTCATCATCTACTTACTATGAACACAGGTCACGAGCAATGTGTTATGCCTTCTATTGCGTTATCCGTCAATGGTGTTAAGGCATTTTTTGAAAATGAGGTTAAATATAAACCCAGTACGCATTTTGCGTACAATACAGGCGCTACATATATGTTATCAGCAATTATTACAAAGCTTACCGGAATGACACTTTTGGACTTTTTATATGAAAAGCTTTGGATTCCGCTTGATATTACGCCTGAAATGTGGCAGGAAAGCGGCGGCAATATTAACGAAGGCGGAATCGGACTTTTCTTATCATGCGATGATATTGTAAAGCTTGGGCTTTTATATTTGAATAAAGGCTTATATAACGGAAAACGCATTTTATCCGAAAAATGGGTCGAGGAAGCACAAAAACCTCATTCAGATAATTCAGGAAACGGCTCAAAGGATTGGACCTGCGGTTACGGTTATCAGTTCTGGATGTGCGCAAACGGCGGCTTTCGTGGTGACGGCGCCGTAGGACAGTATTGCATTATCCGGCCTGAAAAAAACGAGGTATTTGCAGCGGTTACCGAAAGCCTTGACATGCAATCCGCTATGGATATATTCGATGAGTTAATGCTGGATTATGAGAAAGACAGCAAAAAGGTTGTTGATTTAGAAAAGGAGCTTGTATATGGACCATATGAAAGCGTTAAAAAAGACGTTGTTTCAAATTTATACAAGCTTGAAAAAAATATTCAGGGATTTACCATGCTGAATTTAAAGCAAAAAGCGAACAAGCTGATACTTGAATTTTCAAACGGCGAGCAGATTCAGACAATAACCGCCGGAAACGGGCAGTGGATTCAAAACGAAATAATCGCTCCCGCTTTTAAGCCCGCTCTGATTACGCTTGCGCCATATATGCGCGTTGATAATGCTAAGTTTATGGCAAGCTATAAAGTTGAGGATGACAGCGCGGTTGTAATCGGGGTACGGTATATAAACTGCTGCCATAAGGGTGAGTTTATTATAAAACTTTCTGATAATAAATTTGAAATGAAAATCCAATATGCTTCAGGCTCTTTGTATGAAGGTGCGGATATAATAAAAGGAGAAGTTGTATAACAATATCTATGAACGTACAGTTTTTATACGTTCCTATATAAAAAAAATAATCCGGTTAATAATACATTTACCGGATTATTTTAATTTTTATATATTTCCACTCTGTTTCTGCCGTTTTGCTTTGCATCATACAGTGCAGAATCTGCTTTGTGATAACAGTCTTCAATTGCTTTTTTTACATTCATTTTGCGATTAATTGCAGAAACGCCGAAGCTTGCGGTCAGTTTAATTTTATTATCGCCTATTTCATAGGTTTGGCTCTGAATTATATTTTTTAATTTCTGCGCAATTTTTTCCGCTTCTTTTAAATTTGTTTTTGAAAATAAAATGCTGAATTCTTCACCGCCCCAACGCGCAATCAAATCATTTTCATTCAAATTTTCTTTTAATATCTTACAAACACTCTTTAAAACCTCATCACCCGAATGATGCCCGTAATTATCATTAACCTCTTTAAAGAAATCTACATCCATGATTGCTAAGCTGGAGTCAAAACCTAACTCATTCATGAGATAAAGCTCCTGTTCGAATAATTCCTCGAAACGCCTTCTGTTATACATCCCTGTCAAGGAATCAAAATATGCGAGATATTCGAGCTCAATATTTTTTTTCTCCAAATCTTCCTTTTGCTTTTGTATTATCATACTCTGCAGTATTCTTGACAAATTTCCGCGCCACATTACGTTTGATATAACCAAGCATAAAAACATTGTAGAAAAAGCATTAACCCTTACTGATGCAAGCAATATCGGATTATGCAGCGTGAGCGGAAGTGCAAAATATATTGCGAAACATCCAATTAATGTTATTAAAATTGAATATAGCGGCTTAATCAGCATAATTACCGAAACAATCATTGATAATAAAATAAACGGCGCAAGGCTTCTTGTAATAAGCTGATCTATTGTTGCAATTATTACACCGAAAATAACTATTATTAATGCATACACAAACGGTATTATATGGATTAATTTACTTTTTATATCTTTATTTTTTATTTTTTTAGTTATTATAAATATTATAACAAAAAATAAAAACATTATAAGATAACAAAGCATTATCCCCTGACGCCATTCAATTTCAACAGGTTTGTGGGAATTTATCAAAAAAATAAAAGCAATCAAATAACTTAGAGATAATATTGCAGCAAATATACTGCAATAATATATTCTTGAAATATTTACTTTATTAGATTCTTTTTCAACTACTTTGTCATTATAAAAATATTTTTTAATTATTGTAATAATATTTCTTAAAGCTTGGCTCAAGGACAATACCTCCTTTTTAAATATTGGTTACATCCTTGTCCTATATTTTTTTATATCATATCAAAACTTATCTCAATTTAATTATACATCTATTTATATTATTTTGTCAAGTTTATGTTTAAATTAATATTAAAACATAAAATATGTTTAAAAATGTCTATAAAAGCTTTGTCGAAGATGAACAATAGTCAGGCGTTATATGTACATCTATAATTTAAGTCGCCGGATAATTTAGTTTCCAGTTTATTCTTTTATAATTATGGAATGGTCTTTGATTAAATCTATTGTTATCTTGACTATATAAGGGTCAAATTGTGTCCCCGAAGCCAGTTTAAGCTCTGCTAACGCTTCATCTGCGGATTTTTTTTCTTTATATGTTCTATCCGTTGTCATAGCGTCAAGCGAATCCGCCACACACAGAATTCTCGCCAAAAAAGGTATTTCCTCACCTTTAAGCCCGTTTGGATAACCTTTCCCGTCAAACCGTTCATGATGACATAAAATAATGGGAATAATATCTTTAAACATAGCCAGAGATGACAAAATCAATGCTCCTTTTTGAGGATGCTTTTTAATTTCCTCATATTCTTCCTCGGTTATTTTGCCTTTTTTCTTTAGTATACTGTCATCTATACCTATCTTGCCTAAATCATGAAACACTCCGCTGTCTCTCAAAAGATAAATTTCCTGCTGATTCAGTTCAAGAGCTTTCCCTATTTTTATTGAATATTCGGATACTCTGCCTGAATGACCTCCTGTATAATGATCTTTAGCGTCAATCGCATGCTTAAGTGTATTAACTGTACTAAGATACCAGGTTGCAGCTTCATCTTTTGTGTTTTGCAATTGTCCATTTATTATTTCAATCATATTTTGCAGCAACGCGTTTGTGATTGAGCTAGCTGCAATTGATGAAAATACTTTAATTAATTTTAATGTTTCATCTTCTAATTGTGTACTTTTGAGTTTGGCATAAATTACGCCTAAGCTTCCGTATTTATCACTCAGCATAGGCATAATAACCCCGTTTTCGCAAATCACATAATTTTCTGTTTCTTTAGCAATGTCTATATTTTTCATAATTTCAGCGCTAACTGTCAAACTGCCTCCGCCGTATATTCCCGACCCTTTAAATAAATTATTTTTAACAAGGTTATTATGATGGTCAAGCACATTATCCACAATAATAAATGAATCTTTGGAACCTATTAAAATATAAAATTCTTTTAAAATATCTGTAAGCACACTTCTTTTATTTTTTATTTGAAAAATTTTCGGCGCTGCGTTTAAAAGATCCTTTGCTTTTTTAACCTTTTTCATCATTTCCACTGACTTTAAAGCTGATTTAATTAGTATCAATAGCTGATTATTATCATTGGATTTTTCACAATACGCTGTAATATCTAAGTTATTCATTATTTCTAATGCAGACTTTTCAGCATAACCTGTTAACAACAGTATATATAGATCATTGTCGAATTTTCTTATTTCCTCAACAACCTTATCTCCACGCATTTCATTCATCAGATAGTCTAAAATCAGCAGATCATAATCGTCTTTCATTAGCTTTGATAACGCCTGTTTAACATTGGTTTCGCCTTCAACGTTATAGCCGAAGCTTTTTAAAACCTTAACCTTTTTTTCAACATATTTCGAATCATCATCAAGAATTAGTATTCTAAAATTATTATATTCATTTGTTTTATTAATTCTCATATGATTCCTCTTTCTTTACAGGCAAAACAATTCTGAACTTTGCGCCTCTTCCCTCTTCCGATTCAAAGCTAAGACTTCCTTTAAACTTTGCTTTAATAATCGAATTGGATATATAAAGCCCAATCCCTGTTCCTTTGTTTCCTCTAGTTGTTACCATTTTATTGAATAGCTTAATCTGAATACTTTTAGGTATTCCAACGCCATAATCTTTTACAATAATCTGTATTTTATTTTCATCTTTTAAAATCGAAAAATCAATTTGCCCGTTACCTTGAGGATATGCAAGAATCGCATTAGAAATAAGAACATCTATTATCTGAATCAGGCTTTTAATATCACCGTCAATCAGTTCATCATCCTTCATATTCGTATTAATATTAAGCCTGCAGCTGTTCTTTTTAAGTTCATTAGACATTAATATATTAACGCTGCTCATTAATTCCTTTACCGGAAATTTTTCTTTATTTCCATTGTTTAAATCAGTGGTATAATTTTTTACGGAATTAATAATGCTGTTAATATAATCAAATGTATCCTTCAAATCCGCGATATGACCTTTTATTTCTGAAGCGATATTATGGTGATCCTCTTTTGTTACAATTTCATTATCAATTGATTCATCATACTCGTTTGCGAGGTTTTCAATACATATAACAGAATCCGATGCGGTAGAAATTGGAGTTTTTAAGCTATGAGCTATTCCTCCCATTAGCTGTCCGAGTGAAACAAGCCTGTCATTTTGAATAAGCACCTCTTGGTTTCGCTGTATTTGACTTATATAGTCCTGAACTAAGTATTGTATTTTATTAAACGAGATAATCAGGTCTGAGATTTCATCATTTGATGTTACGGGAAGCTTTTTATTCAGGCTTTCATATTCTCCGGAAGCAATATCACTCAAGCTGGCTGCGACTGACAAAATATCTTCAGACATAGCCTTTGACAGGAAATAAAGCACCAGTGCACACAGAAGTATAACGATAATAATGTTAATTAAATATGAAATAACCATATTTGATGAAGCAACTCTAAATTTAATTCCTACAGTATAAGTTCCGTTTTCACCCTCAACTGTAGTAATAACTCCTCTGGTTTCTTCCGTTACATCGTAAACAAACCCACCGTTTTTATACGATAATTCATACAAATATGTTAAAAAGTAACCTTCTAATTCTTTACCGTCACTTGTTTCAATATTTTTTTCAGGGTCAATTAAAAACCTGACATCTCCTGTATCCTGAACTGTTCTTATTTCGTATAGCAGCAGTTTAATTTTATCCCTGCTAAGATTTTCTTGTTCTTTGAATTTATCTTTTAAACCGGCGGTATACGAATCACTTATTAAATCGCCTTTGTCTCTTATATTATTCGAATATCCGATTAACGAAGAAAAAAGTAAAGCGATAATAAACATTGAAAATATTTCAATATAAAGCTTACCTGCCATAGGAATCCTCATTCCGTCAATTTCATTATATGATTCCGCCTTAAACATAAGCTTTTTAAATTCTCTCTGAGTTATTACCAAAGTAATTATTGATATTAATACAAAGAATGATATAATCATTATAAATAATCTTAAGAATACAAAAAGTGAAGCTTCTTCTATTATATACATAGGCAAAATTAATAACATTACTACTATAACCGGAACTATAATCGAAGCAGCATAAATTCTATATGGCAAATAGAATAATTTCTGTGTTTTAACCCGTAATTGCTCCGGCATTTGATCTTGAGGATTTTTCAAATATTCTTCTATTTCATTTACGCCTTTCAAGCAAAATAAAATAACGAAATAACCCGTTAAAAGCGCTACCGATACCATTATATAATATTGCATTTTATAGCTTATGCCGCTCAGCTCATCAATATAAGAAAACATCGGAGCATAATTCAGCATTTGAGGAAGCAGATTATAAAAAATGCACGCGCATAGGATTGCCGATACCGCATAAGATAAAAAAATTTTATTCATTATATTATTTCTAAAATATTTATTAAAAAAATTTTTCATCCAGCGTCCCCCCCTTGCTGCATTTTCAAATTGTTCAGTAGACATTAAATATAATATTAAGCTTCCTTTAGATACAGTTTTACTATTATTGCTGCGATATCCATGGATACACTATATCATTATATTACAAAAAACTTAATCTTCATATTGACAAAGTGTTCAAAAATATATAACTAATTTATTAAATTTCGACAAATTTAAACAGTATAACTTCTCTTATTATTGTATATTTTGTTTTAGAAACCAATAAAAGTTAAAAAGCGCGTTTAAGGGTTTATTCCTTAAAATACGCTTTTTAAAAATTACATTACTTTATTTGTTTGAATTGATTCCAGAATTTTATATACAGCCTCAATATCACCCAATTCTTTTTCCGGGGTTGAAACAATTTCCATCCCGGCAGTTATTGCGTTATAGAAATTTAAAAGCTCATTGTAATATCCTTTTGAGGGTGTAAAATTCTTTTTTTCTGATGTTCCGTTATTGTAATTTATATTTACTACTCCGCTTTCCTTGCTTTCGACATAAATTTGCCCCAATGTGCCGAAAATTCTAAAACCTATAGGAGGCTTTTGAAGCTCGGACCCCTGCGCAAAATATGAATATTGCCCGGCTACATTATTTTTAAATTTAAGCAGACTGTTTATCGCTATATACGGACAATATGGCTCTTCCTGGGGTCTGCCGTAAGCATAAAGGCTTTCAATATCCCCGAATAAAAATCTGAGCAGTGCAATATCGTGAATACCCCCGTCCAGAAAGATCCCGCCTGAAAAAGCCGGATATTGCCTCCATTCCTTCGCGGCAAATTCATCTTTTTTCATATTCTTTTCAAAATCTGCGCCTATATTTAATATAAAGTATACTACCTCACCTATCTGACCATTACATATAATATCTTTTATTATATTATTACCGTCATCATACCTATAATTTTCAGCTACCATTATTTTTACATTTTTTTCATTTTTTAAAGCTATTAAATCTTTCGCAGCTTTAATATAGGACGCAAAAGGCTTTTCGGCTATTAAATTTTTTCCGGCGGCTATAACATCTTTTGCGATTTCATAATTTTCACTAATGGGAACAAGTAAATCCACAACATCAAGATCCGTACGCTCTAAAAGCTTTTTGTAATCATCATAGACGCTGTCCGCCGGCAGGTTTATTCCCTTAGCAAAGCCCTGCGCTTTATAAATGGTTTTATTGCATACGGCTACTATTTCGTATTTATCGCCAAGCTCCTTTAAAGCCGGATAATGAAGCCTGTCCCAAGCGAATCCGATTCCTATTACACCCATTTTTAATTTTACCATAAAATCCTCCTTTTGCACATTAAAAAATAACCTTTATTGCGCATTTGATTTTTTGCGCATTCTTTCAATTTTGTTTTTTATCAGCGTAGCTATAACTAAAATTATCGGGAGTATCAATCCAAAGGTGAAAATTGCAGGCGTGGGAATCATTTCCTGATGAAATGTGGTAAGCGCAATATATATAGCCGGAACATACATGCTTAGAAAAAACGCGATATATCTTATAATTCTAACCATTGAGGCTATTATAAAATGATGGTAGTAATCTTCGCCGGCATGCAGAAATTCAACAAAAAAAGCAGGAGCTGTCAGTACATATGCTGAACCGTCCACGAAAATTGCAACTCTGCCCTCAAGCATTGCCACGGTAACCGAATCCGGCTTTTCACTGTTGAGAAAAGTAGGGAAAATTGAATATCTGTCATCTTTTATGAATTCCTCAATATTACCGCTGTCCAGAATACTGTCCGTATTGATTTTTTTAAGCCTGCGTTTTATTTCGTCAACTATTTCCTTTTTTGCTATTTTATCAATATACATTAATGATATTTGCGTATTTGTTACATTTCCTATAAGGCGGTAAATTATATTACATATAGTTATATTCCCCCATCCGTTTTTATTTATTTTACCCAAGATTATATTTACTATTAAAAAAACTGCCGCGATTTTGACCTGCGACAGCTTTTAGTTTTATAAAGCATAAAAGAAAATTGTAAAAAAGTGAAAAATGCTTCCTATCAAAACGAACATATGAAATATATTATGCATATACTTTTTCTTTTTACCTATTCCGTAAAGAATCGCGCCTATTGTATAAAACAAACCTCCTATTAACAGCAAAACAAAGCCGGGTACTGTTAAAGCCATAACTGCTTGCTTATATATAGCGATAATTCCCCAACCCATTACAATATAGCAAATCATTGAAAATGCTTGAAACCTTTTTAAATCAATTGCCGTTAATGTTATCGCGAAAATCGCAAGCCCCCACTCTATACCGAATAAAGACCAGCCAAGAGGTACGCTTTCCGCCCTTAAAGCGCTTAATGCAATCGGTGTGTATGTGCCGGCTATCAGCAAATAAATTGCACAATGGTCTAAAACCTGAAAAACCTTTTTAGCTGTTTTATGGGTTAACCCGTGATATATACTCGACATAGTATAAAGAAGTATCATTGCAGCCCCATATATGTATGATGACGCTATTCCATAAATATTTTGATGAATTGCAGATTGGACAATACACAAAACCATTGCTGCAATTCCGATAAGCCCGCCGGCAATATGAGATACCATATTAAAAATCTCTTCTCCTTTTGAGTAAACAGGCAATTGCCTGTCGGCAAGTTTTGTTCTCATATTAAGCTCCATTCCGCCGCCAATATCGGCGGCAAAAATATTTTATGAAAGCACTTATCTTCATCCGCCGAAATTGGCAGAGGAATGATAAGAGCTTAATTTCGCATCTGCCTGTTTGCAAATATAAGGTTTTGCAAACAAATGGCAGGCGATTTATTTTGTTTAGTTTGGAAGAATATACGATTTCTTTCAAACTAAACCTCTTTCCGCCGCCAAATTGACGACTCTATACAAAGATATACATATTATATCAAAAATTTGAATATACTACAAGCGATTTAATAAAATATATGCATTTTTAATATGAGGTGGCAAAAATATGAGAAAGAAATTAAATAGAATTATAATCGGAATCATATTAGCAGCTATTTTTTTAGGTACTTTAGCTTTTGCTTCTCCACAATTAGCAGAAACAATTTGCAATAATATAAAATACAGTTTATGTTGGGGCTCAGATAATTTCTCAAGTGATTTAACACCAAAGGATTTTGTTAATTTAATAAAGGAAATGTATAGTTCACTTGGAAATAATAATTATGATAAATATAGTAATGACATTAATTCTAATAGAAATAAATCTCCTGATTCATCAGTTCCTCAAAATATATCGGATATTGCCACAAAAGAGGAATCCTATTATGATTATATAGAAAATAACAGTGCATTAGATACAATTAAAAAGGTGGATGATTCCTTTAAAATTGCAGTCGACGCATTTAACGACTTAGGTGATATTAAACTAGATTAATACCTTCTGAATATTTCGCAATAGATTACAATCAGAGGGTTGTAATCTATTTTTGTTTTAATTATGTTTTATTTTTCATTTTAAATTCACAAAATTATCACAAAACAGAGCTACAATATAAACAAAGGAGGCGATGTATATGCAAAGCATAAAAACAATCGCAATAATAACCGCTGTAGGAGTTTTGCTTACAGCAGGATCAGTATTAGCAAACAATTCCGCAAACACAACAGATAGTACCAGGAAAAAACCTTTCATCAGCGCTGTTAAAAGACAAACTTTTGAAGAACAGGTTGCAGCAAAGGTTACAGCAGGAAAAATTACCCAGGAAGAGGCTGATAAGCTTATAGCTAACCATGAAGCTAAAAAAGCTGAAATGCTTGAAAATGCCAAAGCTAAAGTTGAAGAGCAGCTTGCTGCCGGGAAAATTACTCAGGAACAGGCCGACAAAATGCTCGCTAATATCGCAGAAGGAAAAATGCCATTTATGCAAGGCGGACAAAATGGTAAGCAGCAAGGCATGCAAAAAGGTGAATGGGACGGTAAAACTTTTGAAGAGAGAATCGCAGCAAAGGTTACAGCAGGAGAAATTACTCAGGAAGAAGCTGATAAGCTTATAGCTGACTGTGAAGCCAAAAAAGCTGAAATGCTTGAAAATGCCAAAGCTAAAGTTGAAGAGCAGCTCGCAGCCGGAAAAATTACTCAGGAACAGGCCGACAAAATGCTCGCTAATATCGCAGAAGGCAAAATGCCATTTATGCAAGGCAGACCAAATGGTAAGCAGCAAGGCATGCAAAAAGGTGTATGGGACGGTAAAACCTTTGAAGAGAGAATCGCAGCAAAGGTTACAGCAGGAGAAATAACTCAGGAAGAGGCTGATAAGCTTATAGCTGATCGTGAAGCTAAAAAAGCTGAAATGCTTGAAAATGCCAAAGCTAAAGTTGAAGAGCAGCTCGCATCTGGAAAAATTACACAGGAACAGGCTGACAAAATGCTCGCTGAAATCGCTGAAGGCAAAATGCCATTCAGAGCACATATGGGCGGCGCTGATAAATTTGCGAAAAGAGCTGACGGCTGCACAGCCGCTGAAGCTCCTGCAGATACAACCACAGATGCGTAATTTTAATTAATGCCCTAAAAACACTACTTAATTGAGCAAGGTAAAATTAAACTAATTTTACCCTTGCTCAATTTTTTTGTACACATTTATTTTTTTGTTACATATTATATTAATGAGCCTATTACTGATATTAAATAGGTAAGGAACTGTAAATAAAGATTACAGGTCAAACATTAAATAAGGAGGTTTTAAAGTGGCAATTGATAGAAACATACCACAACAGAATAACAACAGAGATGCAGTATGTATTCAAACTGATAAAGTTTATGATCTTTGCAAAGATAAAGAGTGCCTTGAGAACTTAAGAGTTTATTTTTCGGAATGTGATCAAAATCTGGTTGACCGTGCAACATCCGTAAAATTCAGAAGGGCAAGCATTATTTGGGTAATACCTGACGTTGAACCATTGGCATTTAACAGAGGCTATTACAGCGTTGACATTTCCTTCTTCTTCAAAATCCAGGTTGAAGTTAGCAGCGGACTTTGCAGACCGTCTACAATTGAAGGGCTTGCGACATACACAAAAAAAGTTATATTATTCGGTTCAGAAGGCAGCGCGTACATCTTTACATCGGACTATGTTCCTAACCAAAATGATTTAGTTGAACCCAGAAGAACTAATCTTCCGAAAGCAGTTGTTGAAATTGTTGACCCGATAGCTTTAAACGCTAAACTGGTTGACGTTTGCTGTGATTGTGATTGCGATGATGAAGAAGATGGCCAAGGTCGTTTATCAATGAGTGATATACCTGACAGCATCGCCGGCTTGTTTGACGGTGGCATTGGCGGCGGAGAGGACAGAAAACGCATTTATGTAACTATAGGTATATTTGTAATTGTTAAATTAGAAAGAACTGTTCAATTACTTATTCCGTCATATGATTTCTGTATTCCTGAAAAAGATTGCGTCGACACAACGGATGATGACCCATGCACACTCTTTGAAAAAATCAAATTCCCATTTGATGAATTTTATCCACCGCGCGAACATAAAGAAGAGCACCACCATTGCGTATAAAAAGATTTGTCATACTCCCTTAAATACGAAATCACCTATCCGGCAGGCCGCAGCGCCTGCCTCATTGGTGCATGGCATAAAATGAGGTGATTATTATTAACAATATTTTATGCAGCAATTCTGAATTGCTGAAATTCAATAATAAATACAATGTGAATTTAATATCTTTTTCTGAAAATAATCCAATAATTGATTTCGGTATTACCGTAAAACGTTCAAGCATTAGGCAATGCCCTAATAATACGCCTGTTTTAGATGAAAATGGTTTTGATATTATGCAGGAATGCGCTCTGCTTCCTTCAAAGCCGGTAATTATCTTAGATAAAATTGGAATGTGGTATTTTATTCAGGCAGAAAACTGCGCAGGCTGGACTCTTTTTGATAATATTGGAATTGTTAATAAAAAAACCTTTGAAGATTTTATAACAAATAATAATTATTACATAGTAACAGATTCTGTTATTGAAATAGATAATGTACAATATTTTATGTCCTCACGCTTAATTGCGGAAGGCCTGAGAAAAATTAAAATTCCTTATCTTAACAAAACCTTTGCAGAGTGGAAAACCGTACCTGTCTGCGAAGGCGTACATAAAGGTTATCTGCCGTTTACCCGCGCAAACATAATCTCACAGGCTGTAAAATTGTTAGGCTATCCTTATGACTGGGGAGAAAAAAACGGGAGTGTGGACTGTTCCGCTCTTACCATGTATGTTTATGCTTGCTGCGGTGTTAAAATACCTAGAAACAGCAGCAGGCAGGCTGAAATTGAAGGCCCTGTACATGTCTATGAAAATACTGAAAGCGCTTTACCCGGAGATATAATTCATAATCCCGGTCATGTAATGATTTACTTGGATGAGGGCCTCGTTTTGCATGCCTCTTATTCTAATGGAAAAGTTCTTATCAACAGGTATACTTAATCACTCCCGGAGGTACCATGCTAGTAATTATTATTACTTTATCCATATTTATGAGCATTGACGCTATGGCGGTTGGTTTAGCCTACGGAATTAAAAACGTAAAATTACCACTACTATCCAAGGTCATCATTGGCTTATGTTCCATGATATGCGGATATATTTCAATGACAATCGGAAATTTTATAGCTTTCCTTTTGCCTCAAAACATTGAATCATATGTCGGCAGCGGTATTCTAATTATTATCGGAATATGGTTTTTATTGCAGAATTTAAAATCCTCACAATCTATTAATGAAAAGACAACGTTGTTCAGATTAGTAATTAAAAGTGTTGGTATAACAATAACAATAGTCAGAGACCCGATGGTAGGCGATATTGACCATTCAGGAACAATTGACCGGAAGGAATCTCTTCTTGTAGGAATCGCTCTTTCAATGGACATTTTAGGCGCAGGGCTTGGACTTGGCGTAGCAAATCTGAACAGTATCTTTATGCCGCCGGCGGTTGGCATTTTCCAAATCCTCTTTCTTTACGCAGGATTGCTGATAGGCTCAAAAATTGGCAATATATCAAGCAAATATCAAACCATAACCGGCGTATTACCCGGCCTTATTATGATAACCATTGCATTAATGAAATTATTATTAAAAATTACATAATAAAACCGGGCAGCCAATGGCTGCCCGAAAATATTTTTTAATTTTTTGATTTCCTTTTATCATTATATAAATTCCATAACCTTTCCTATAGGCTCATGAATAACTATATCAGCTTTGTTATCGGCGCCGGTTTCGGATTTATTTATCAAAATCAGCTTATTTCCTCTGTAATAATCAATCAGACCCGCCGCGGGGTATACATTAAGCGAAGTTCCTCCAATAATCAGAATCTCAGCATTTTTTATATATTCAACCGATTTTTTAATAACATCTTCATCTAAAGCTTCTTCATAAAGTACAACATCAGGCTTTACAACGCCTCCGCAGGTGCAGAGCGGTATATCTTTTGTATTTTGAGTAAACTCAAGCCCAAAAAATTTACCGCATTTAGTGCAATAATTTCTGTGTATAGAGCCATGCAGCTCTAAAACATTTTTACTTCCGGCTTTTTGATGAAGCCCGTCTATATTCTGTGTTATTACAGCCTTAAGCTTACCTTGCTGTTCAAGCTTTGCCAAAGCAAAATGCGCATTATTCGGTACCACGTTTTCAAAAATCATTTTCTCTCTGTAAAATTCAAAAAACTCCTTTGTATTATTCATAAAAAAAGTATGGCTGAGTATTATTTCCGGCGGATATTTATATTTTTGGTTATATAAACCGTCAACACTTCTGAAATCGGGTATTCCGCTTTCCGTGGAAACTCCGGCGCCTCCGAAAAATACAATATTATTGCTTTCGTTTATAACCTGTTTAAAATTTTGATACATAAATCCAGCTCCTCTTTATATAAAAAGCTTAATTGCCGTAATAGCTGTCATAATAACTATTATATATCTGAATGGCTTTTCATCAATCTTCTTAACAGTTATTGCGCCCAAAACCGCGCCTAACGCAATAGCAGGTATCATACAAACCGCAAGCGTAATAGTGCTAAATCCAATATTATGCCAGAAAAATATTTGAAGCGGGACTTTCAGAAAGTTTACAATTAAAAAGAACCACGCATATGTGCTTATAAAATCATTCTTCCTGTATCCCATAGCAAGAAGATAAATACTCATTATCGGACCCGCGGCGTTTCCTATCATCGTAGTAAAGCCGCTTGCAATACCGGTTAAAGCATAAAACCACTTATTTTTCGGAATTTTAAGGCTGCTGCCTTTCTTTTCGGTATAAATTAAAACAACTAAACATATAAGTACTGAAATGGCTATAATCATTTTAAATTGCTTATCATTTATATAATTTCCCACAATAATTCCGAGTACCAAGCCTGCCATCGCCCAAGGAATTAACCTGCCGATATTTTTCCATTCCGCATGTCTTCTGTAATATGTAACCGCAAATATATCTCCAATAAGCAGCATTGGCAGTAATATGCCTGTTGACTCTTTTCCTCCGAAAATACTTGCAAGTATCGGTATAACAAGCATCATAAGACCGCTTATCCCCATTTTAGAAAATCCTACAAAAAATGCCGCAATAATAATCCATATCCATTGCGCTGTATTTAAATTAAACAAAGCTATCATTTCCTATCCAAATTAGTTTTATTATATTATACATCACATATTGATTATAATCAAGACTTTACTGCTAAATATACAAATTGTAGGTATTGACCTATTTTCTTTTATTTGATATAATGATTAACATAATACGACTTGATGGTGAAAGTCAGAATGGAGATTATTTATGAACGATAATATTTTATCATATATGTCATCGGTATTTTCATTTATAGTGCTTATTCCAATAATAATTTTGCTTTATTTAACTATTACTAAAAAAATAAAGCTTCGTCCTGTTTTTGTTGGAATCGTAAACTATATGTCAGTATATATAATATCACAATTATTTTATATAGGTATAATAGCTGTTTTAGGTAACTTTCTTAAAAATAACACCTACCTTTTAATTATTATTTTAGGTACGATTACACCTGTTATAACACAGCTGCTGATAAATTATTCATACAATCGTCTGCTTCCCGAAAACCATACCTGGCGGGATGGCGTCGGCTTTGGTTTAGGTTTAGGCGCTGCCTGGGTTATCTCCACAATCGGAATAACAGTATTTTTCGCAATGACCTTACACTTATCCATATCCGACGGAACATTTAACGCACGATTGGCGGAATTGACTCAGGATGAAGCGCAAAAATTTATAGAAATGAAAAACAGCTTATTTCAAACTTCAGCATTGGATTATATATTATTAGGTATTTCAGGTGTGTCTGCAATAATTATTTATACAGCGGTTTCTATAATGAATTTAATGAGTGTAGTGAATGATAACAGAAAGCTGTTATATTATGCAATTATAGCTAATATTGCAATGTATACACCTTATTTAATGATAACCGGAGAAATAGCTAAAATATATACAGCATCTGTTCTTTTGGTTTTGGCTATATTTTCTGTTATCTATCTTTTCAAAACACGCGAAATTATGGGTGATTATTCTTCAACCGCGCCTTATTCAAGGCCTTCTCCTTTACTAAGGAGAAAATAAATAAATATAATAGGAGAATATTTATGCAGCAGGCTTATGAGCTTAAAAATTATTTGATGTCGGAAGGATGCAGCGAGGTTGGCTTTTGTTCGCTTGAGCACTATAAAAAAGGTACCCTGCTTGAAGAATACAAAGGCAGTGAAAAATTAAATTACGGAATATCTATAATAATAAAACTGTCCGATGCTGTTTTGGACGGAATAGAGGACAAACCCACACATGCTTATTTTCACCACTACCGAACAGTAAACTCACACATAGATAATCTAATTTTAAAAGCCGGTCTTTTTATTGAAAAATGCGGTTATAGATACATTCCTGTTGCAGCTTCGCAAAGCATAAACGGCTATCGGGGGCTTTTTCAGCATAAAACTGCCGCCAGGCTCAGCGGACTTGGCGGAATTGGCAGAAGCGGACTTTTTATTTCTCATAAATACGGCAGCAGAGTACGCCTTGGTACTATAATAACAGATATGCCGCTTCCTGTTCCTAATCCATTTCAAGGTGATGTTTGCGGAAATTGCAGAATATGCGTCGGCGCCTGCCCGGCAGGGGCAATTACCTCAGAGCCTTTTTCTATTGTAAATCCGAACGATACTCTTGACAGACATGCATGTTCTAACTATATGAAGGATAATTTTAAACATATAGGCAGAGGCGTGGTATGTGGAATTTGTATGATAAACTGTCCGAAAAGGTAATTTTTACATAAAGATATTGACAATTATAAAACCCGATGTTATAATGATGTTATAAAATGTAGCATTATAGTTGAAATCGTAAAAAAGGAAGGAGATTTTGTAAGTTGAGGACAAACAAGGTAAGAATTGGCGAATTATTAATTGCGGATGGTTTGATTACCCACGAGCAGCTTAAAGAAGTTCTTGACATACAAAAAAAAACCGGTAAAAAACTAGGTGAAATCGTTCTTGATATGCGGCTTGTTTCACATGATGATTTTTATAAGGTGCTTGAAAAAAAATTCGGAATACAGTTTGTTGATTTAAAGAAAATCAAAATTGATCCTCAAATTGTTAGTACAATTTCGGAAAACATTGCGAGAAAATATGATCTTATTCCTATTGAAATTGAAGATAAAAATTTAGTTGTCGCTATGAGCGACCCTCTTAATATATATGCGATTGACGATATAAAATATTATACAAACATGAATGTAAAGCCGGTATTTGCTTCACTTGACCAGATTCGCAAATCAATCAGCGAATTTTTTGGCGAGGGTAATGCCAATGCGGCGGCGGAAGAGTTTAAACGCCAGTTTTCCGAAGATGAAACCGACGAAGATGAAGATATAGATGTTGAATCTTTAAAAACCTCATCGCCTATTATTAAAATATTAAACACGGTATTTGAACAGGCTATCCGTTCTAGTGCTTCGGATATTCATATAGAACCGCAGGAGGATTTTATTAAAATCAGGATTAGAATAGACGGACAGCTTGAGGAAATAATGCGTCAGGATATTACCCTGCTTTCAGCTATGATAGTCCGTATTAAAATACTATCGGAAATTAATATCGCTGAAAAACGCAAGCCTCAGGACGGGCGTTTTACGATGACAGTTGATGGAAATGAATTTGATATGCGCGTATCCTGTCTTCCTACAATACATGGCGAGAAGGTTGTTATAAGGATAATTAATAAAAAGGATCTTTTAAGATCTAAAAAAGAAATTATTACATATAAAGAAGACTTGAATAAATTTAACAGTATTATTAAAAATTCTTATGGAATGGTGCTTATCACCGGCCCAACAGGCTCCGGGAAATCAACCACCATGTATACAATTATTGATGAGCTTAATAAAACTGATGTAAACATTATTTCCGTTGAAGACCCTGTTGAGGCGTCAATTCCGGGTATAAATCAGGTGCAGGTTAATGCTAAGGCGGGGCTTGATTTTGCCTCTGCTCTGCGCTCTTTTCTAAGGCAGGACCCGGATATTATTGTTGTAGGAGAAATAAGAGACACGGAAACTGTTGAAATTGCGATTAGAGCGGCAATAACAGGGCATTTAGTTATAAGCACAATACATACAAACGACGCGCCAAGTACAATAACGAGGCTGCTTGATATGAATATCGAATCATTTTTAATCGGTTCGGCTATTGTAGGTATTATCGCGCAAAGACTTGTCCGAAAGATTTGTAATGAATGCAAAGAAGTATATACCCCGCTTCCAAACGAAGTCGAAATACTAAAAGCAATGAATATTAATACCAATAAGCTTTACCGCGGAAAAGGCTGCCATGTATGCAATAACACAGGTTATAAAGGCAGAATGGGAGTTTATGAAATACTTCCTATCACACCTGCAATCAAATCACTGATAAATCAAAATGCCTCCTCTGACAAAATCAGAGATACGGCGGTTGGTGAAGGCATGCTTACATTGCGCGCATCATGCGCAAGATTAGTTGTTGATGGTAAAACTACGTTGGACGAGTTGATTAAAATTGCGTATTCGTTAGAATAAATGGGGTGTAGCATTGATAAAGGAACAATTAATATCTTTTTTTAAAGACGCGGTAGCTTTTAAAGCGTCTGATATTCATATATCGCCTAACTCACCTCTGATTCTTAGAATTAACGGCAAATTAATCCCTTATAATAATGAAATTCTGGCTCCGGAGGATACTCAGGAAATTATTAAATTAATTACTCCAAATGAAAAACTTGAGGTTTTGCAAAGTCTAGGCGAAACAGACTTCGCCTATTCTATAGAAAATTTAACACGATTTAGAGTAAATGCATATAAGGAATACTCCGGTTATGCGGTTGCCATGAGATTAATAAATTCTCAGCCGCCCGATGTCAATGATTTTAATATACCCGCATCAATTGTTGAGTTCTCCAAGCTTCAAAGGGGGTTTGTAATAATAACCGGCCCTACGGGTTCGGGAAAATCCACAACTCTCGCGGCTCTGCTTAATGAAATCAATAAAAACAGAAGCGCTCATATTATTACATTGGAGGATCCTATTGAATTTATACATTCAAATAAGAAATCTATCTTCCATCAGCGCGAAATAGGCAGTGATTCAAAGTCGTATAATACCGCGCTCAGAGCGTCCTTAAGGCAGGACCCCGATGTTATTCTTATTGGTGAAATGCGCGACCATGAAACAATTTCAACTGCGCTTACTACTGCGGAAACAGGGCATTTGGTGTTTTCCACACTGCATACTTTGGGCGCCTGCAAATCAATTGACAGAATTGTAGATGTATTTCCTCCACACCAGCAAAATCAAATAAGATTTCAGCTTGCCGCAACACTCGAGGGGGTTGTTTCAATTCAGCTTGTGCCTCATATCTCAGGACGTTCGGTAGTGGCTGCATATGAAGTAATGAAGGTAACGCCTGCAATCAGAAATTTAATAAGAGAGGGTAAAAATCATCAGATTGTTACTCAAATGCAGACAGGAAAGGCTCTTGGAATGCAAACTTTAGACAGCAGCTTGCTAAGGCTCGCCAAAACTGGCGAAATATCAAAAGAAAATGCTCTATTATACTGTATCGATAAAGCGTCAATGCAAAAGGAATTAGTTACCGTAAGTTATAGCTATTAAGGAGTAATTCTATGAATTTATACAAATACAGAGCGATTAACAGAGACGGTGATAACGTAAAAGGCACAATTGAAGCGGCGGACAAAGCCTCGGCGATTATCAAGCTGAAGGACTTAAAATATACTCCATTAAGCGTTAGCGCCGGTAATGTATTAGACAGCAATATAGAGTTCCGCTTTCTGCAAAAGGTTAAAATGAAGGATTTGGCAATATTTTCTAAGCAATTTTCGATTCTGCTGGATGCGGGAATCGCGGTGCTTGCCGCGATTGATATATTAAAAAGGCAGACAGAAAATAAAAAGCTGAAAAATATTATCGGCGAAATGCAAACCGATATACAAAAAGGGTTTTCCTTAAACGCTTCCATGCGTAAGCATAAAGATGTATTTCCGGATATTATGCTGAATGTTATTGAAGCCGGTGAGACAACAGGTAATTTAGAGGATTCTTTCGAAAAAATGGCTGTTCATTTTGATAAAGAGATGGCAATGAGCGGCAAGCTAAAAGGCTCTCTTACATACGCTATTATACTTGGGGTAATCACTGTTGCTGTAATCACTATAATGCTTGTGGGTGTTGTTCCCAATTTTGTAAGCATGTTTGAAAGCGCCGGCGCCGAACTGCCTTTTACCACGAAAACATTGTTATCATTGTCCGACTTTGTAGTGAAAAGGTGGTATATTATCCTAATTATTATTGTAGTTTTAGTTGTAGGCTTTAAAATATTTGTGAAAACAGAGCAAGGTAAACTCATTATAGATAAAGCAAAAATAAAATTACCCGCGATAGGCGATTTAAACAAAAAAATAGTTATTTCCAGATTCGCTAGGATTTTATCCTCGCTTGTGGGGTCGGGGCTTCCGCTTTTCACCTCGCTTGAGATTGTATCAAGGATAGTTGGAAACAAAGTTTATCAAAAAACGCTCGAAAAAATAAGGCAAGCTGTTGGAAACGGGCTGACCTTGACGCAGGCGATGTCCGAATCCGACCTGTTTATGAAAATGGTAGTGCAAATGATAAAGGTAGGCGAAGATACAGGTCGTCTTGAAACTGTTTTGGATAAAATAGCGGATTTCTATGACGAGGAAATTGAGGAAGCAACCGCAAAGGTAGCGGCGCTTATGGAGCCGGCTCTTATTATGGTGCTTGCTGTCGTTGTCGGGTTCATAGTTTTATCACTCGTTCAACCTATGTTTGGTATGATGAATACAATTCAATAATCCATAATTTGTTATTACGCCTGATATACAGGCTGATAAAATAAAAAAATATATAAAAAAGGGAGAGTACGAAAATGTTTAAAATGTTAAAAAACAAAAAAGGTTTTTCACTCGTGGAATTAATTGTGGTTATCGCAATTTTAGGCGTAATTTCCGCAATTGCTGTTCCCGCTGTGTTAAACACACTCAAGGATTCCAAGGTAAAAGCAGACGTTGCTACTGCTCAATCCATTATCAAATCAGTTAACTTAGCTATCGTATCAGCTAACAGCGACACTACAGACACAAATGATATTGCTACAATAAGCAATGCTGAATTAAGCTCACTTGACGGCAATTTATTAACTGAGCTTGAAAAATCATATCCTGATATTAAAGATAAGGTTACTCAGTGCAACAGTGGTAGTGATTTCACATTAACAATTACCGACGTTGACGTTTTTGCCGGTACTATTTCATTTAGCGACGGCACTAAAACACACACTATTGACCAAAACGGCAAAGACACAATTTCTTAATAAAAAATTTAACTACATCAGTCTACCCCCGCAATATCATTGCGGGGGTAATATACCCATATAGGAGATTTTCATATGACAGCATTTCTCGCAATTTTAATATTTTTATATGGCATCTCAATAGGCAGCTTCTTAAATGTTTGTATTTACAGAATGCCTATCGGCGAATCTGTAGTTTCCGGCAGCTCGCATTGCACAAAATGCGGAAATAAAATAAAAGCATATGACCTTATCCCCTTAATCAGCTTTTTTATTTTACGCGGCAAATGCCGCGATTGCGGAGAAAAAATAAGTATCCGATACCCTATTATTGAGCTTATATGTGGAGTTTTATATATTATCTCATTTTTAAAATTCGGCTTGAGCCTGGAAATGGTTTATTGTTCCCTATTAAGCTCCCTGCTGCTTGCGATTGCAGTAATTGACTTTGAAAATAAGCTTATACCGGACAGCCTTTTAGTTTGCGCGCTTATATTCGGTATAATTTTCGATATATTACGCGGCGGATTTTTAAGTTCTATTATAGGTTTTTTTACCGCGAGTTTAATTTTATATGTAATAGCAATAATTTCAAAAGGCGGAATGGGCGGAGGAGACATCAAAATGATGGCGGCATTCGGCTTTTGCATAGGTTGGAAAAATATTCTGCTGGCGTTGCTTGCCGGCTCGGTTGCCGGCTCGATTATAGCTGTATATCTTATGGCATTTAAAAAATACGACAGAAAAACCGAAGTTCCTTTCGGTCCGTTTTTGGCTTTCGGAATATATACCTCTATGCTTTTCGGCTCTGAAATAATTTATTGGTATGCAGGTTTATTTAATTTATAACAAGAAAGTGGTGTCCTATGATTTGGTTAAAAAACAGAAAAGGCTTTACGCTTGTTGAGCTTATTGTTGTAATAGCGATTACAGGAATAATAATTACAGCGGCTTTCTCATTTTTGTTATCAAATCAATCATCATATTTCGCGATAAAAGCGAGGATTGAAGCGCAGACAGAAGCCAGAGCTGCAATGGAAAATGTGATTACAAATATACGCCGTGCGGGGCAGACGCAGCTTTCAAAAATTTCAGGCGGAAATGAATTATCTCTAATGATACCCGACAATAACGGAATATATAATGATTATAAATATAACATAGAATATAACAGCGAAACAGATTTATATAATCTTATATTAACAAGAGGAACTTCCAAGTATTTAATAACATCAAATATAAACAGTTCGGACGGTTTTGCTGTTAATAAATCAGAGGATAACGTTATTTCAGTAAAAATAACTACCAGAGCAAAAAAATATAATCAGTCCTCAGTTTTTGAATTAGAAAATTCTCATAAAATCAAAATTGATTTTTAATAAATTTTGGAGGAATACGGATGTTAAATAACGAATTTATGGTTTTGGAATTCGGATACAGCAATATAAAGCTTATGATTGCGTCATATGCCGGCAAAGGAATTAAAATTAAGCGCATGGATTTAATACCGGCTATCACAGGCAGCATTTCAAACGGCATAATAGTAGATGTTGACGCGGTTGTGGGGAGAATTTCCAATTATTTAATAACAAATAATATAAAAACCAAAAAAACAATTATAACCATTTCCAATCCCTCAATTATATTAAGAGAGGTTTCTGTGCTTAACCACAAAAGAGAGGTTATAAAAGGTTTTATAGATATAGAAGCAAGTAATTGGTTTCCAATTGACCTTTCCAAATGCGTTATTGATTATAAAATTGTTCCGAATGACCCATTAAAAACTGAAAATCAGGAAAATAAAATATTAGTTGTAGCAATACCTACTGATATAATTGAAGCATATTTGACAGTATCGAAAATATTAGGTTTAAATGTACATACAATAGATCTGGCGTCTGATAGTATTATAAAATTGTATTCCAAAAGTATACAAGCAAAAAAAGATATGGATGCTTCACCTCTATCTACGGCTTTTATAGACATTGGCGCTGAAATAACTAATATAACAATTGCAACAGGAAATATTCTCAAATACAATAAGATTTTAAATTTCGGCACTACCTCGGTAAATCTCGAGGTTATAAATGAAAATGATTCCGCTAATTATCTAAACTACTCGGAAAATTTACTCGCAATTGATTTTATTGATAATCTGAGAACTTTTTTTGATTTTCACATTTCAAGGGAAACCGGAAACAGAATTGACAACATAGTTATTGTAGGCGGTGGCGCTTATGGGCAAGGAATCTGCGAGCTAATACAGGAATCGTTTAATTCTAACGTCAGCCTCGGTTTTGAGTTTCAAGGCGTTGGTTTTGATAATAAAGTAAAAAATACAGACGAAATTTTATATTTTTACAATTGTATCGGCGCGTGTATCAGACTTTAAAACATAGTTTTGCCGGGCTTGCCCTTATCGTTCCCTTTTTTCTATGTTATGAATATTATGCCGCTTGGCGGCGGAATGGAGCTTAGTATGAATTTTAATCCAATGTATTCAAAAAATACTTTTAACCTGTTCCCGAAAGATATACAAAGGCATCGATATGCAAAGCATATTGTTTATTTTTTAATTACAGCTTTAATTCTGGTAAACATAGGATTTGCATTTAAAACAGTTTTAACAAAAAATCATATTACAAATATTAATAAAATCAAAGAGGATAATTTAAAAGAAATAGAAAATGCAAAGCCGCGTGTGGAGCTTAATAATACCATCAGAGAATATCAATCAAATTTAAATAAAATTACTGAGTTTCAAAAATCTCTTACATCGGTTGACGTTCCTATGTTTGATATCTTTAAAGAAATAGAGAAAAAATCTCCGAAAAATATTTCAATGAATTCAATTACTCTGAGTGAGGACGGAAAAATCGCTTTAACCGGTTTGGCAAAAGATGAATTTGTTGTTTGTAATTTCGTCTCAAACCTTAAAAAAATTGACAAGCTTACAGATACAAATTTAAAATCAGTTACTAAAAAGGAAGACGAAAAAAATAAAACAGGTATATATGTAAACATATTTAATATTGATAGCCAGGTTAAAGGGATTACAAAAGAAGGCGATACCAAAAAGAGCGATCCCAAGGAAAGCGAAAAAAAATAACGTAAAATTTTAATTCGTAGTTGGAGGTAAAAATGGAGATTTTTAAAAATAAATTTATTATTTTTTTATCAACAATAATTATTATATCTACTGTTTTTAACGTAATTTTTTATAGAGATACATTAGAAAATCTTAAAACTGCCGAAAAGGATTCGGACACAGTTAAAAATGAGCTTCAGGTTAGCCAGGCTATAACTTCTTCAATGGAAGAATTAATAGTCAAAGAGGGTGAGGTTAAAAGCAAATATACCGCTATGTGCGATTTGTTTCCAAAAAGCATTGCTCAGGAAAATACTTTAAATATATTAAAGACACAGTCCGATAATGCTAAGGTCAATATAACAAATTTAACTTTTGACGCACTCGAACCGGCAGCTAATAATAACGGCTTTTCAATGACTGTGAAATTTTCATATAAAGGAAGCTACACCAATGTAAGAAATTTTTTGGATTTTTTAAACAAAAATAAAGAAAAGGTAGCTGTAAAGCAATTTGCTATAACAGGCTTCGGAAAGAATCTCACCGGAAACGCTGTCGTAACATTTTACAGTTACAAAAATAGTATCAGCGGCCTGCCCGGCTATGAAATTGAATCCGAAGGCAAAGAAGATCTGTTCAGCATATTTAGCGGCGCCGAGTCTTTTGTTCCTGAGGTTAAGGAAGATACCGCAAAAATTGATAATACGACTAATACCGCAAGCAAAGAAAATCCGTTTGCGGATGTGAAAATAAATGTTTACAGCGATATTTATATAATACTTAACAGATATAACGATGATGCCGCGAATATAATAGTAGGAAGAAATAAGAACAATGAAATCTCAGCCAGCGGTAATAAAACCAATTGGGTTAATCTGTACTTTGTAACCAGAAACGGAAAGAGTTATTTCAGATACAGAACAGAAAAAAATGAATACCCTATAAACAATGTTATAGAAGAATTCATTCCGCTCGGAAACACTATTATAGTAAATGTACAATCGAATTCTATAATCTCAAATAAGGACACATCAAAAATGATGCTTAATGTTTATAACGATTCAAATAAAAAGGTAGTAGTAAATGTTTCCGGCGATAATAAGAGAGTTATTAAACACGAGTTTAACGGAGATGTGGAAATTAAGTCTGAATAAATTCAGACTTAATAAAAACAAAGCGCCCGCCATATGTTTGCAAAACCGTATATTTGCAAACAGGCAGATGCGAATTTAATCTCTTATCATTCCTCTGCCATAACCAGCGGATGAAGATAGAAATAATTCATTTAAGTTTTGTGCCGTCGGCTTTGGCGGCGGAATGGAGATTAAATATGAATAGAGTTATTAATAATAATTCGGGTTTTTCGCTGGTTGAAGTTTTAGTCGCAATAGCATTACTCGGTATTTTTGTGCTGCCCGTTACCGGTATGTTTACAGCTTCTCTTCGCGCAAGCGAATCCTCAAGAATCAGCGCGGAGGCATATTCTATCGCAAATAGAGTAATAGAATCAATGGACGAAAGCGAAATGTGCATTCCCTGCCAAAATGAAGCATTAAGCCCCGATGATTATACTCTATATGATATTAACAGTGACTATGAAGTTAAAAAATCAATAACTATTACGGACAACGCCAAAATGGAAAGCTTCGCCGATCTGGAAAAGCTGTCCGAAAACGGCGAGCTGCTGGTGGTAGACGCTTCAGAAGACGGCACAATCAAATTAACGAATGCTATAGTATCGCAGGTTTATTATGAGCCGGCGTTTGCGCCAGATAAGGCGGAGGTCAGCATTATTTTTGAGGATGATAAAATTACCTACAATAATACTACCTCTGCAAACACGTTAATTGCGCAAAGAAATTTAGATAATGTTAAAGTTATTGGCGGCAGCAGCAATTTAAATCTTATTTTAAATAATTTATCCTCCTCGGATAAAAATCTTTACGCTGTAAATGCTCCGTCAAACAGTCTCTTTTCGTATAAAACAGTAGTCTCGTCACCGGCGAAATGGGAATTATACGATAATTTTGACGAGGGAGATAAAAATGAAACAGGAAACGTTGCCGAAGCAGATATAACAATATCTGTAAGGCATATCTCAACAGACAAGGAATATTCCGTCAATACAAAAAGAGTAGTTTATAAATATGAAATTTAACAAGGATGCTTAGTTTGAAAGAAACCGCATATTCTTTCAAACCAAGCAAAATAAATCGCCTGCCATTTGCTTGCAAAAGCGTATATTTGCAAACAGGCAGATGCGAATTTTAAGCTCTTTTCATTCCTCTTCCAAAACTGCGGGTGAAAAGAGAAATGAATTTCATTAGTTTTTGTGCCGCCGGTCTTGGCGACGGAATGGAGCTTAAAATGAAATATACTAGAATATTTATTTCAAAACAAGGCGCGGCATATCTGTCTGTTTTGATTGCAGTCCTTATGACAAGTATATTAGGCGTGGCCCTGCTCACCTTTTCTTTGGTGAACATGAACTCCGCCGCACTTTTACTCACGAGCAATGATACCTTTTATAAAACAGAGTCAAACATAGCAACAGTACAACTCGAAATTGAAAAACAGGTTCGCGCCGCGCAGGATATAGCAAAAAAAGCGGCAGAAGAACAACGTAATACTTTTATTAATGAAGCTACTACGATTGACCCGGAAACCGGTTTTTCAGTCTTTAATGAAGATTTATTTAAAAAAGCATATAAAAAATATTTTAATGATATATTTAATCAATATTTGTTTAAGGACAACGAGAATAACGGAAAGAAAATTATTTTGGCTTTAAAAGATACCGTAAGCGGTATTGTAAGCATTATAATGCCGGAATATGCAAACCTGCTGGAAAAACCTGATCAGGATTTATTTGTAACTGTAGAAGCAGAAAAACAAGGCGCCGGCGTCACAAAATTTATAACGACAAAATTCAAGATTTTACGCGAGCCTTCAATAAGCTTACGAAAGGTTGTGTCAAAACGCCGTAATCCTATCTGGATGCGCGCAGTAACAGCCGAGGGTGATTTAATTGCCACAGGCGGAAAGGTTACAATAGATTGCGGAAATGATAATAAAAATGTCCGCGCTGTTTATGCCTGGGGAACAAATAAATTCAGAGACGTAGGCTCGAACGAAGCCGGAATGAGCTACGGCGGCATAATAGCCGGAGTTAACCAAAACTTAATAAACAGTTTAAATCTCGGCAAATTCGGGTTAAGCTCCGAAAGCGGAGACATTGATATAACAGGCGGCACCTTTACAGATTCTTATATACATACCTTTTATAACAATTCCTCTGTCAGTATTGACGTAAGCTCAGAATTTACTGAATCTTCCCAAGATTTCGGCATGAACCCTGTAATCCCGAGGGTTTATGCAGAGTCCTTTCAAACTGAGGATTTTTCCAATAATAATATTATTACCATTAATGGCGACGCGGTTGCCCGTGATGACCTTGAGATTAACTACTCAAACAGTAAAATTGATATTTCCGGAAGTTTTTTAGGATTCAGCTCAGGCCCTGAAAGTGACTTCGCGAATGATAAATTCGCAAACAGAAGCTCCAGCATAGCATATAATGACGAATCCGAAAGCTCAACAATTGATATAGGTAAATATGTGGTTGTTTCCGGAGTTGCCTATAACAGTAATGTGCTATATTCTCTTGACCCTTATAAGTACACTCCCTATAAAACAGGCGAGAGCCTTGGATTGGGAGAAAATCATAAAATTTATAGGTACTATTTTGATGGTGAGAATGTAGCTGATACTTTTGATAATAATTTCAAGGTTAATATAGACGGCGAACAGTATGATTATCCCCTTTTTTCGGGTAAATCACACGCCGAAGACGCGCCCAATGACGTAGGCTTTGAAAGAATCGAAAGATTCAAAAAATATTTAATCAATTACTGTGATACCTCTAATACTACCCTTGATTATGAGCCTAATTTGGGAAATGATATAATAAAAATAGGTGATAATAATGACGGCAAGGTAGAGGGTTATTCGCTCGGCGTGCTTCCCGCAAATGGAAAATTATATTTTCCTTTAAACCTGGAACCCGGAGATATTAACTCAAACGCATATAGAAGCGGATTACTAAGAGGATTTAATACGATCTACGATAGCTTAAAGATGAATACACTCAAAAGTACATGGAAAGATAAATATAACAAAGAAACCTGGATAGCAAATAAAAAAACGGATAGAAAAACATCTTCTGAATTTTCCGGTCTTGTTGATTTAAGCGTTAATTTTAATGCAAATACTGAAAGTAATAACACCGTGCTAATAGCAAATAGCGGTGACATAGAAATTGATATAAGTAGGCTAAACGGCAAAAGCGGTTTGATAATGGCTAAAGGAAATGTTATTATAAAAGGCAGCTCTGCCGGTGAATTCAGCGGGGCAATCGTCGCGGGAGGATGCATTATATTTAAAGGTTCGGGGGAAAAGAGGGTTACCTTTGACGAAAAAGCAGTTTTAGCCGCGATAAATTTGAATGATAATGTAAAAGCTGCATTGTCAAAGGGCGGAATTTCCGAGGTTGAACCCGACAGCATTGAAATAGAATTAAAAGCTCAGAAAAACGCTTTAGTTGTGGATTACAGAGAAGTTAAGTGACAGTTGACAAATGTTAAATTTCGGTGTATAATTAATGTGTACTGAATAAATAAAAATTCGGCATAAATAGTGACATTTTCGCAAATTTATGATATAATAAGTGCATAGGAAATAACGGTTTTGCCTAAAAAAGCTTGCACTTTGGAGTGATTATAA